>Ga0187862_10000846_pt1 | contig 34116 bp, 30 predicted proteins | sample June2016WEW_10_1_FD_133003 | JGI IMG/M metagenome (GOLD analysis project Ga0187862, IMG submission 133003) | Peatland microbial communities from SPRUCE experiment site at the Marcell Experimental Forest, Minnesota, USA - June2016WEW_10_150 | ecosystem: Environmental > Terrestrial > Soil >...
ACTCTCCCGGCGTGTCGGGCGGCAGCGTGATGGTGGCGGCCATCCCCGCTCCCCGCGGTTCCAGCCGCACTTCCACTTTTCCCTTGGGATGCGGCACCGAGCCGGAAACGAACTGCAAATTGTTCAGGTGGGGCCGCACCACAACACGGCTGAATCCGGGCGCCGCCGAGTCCACCCCCAGCAGCGTGCGGAAGATTTCGATATTCGGGCTCGCGCTCCACGCGTGGCAATCGGAACGCGCCGGGTTGTTGGGCAGGTCGATGGTCTCGGCAAACGTGGTCAGCCCGCGGGCCAGCATGTAACGCCAGTCGCCCAACCGGTCCAGGTAGCCGTCGCCCTGGCCCACTTTCTCGAGCGCCAGGTTCATGTAGAACTTGAAAAACAGGGCTCCCTGCGCCAGTCCCGGCGCCGTCAAGGTGCGCAGCATCAGGTCGCGCGCCGGCGCTCCCGTAATCACCTCGCCCAGGACCGCCATCGTATTAGTGTGTTGCGAGAACTGCCGCTTGGCCGGTGTATCGGCGTACAGACTGGTGCCGGCATCCCAGTAAAGCCACTGCGCCGTTTCGCGAAGCTGCTTCTCGCGCGCCCGATAAACCTCGGAGAGCCCGCGCAGTCCCACGGCGGCTTCCAACTCGGCTGCCCAGCCGTACCCCAGCAGCAGCAACAAGTCGTGAGGCGCCGACGATCCGTCGGCTTCCTGCGGCGGCTCACCCGAGGGCCATCCCGCCACCCAGTCGAAGTAGCGCCACCACGGCAGCGGGCCGAGCGAGCCGTCTTCCTTCTGGTACCTTTCGAAAAAGCTCAACACGGCGCGCACCCCCGGCAACACGCGGCGGACGAAGGCGGGGTCGTCCACATACCACCAGTAATCCCGCACCATCCCGATCCACCATAGCGAGAAGCCCGGTATGTATTGCTCCAGCCGCGTCGGATAGCGGCTCATGGTGCAGGCATCGCCCAGCCGCGAGTCGTTGATCTGGTCAATGGCATTGCGCATCAGGCGCGTGTCGCCGGAATTGAAAATCGAAATCAGGCATTGCACGCGCGTGTCGCCCACGTATTGGAGCTGTTCGTAATACGGGCAGTCCATGTAAGTTTCGTGGGCGCACAGGCGCGCCGTACGCCAGCCCACGTCCAGCATCCGGTTGACCTCCACTCTCCCGCCGTCGAACTGCGCGCGCCTCTCGAACGGGTAGCCCACGTAGGTCGCATGCAGATCTTCGATGGCGAGCGGCGCGTCTTTCGTCTCCACGTCCAGTTCCACGTAACGATACGCGCGCCACCACAGCGGGCGGAAGGTGCGGCGGCTTCCGCCGTCGGGGATGAACTGATCCCGGGCGCCGATGAACTGTTTGCCTTCGACCTCGTTCCGATTCCCCTTTTCGCGGCTGATACTTCCCGGTGCGGCCGGCAGGTAGAGCGATTCCGCGTACCCGATGGTGACTACCGCGTCCTTTCCGCCGCTGACTGTCAGCTCGGGATACGCCGTGGTGAGCCAGGTCTGGTCCAGCAGCAGGGTCGCGTGCGTATGGGCGGGAATCTCGAACGGTCCCGGCTGGGCGGGGAAGGCCGCCGGCTGCGGAATGCCTGCCACCCGCCGAATTCTTTGTAATCGCTCCGGCCGTTCTTCCATGGCCGGAATGGGCCGCTCCACCATCATCCACCGCGAGTGGACATCGCGGGCTTCGCGTCCCGCCGCCGGGGCAACTACCATCGCCGCCGGCCAGTGCGAGTCGTCAAACTCCCTGCTTTCCCAACCCCAGGGATGCTGCGAGCCCATCACCCGGTCGCCCGGCCCCACCACGAAATAGGCTTGCACCTCGCGAGCCGGCGCCGGCGAATAGGATTCGTCGCGCGCGCATTTCCATTGCGGGCCCGTGTTCACCATGCCCTCGGCCGGAGTGTCTCCGTCCACCAGGAATCCGGTTTGGAAAGTCACTTGCGCTTCCGGAGCCAATTCGCCGAAGTTCCACACCACCGCGGCAAACACGTTCCTGCCGGGCTCCAGGTAGGGCGCCGCATCCACCGTTTCGTACCGCCAGTGGAACAGGTCGCCGCGCGCCGGTCCCCAAGCCACCCGATGTCCGTTCACGAAGAGCTGATACCGGTTGTCGCCGCTCACATGGACCACGAACCGCTCCGGCTTGGCCGGCAGTTCGAAGGTCCGGCGGAAATGGTACACCCCGTATTCGGCGGGCGGAGCGCCCGGCACGGTGATCCACCTGCCGAGCCACCGGCGCCCGATCCGGTCCGGGCGGACAGTCGCGGCGACGGCCTTCTCTTGCGGCGGCGCGCCGGAAAGCGGTGCGGATGCGATCAGCGAAGCGGCCCCGGTTTCCAGCAGAAAACCTCGGCGCGTCGATTGGTACGGGCGAGTAAACGGCGAATTTGGCATGCGTTAGAAACGCTAACGCGCCGCGAGTCCAGAGTCAATGGTGCCGTCGTGGAATAGGTTGATCATTTGAATCGGGATCACTTTTCAAACGAATAGGCCGCCAGCGGAGCCTTCACGGCCGCCGCCGCATAACCTCTGGTTTTGATCATGATTCCATTCTGGACCGTTTCCCGCTGCGGCGTGCATTCTCAATCACGCTGCGAACGGATTGCGGATGCGAACGCCGAGAATCTCCTGCCCGTCGTTCATGTCCTCGGTGTATAGCACTGCCGCACCGGTCCGCGCCGCCGCGACAACAACCAGTGCATCCCAGAATGAGAGCTTGGCCTGGTCCGCCAGGCCAACGGCCGCTCGAATCGCGGGATAATCGACCACCATCGGAGGCCAGGCCGCCAGATCTTCCAGTACCGCCAGCGCTTCACCGATCGAGCAGCGCTGGCTGACTTTTCTGGTCAGCGTTACGAAAAGCTCCTGCAATACCTGCGTGCTCAGCCGAAGGAGGTCCTCGTCCATCAACTCGTTCATCAGCCGCTGCGCAGCCTGCTTCTTTGGCGAACCACTCTTGTCGAATGCATACACCAGCACGTTGGTGTCGACGAAGGCGAGAGCCCTCTCATCGCTCATAGAGATCGTCACGGCTCCAGTTCCGGTCGCCGACAGCGACGAGGCCCGTCTCAAACGCCGCTCTCAGCCTCGCCCGGGCAAGCCGCCTGCGGCTGTGCTCTTCCACCAGCGCCGCCAGGTAGTCTCGCACCAGTTGATTCACGCTAGTCCGCTGATCGAGTGCGACTTTTCTTGCCGCCAGAAGCAGGTCCTCTTCGATGACCAGAGTCACATTCTGTTTGGTCTTTCTCACATAATCAGTGTAGCACATGATCTGTGTTACACAGTATTGGCAAGTCGGTCGCGGAGGCCATCAGCGCTCGCGGATACTGGGAGTGAATGAACGATCCCAACCTTATAGCGCGCGCCAGCAGCTTTCATCCATGGGATGCGATGGCCCCGGCCGCGCTTTCCGCCATCCTGCAGCGCGGTCCTTTCCGGTCCACTGTGGAGACCGGGTGCGGCGGCAGCACCATCGTCCTATCTCAGTCGAGCGCCCGCCACATCGCTTTTGCGCTCGAAGGTAAGGACCATACCATCACCGAGCTATGTAAGCACAGCGATCTTCGACACGAAAACGCGATCTTCATCGAGGGTGAGACTAAGCACACCCTGCCTGGGTACGCGTTTGAAGGCGAGGTGGATCTAGCGCTGATGGACGGGCCGCATGCCTATCCGCTGCCGCAAATCGAGTTCGCGTATCTCTTTCCGCGGATCCGGCTGGGAGGATGGCTGGTCTTGGACGACATCCAGATTCCCTCGGTTTACGAACTGTTTCGTTTTCTCAAAAAGGAATCGTCAGTGGTATTGGATGAAGTGACCGTTCGCACCGCATTCTTCCGGCGGGTCGGCGTGGCTGAACATTCGGCGGACGGCTGGGTGCTGCAAGGAATGAATCGACACACGATCCTGCGCTATTCCTGGCGCGACCGGCTCCGGCGCCTGCTTGGCAAGAGCTGATCGATCGTCGAACGGCGAGAGAGCCGGCGCCCGGCAAGGTTACATCTACCCCATTCCTTTTGCCGGCCGGCAAGCGCATAATTGTGGGCATCGCACTTGGAGTGGCTATGGCTGATCGAAGAGGCGCGGTAGTGGCCGTGATGTTGGCCGGCATGGCGTGCGCGCAGGAACAGGGAGTTCCGCCGCAAAGCCAGCTACAGACCAACCTGAGTTACGAGAACATGATTTCTTTCTCCGGCGAGGTGAGGCTCGATGACGGGTCTGCGCCTTCCGAGCCGGTCGCCATCAACCGCGTTTGCAACGGCCAATCGCGTTTTGAAACCTCGACCGACGCCAAGGGCCGCTTCGGTTTCCAGGTGAGCGCCGGCGGCGACCGGGTGCAGGGCGATGCGACGCAAATCGGCGGGCCTCCAGGCGTTCTCAGGCGGGTTACCACCGGAACGACCCAGGAGACGATGCCGGTGATCGCTGCGCTGCGCAACTGCGAGTTGCAGGCTTCGCTGGCCGGCTATCGGTCGGAACTCGTCAATATCGCCGTGAAGAGCCGCACGGACGATGGCCGCCTCGGCGTCATTACTCTCCATCCACTGTCTCGGGCTGCCTCCTTAACTGTCAGCGCGACCACGCTGCAGGCCCCGGCAAACGCCCGGAAGGCCTACGACAGGGGCGTTGACGCGCTGGCGAAAGCGAAATGGCAGGCCGCGTCGGAGGAGCTCACCAAAGCGGTGGCGGCTTACCCGAAGTTTGCAATTGCCTGGTATCAACTCGGCTTGTTGCGCCAAAAAGGCAACGATGCCACAGGGGCCGGCGATGCCTGGAAGCACGCACTGGCGAGCGATTCGCGGTACGTCCGACCCTATGAAAGTCTGACTATGCTGGCCGACCGCAAACAGGACTGGGTGGCTGCAGAGGCTTATTCCCAGGCGTGGATCCAGCTCGATGCCGAGGACTTTCCGGCAGCCTACCTTTATAATGCGATTGCCAACGCCAGGCTGGGCCGGACGGACGCCGCCGAGCACGTAACGCGCGAAGGATTGCGCCTTGACAAGGATCACAGGGTGCCGCGGCTCAACGTTGTGATAGCCCTGATTCTGATGGGGAAGAACGAAAATGCCGAGTCGGCCAGGTACCTCCGCGAGTATCTGGACCTGGTTCCCAACGCGAGCGATGCCGCCGGCGTACGGCAGCAACTGGTTCAACTGGAGGCGGGCGCTGCGGCGAGGCCGCAGTAGTTCGCGGGGGCTTCGTGTGGAAAGCGGTTTGTTATCTAAAGGTTGTGGTGAGCGCGGTAGGAATCGAACCTACAACCTAGTGATTAAGAGTCACTTGCTCTGCCAATTGAGCTACGCGCCCGCGTACGGAAAAAGGAAAGCTTCCGGGAGGCCCGAGGCGAACTCAGGCTGCATCCCGAACCCGATTATAACACTGGATCCGGCTCGGTTCAGAATACCTTGCTTGGATCCGCCGGGAGCGGCAAGAAAGGGGATGCCTCCCAGCAGTCACAAGTGCGCGCGATTGCCGGCGACGTGAGCGCAAGCAGCTTTTGCTCATTGGCTTACGGATGAAACGCCTCTCTGTAACCTGCCCGGCAGCGGCGGTTTGCGCCGACGCCCGTGATACCGTAAAAGCGCCATGGCGGACATGATGCCGGATCGCACGAGACGCTGCTTTGGGGTCGCGCTGTTTGCTTCCGCCCTCTCCGTCATCGTCGCCATAGTCGCCATGTGGCCCACCCCCGGAACGGATCAATCGGTGACGGTCCTTTGTGGAACGCGCTCGATGCCGCGCGAAGTGAACCTGCTGGCTCTGGTGCTGTTCTTCGGCGCTTTGGGCAGCTTCATTCATGTGGCGAAATCGTTCGCCTCCTTCGCCGGCAACCGCGCCCTGGTGGCGAGCTGGCTGTGGTGGTACCTGCTGCAACCGGTGGCGGGCATGGCCCTCGCGCTGTTGTTCTACGTGGTCATCCGCGGCGGTCTTTTCGCGCCGGGCAGCTACTCCGGCGCCGTCAACCCGTTCGGAATCGCCGGCGTCTCCGGGCTGGTCGGTATGTTTTCCAAACAGGCCACCGACAAACTCGGCGAGGTGTTCGGCGCCATGTTCCAAACCGCCGCCGACGCCCAGCGCATCGACAAGCTCTCCCCACCGCGAGCCTGACCTTGACTACGCCGGCCGGACCGGAACCGGAGTCCGTTGTCTGGAGTCCAAGTTGCCATAGGACGGTAACATGAAGACTCCAACGCTGCTGCGAACTAACATCCAAGCCGCCGTACTGTGCACTTACTTCACACTTGTCGCCTTTGCGGCAGACCCGGCACTGACGATTTACAACCAGGACTTCGCCGTGGTCCGCGAAACCCTGCCGCTCGACTTGCAAGCCGGCTCCAACACGATCCGCTTTTCCGGCGCCACCGCGCACCTGGAGCCCGATTCGGTGATTCTACGCGATCCGACCGGCAAGCGCGCGCTGGTGATTCTCGAGCAGAACTATCGCGCCGATCCCATTTCGCAAGAGATGCTGCTGAATCTTTACGAAGGCAAAACGATTGACTTCGTGGTCCAGTTGCAGGATGGTTCGACTCGCACGGTCGCCGGCAAAATCGTGCGCAGCGGTTACGTGCCGCACTACCAGGCCATGGAGCGCTACGGGTCGCAGTATCAGAACAGTCAGATGGCCATGGCCGGCGGTGGCAACGGCCAGCCGATTATCGAGGTCAACGGCAAACTGCAATTCACTCTTCCCGGGCAGCCCATCTTTCCCGCGCTGGGCGCCGATACGATTCTCAAGCCGGTGCTCGATTGGGTCATCCATTCCAGCGTGGCCGCGAAGTTCGATGCGGAGCTGAGCTATGTGACCGGCGGCATGACCTGGAACGCCGATTACAACGTGGTGGCGCCGGAGACGGGCGACTTACTCGACCTGGTCGGCTGGGTGACGCTCGACAATCAGAGCGGCAAACAGTTCGACCACGCGCGCATCAAGCTGATGGCCGGGGATGTGAACAAGGTGCGCCAGCCGGAAATGATGCCTTTCGCCAAGGCTGAGACCAGCGATGGCAGGAACAACTTGGACCCTCAGGTTACCGAGCGATCGTTCGAAGACTATCATCTGTACACCCTGCCGCTCGCCACCACGCTGCACGACCGGGAGACCAAGCAGGTGGAGTTTCTGCGCGGGAACGGGATTTCATCGAAACGGCTTTATGTTTACGATGGCGTGATGGTCAACCGGAACCAGTACGGCAACCAGGATTTGCGCCAACAGCCGCAATACGGCACCGAATCCAATCCTCACGTTTGGGTGATGCGCGAGTTTGTCAACTCCGAAGCCAATCACCTGGGGATGCCGCTGCCCAAAGGCCGCGTGCGTTTCTACCGCCGCGACCAGGACGGGCAACTGGAATTCACCGGCGAGAACGAGATCGACCATACGCCCAGGGACGAAACCATTCGCATATACACAGGCAACGCTTTCGATATCACCGGCGAACGCAGGCAGACCCACTACCAGATGCAGGGGCCGTATCCGACTGGATGGGCGGACGAGAGTTTCGAGATCAAGCTGCGCAACCACAAGAAAGAGGCGGTCACGGTGCGCGTGGTCGAGCATCTGTATCGCTGGTACAACTGGGCGATCATACAGGAATCGGACTCGCATCACCAGAAAGACGGCCGGACCATCGAGTACGAAGTGACGCTCGCGCCCGACCAGGAGAAGGTCATTACTTACACGGCGCACTATACATGGTAAGGAGATGTGGGGCAGGCGCTTTCGCCTGCCAACCCGGTATCGCCCAGGCAATACAATGGTGGCTGATGAGGCTACTCTTCTCGGTGGCGCTGGCGGCTACGGGCCTGGCGGCGCAGACGTTTTCCGGAGGGCCGGCGATCGACCGGTTGATCGACGAAGCCATCGGGCAGCATAGCCTGCCGGGCGCGGTGGTCGTCATTGGCCACGACGGAAAGATCGTTTACGAGAAGGCGTACGGCAGGCGCGCCATTGTTCCCACGCCCGAGGCGATGACGGCCGACACCATCTTCGATCTTGCCTCGCTCACCAAGGTGGTCGCCACCACCACCGCGCTGATGCAGTTATTCGAGCAGGGTAAGTTCCGGCTCAACGACAAGGTCACCGACTACATCCCGGAGTTTCAAGGCGGCAAGAGCGCGATCACGCTCCGCAACCTGTTCACGCATTTTTCCGGTCTGAAGCCGGATGTGCCGCTGGTCCAACCGTGGAGCGGCTACCAGACCGGCATTAAACTCGCCTGCTCGAACCCGCCCGACGGGCCGCCTGGCGCGCGCTTCGTCTATAGCGACATCAACTTCATCCTGCTCGGCGAGCTGGTGCACCGTTTGAGCGGGCAGACGCTTTCCGGTTACGCGCGCGACCACATCTTCCTTCCGCTGGGAATGACCGATACGATGTTCCAGCCGCCGCCGGCGCTTGCGCCGCGGATCGCGCCCACCGAGCGTGTGACCAGCGAAAGCCCTCCGCTGCGCGGCGTGGTGCATGATCCGACGGCGCGCAACATGGGCGGCGTGGCCGGGCATGCCGGTGTGTTCTCCACCGCTCAGGACCTGGCCCGTTTCGCGCAGATGATGCTCAACGGCGGCGAACTGGACGGGGTGCGCATCGTGAGCGCGGCCACCATTCAGAAATTCACCGAACCGCAAACGCCGCCCGATCAGCCGATTCTGCGCGGGTTCGGCTGGGATATCGATTCGCCGTACTCGGGTAACCGCGGCGAGCTGTTCCCCATCGGCTCGTTCGGTCACACCGGCTTCACCGGCACTTCGCTTTGGATCGATCCGCAGACCCAGACGTACGTCATTCTGCTGGCCAACAGCGTTCACCCCACGGGGCATCCGTCGCTCACCGCGCTGCGCGGGAAGGTCGCCACGATTGCCGCCGCGGCGTTGGGGGTTGAGACGCGCGGGTTGACGTTGACCGGCTACAGCGAAACCTTCACCGCCGCCGGCGTGCATCGCGAGGTGGGCCGCAACGCCGCCACGCGCACCGGCCTCGACGTGCTGGTTGAGCGGGATTTTCAGCCGCTGGTGGGCAAGCGCGTGGGCCTCATCACCAACCAGACCGGGGTGGACCGCCTGGGACGCCGCAATGTGGATCTGATGCGCCGCGCCGACATTACGATCACCGCGCTGTTTTCACCCGAGCACGGTTTCGCCGGGCGCGAAGATCAGCCGGAGGTCCATGATGCGACGGACGTGGCCACGGGCATCCGCATCTACAGCCTCTACGGCGCCACGCCGCGGCCCACGCCGGAGATGCTGCGCGGAGTCGATGCGCTGGTGTTCGACATCCAGGATGTCGGCGCGCGCTTCTACACTTACGAAACCACGCTCGCCTACGCGATGGAAGCCGCGGCACAGGCGGGCATTCCGTTTTACGTGCTGGACCGGCCCAATCCCATCACGGGAACGCATGTGGAGGGGCCGCTGCTCGACGCCGCTCGCACTTCTTTCGTGGGGTACATGCCCGGCCTGCCGGTGCGCCACGGGATGACCATCGGCGAGCTGGCGCGCTTTGTGAACGGCGAAAAGAAAATCGGCGCCGAGCTGATCGTGATTCCCGTCGAAGACTGGCGGCGCGGCGACTGGTTCGATTCCACCAACCTGCCCTGGGTCAACCCGTCGCCCAATATGCGCAGCTTGAATGCGGCCCTGCTCTATCCCGGGTTGTGTCTGCTGGAAGCCGCCAGGAACTTTTCGGTGGGCCGCGGCACTGACACGCCGTTTGAGCAGGTGGGCGCGGATTTCATCGGCGGCCGCGAGCTCGCCGGCTGGCTGAACTCGCGCCAGATACCGGGCGTGCGCGCGTATCCCACCAGCTTCACGCCCGCCGAATCGAACTTTCGCGGCGTGCGGATTGAGGGCGTGCGCTTCCAGGTGACCAATCGCGAGCGGTTCGATTCCACGCGGCTGGGCCTGGAACTGGCCGCCGCGCTCGAGAAATTCTATCCCGGCAAGATCGACTTCAGCGCCTGCAAGAACCTGATCGGCAGCGACGATGTCATCCGTCGCCTGGCCGCAGGCGAGGACGCGCGCACTATCCAGCAAAGCTTCTCCGACGCCGTCGGAGGCTTCGTCCAGTTGCGGGAGAAGTATCTGCTGTATCAGTGAGGCGGGAGGGCAATTTGCGTGCGGGTGAGGTTTACTGCAACGCGGCTTATAAGATACAGAAAAATAAGGGGAATCTACCACTTTACTGTCCAACCCACGGCAGTCTAAAACATTTCACCACCCAAAGCCCGCTGCGAAGGTCTCCAGGGGCGGAACTTTCTATTTTGCCTTGACACTACTCCGCCGGCGGCTCGGGAGCCTTCCATCCGCCAAATGCCTGCTCCAGCCACAACGCCACGGCCAGCGCCACATCTTCACGCCATGGCGCAGCGGCGATTTGAACGGCGATGGGCAAGCCCGCACCCGATTCGCCGCAGCGCACAACCGCGGCCGGCCATCCGGCGACGTTGTAGGCCATGGTATGGCTGAAGCCGATGAAATTCTCATCCAGAGTCGAGGCGCCGAGCGGCAACGCCGTGTGGATATAGGCCGGGCACAAGATCGCGTCGTATCCGCGGGCGAGAAACGCGGTCATTTCGGCGCAGTAGCCGAACCACTCGGCCCAGTAGCCCGCGAATCCGTCGATGCCGGTGCGGTAGCGTTCCAACTTATCCAGCCAGCCGGTCAGCAGCGGATGGACGCTGGTCGAGCCGATGTCCCGCAGATAGCTTCTTAGGCCGTCGCCGCCATCCGGGCCGATCAGCTTCATCTCGATCTCGTAAGCGGCATCCAGGCAGGCCGGCCGGGCCTCTTCCACGCGGCTGCCTTCTGCGGCGAGTGCAGCCGCCGCCGCGCGCACCACGCCCGCCACTTCCTGGTCGGCCGCGGCGAGACCGTTGTCGGTGTAGAACGCGAGGCGCAGGTCGCTCACCCGCACTGTGCGCGGGTTCTCGATCGGCATATCCACCACGGTGTGGTCGCGGCCATCCGGACCAGCCAGCAAAGGCATCACGGTGACCAGGTCCTCCACCCGTCGCGCCAGCGGCCCCACCTGCCACAGGGCTTCGATCCAGCCTCCAGCCGGCGGGACGTGCCCGGTGCGCGGCAGGCGGCCGGAGGTCGGCTTGATGGCGGCGCATCCGCAAAAGGCCGCGGGCAGGCGCACGCTGCCGGCGCAGTCGCTGCCCAAACCAAGCGGCGATCCGCAAGCGGCAATCAGGGCGGCCTCTCCGCCGCTCGAGCCTCCCGGCGTGCGCGCCGTGTCGTACGGGTTGCGGGTGGCGCCGAAAATCAGGTTGTCGCTCTCGAAGGCGAACAGCAGATCCGGCAGGTTGGTTCTGGCGATCGGGATGGCGCCCGCCCGCCGCAACCGTCTCACCAGCGTCGCATCTTCGGTGGATGGCGGCGCATTCTTCCGGCCCAGCGTTCCCGCCGTCACCACCGCGCCAGCCAGTTCGAGCGAGTCCTTGATGCTGAACGGCACGCCGTGGAGCGGCCCGCGCGGTTCGCTCAAATCGGCGGACGCGGCCTTTGCCAGCGCGCTTTCCGCGAGTACTTCCACGGCGGCATTGATGCTTGGATTGATGGCGGCGATCCGCTCCAGATGAGCCGCCACCAGTTCGCGCGACGAGACGCGCCGCTCGCGGATCAGCCGCGCCTGTTGGGTGGCGGAATAAGTCGTGAGTTCGTTCATATTCTCCCGGTGGGGCATGCTTTAGCTTGCCCGCATATTCCATATAACTCCATTTCCGTATCGGGCACCAGTTCCTGTTTCGGCCCCGTCCGCCAACCCGGCGTAGTACGATACCAACAGGAGCGTGTTCTGAACAAGGCACATCATGAAGCAACCACCGCCCTTCCGGCCGTCGCCCCAACCTGGCTGATCGCCGTCCGCGCCGCCGAATCCAAGAAAGCCACAGACATCAAGGTTCTGGATTTGACCGGCATCACTTCCTTCGCCGACTATTTCGTCCTCTGCAGCGGCTCCAACCAGCGGCAGATTCAGGCCATCGCCGACGAAGTCACTTTGCAGCTCAAACGCCAGGCGGCTGAGCTGCCGACGAGTCTGGAAGGCTACGAGCAGGGCGAATGGGTGTTGGCCGACTACGGCGACATGCTGGTGCACGTTTTTTCCACCAAGGCCCGCGCCTATTACGACCTGGAACGGCTCTGGCGCAATGCCAAGCCGGTCGGGATTCCGTCCGAGTGAAGATCTTCGTCTACTTCATCGGCAAACCCAAGAACGAGCATATCAATGCCGTGGCGCAGGATTTTCTCGGCCGCGCCGCCCGCTACGCCACCGTCGAGATGCGCGAGATCCGCCCGGAGCGCACCGATCTTTGGGCCCGCCATCCCGCCGCGCGCAAAATCTTTCTCGATCCGGCCGCCAAGCCGATCGATTCCGCCGCCTTCACCGCGCTCGTCGCCAAAGCTGAAATGGAAGCGCGCGATCTGCTGTTCCTGGTGGGCGGCCACGCCGGCCTGCCGCCTTCCTGGGCCGGCCGGGCGGACCTGCTGCTCTCGCTCTCCGCCATGACGTTTCCGCACGAGCTGGCCCGCGCCATGCTCGCCGAACAGATCTATCGGGCTTTCGCAACCTTGCGGGGCCATCCCTACCCGCGGTAAGTTGGTTGATTGCATGTCTTGGTTTAAGCGCGACAGGCCGGACGACACGAAGCCGCAGGCCATCGACGAACAATCGAAGCACGTCAAGACGGAAGGCCTCTGGCAGAAGTGCGACGGCTGCCGCCAGATCGTCTGGAAGAAGGACCTGGCGGCCAATTGGAACACTTGCCCCAAGTGCGGCCACCATTTCCGGTTGGACGCCGTCTCCCGTATCCGCATGCTGTTCGATGCCGGCGAATACGAGATTTTCGATGCCGGGCTGCACTCCACCGACCCGCTCGGTTTCGTCGATAGTAAGCCCTACGTCAAGCGCCTGGAGGCCGCCCGCCTGGAAACCGGGCTTTGCGATGCCCTGGTTGCCGCCCGCGGCAAGCTGGCCGGGCGCCAGGTCGAAATCTGCTCCATGGAGATGCGCTTCATCGGCGGCAGCATGGGCGCGGTGGTGGGCGAAAAAATCACCCGCGCCATCGAACGTTGTCTCGCCTCCCGCTCGCCGCTGGTGATCGTTTCCGCCTCCGGCGGCGCGCGCATGCAGGAAGGCGCCGTCAGCCTGATGCAGATGTGCAAGATCTGCTCCGCCCTGATGCGGCTCGACCAGGCCCGCGTGCCCTTCATCAGCGTGCTCACCGACCCCACCACCGGCGGCGTCACTGCCAGCTACGCCATGCTGGGCGACCTCAACATCGCCGAACCCGGCGCCCTGATCGGTTTCGCCGGCCCGCGCGTCATCGAGCAGACCATCCGCCAGAAACTCCCCGAAGGTTTCCAGCGCAGCGAGTTTCTGGTCAAGCACGGCATGCTGGACGCCGTGGTGCCGCGCCTGGAGCTGAAGGCCTACATCGCCCGGGCGCTCGACTTTTTCTGCCAGCAGTGAATTACCCCGATTCGGTTCACTTCCTCTACGCGCTGGGCAACGAAATCAAGACTGCCAAGCTCGGTCTGGAGCGCATCCGCGCCGTGCTCGAGGCGCTCGGCAATCCGCAGGACCGCCTCTCGATCGTCCACGTAGCCGGCACCAATGGCAAAGGCTCCACGTGCGCCATGATCGAATCCGGCTTCCGCGCCGCCGGCCTGCGCACCGGCCTGTACACTTCGCCGCACCTCGCCGAGCCCACCGAGCGCATTCGCATCGCCGGGAACGTCGTCTCCGCCGAGCGGTTCGCCGCCGCCTTCAACCGCGTCCACGCCGTGGTTGAACAACTGCTCGCTCGCGAGACCATCGACCTGCACACCACCTATTTCGAAACCGTTACCGCCATGGCGTTCCTGATCTTCGCCGAAGAAGGCGTCGAGCGCGTGGTGCTGGAAGTCGGCTTGGGTGGCCGCCTGGATGCCACCAACGTGGTGCGGCCGTCGCTCGCCGTCATCACGCCCATCGATTTCGATCACGAATCGTTCCTCGGCCGCGGCATCGAATCCATCGCCGCCGAGAAGGCCGGCATTCTGAAACCCGGCGTCCCCGCCGTTTTCGCGCGCCAACGCCCGGAAGCCGCCCGCGTGCTCGACCACCGCGCCGCCGAATTGGATATATCGGTGACGCGCGCGGCGTCGTATTCCGTCCAGAATCTTTCGCTCGACGCGCGCGGCAGCCGCTTCGAGCTTCCCGGCGTGATCCCGCTTTCCGTCCGCTGCCCGCTCGCCGGTGAGCACCAGGCCGAGAATGCCGTCACCGCCGCGCTGTCGCTGCTCGCCTGTCGAGTTGACCGCCCGTCGATTGAAGCCGGCATCGCCGCAGCCCAATGGCCCGGCCGTCTGGAGCAGGTCCGCGAGCGCCCCGCCGTTATCCTCGATGGCGCTCATAACCCCGCCGCCGCCCGCGCGCTGGCCGCCTACATCACCCGCTTTTACGCACACGCGCGCCTGCGCCTCATCTTCGGCATCATGCGCGACAAGTCCGCCGCCGAAATCGCCGCCATCCTGTTTCCCCTAGCCTGGCAGGTCAGCGTCACCGCGCCGCGCCAGTCGCGCGCCCTAGCCCCCGAATCCCTCCGCGCCGTCGCCGATCACCCCAACCTGAAAATCGCTCCCACCCTAGAGGCCGCCCTCCGCTTGATCGAAGATGCCACCCCCGACGACGTCATCTTCATCACCGGCTCCCTCTTCCTGGTTGCCGAAGCCAGAGCGTTGCTGCTGCCGCGCACTTGACACTCGGACAGAACTGTCCGAGACTGAGTTTATGAAGGGCTCGGAATTCGAGCGCGAGTGCAGAAGTTGGCGCGGAGCAGGAAAGTCGCCTGCACGTTTCTCGCCGACAAGGGAAAGGGAAGCCACGGCCGCCTGTACTTCGGCAACGAATTCACGACCCTCAAGGATCGGAAGAAGGAAATCGGCCAGGACTTGCTGGCCAAGATGTGCAGGGATCTCCGGATCGATCCTCACGACTTGTAGGAGCTGTACCTATGTCCGCCTTTACGTATCCCGCGAAGTTCACGACCGGCAGCGATGGCCGCGTGCTGGTCGAGTTTGCCGATCTGCCCCGCGTCTCGACCGACGGCAAAGACGACCGCGAGGCCATGGAAGAGGCCATGGACGCGCTTGGATCCGATCTCTCGATTCGCCTCTCCCGCCGGGAAGAGATTCCGCCACCTTCACCTGCCAAGCGTGGTCGGCGACTGGTACCCGTGCCGCTTTGGCTGGCGCCGAAGCTGGCGCTGTATCTCGCGATGCGCGAAGGCCAAGTCAACAACTCCGGCCTGGCCCGCCGCCTTGGTGTCCACGAGCGAGTGATCCGCCGCATGCTCGATCCCGCGCACGCCACAAAAGCCGTCAAAATCCAGGCCGCCCTCGCCGCTCTCGGCAAGCAGATGATTGTCGAAGTCCGCGACGCTTAAATGAGCCCGGAGGAGGAGGACCCAGCCGGCACCAAGCAAAAATCGGCATGCGCTACTTCATGATCGAACAGCGCACCGAAATTCGAGGTGGCCGCCGTCTGCAAATCACGCAGTTCAGGCGGTCCGCCTGCGCCCGCGATCCTTCTTCGGTCCCGTCTTCTTCGCCTTGCCCGCGATTGGCTCTTTCTTCCGCGCGGCCTTCCTCTTCGCCTTGCGCACGGTTGGCTTGATGGGCTTTGCGGGCTTCGGGTGCTTGAGTGAATCGCCCGTTTCGTCTTCGAGTTCGTCTTTGTCTTCGTATTCGAATCCCTGCGTGATCAATACCACCGCCTGCCCGTGCATCAGCTTGGCGAGTTCCCGTGCCGTCACCTTCACGCCCGCATCGCAGGTCTTTTGGGCAAGTTGGTCCAATTGGTCGATGCAGAGCAGGATGTTCGCCGTCACACCCTCGTCGATAAAGTCTTGAAGAGCGGGGAATCCGTTGGCCTCAATCTCTCTCCTTAGATCACTGAGCCCTTGTCCTGAAGCGAACTGATCGATAATCGTGTCTTCGTTTGCGAGATACCAGCTCATGGCTTAGATCCTAATGCTTCACTGCCGTCTCAGATTCTCGGCATAGCGCTCTCCACTAATGATAGTCCACGATCTCCACGTCGTTTCCGCAACCGTCAGCCCGCGCTCATAAGTACCCGCTCTCCGTTGTATGATCGTGGCAGGAGGGCTGCTGTGGCTTATCGACCGGTTCGCCGCCGCATTCGCGACACCTGGACGGCGCTGAAGCGCTGGTTCCGGCGCGCGGAACCGGAAACGCCGGAGGACCCTTACGCTTATGTCGGCGCTCCCAAGAAGCCGCGCACCCCGCGCCGCAGCGCTGCCGCGAAAGCCGAACCGTAACTCGATCATCCCGCGTGTCCCGCCAAATACCATGACTAACTCTCTCGCAGCTATCACCGGCGCTTCGGCCGGCATCGGAACGGTGTTCGCGCGCAAGCTGGCCGCGAAAGGTCACGATCTTCTGCTGATCGCGCGCCGCGGCGACCGCCTCGAGCAACTTGCGGCGGAACTCGAACGGGCCCACCAGATTCATGTGGAAGCCTGCACCGCGGACCTGTCGGTGAACGAGGAGATGGACCGCATCGCCGCGCGCCTGGCCGCCGAACCGCGCCTCGACCTGCTGATCAACAACGCTGGTTTCGGCGTGAAGGGCCTTTTCTACGAAGCGCCTCTCGATGCGCAACTCAAAATGCACCGCCTGCACATCGGCGCCATTCTGCGGCTCACCCATGCCGCGTTGGGACCGATGGTCGGGCGCGGCCGCGGCAGCATCATCAACGTAGCATCCGTGGCCGGCTTCACGCGCAGCCCCGGCAGCGTCAGTTACTGCGCCACCAAGGCCTGGGTGAACGCGTTCACCGAGGGGATTTACCTGGACTTGAAATCCGCGCGCTCGCCGGTGGTGGTGCAGGCGCTGTGCCCCGGCTTCACTTACAGCGAGTTTCACGACGTGGCGGGGGTCGACCGCGCGGCCATCCCCAAATCATTTTGGCTGAGCGCCGAAGACGTGGTCAATGCCTCGCTGGCCGGCCTGCGCCAGCGCAAGCTGTTCGTCGTGCCCGGCTGGAGATACAAGTTGGTGGTAGCGCTGGTCAACCGCATCCCGGTGAAAATGCGGCTGGCACTGGAATCCAACGCGCCTCACAACCGCGCCCGCCTTGCGCAGGCGAACCCGGATTAGTGCATGATCTCGAGAAATTTTCCCGTGGCCGCGTCCACGAAGACCGAAAAGCTGGAGGTGCTCACCGATTCTCCCCAGATCACGCGCCACGCCGGATTGGCGAACCTGCTGGATTTCTCCAGCAGGAAGAGGATCGGCTGGCCCGGGCTCTTCTTCTCGTACGCTTCGGCTTCCGCTTTGCCTTTTGCCGTGGTTAATGCGGCTTCGGTGTCGATCTTGACGTCGCCAATCGCGAAAGGCGCGCCGGAGTAGCTCTCTTCTGCGCCGGGGAACACTCCCTTGTGGATGGTGGATCCCTGGTCGACCGCGTACCAGGTGAACGAACGGGCAGTACCCTTCTGCTCGGATGTGAACACAGCCTCCCATCCGGCGGATTTGCCGGGTTGGTCGGGCACGCCCTCCACGCGCACGCTATTCAGTTTCAGCACCGCCGCATCGGGCGCCCAGGTACGCGCCACCTGGAACATTTTGAATAAAGCGCTCTGGCCGCCGATCAGCTCGGGCTTCGCTTCTTCTGTCTTGGCCGCCGGCGGCGCGGGCTGTTCTGAGCAGCCGGCCAGAAGGAGGCCGGCGGCGAGTATGGTAAGGAAAGGTTTCATGTGAAACAGCTATTTTAACCAATCCGTCAAGGCCCGCGCGGAAGGGACAAGCTTGTGAAACACACGCCCGCAAGCGGGCGTTGGCAAGCTGAAGCACGCCCCACGCGGCTACGGCCTTACTTGCCCGAAACCGCGCGGCCGCCGCATCCACTCGAGTTCGTCTTCGGTCATGGGGCCCAGCCGCAGCGCTTCGAGCGCATGCTCCATTTGCGCCGCGTCTTTTGGACCCGTCATACACACGTCGACTTCCGGCCGGGTAAGCACATAGCGGTAACAGTCGGCGGCGGTGGGAACGCGCTCGCCTTTGGGTAGCGAACGGGAGCCGGCAATGCCTTGCAGAGCGCCCTTGCCGAGCAATTGTCCCCAGCTTGTAGCGGTGAATGACACTAGGCCCGGCCTGCCGGCATTGGGCAGGTGCGGGAAGATATCGGTTTCGGCGCCGGGATGCGCGGCGTTGTAGCGGAAGTGGACGATGTCGAAGTCGCGCCCGGCCGCGATCGCGGGCACCAGAGCGCGGGTGTGCGTGGAGACCGCCAGGAATCGCACCAGGCCGCGCGCTTTGAGGCGCCGAGCGGCCTCGAGAATCCGCGGCGGCACCGGCCGGTTCCACATGCCGAGCAGCAGCACGTCGGTGTAATCGAAGCGCAAGGCCCGCAGCGCGCGCTCCAGGCTCCAGCCCATCAGCGACGCGGCCCACGTGTAGGACTGGATCACCAGCACGAACTCTGCGCGCCTCGGCCCCAGGCGGCGCAACGCGGCGCCGAACGAATCGCGGCGCATGCTGCCCCAATAAAGATAATTCACTCCCTGCTCAAAGGCGCGCTCGACGGCGTCGCCCGGCACGCCGTAACTGGCGGACACCAACCGCGCCACCTCGCGCCCAGTCCTGCCCAGCAGGGCGCGGGAAAAACTGCCCGTGCTTGTTTCAGTCACTATGGCCATGATACTGCGGTAGGACACACCATCGTCTTTCGTGGTCTGTCATCTTTCGCTGAAGCACGACACGTTGACAGACGACAAAAACCGATCGTCTGTCCCACTGAGCCGCCGCTCACTTCGCGGCTTTGGCGCTCTTCTTGCCCGAGCCGCGTTTGAGCGGATTGGTGGGATCGTAGCCGAGTTCCTTGGAGAGAATCTCGACCATGCGCGCGAGCACCCTGGTGCGCGCCCAGTATTTGTCGTTGCCTTCCACCAGGCTCCAGGGAGCGGTGCGCGTACTGGTCTTCACCAGCATCTCTTCGACGGCTTCCTCGTAGACGCTCCACTTCTGGCGGTTGCGCCAATCCTCGTCGGTGAGCTTCCAGGCTTTGTAGCCGATGGTCTTGCGCTCTTCGAAGCGGCGGAGCTGCTCTTCGCGGGAAATGTGGATCCAGAACTTGGCAAGGATGGTCCCGAAGTCTCTCACCTGGCGCTCAAAGGAGTTGATCTCTTTGTAGGCACGCTGCCAGGCCTCTTCGGGAGCGAAGCCTTCCACGCGCTCCACCAGCACGCGGCCGTACCAGGAGCGGTCGAAGATGGCGATCTGGCCGCGCTCGGGAAGGCGGCGCCAGAAACGGTAGAGGTAATGGCGGGTCTTGTCTTCGCCCTGCGGTGCGGCGATCGGATAGACGACGTAGCCCCGCGGGTCCAGTTTCTCGGTGATCCGCTTGATGGCGCCGCCCTTGCCGGCGGCGTCCCAGCCCTCAAACAAAATCATCACCGGGCGTTTTTGCAGATACACCTGGTAGCCCAGTTCGCGGAGCTGAATCTGGCGCCGCGTCACCTCGCGGACGTAGGCTTCGCGGGTGAGAGTGCGGGTGAGATCGAGGGTCTCGAGCATTAGCGTCTCCCCTCCGCGAGCGAATCCATGGCTTCCCGCAGTTCCGCGTCCTTGGCCGCCACGGCCGGGATTTCGACGAAAGGCGGCGGTGCGTTGGCTCCCAGCCGCTTCTCGAGGGCCGCCACGATGGTGTCGAAGATGCGTTTGCGCGCGAACCATTTCGAAGTGGCTTCGACGATGGTCCACGGCGCGAATTCGGATTCGGTCAGCTCCAGCATCTCCTCAATCGCGGCCAGGTACTCGTCGTATTTCTTCTGGCGCGCCCAGTCCGCATCGCTGACCCGCCAGGCTTCCAGCGGATCGGCCTTGATGGCGCGGAACCGCTCGCGCTGCTCCTTCTTCGAGATGTGGAGGAAGAACTTGAAAATGACCGCGCCATCGTCGGCCAGCACGCGTTCAAACTCGACGATGTCGCGGTAGGCCTGGCGCCAGGCCTTCTCCGGGATGGTGCGGTCCACGCGCTCGTCCAGCACGCGAAAATACCAGCTTCGATCGAAGATCACCATCTCGCCGCGGTTCGGCACCTTCAGCCAGAAGCGCCACAGCCAGGGACGCTGCTGCTCATAAGTGCGCGGCGCAGTGATGGGATAGAGTTTGAATCCGCGCGGGTCCAGGCGCTGCGTCAAAGCCGCGATCGCGGTGCCCTTGCCGGCAGCGTCCCATCCTTCGAAGACGATTACCGTCGGCACGCCGTGGTCCCAGCAGGCCTTTTCCAAATCGTAGAGACGATGCTGCACCACAGGGAGAGCCCGCTTATACTCCTCCCGGGAGAGCTTCCGTTTGAGGTTGATGTTCTCGAGCATAGCTCCTGCTCCATGTTAGTGCATCGGAGGGCAGGTCACTCAATATCCGGCTTCGCGTCCGTGGCGGGCGGCCAGAATCACAACCTCTTTCCCGATCACCCACTCGCGAAACTCCGGTGGCAACTCTTCGACGGGACGGCCAATCTCCGGGTGCTTGCCGAGCGCTTTCACCCCCTGCCGGATTGTTTTGACGGCGCACCAGCGCTGCTTCAGCGATAGGCGAAGAGCATGGCGTAGACGATCAGGCCGATCAAAACCAGGCCGATGGTCAGAGCGGCGAAACCGAGGCGGCGCCAGAATCTCACGTCGCGGGGCGCGGGCGCAGGCATTATCATTTGGGCCAACTCGCCGCTCTCCACCGACTGACGGTACTCCCTGGGACGGTCGCGCTCAAACTCCTCGAGCGGCATGCCTTCCGTGAAGATCACGGTGTCCATGGGGAATTTTTCGGGGCGGAAGTGAGTGTTGAAGAAGTGCACCACGAAAATGAAGCTCACGGCCAGCAGAGCTTCATCGCTGTGAATGGTGGTGGCGACATTGACGGCCCAGCCGGGGAACACGTGGGTAAAGATCTCCGGAAACCACAGCAGGAGGCCCGTGCCACCGATCACGGCTACGCCCCAGAACACCGCGAAATAGTCGAACTTCTCCCAATAGGTCCAACGGCCGTATTCGGGACGGGGGCCGCGCTTGAAAAACCATTTGAGGGAGCCGGCCAGCTCGTGCCAGTCGCGCCGGTTGAAGAGCATGCTCTCTTCGCCGGCGATGAACTGGCGCCAGCTCTTGCCGCTCGATCGCCGCTGCTTCACCAGATCATACGCGTGAAGCCCGAAGTAAGTGAAGGTCAGAACGGCGCAGAACCGGTGGATCAGGCCCGCCGCTTCAAAACCACCCAGGAGGTGGGCCAGGAGCTTGGCCCAGCCGGCATAGGAGAACTTCAGAATCATGCCGGTCAGGGCGAGGCCGAGGAAACTCGAGACAACCAGCAGGTGAAGGTTGCGATGGAACCGCCGGAAGCGGCGCACATAGGTTCCGGCTTCCGTCTGTCCGTTCTTGATCTGCTTGCGGTATGCGAATGATCGGGGCAGCCAGAGCGCAGTGTGCACCCCCGAGACAACCAGCGTGCCGATCAGCAGACCGGTCATGCCCCAGAAGGTGATGAACAGGAAAGGATACTTCTTCGGATCGTGGTGGGTGGCGTGTGTCAGATAGCCGGCGAACTGGCGGTGGGAGCCGGTATGGCACTTGCCGCAGGTAGCGACGATGTTAGTCCGGCTAAGATGCGAGCGCGGATCGTTGACCGGCAGAATATCGTGCGCTCCATGACAGTCGTAACACTTGGCGGTCTTCAGATATCCCAATTTGGAGACCTTGCCGTGGAACGTGTCGAAGTAAGCCTCGGTGATCTGCTGGTGACAGCGGCCGCATTGGTCCATGATGCTCAGCCGGAACTCGGATAGGTCAGTGCGCTGGATGCTGTGGGCGGAGTGACAATCGGCGCAGACCGGCAGCGGTTTCCCGGAGCGAGTGACACTGGGACTGTGGACGCTGGCGGTGAACAATTCATAGATCCCGCGGTGGCATTGCGCGCAGGTTTCGGCGATGTTAGCGCGGTTCACGCTGGAGCGCGGGTCGCGGCTGGGCAGTTCGTGGTGCGCGGTGTGGCAGTCGGCGCAATTGGCGGTGACGGTCAGGCCGGCCTCCAGGAGCCCCTTGCCGTGGATGCTCTCGCGGTAATGATCCACGATGTGATTCTGCTTGCCGGAATAGCGAACGGCGGCCTTGTGCCCCTCCTGGTGGCATTTGGCGCACAGCGACGGGACGTTGCGCGAATACGTAGGCGAGGCGGAATCGAGCTTGCCCTGAGTGCCATGCGGGCTGTGGCAGTCCTGGCAGAGAGGCGCGTCGGGACTACCTTGCGCGGCCAGGGTCCCATGCGTGCTTTCACGGTACTGGTCCACGACCTTTTCATGGCAGATGGAACAATCCACCTTGTCCTTGATGGTGCTGCAGGCTCTCACGTCGGACGGGGTCCCGCCGGTATGGCATTGCACGCAAGCGATGCGGGAATGGCGCGAGTTGGCCAATTCGGCCGCGCTGACATATAGCGATCCGGATTGCCCGGCGCCCGTCCCCTTCAGGTTGGGATTCGAATGGCAGCTCAGGCAATCGCCGTTGGACATGCCCTCGGTGTAGTACACCTTGCGGATTTTGTGAGGCTCATGGCAGTCGACGCAGGCCGGGATCAGGTGCGGTTGCTTCTCCCACAACTCGCCGCGGATAAACTGGCGATGCACGGTCTCGATCATCGCGTGGCATTTCGTGCAGGTTCTGGCGATGTTCTGTTTGGCAATCGAGGAGCGGGGATCCGTATGCGGAAGCTGGTTGTGCGCCGTGTGGCAACTGGTGCAGACCGCGGTAACGGTCAGGCCCTGCTGAAAGAGACCGATGCCGTGAATACTGTCCTTGTAATTCTCGGAGATGTTAGTCTGCGAGATAGCACGCGTCTTACTGACTTCGGTACCTTCGCTGTGACAGCCGCCGCAGAGGCGCGGAACGTTGATGGTGGCGACCGGCGACTTCATGTTGGACGGGGGCAGGATGTCGTGCGTGCCGTGGCAGAGCTTGCAGTTGGGGGCATACGGGTCGTTCTGGGCCGCCTTCTTGCCGTGGACGCTGGCGGCATACTGGCTCTGCTCTGCGCTGTGACACTGGCCGCAATCGACGGGGGCCAGTTTTTCCGGATGCGGCACTTCCTTGATGTCGCTGTGGCAGGCAACGCAATCGAGGGCGGCATGGGGAGACGCTTTCAAAGCGGCCGCATGGAAGCCGGGCGGCACTCCAGCCTGGCGCTTGCCCGTGCGCGGGCCGGGATCGTGGCAGCCGGCGCAGTCCTCGGCACGCGGTTGCGCCGCTTGCTGGCCGCCGATACCGGTGGTCAGGAGGGTCGCAAGGGTAGCGAGCCGGAGCAGGTCCACGGCCGTCATGGTGTGGTGTTTTTCAACAAACTACCCGTCTCGAAGCTCGAAAACGGGATATAAGGACCTCTCAATCCTATACCGTGCTGAAATTTGCGTCAAGCTGTGAAAAAAATCTGCTCAGAAATCCCAATTTGGATGTACGCTCCCAATATGTGGAGCCGTTCATGTGGTGTACCAGTTGTCGTAGTGGTCGCCTGTAACCTGGCTTCCTGCGACACTGCTCCGAGAAGCGCGGCGGCACCCGTGCCCGAGGCGGAGCAGGTGGTGAGCGCGACCATGAAGCAGCTTTACATGGTTGCCAGCGCGGCGGCGCCGCAGTCCCCGGCGCAGCAAAAGGTGATCCTGCAGATGGCTGAGAAGGCGTCAAACGGGAAAGAACTGCTGCTGGTGATGCGGGCTGCGGTCGGCGTGTTCCCAGCCGGGACCGGGCCGCGGGAACCAAGCGCGGAGAGCAGTGCACGCTCCATCGTGACGGCAAAGATGATGCAGCTTGGAACACTGGACCAACTGATTGAATACGCGACGCAGTATTCCGTCAACCCGGAGAGTGCCCGGCCGTTCGCCCAGCGTATGCTTCAACTCGGGGGTGAGAGGTCCGACCCGCGGGTCTGGTATCGAATCCGAGTAGCCGCTTTCCATTTGAAGGTGGGCGATCTGGAGCGGCAGGCGCAAACCAGGGGAGACCAACTGGCAGGCAGATAACATGCCAGAAATCGGGCCTGCCGCATTCGACAGGAAGGCCAACACGATGAGAGTCTTGGTAAGTAAGAACGAATCCAACCAGCAGGAAGGGACGGCGGCGGCACAACGTTCCGGGCGCATGTTCCTGATTCTGAGTTTCTCGATTCTCGGGGTAGCGGTTACTTACTTCGGCGCGTTGTATCTGATTGCGCACTGAAAGCCGCGCCGGCGATACCATTCCGCGCTGCCGGCAGCAGGTGAGGCTCAGTGCAGATCCTTGGGGCTTCACGCTTCGTCAGCCGCAAAACGGAGATCTGTGATATAGTTTCCGTTCCGCCGGAACCCGGATGCGGCCAGAATTCGCCTCGCTTCGAAATCACCCCGATGTCTCCGTTCTGATCGTCGGCGGTGGCATCAACGGAATCGGATTGCTCCGTGAGTTGGCGCTGCAGGGAATCGACGTCGTGCTGGTCGAGCAGTCCGACTTCTGCGCGGGAACCAGCTCCGCCATGACGCGGATTATTCACGGGGGCCTCCGCTATCTGGAGAACGCGGAATTCCGACTGGTGCGCGAGTCCCTGCGGGAGCGAAACCTGTTGCTGAGGAACGCGCCCCACTACGTCAAGCCGCTGCCGACGACGATTCCGATCTTCAATTGGATCTCCGGGATCGTTCCGGCAATCCGGAATCTGCTGGGATGGCCGACCAAGCCGGGCAATCGAGGCGCGCTCCTGATCAAGGCCGGTCTGACGATGTACGACATTCTCGCCGGCCGCAAGTCCCCGCTGCCGCGACACCGGTTCCGCTTCAGGCGGGCGGCCCTCGCGCTGCGGCCGGCTCTGAATCCCGAAGTGATCTCGACGGCGACTTACTACGATGCCAAGATCACTTATCCGGAACGGTTGTGCCTGGAATTGGTTTTGGACGCCGAGGCCGCGTGCTCCGAGGCGCACGCCCTGAATTACGTCCGGCTGCAGAGCGCCACGGGCGGCGCGGTGGTCCTGCGCGACGAGGTCTCCGGCGAGACCTGCGAAGTGAGACCGCGGATGGTCGTCAACGCGACCGGCCCGTGGATCGACTTCACCAATCGCGGTCTCGGGCGCGAGAGCCGCTTTATCGGTGGAACCAAGGGCTCGCACATTGTGCTCGACAACCCCGAACTGGTCGAAGCGACGGGCGGCGAGATGATCTACTTCGTCAACCGGGATGGCCGCATCTGCATCTTCTATGCGGTTCACGGCAAGATCATCGCCGGCGCCACGGACATCCCGGCGGAAGATCCGGAGGCGGTGTGCGACGACACGGAAGTCGACTACCTTCTCGAGGCCATGCGGCTGGCCTTCCCTTCGATCCAGGTGGACCGGTCGCAGGTCGTCTATCGGTTCTGCGGCGTCCGCCCGCTGCCGCGCAGTGACGCCCTCACGCCGGGCCAGATCAGCCGCGACCACAGCTACCCGGTGCTGGCACCGGGCGATGGAATCGATTTTCCCATCTACTCGCTGGTCGGCGGAAAGTGGACCACCTTTCGTGCGCTGGCCGAGCAGGTTTCGAACGAAATCCTGCGCACGCTGGGACGCCCGCGAGTCCGCAGTTCGGCCGATCTTGCGATCGGCGGCGGCAAGGGCTATCCCAGGATGCCGGAGGGCACCGGCCTGCCGCAGGACCGGCTCGCGACGCTATTAGACCGCTATGGCACGGGGGCCGATCGAGTCGCCGCCTACTTACAGGCGGGTCCGGACGCGCCGCTCGCCTGTCATGCCGGTTACTCGCGCCGGGAAATCGAATTCATGGCGCTCCACGATCGAGTCGTCCACCTGGACGATCTGGTGCTGAGGCGAATGCTGATGGGATTGCTGGGAGAGGCGACCCGGCCCTTGCTGGAAGAATTGGCCAGCGTCGTGTCGCCGGTTCTCGAGTGGTCGCAGCAGGACGCCGCGGCCGAGGTCGAGCGAACCATCCAACTTCTCGAGAAGGCTCACGGTGCGATGGCGGCCGCGCAATCGAAATCGCCCTTGAGGCGATCGTAAATGTTTCGAAACACCTGGTAGATCCGCGTATACCTTTCGCGATTAGCCTGGTTTGGTTCGAAGTGCCGGGCGCGCCGTCAAACGACGAGCAGGCGGTGGTCGGCGCAGTCGAGCTGGATCGATTCGTAGAGCAGATCGATCAGATCCAAGCCATGTTTGGCGATGAAGGGCAGGATCGAGTACAGGCGTTCCTGGAGGTGCCGTTCCGGGTAGATCAGGCCGTACAGCGAAGCGGCATCGCGGCTGGCGCGCTCGTCGCGGCGCATCGCCTCACGCCCGGTCTTCGCCTGAATCTTGGCGGCCTGGTAGCGGATCTTGCGGGCGCTGGTGGCCAGGGCTTTCTCGAGCGTGGGATCGAAAGCCAGCAGACGGGCGCGCAGCCGTTCCACAGCCGCATCCACATCCACTAGCGTGTCGTGCAGGCGAATCGTCAGATCGGGCGGGATCAGCGCGGCGGCCATCCGTTCGCGGAAAGCCTCTTTGCCATGGAAGAAATCGGCCAGCGAAACGCCATACCGGTCGATGCGTTTCTGGCTGCGGCTATCCAGAATTGTGAAGCCGGCGCGCGGCACGGCCACCGGCATGCGTCCCAAAATCCGGCTGTAGAGAACTTCCGACTGCGCTATGTACGCAGCCTCGGCGGGGCCGAGAATACTGGCCACGGTGGGAAGGATCGAGTCCTGCACCACCGGCCGCAGCAGGGCGTTGGGTGAAAGCTCGGCCGCGCGACGGGCAAGCTCGGCGGACGTGAAGCTGCGTCCGTTGAGCTGGTAATCGCCATTGTGACGGCGCAGCGCGAGGCGCTTGCCGTTTTCGAGGAGGAAGAAGAAGGCGTTCTGCGGCTCGACGTGGACCTGCGCGTGGTAGCCGGCATCAACCAGCTCGCGGTTGCGGTCGAGCACCGCGGCGGTCAGCTCGGGAGCCCGCTCGACGGCGCTGCGCAGAACCGGCGCGGCGAGTTCGCGGAATGCAGGCAGCATGGGATCTACATGCGGGATATCGAAACGCTTGAGCAGGCGCCGCAGCAGATCGCCGAAGGCCTGACCCATGGTCCGGCCCGCCAGATAGGTTTCGGCCACCATGGCTACCGCTTCGTCGGCGAACGGCAGGCCCGCCAGCGCCGCGCGCAGCTCGTCGACCGGAGGCGCGGCCAGTTCCACGCCGCCCACCGGCTGCGCGCCGGTCTGGCGGCGCAACTCCAGCTTGACGGGCTGGTGTTGGGCGTTGAAGACCCACGCGTGGTTGACCTCGGCGAAGTCGTGGTCTTCGGTGGCCAGCCAGAATACCGGAACGGCCGGCAGACCTTGCGCGGTGAGCCATTCCGCCAGGCGGGCGGCGTGCAGAGCTTTGTAAATCGTGTAGGCGGGGCCGGAGAACAGGCCGACCTGCTGGCCCGCGGCAACGGCCAGCGTGCCGGGTTGCGCCAGGCGCTCCAGAGCCGGGCTGGGCGTATTCTGCACCCGCAAAGCGTCCACCAGCGCGGCGCGCCGCTCCGGGGCCAGATCCACCGCCCGAGCCGCCGCCTGGAACGCTTGCCAGTCGCGCAGCGGGTGATGATAGAAACGCACGGTTCGATCAGGATGATACGAAATGTCCGCGGACAAACGCGTGACACCGGGTAGTTCAGTCTGGCGGACGCAGCTACAGGGCATGACGGGAGACATTTACCTGATGATTCCGTGAGGCTTCCGGATGCAAGCCATTCGATCAACCCCGCGCGTACCGGGAAATATCGTTGAAAATGGCGAATGCCAGTAACATCATGATGAAGACGAAGCCGACCTTAAACACAGCTTCCTTCACGTTGAGGCTCAGATCGCGCTGCATCACCATCTCAATCAGCAGCATGAGGATGGCGCCGCCATCCATGATGGGGATGGGAAGCAGGTTGAAGATGGCCAGTTGCAGACTGATCATGGCCATGAAGCCGAGAAACTCCGCGGCGCCTTCGCGCGCCGCCGCGCCGGACATTTGGGCGATGCCAATGGGGCTCGAGAGGTTCTTCGGCGACATCCGCCGCTCGATCATCCCCTGGATCACCTTGACCAGCAGAAAAGCGCCCTTGCCATTCTCCTCGAGCGACGCCTGCAAAGCTTTGGAAAACGTCAGCCGGATGGTAGTGAAATGAAGCTTCTGCTGCGGGGCCACGCCGATCATCCAGCGCTTCGGGCCGTCCAGTTCGGCCAGCACCGGCTGCACCTGAATGCGGTAAGTCTGACCGTCCCGCCGATATTCGATCTCGATCGGTTTGCCGCCGCTATTCCGGGTCGACTCCTGAAAACGGGTCGGCGAGTGAATCGGCTGGCCATTGACGGAAAGGATGACGTCGCCTTTCTTGAGGCCGGCCTTCTCCGCCGGGAAGCCGGACATCACGGAATAGAGCTGCAACTCGCCGCGCTCGTCCCAGCCGGCGTAGCCCACGCCGAGGCGCTCACTGAGCGTCGGCGTCACGATGCAATCGAGCTCCTGGCCGTTCCGCTCGATGGTGAGGTACATGGGCCGGTAAGCGCCGATGACCTCTTTCTGTCCGATATCCTCCCAAGTGGGGTTGCGCTTGCCGTCGAGCTTGACGATGCGGTCGCCATCCCGAACCCCGGCCTGCGCGGCGGGCGAGCCGGCGGCCACGTGGTCGATCACCGCGTACAGGTCCTCGTCGGAGAGCTTCTGATACTTGAACATGTACAGACCGGTCAGAATGGCGATGGCGAGCACCACGTTCATGAAAGGTCCGGCGGCGAAAATGATGACGCGCTGCCAGCGCGGTTTGGCAAGCAGGCTACGCGGGTCGTCGGCAGCGCTGGTGGTGGCTGCCGGCAGCGCGAGCGCCGGCTTATCCGGATTGTCGACCGTCGCCGGCTCCACCAGAACCGCGTCACCGGCCATCTTCACGTAACCGCCGATTAGAATGGCGGAGACGCGGTAGTCGGTTTCGCCGCGGCGGAAGCCAAATAGCCGCGGACCGAAGCCCAGGCTGAAGGCTTCTACCTTGACATCGAAATAGCGCGCCGCCCAAAAATGGCCCAGTTCGTGGATCATGATCATGACCCCGATCAGCACCAGCAGCCAAAGAATGTTTTCGAGGATTGCAACCATGATGTTCCTATGCCAGCACTGCGCGGCTAGTCAATTCGCGCGCCACGCGCCGCGACTCCGCGTCAATCTCCAACACTTCCTCCACCGATCGGGGCCACCGGACGGGTATTTTCGAAAGACACTCACTGACCACTTCGTGGATTCCCAGGAAGCCGATCTTCTCCTGCAAGAAAGCTTCCACCGCGATTTCGTCCGCCGCGTTCAACGTGCAGGCGGCCGAACCGCCGGTCTGCTGGCACTCATACGCCAACCGCAATAGAGGAAATTTCTGCAGATCGGGCGGGAAGAAGTCCCAATGCCGCGCCTGGCTCCAATCGATCTTCGGCACCGGCGCCTCGGCCCTCTCCGGGTGGGTCAGGGCGTACTGGATGGGCATCCGCATGTCGGTGGCGGCAATTTGCGCCAGCACGCTGCCATCGGTGTATTCGATCATGGCGTGCACGGTGGATTGCGGATGGATCACTACGCCGACCTGGGAGGGTGTGAAATCGAACAGCCAACAGGCTTCGATGACCTCGAGACCTTTGTTCATCATGGTGGCGCAATCGATGGTGATGCGGTTGCCCATGCGCCAGGTCGGATGGTTGAGCGCCTGCGCCGGGGTGACGGAGACGAGCGCCGCAGCGGGGGTCTCGCGGAACGGTCCGCCGGAAGCGGTGAGGATCAGCCGCGCCACCTGGCTCCGATTGCCGGCGCGCAGACACTGGTGGGCGCCGTTGTGCTCGCTATCCACGGGAACCAGCTCGGCGCCGGATTCCCGCACTGCTTCCATCACCAGCTTGCCCGAACACACCAGGACTTCCTTGCTGGCCAGGCCGACTCGCTTCCCGCGGCGGATCGCCTCGTAAGTGGCCGGCAGTCCGGCAACGCCGACGATGGCGGAAATCACCGTGTCGACTTCTTTGGCAACCGAGACCTGGATGCGTGCCGCCGCGCCGGCCAGCAGTTCCGGCCATTCGGCGCGCGGCAAACCGGAGGCTGCCAGCAAGTCGGTGAGGCGGGCCAGCGCTTCGGGCGTCGCCACCGCCGCCACCTGGGGACGGAACTCGGCGATCTGCTTGGCGAGCGTCTCCACGTTGCGCCCGGCCACCAGAGCGTACACGCGATACAGTTCGCGATTACGCCGGACCACGTCAAGGGTATTGGTGCCGATGGACCCGGTCGAGCCCAGTACGGTTAACGTTCTCATTCAGCCGCCTGCGGGTGCGTAACTGTCATAGTATCACGAGGCATTCGGCAGACCTGGGATATACTGATGCGTGCTATGCCTGTCGTCATCTCCATGCTCCGCGCCGTCAACGTGGGCGGCCACAACAAGATCAAGATGGACGCGCTGCGCGATCTCTGCGCCTCTCTCAAGCTGCGCAATCCGCAAACGTATGTGCAGAGCGGCAACGTGGTTTTCCAAACGGCAGATCGGGATCTCGCCCTGCTGGCCCGGCGGATCGAGCAGGGGATCAAGCGCAAGTTCGGCTTTCGCCCCGATGCGATCCTCCGCACGGTTTCCGAACTGAGCGACGCGATTGCCAGAAACCCTTTCGCAGGGCGCCCGGACATCGAGCCCAGCAAGCTGGCGGTAACCTTCCTGGCCGGCGAACCCACGGCTGAAGCGCGCGGCAAACTTCTCGCCATCAAGACCGATCCCGAAGAGCTGCGAATCGACGGCCGCGAACTCTATACCCATTTCCCCAATGGCATGGCGCGCCCAAAGCTGTCCTGGCCGCTGGTGGAACGGACGCTCGCCATACCCGGAACCAGCCGAAACTGGAACACCGTCACCAAGCTGCTGGAAATGGCCGAGAGCGTCGAGGCCAGCACACGCTCCTCAGCGACCTGACGGGTTGACCTGCCAGCTCCTCAACAAGCACCCCGAGGTAGAATGAGCGCTCGGGGGAATAACACCTATGCGTCGCTTCGTTGTCGGTGCCGCGGCTTGTATCCTTGCGCTGTGGCTGTTGTTCTGTTTAGACGACGCAGCCCCGCAAGCTGACTCGCCCGCGCGAGAGGCGCTGTACGTGCTCACCCTGCTGTGCCCGAGCTTATGCTTTTGGTTTCTGATCTGGATTACCAGGAGCCTCCACGCAGACCCGCGAGTGGCTCGGGGAGTTCTTGGCTGGACGATCGCCGCAGCCGTTTTGATTTGCGCGAGCGCTGTTGTACCCGCGTCTGCCCAGAATGCCGGGCCGGGGCTGGCTTCGATGGCGCCGGCCACATACGCATCGGGCCTCGTGCTTGGCTTGGCTACCTTCGTCCGTTGGCCGACAGTGAGGCGTTATATTCTCGGGAATCGGCTTTTAGGGTTCCTGGCGGTTGGCGCCGCTGCAAGCTTTGCCTTGGGAGCCTGGGCTGCCACCAGTCTTTTCCGAAACAAGATTACCCTCGGGCTCGCTGGCTCCGTAGCGCTTGACCTGTTCTACCTCCTCACCGTGTTGCTCATCATTCTGGCCCTGCTGAATGAGAGCCGCGTTCAAGCCGGGGCAGCGATAATCGCGCTCGGCGTCCACGCGCTAAATCTTGTCGGGCCGACTGAGGTATTCTTCCCGCTTTGGCTGACCGGAATCTTCTTTTGGCCATTTGTGATCCTGTCCAGCCTTGCTCTCGAAGCCACACTGCTGCGCACCTTCCTTAAGCCGAGCGCAGTTCTTGGCAGCGGCGAAGCTTCTGGAGCCATCCACAGCCAAGCCTCCTACAGCTGATCCTCCACCAGAAACTGCTCGTACTTGCCGCCGGGCAGCAGGTAGATGTTCAGCGATACGGTTTTCCTGGCGAATTGGGCGCGATAGCCGCGGTGGATCATGCCGCCGCGCAGTCCCTCGGAGACCGCCGTCACCGATTGGAGCTTTCCCAGAGCGCCGAGCGACGTTTTGCAATCGCGCAATGCGGCTTGGCTGAAATAGGTGTTGGCGTTTTCGGTAAACAGCGCGCGGTCGATCCTGCCTTTCTGCAATGCCGCCAGAATGGCCTGCACCTGGGCGGTGACCTTGGCCGAAAACTCCTGGTGCTCGGGCACGAAAACCAAGGTGGCGATCTGCCGCGACAGAGGTCCCACCATGTTCACCACATCCTGGTTTGAGAGCACCACCACGGCGCCCTGGCGCGTCGGGAAAACGGTATTGGAAGAGATGAACCCCGAAACTTCGCCGCCGTGCTCGAAGACCGGCATGTGATCGATCTCACCCAGGCTTAGTCCCAGCGCATAATGCGTGGAGTCGCCGTTAGCCAGTTTCACCTCGCGCGTGAGCTCGTCCCACGAGCGCGCCGAAAGAATCTTCCGGCCGAGGAACGCAATGTCCCACTTCGCCAGGTCCGCCGGCGTCATGGCCAGTTCGCCGGCGCCGTAATACCAGCCGGCGGCTTCGCGCTGGGTAGGCCGCGGCGGGCCCACCCCGTAGCGCGTGTACGCGGTGGCATCGGCAGGCTGGCCCGGCGGCCAATCGGAAGCCGATTGCATGTCGAGCGGCGCGAAGATCTTCTCCCGCAGGAATTCCACCAGCGGCCGGCCGGAGACCTTCTCGAAAATCTGGGCGGCCAGCACGAAATTGGTGTTGCTGTACTGCCATTTCGTGCCGGGATCGAAATCGAGCGGCTTGCTGGCCCAGTGCTCCACCACCGCTTCCGGCGTAGTGGGCCGCGTCCATTCCGGAATGATGTAGTCCTGCGGCGCGTAGTCTTCGTAGCCGGACGTGTGCGAGAGCAATTGCCGGATGGTGACCTCGCGCGCCCTTGTCAGCCCGGGAAAATATTGCGAGACGTGGTCGTCCAGCGAGAGCTTGCCCCGCTCCTCCAGCATCAGCAGCGCGGCGGCGGTGAACTGCTTCGAGATCGACCCCACCGCGTAGCGCGTCTGGACGCTCGCCGGCCGCCCCGCCGCCAGATCCGCGGTGCCGAACGCCTTGGCGTAAACCACTCTCCCGCCCTCGACCACGGCCACCGAAACGCTCGGAGCGCCGGCCTCTTGAAGCGAAGACGAAATCTTTTCATCGAGCTTCTTCTCAATTTCCGCGGGCAACTGCGCGAACAGCGTGCATGACGCGAGAGCGGCCGGCACAAGGCATCGGATGCGTTTCATGGGTTCTATCATAGTGCGGCGCCGATGAGACGGGCAAGCTAAAAGCATGCTCCACCCCAAGCCGGCGGAAGCCGTTGCAATGTCTACATTTACCTGTTTCACTATAGGCATACACATATATGCTATAGTTTTCATTACATGGATTTTATTGACAACAAGCAGCTCTTCAGAAGATAATGTCTACTTAAACAGTATAGTCTTGCGACATCTTTTTTCGAGGAGCGATTGATCAACATGTTCCACCGCCGGTTCTATGAGGCTCGCGCGAAAGGCCGCGCGGCGCGAGCGTTCTTCCCTCCCCGTATTGCGCGTGGCGCGATGTGGTTCGGCCTGGCGCTGACAGTCCTGTTGGTGCCGGCGTGGGCGCAGTCCCCAGACCAGCAAACTGCCACGCAAGTCGCCGCGCAGACCACCGACCAGAAGTTGGAACAACTGCAGCAGAAGGTCGACGAACTGGATCAGGCGGTGAAGGTTGCGCAGCGGAAGCAGGAACTGGCCGAAGAGGCCGCCGCCGAGAAGGCGAAGACGGAGGCTACCGTCACCGCCGATACCAGCGGCTTCACCATCCGGTCTCCCGGCGGCAACTACCTGCTGAAGATCGGCGCCGATTTACAATTGGACAATCGCACTTATTTCGGAACCGGCGCTGGATCGGACATCGATTCGCTGGTTGCACGCCGCGTGCGGCCCACCTTTTCCGGCACCATTTACAAGTACATCGACTTCATGTTCCGCCCCGACTTCGGCCAGGGCACCACCGCCATCTACGACGCCTACGCTCAGCTCAACTATCTTGCGTGGGCCAATCTGCGGGTAGGCAAGTTCAAACCGCCGGTCGGGTTGGAGCGGCTGCAACCCGACGATGACACCACCT
>Ga0187862_10000849_pt1 | contig 33991 bp, 30 predicted proteins | sample June2016WEW_10_1_FD_133003 | JGI IMG/M metagenome (GOLD analysis project Ga0187862, IMG submission 133003) | Peatland microbial communities from SPRUCE experiment site at the Marcell Experimental Forest, Minnesota, USA - June2016WEW_10_150 | ecosystem: Environmental > Terrestrial > Soil >...
GCAAGAGCCGGTTATGAAAGTTGGCAACCTTTCTATGCGAAGGGAATTTTTGGATGTCCGCGATGTCGTTGATGCTTACGTAAAGGCGATCCAGCGTTTTGATAGCCTGCTAAACGGATCAGTGTTTAACATTGCATCCGGTGACGCGATTGAGGTCGATGCCATTCTCAAGATCCTGTTGGCAATGTCCTCGAGGAAAATCAACCTGGCTCCAGACCCGCAGCGGATGCGTCCCAATGATACGCCGGTAATGGTTGGCAATGCCGAAGCGCTTCGACGCGCGTTGAATTGGAGGCCGCGGCGGAAGCTAGCAGATACACTGAAATCGGTACTCGACTATTATCGCGATCCACAGAGCTAATCGTGGCAGATCAGACAAACGAGAAAGATCGCGGGGCTTGATGGTAGCCTTCGTTTGAGACTTCCCGGTAGATTTCGCCGGGATTCGGGGTGAAGAGTTGTCACAGCTGATATCGCAGTTCTCGCGATTTAGCTTGACATAATTGCCGGCACACGCTGTCGGACGGTCGTGGGACGCGCAGCCTTACAGGCCGGGAGCGCGAATCGATTTCGACAGCAGGCCGGTGATGTTGCCAAGGCGGTCGGCGCGCCGCCGCCCGGCAAGCGTTTTGCTACCGCGAAGCGGGCCGGCTCGGCTGGAACGGACTCTGGCGCGAGGCTGGCCAGCATGGGCTCAATCTCTTGCGCGAACGGTATACGCAGGACGACGGCACCGTTATCGCAAGCGTGGGTCAGGACGGCGGCATCTTTAATGAGACATTCGATCTCTACAATCAGGCCTTTGCGTTGCTGGACTCGCTCGATCCGACCGGCGGCTGGCAGTCGCGCGCTCGCGCCCTCATCGGGATACTCAAGCGCGAAGTCGCGCATCCAGTCGGTGGATTTCGCGAAGATCACGACGGCGGCCCCCGTGACGCTGCGTTCCAATCCGCACGTCGGTCCTTTAGGGTAGACGATGCGCCTTGCGAACTTATATCGAAAAAGTTAGACCTTGATTTCCTAAGGCGACTGTTCAGATGAAGTTGGTTGTAGACGGCGTTTTCTTTCAACTGACCTACAGCGGCATTGCTCGACTGTGGTCATCGATTTTACCGCGCCTTGCGCTTCGTCCGGATCTTGCAATAGTGCTTCTGGATCGCGGCAACTGCCCCCCGTTTGAAGGTATAGAAAGGGTCGAGTTCCCCTCGTACAAGCTGTACGCGAACACCGCCGCCGATTCCTTTCTCATTGAGAAATATTGCCGCGAGCTTCGAGCCGACGTGTTTTCGTCTACTTATTATACGACTCCGCTGAGCACGCCATCGGTGCTTATTGTCTACGACATGATCCCGGAGGTTTTGGGTTTTAATTTGCACGATCGGTGCTGGCAGGAGAAGGAGCTAGCAATCAGCTTTGCGAGTTACTACGCCTGTATTTCGGGAAATACTGAGTCGGACCTTAATCGTTTGTATCCTGCAACAATAGGCCGTTCAGCCGTGGCGCATTGCGGTCTAGACCATGAAGTTTTTCGACCGCGTGATAGTACTCAGGTAGAGAGGTTCAAGAGGCTATTCGGTATCTCGAAGCCATATTTCCTGCTCGTTGGCTCTCGTGCGCAAGGCCACGGGTACAAAAATGCGAGTCATATGTTTGATGCAGTGCGTAAAATGCGAGACCTCGAGTTCGAGATCCTTTGCATCGGCGGAGAAGAAATAATCGATCCCGCGAGCCTTGTCGGTCTTCCAGCCAATATATCGGTGCGGCGCGTCGACTTAACCGACAGTGAGCTAGCTTCAGCATATTCCGGGGCAGAAGCATTGGTCTTTCCGAGTCTCTATGAGGGTTTTGGAATGCCGGTCATAGAAGCCATGGCTTGCGGCTGTCCTGTGATTACGACGAAATATGGCTCGCTGGCCGAGATCGCGGGTGACGCAGCAATTTTTGTCTCAGGTCACGATGAAAGCGAAATGCGCAGCGCGATGAGGTCAGTGCGAGAGGTGGCGAGTAGAACGCAATTGATAGAAAATGGCCTACAGCGAGCGACCCTTTACGATTGGGATGTGATGGCGCGCGGGCTTTATGGCCTTTTGAAAAAAGCTAAAGAAGATGGTGAGCGGCAGACAATGAAGGAATTCTTCGATCGTTGGACAAGACTGCGGCGGATCCAAGCTGAAGTAGATGTCGCGATCTAGTGTCATGACAGAACGTCTTGGCATCAAAACAGGTGGTCCAATGTGGATAGAATCTTATGATTGAACCGCCGGTCACCATTGTTACTCCGTCGTACAACCAGGGCAAGTTTATTAGGGCGACGATTGAAAGCGTGCTAGCCCAGGACTATCCCGCGATAGAATACATCATTATGGATGGCGGCTCAACCGATGAGACTGCCGCGATCGCTCATGAATATAGTGGCAGACTTACCTTTATCTCTGAGCGGGATCGCGGCCAGTCACATGCCATCAACAAAGGATTCCAAATGGCACACGGTGAGATCGTCAGCTGGCTGAATTCCGACGATATTATGCTTCCCGGTGCCGTACGCCATGCCGTCCGCGCTCTTACACAGAATCCGCGACTCGGGGCCGTCTACGGCGAAGGATATACCATTGACCAGGACGGCGACGTGATCGGCCGCTTCGGTGCCAGCGAACCGTTTAATTTGTGGAAGTTGATCTATGTTTCCGACTATATTTTGCAACAGACGGTCTACTTCCGGCGTAGTGTCTTCGACGATATCGGGTTTCTCGATGAACAGCTCAACTGGGGGATGGATTGGGAGTTGTTGATGCGCATCGGCAAGAAATATCCCATGGCACTAGTTCCGGAATATATGGGGTCGCTTCGCGAATACGATGCAGCGAAAACCTTCTCGGGTGGATTCCGCCGCATCCGCGAGCTCGTAGGCATCATGCGTCGTCATGGCCAGCTCAGATATCCACCCGGCATGTTTGCCTACGGCCTGGATACGTTGCAGAAAAGGCTTTCCCATCTAGTTCCAGAGCCATTGGTGCGGCGGACTTTCAATCCCGTCTTCGAGAGACTCATCAATTGGTTCCTTGACGCCCAAGGTCTTTATCGCGACGGCTGGGCTGGTCCGCGGCTTCGCTACATGCTGCCGGCTGGTCGCGGCGCCGTCCGCATTTGCGGCAGCGTTCCGGGGAGGGTGGCCGCGTTGAGCGGGCAGGTCATCACGGTGGCGTGCCACGGCACGGTCGTCGCCCGCCAGGCCCTCACGCCAGGCGCATTTGAAGTCAAGTTCGAGGATACGGCCGGCGATGGCGCCGCGCTGTCGTTCGAGGTTCTGGCGTCTCACAGCTTTGTCCCGGCGCGCTGCGGTATGGGTCCGGATTTTCGCCGTCTTGCCTTTATGCTGACGGAAATCGCGAGGTGCGAACTCTGAGCCCTCGTTCATTGAAGTGCGGTTGGCGAAATGATAAAAGCATCACCCAAATCGTTCCGATCACCCAGGCAGTCGGATATAGCGGCCATAAAAAACCCTTGGCTGTTTTGCATGCTGCACCAGAAACCTAAGAACAAAGCGGTATTGCAAGGGTCGGGGCCCCGGACGGCAAGCGCGCCGCGTTTGGATAAATGGTGGCCACGATTGTTCGATGATTAGGATGATCGAAACAATGCGCCACTACATCGGATCTGTCTTGCGCTGGCCGTCGGCGGCACTCGCAAGCCGACGCGAGCTGAGCGAGAAAGAGGGCGCTTACTGTGTCGATTTGATGTACCAGCATTTTTTAGGACGAAACGCTGACGCCGACGGTCTTCGATACTGGACGAGCAAAATACGACATGGAATGCGCCTCTCTCAGGTCGCCTCAAGTATTTTATCGAGTGCAGAAGCTGAACGACGTCGAAGAGGTGTCAAAGGAATCGATGATCTTTCAGACGGTGAGTTCATTTTGAATATAGCTGAGCTGTTATTTGAAGGCGGCGCAGCTACTCCGAGACAAATAGAACAATACAGAAAAATCCTCAACGAAAACCGCACAAGGCGAACCGAACTCACGCTCGAGCTTGTTAATCGACGCATCGCTGCGCAGCGTCGAGAACGCCACGACCTTTGGGATCCTCATAGGTGCTGGATCATGGGGACCGATCGGCACCTGACGGTGTCAGATTGGCAGGCGCGAGCTCAGGAACTCTGCCCTACAGAGCCGATATTTAAGTTGGCGAAGCCAGGCGAATCCACTCAGAAATTCAAACATTCAGGAAATTACGTCGTATCGGCAATTGCCAGTCTTTATAAGGGCCGGCGCTTCCTAGATGGATTTTTGGAAAACATTACATCACAAACGTTCTTCGACAGAAGCGAGCTCATTATCATCGACGCTAATTCTCCGGAAAATGAAGAAGAGATCGTCAATAGCTACCAGAAAGTCTACCTGAACATTGTTTACAAGCGGATTAACTACCGCATCGGCGTTTACGACGCCTGGAACGTCGGCGTGCAAATGGCGCGGGGAAAATATTTGACCAACGCCAACGTCGACGATTTGCGCAGGCGCGATTCATTTGAAATTCAGGCAAACGCGCTGGATCGGAATCCATCGGCGGACGTTGTTTATCAAGACTTTTGGTACAGTTTCGATCCGTCACTCCGCTTCGATGAGGTTGCTAAGTTTGACTTTAAGAGCGCGCTGCCTATCGTTACGGCGAACAATCTTTTGGTTTTCAATTCGCCGCACAACGCGCCGATGTGGCGGAAAGGCCTCCACGAGGAACTGGGTTTGTTCGATACGTCATTAAAATCAGCAGGGGATTGGGAATTTTGGCTAAGATGTCTCTGGAAGGGTAAGAGGTTTGTCAAGATCAATACGCCGCACGTTGTTTATTATCAAAACCCAGAGGGCCTCTCAACCAGGCCCGATACGAGGGGCGCGGAGGAAGCCCGAGAGATTCTGAAACGATACAGCCGAAAATTGATCTCCCCATATCTGCTGATGTCTCGGGAAGCATTTGGCAAGGCTCTCGGGATCGAGCCCAATTGGGATTGGCAATTGTCCTACTATGACGTGGTCCAGGGGCAATTGAAGCTCCTTGGCGAACGGAAGGAAACGCCGGATCGCGTTACCCGTCAGACGAATTCGGCGCTTTTCACATAATAAGACGTTCCTTGAGTAGAATCCTGGATGGATATTTTTGACCCGACATTTGTTATCTACTTTGCGTTGCAGGTGTTATTTGACTTGACCGGAATTGGAGTGTTAGCACTTACAATCGCGTACGCCGTCGCTATCATTTATCATTTTCTGATGAATCGTATTTTATGTTTCGTTCCAGCGCAATGGATGGTGGAATTGTGGCGGCTACGCTGCCGAGATATGCGAGTGTAGTGTTGCTGAACTACCTAATAACGCTCGCGGTTGTGAAGGTGGTGATGTCTGCGGGTTTCCGGATCCAGATAGGGATGATCGCAGCGGTTCTTCTTACAACTGCGACGTCATACGTTCTTTCCAAAGTCTGGCCGCCACTCGTCAGGGACGTGAAGTGAACTAGCGGAGAGCCCGCGTGCTTGTCAGGCTTGTTGCAGTCATGCTTGCGTTCAGCACGTGTCAATCTCACGGAATAGCGCTTCACCGTCCCATTCCAAGATAGTTTTTGCGGCCGCGGCAAGATTTATGGCGCCGATGACGTTGGCCGGTCGACGGGTCGGATTAAGCACATTATCAACTAGGATCGGCCGGACTCCTGCCGCCTCGGCGCAAGCCACGTCGGTCTCTCGGTCGCCGACCAGCCAGGAGCGCGCGAGATCAAGGTCGAGCTGCGCCGTTGCGATGATGAGGTTGTAGGGCCCCGGCTTGCGCTCCAGCGACGGGCCGCTGAAATAGGGCATGATGCCGTCCGGATGGCTGTAGGAATAGAACACGGCGTCGAGCGTGACCCCTTCGCGGGCGAGCAGCGCGACGAAACGCTGATGCACGAGCCAGAGCGCGCGCAGGCTCGCCTTGCCCTTGGCGTAGCCCGCCTGGCTCGACAGAAGGACCAGTGCGTATCCCGCCTGCGCCAGCATGCGCGCCGCCGCCGCGGCGCCCGGTAGGAGCCGCACAGCCTCTGGACGCAGCGGGGCCTCGATCTCTCCGGTCTCCGGGTAGAACACCTCCTCGACCAGCACGCCATCGCGGTCGAGGAAAACGGCGGGTCGGCTCATCGCACCGATTCCCACTTCATCTCGTTCTGCAGAAGCTTGGGATGGCTGACAATGCCGTGCCAGACCACCGCTTGGAATGCTTCGGTGTGCGGTGTCACCGTGGCCGGATTGACGGTCGGCACGACGACGCAGGCGTCGGCGACCTCGCGGGTGTAGCCGCCGTCGCGTCCGACCACGCCGATGACTCGCGCGCCGACTGACTTCGCCAGTTTGAGCGCCTCGACGATGTTGGCGGAGATGTTCTTTTCGGCATTGCCGCCGCCGACCGAGAAGACCATTACCGCGTCCTCGGCCCTGATGCGGCTGCCGTGCAGCCAGTTGGCGAAGGCGGTCGGCCAGCCGTCGTCATTGATGCGCGCCGTTAGTTCGGACACGTTGTCGGTGGGCGTGTAAGATTCGATGCCGCAAATCTTGCGGAAGTCGTTGACCGCGTGGCTGGCATGTCCGGCGCCGCCGCCGACCCCAACGATGAACAGCCGGCCGCCGCGGCTGCGCACGTCCAGCAGGATGTCGATCATCCGATCGACTGCTTGCTGGTCGATCCCGGCAGCCACCGCAGCCACCTCCTCGTAATATTTCCTCGTATAGTCGCTGACCGGCATCGCATTTCCCCTCAAATATCGATCGGTTTCGGCCAGCCCACCCGGTGTGCCAATTTCGTAGAAACGGCGGCTCACCTCGTAGCCGGCGAGCTGCTGGGAAGCCGCCAGTGCCGCATAGACTTCCGACAGATCGAACGGCCGTTCGGCGCTTTCGCAGGTCAGCACTTCCGCGGTCAGAATCCCGAGGCCGTAGTCAATATAGCGCATTTGCGGACTCGGAGTGCGCTTGTCGTAGCGGATAACGCGGCCACCGTCGAACAGCACGTTGCTGGTATCCCAACGGCCTTCGTTGCGGAAAACGGTCATCAGCGCCGGGAGGTTTTGGCGGCGAAAGGCGAGTTCGATCGGTGGCATCGCCACGTCAAGGTAGCTGTCGCCATAGAGAACAAAAAAGGCCTCGCCGAGCAGCGGCAGGGCCCGCCGCAAGGCGCCGCCGGTGCCCATCAACACATCGCCGTCGAAACTGTAGGCGACCTGCAAGCCGAACCGTCGGCCATCGCCGATATACGCTTCGATCTGGTCGCCAAGATGCCCGACGCACAACACCACCCGTCGAACACCTTCGCGACGCAGCAAATTCAATTGATGGACGATGAACGGCTGTCCGGCGACCTCAACGAGGGCTTTCGGCACCGTTGCGGTGATGGGGCGCAAGCGCGAGGCGACGCCACCAGCGAGAAGAGCGACCGGCAACATAGCTATTGAGCTACGACCTTGGTGCCTTCAAAGTCAAAGCGAAAGCGCACCTCGGTCAGTCCGGCGTCGCGCATGGCATGGCGCAAGCGAACTTTGTCCTCGGAGTAAAACATCAAAAAACCCCCTCCACCCGCTCCGATCAGCTTGCCGCCGATGGCGCCGTTTGCCCTGGCGATCTGGTACCACTTGTCGATGTGGGGATTAGATATCCCCCCCGAACGCTTGCGCTTGTTCTCCCAGTGCTCGTGCATCAGCTTGCCGAAACCGACAAGGTCTTTGGCTTCCAGCGCTGCCTTGCTGCGCAAGCCGAGATCTTTCACGTAATGCAGGCTGTCGATCATCACCGCGTCATTGTGCTTGGTGCGCTGATCCTGATCCTTTAGGATAGCCCCGGCCGAGCGGGAAAAACCGGTGAAGAACAGCAGCAGATTGTCATCGAGATTATTGCGGGTCTCGTCATCGATGGCGAGCGGAATCGCATCCACCGTGCCGTCCGTCCTGAATGTCATGCAGGTTACGCCGCCGAACGCCGCGATGTATTGATCCTGCTTGCCGATGGGCTCGCCGAGCCGGTCGATCTCGATGTAACAGGCCTGTTCGGCCAGTTCGCGCGGATGCACGATGCCCCGGGTATGGGCGTGCAAGGCGCGCAACAGCGCCGTGGTGAAGCTGCCCGACGAGCCCAGACCCGTGCCGGCCGGAATATCGGCGAGTGTCGTGATTTCGATCTGCGCCATCCCCAAGGGAAACTCTTTCAAGGACTCGCGAATGATCGGATGCTGCACTTCGTCGATTGTTTCGACGTGCTCGATCTTCGAATATTTGAGGTAGACCCCCGGCGTAAACGGCCTAATGACCGTGACATACACGTATTTGTCGATTGCCGCGGCGATCAGGAAGCCTTCGTGCTGCCGGTAGTAGGATGCCAGATCGGTACCGCCGCCGCCGAGCGTAATGCGAAGCGGGCTACGAACGATAATCATATCCGGAAACCTCATAAATCCGTTCGATAATGCCAAGCACGGCCATTGCCTCCCGCAGTCCGGCGGCTGGCGTCCGCATCAGCCGGATGTCGTCAACGAACTCGGCGAACTCCACCGTCCAGGAATCGTCGAGCATGGGATATTCCCAGATCGTCGTCTCCGGCGGTCCCATTTCCGGCTTCATCCGGTAATAGGCAATGCGTTCGACGCCGTAGCTACCGCCAAGTCCTGTAATCTCGATCTTTCCGGTCTTGCCGTAAATCTGGAACGAGAATGTGTTCTTCCATTCAGTGCAACTCACGTGCAGCTGCGCCGTCCGGCGATCCGCAGTCCGCAGCAGCATAAAGCCATTATCGTCGACCGGCATATCCCAGAACAGCGTGTCGGCAAAGCCGTGAACCTCGGCAAAATCGCCGAGAAACCAGCGCGCCAGATCAATCAAATGCGGTCCCTGATCAATCAACTCGCCGCCGCCGGACAGTTTTGGATCGGCCCGCCATTCGCGGTCGTAGCCGGGGCGACCGCCATGGCCGTATTGTCCGCGAATGAACAGCAATGGACCGACGGCGCCGGTGTCGACCAGTTCACGGGCCTTGCGCAAGGCGCGGTGATAGCGGTGGTTGAACCCGACCCTGACCTGAACGCCCGTCTGCGCGGCGGCCGCCAGCACGGGCTCGAGTTCCGACCGCAGCCGCGCCGCCGGCTTTTCCACCAGCACATGGCGGCCGTGACGGACGCACTCCAGCGTGATTTCCGCCAGCGAGTTATGCAGCGTGGCGACGATCACGATGTCGCAAGGGGCGCGATCGAGCATCGTGCGCCAGTTGTCGAAGGCGACACAGCCCCTGGCATCCGCAAGGGCCTGTGCCTTCTTTGCATCAATGTCCGCGCATGCGACTAATTTAGCGCCAGTCAGCGCCTGGGCGCGACGCTGACCGATCAGCCCGCAGCCGACGACGGCGACGCGAAGCCCCGGCTCGCTCATTTGTCGCCCCAACCTGCGCCGCGGTCACGGCCGGCGATTCGCCGTAGCGTATAAATATCGCTGCGCCGCAACTCCTCGATATGCGCGGGCCACGCCGGCCAGTTGTCCCACAGCGCACTGATGAGCTTGCCGGTAATGCCGTCACTTGCCGCGCTGGCGAGGAAGACGGCGAGCTCTGCGGCATGCGCCATCGGCGCGCCACCATCCCCTTTTTGCTTAATCATGCGTGCATAAAACTCCTCGCCAACCTTTTGTGGCCCGGCGGCGAGGACCTCATCGAGCAAGCGAGTATTGAGCGAGCCAGGGGCAATCGCATTCACGTCGATCTTGAATTCGGTGCATTCGAGCGCCACCGTCTCGGCGAACCGAACAATCGCAGCCTTCGAGGCAGCATAGGCGCTGATTCGCGGCAGGGGATTGGTCGCGCCGCCGCCGGAAAGTTGGATGATCTTGCCGTAGCGGCGGGCTTTGAAATGCGGCAGTACCGCCCTCATAGGCAGCACCGAGCCGTATAAGTTGATCTCTACAGCCTTGATCCACTCCGCCCAGTCAAGCTCCTCGATCGGCCCAAAGGGGCCGTAAACTCCCGCGTTGTTGACGAGGATTTGCAAGCTGCCGAATTCTCGGATGCATCGTTCGACGACGGAGGATACCTGGCTGGAATCCGTGATGTCGCATCTTTCCCAGCAAATAGATTGCTCTTTGCTTGCCAGTCCCGCGAGGGTGGCGGCCGCCACCTTCAATGGCTCCTCTTCGCGTGCGCAAAGCATGACCGAAGCGCCGGCGGACGCGAGCGCGCGCGCGATTTCAAGCCCAAGGCCGCGGTTGCCGCCGGTTACAAGAGCGGCACGGCCCGAAAGGACGCTCACTTGTTGACGCGACATAGAGGGAACTTGCTCAGCGGTCGGTCCAAGGTAGCCCAACGGCGGTATACGCTAGACCTGGAAAATATCTCAACGGATCGGCCATAAACCAATTCGCGTCGATCAAGATCGGAGCCCGCATGGTAGAAAGTAGAACTGGCCACGGCAAATCGCGAAATTCGGGCCACGCGGTGGCGAGGACCAGCGCGTCCGCCCCCGTCAAGGCACCCGCCGCAGTGTCACTCAAATCGATGCGACCGGCAAGCTCGGCGGGCAATTCCCGGACGGCCGGATCGAAGGCGCTGACGCGCGTGCCCTCCGCGGCCAATTCTATTGCCAGTTCGACGGCGCTCGATCGCCGCAATGTGCTCGTGCCCGCCTTATAGGTCAGGCCCAGAATGGCGACCCGGCAACCGGTCAAAGGTGCCAGCCGTTCCCTGAGCTTGTCGAGAGCCCAGCTGCGATGTCGATGATTGCTGTCTCGGACTGCTGAAAAAAGCACGCCGGGAGCGCTGAGTGCGGAATTGAGATCGGCCAGCGTGGTGATGTCACGGGCCAGCGTACCGCCGGCAAAGGCGCCGCCCGGCGACAAGTAGGCGTGCGGTCCAATTCGCTGCTCGGATTTCAATCCATGCTCGACTTCCTTCGCGTCGGCACCAAGCCGCTCACACAACGCTCCGATCTCGTTCATGAAGACGACGGAGGTAGCGAGGAAGGCGTTGATAGCGTGCTTTGTCATTTCTGCCGACTCGATGCCCATCCACACAATGTTCGTCGTGAAGGCGGCAAGGAGGGCGGCGATTTTCTCGCGATCCGTGTCGGATTGCACCCCGACCACCACGCGGTCGGGCCTGCAGAAGACGTCGATGGCACGACCAAGCCGCAAATTCTCCGGGCTATACGCAAATGTCACATCGGATCGTCCGCGCTGCTCCGCCTCCCGGCACAGCCGACGTGTGGTCCCGGCCGGAAGCTGCGAGGAGATGAGAATAAGGCAGCCTGGAGAAACGTGATCGATGAGTGAACGGACGTAGTCGAGGACGCTGGCCGGTTGCGGCTCGTCGTTTTCATCCACCGGCGTGTCGAACGTGATCCACATGACCTCGACGTTTGCCGCCGATGCAATATCGTTCTCGATACGCAGCTTTCCCGAGGCCAGACCCTGCCGAATGAGGTCTTCCAGGCCCGGCTCGAACAGCGGCGGCTTACCGGCATTCAGGCCGCCTACAATCGTCGGATCTGGATCGAGTGCGACGACGTCATGCCCGCCGTGTGAAAGACAAGCCGCGGTCACACAACCGAGATGCCAAAGTCCCGCAATACCGACACGCATCGATTATGCCCGGTTTCTCAAATTGGCTGACGCTATCATTATGGGGTCATCTCTCTTGCGCGGTCGCTCGCCCCGTTCATAGCCGCCGGTCAAAGACCCAATGGTTGGCTTTCAGCCATTCGAGGGTGCGGACAATGCCATCGCGGATTGTGAGCTTGGGCTGCCAGCCAAGCCCTTGAATGCGGCGCGTATCGAGGAAGATGAATGGATTGTCGCCGACCCAGCCGCGCTCGCCGCCAGTATACTCTATTTGCGGTGATAGACCCAGATGCCCCGTGATCCAGCCGATCGATTCGTTCACCTCACAATAAGCAGCGGTGCCCAGATTGAACACGTTGACCTTGTCCGGCGCCCGGCTGATTGCCGTGAAAATGGCATCGATGCAATCCTGCACATAGAGGTAGGACTTACGCTGGTGGCCGTTGCCGAGCACGGGTAGGCGCGTCGGATCGGCGAGCAGCTTGCGATAGAAGTCGAAGACGTGGCCGTGAGTGTAACGCTCGCCCAGGATCGACACAAAGCGGAAGATGAATCCGCGCATGCCGTAGCCCTCGCAATAGGCCGCGATCAGGCCTTCGCCGGCAAGCTTGGAGGCGCCGTAGAGCGAGGTCTGGATCGGAAAGGCCGCATCCTCCGGCGTCGGGATCACGGCCGCCTCGCCGTAAACCGAGCCGGTCGAGGAAAACGCAATGTCGCGGACGCCATTGACGCGCATGGCTTCAAGAACATTGAACGTTGCAATCGTGTTCTGCTCGAGATCCTTGCGCGGATGCTCGAGGCCGAAGCGGACGTCGGCATTGGCGGCCAGGTGGAAGACGATGTCGGCCCCCGCCATGGCTTGCGCAAGCTTCGCCGCGTCAAGGACGTCGCCCTCGACGAAGCTAAAGCCCGGATGACGCGCGGCCGCGGCCAGGAACGCGGCTTGCCCGGTGGCGAGGTTATCGTAGCCGACAACCTGCCGTCCGGCCTCGAGCAGGCGATCGACCAGATTGCTGCCGATGAAGCCCGCGGCGCCGGTGACGAAGGCGGTGTGGTAGTCAGGCGGGAATGTCATGGGCAGGCTTAGCACGCGCCAGTGCGGTTAATCCATAGGTTGGACGAGGACGGTGGGCGGAGCAGTTTCTTTTCATTTGGCGACGATACCGACTGCCATGAGCCCCACCGCCAGCTTTCGCGAGTCGCTCGATACTCCGAGCTCGGAGGGGGAGACCGCGTCCGGCATTGACAGCTCCAATGTGATCGGTCGAGATGCATCGAGATCAGCGGACTCCAGCACGAAATTGAGCTTCTGGGTGGGTCTAGACGCATCAAATATTGTCGAGGCAACTATTTTTCGGTTTACGGCAATATCCAATCGCTGCTGTCGATTTCCCACAATAAATGAACCGAACTCCAGTTCAACAACTGCTCCATTTGGAAATATGTTGCTCGAAACTGGCACCAGAAGTCGAGCTGTCGGAGCATCAGTCCAAGCGCCCCAATCTTCCGCAGGTAGAGCCCAGCCAGCCGCGAGTGCCCCGCCGTGGTACTCGAAACAGCGGATGCTTTTATCTTTGAAAGCAAAATGCCAAGTCGATACGGTCGCGGCCTCCATTGTGGCCACCTTCGGCGGCTCGACGCCGGAGCTTCCGAGTGGATGCATTGGCGAACACGAGATTTTCGATCGTTGCAAGTCAATGACCGTAGAATTGACATCCACCGCTTTCAGTACATCTGTTACCAAGCAACCCTGGTGCCAGCCGTTCGGGTTACCCACCACGCCGATGTTCTTCCCCACGCCATAATAGGTATCTTGGCGTCGCAATGTGAACCACGGGATAGACTGATCGATAAGATAACTTTCCACAGCCCGCTCGAGAATTTGATTTTCGATGTCGACTTTAACAAGATTGCATTGGGCAAGTGTATCGTGATACTTCGCAATATCCCAGTCGACGCCGGTTTTAATAGGGCCCATGAAAGTCGGATAGGGGGTCTTGTAATGAATTCCGTTACCATTCTGCCACACTTGATAAGGCCGATAAGCGCCAAATAGGATCTGCGCCCCGATGATCCCCCATGAGAGAGCGCTTATACTGCCCAGCTGGGTCGGCGCTAATGCGGGAATGACGAGGGCGAAAAAAACAAATGGACTGAGCATGGTAATCGCCTTTCCAGCAGCCCAATATTGCTGACTCATGAGAAGATATGCTGGGATTGCAAACGCACATACCACTGCAAGCATGATGTAGCGAAACTGCAGCCTTTCTGCCCCCAACAATCCACGCCTCGTTCGGAACATAGAAGTAACGCACCACGCAATTCCCAAAGCAACAACAATGCACCACAGCAAGATGAAGAGTTTGTAGATCGCTCGCAGCCACAGGGGCCAACTGGCGGTTGGTTGAAGAAGGTATAGGCCCATAAAGGCTGACAAAAAGTCGCTTGGAAGGGAGAGAAGCGTAAAAAGCTTAGGCCACCCCCCTTGCGCATTGGAAATTTCAACGAAGTTATTTTGATCGCGGCCCGCAAAATAAGCCTGCCACCAGACATGCCAATCAATCGTCGCACCACTTCTAACAACCGAAATCTGGTCGAGAAGAAATTGCATGGTCCCGTGCCAATAAGGAATCAGGAGCAATAACGTGCACGAGCCTGTCAATGCACAGCAAATGGCGAGATTACGAAGGGAAACGCTCCGACCGAGACGGACATAGGCTATGACCGCTGACAGAAGCGCGCTGCAACAGGCGATGAAAGATATCGGTGCAATTTCCGGGTAGGAATAGATAAGTCCTGCGGCAACGATCGTTGTACTGCCGAGGGCTGTCGGCAACTCCGTTTTCCATACTCGCCTAGCCGATAAACGCGTCGCCGATGATTGGCCCGCGCGGGTTCCTACCAGCGTCAGAAGGCGAGTAAATTCGACGAGGAGAACGATTGCCATCGGCACGGCCAGCAACTCGCTCCAAGAATTAATGTCAAAGAGGTGCTGTCCGAAAAAGCCAATGGCAAAGCTCCCGCTCGCAACAGTAGTCGCGGTCGATCGAGTGGAGAACAATGAGCGCGTCAGGTACAAAAAGGAAAAAAATAGATTAATTTGCAACGCGCCAAGAAAGTCGTAGGCATGGCTCAGAAAATCAGTGCCTAAAATGCGATAAATACCTGCATACAGAATGGACACGGTTGGCCGAGCAAATAGAGCTGCCGCGGCCTGAAGCAACGTTGCATTATCAGATAAGTTTGGATTCGGTAATTCGTTATATGAGTGGGTTGCATATCCGACTGCCATCGACAGATAATTGAAAGTGTCAAACGGATTGGCTTGGAAGACAGCAAAATTCTCTCGTCCGACAATATGTGGAAGGACGACGGCTGAAAGGACGACGGCGAAGCATGCCGTTGTCACGAAATCGACTGACCGAAAACGCACATTATTGAAAACGGCACCCGTCCAGCCGAGCGACAAACGAAAAGCGACCAGGGTTGCGCTCGCGACGCTGACGAGCACTACCGCAATTGTCGGTGAGAATCCGAAAACGTAGAGGATGGTCGTTGAAACTGAGAGAACGCAGGAACCGATAACAGGAGCGGCCAAGAGTTGTTCCCGTGCGCGCAGTGAACTCCAGCGCTGAAATGGGAGTCCATTGATGAAAAATAGTATCAGCGTGGCAACAATGAAGGCGACATCGTTCATTATCAAAACGCCGGGCTCGCATCAAAGCATTTCTTCCTTTTAACGCTCATCTTCGATCTCTCGCAAGGCCCGCAAGGTCGGCATACTCATGACCAGTTCGCGCGTATCTTCGTTGATGCCACGCTGTTTCGGTACGAAGTAGCGGTCAAATGTAAGATGGATTGTTGCCTGTCCGGACAAGCCTTTTGCCGCGCGTGCGTCGATGACCACACGGTAACTGGCGCCCGACGTCTTGATCGTTGCGGGGAGTTCGACCGCGGGTTCCGCTTCCGATGCAGAAACTGCACGAGGCCGCGGCTCACCACCAAGTGCGGCAAGATCGATATTTCCTTGGAGAACCACGAACGGCCAGCGTTGCAGGTCGCTGCGGTTGGCGATGACTGTGAGTCCTTGGCTGGTGATCCAATCGCCGGAGCCGCCTTCGGTTTTAACGAATGGCTTGTGGAACACCCGATAGGGAATGTCGCCGATATTGGTGGCATAAAGCGGCAGTAGATTGTCATTGGTCCACTGCCACATGTCGCCCCAGTACTCGTGGATCTTGGTGTCCATCGGATAAGCGGAATGTTGGCGACCTACAACGGGATCGGTCAAGACGATGACATCGCTCTCCTGCAACAGCTTCATCGCGACATCGCGCGGCGTGGCGAAGATGCCGTAGTTGCCGTTGCCGAATTTGGGAGCGATGTCGATAAAACGGCGCCAGCGTTCATAACAAAATAGCTGAATCGTCCAGACATTGAAGTACTCATCGACCCGATCAAACGAAATGCGCGGCTGTTCGATCCCATTGTCGATAATGTAGCCGGTGACCGTCCGATTCAACGAATTGACGCGGTCGCGATCGCTCACAGCAAGGTAATGCTGCGCTGCAGTCCCATTGGCAAGGAACATTCCCAACGCAACAATGACACATCCCGCCGATAGAAGGTCGCGAACCGGCAGCCGACGTCCGCTTCGATTTGAGGCGCGGCTTGGAAGCATCGGAACCTCTGCAATCCAGAATACCGACGCAAGCAAGACCAAGATCAAAATACAGGGCACCACCACAATTTCGGCGACCACCGGGGATTTCGACAGGTCGAACGTCAGGAATGTCAATGGCACCACGATTGCGAACGCGAGCGCGGACAGATAAAATGCCATCTCGCGCAATTTCTCAAGCGCGCACCGAATCAGACTGCTGCCTCTTAGAAGGCCGGTCAAGACTATGCCGAAGAAAACGACTGCGATGAAACCGAGGCTCTCCCTGCCGAAGTGCTCCATTGTCAGGTTACGCGGATAATAGGTCAGATTATCAAATAAAGATGACACACCGACTTCTGCCGCGCGTATGTTTTTCTCGATGCCGAAAAAATGCCCGACGATGTAATAATCAAAGATCGCATGACGCGCCAGGAGCAGAAAAGGAGAGGCGATCAAGAGGATCGCAGCGCCGCAAAAGAAGAGGTTCTTGGCGCTCTCGGCTGAGCGCGCGCGACGATCGGGCGTTCGCGCAAAAAACGTAGCCATGAGAGTCGCCAAGAACAGACAAGCCAGAACCGTTCCAATGAAGAGTGTCGTAAGAAACCGCTCTAGGACGAGGATAACACTGACAAGTCCGAGGCCGGCGATCGCGCTTCTATTGCGGAACCCGCGCGTAGTCAGCAGGAGGCAGCACCAGATGCCGTAAAGGCAGAGCGCCGAATAGTCCATACGGTAGTCGTAAAGACCGCCGGCGAAATAAAAGTGAGTGCGGACGGACAGCAGAAAGGCAATCGCCACCCAAGCCAAAGCCGTGCTGCTGGTTCGCGATCGCACCGTGACGAAGAGACAGACTTGAAGCACGACGAAGTAAAGCAGATTTAAACTGATAAATGCGCCGCGGTTCGGGCCGCCAACGAGCGACAACAGCGCGCCTTGAACGATGAAGCTCATCCCGCTCGGAAGTGGATTGGCAATTCGGTGAAGAAAGGCGCTCCATCCCTCCACATGAAATCTGTCGATCAACTTATATGTCTCGACGGCGTAACTCGTTTGGTCATACGCACGTGGATAATAAGGCAGGATCTGATCGGCAAGTTGCGTGTAAAACATCAACGCTTCGACGGCAAACAGCAGCACCAGAACGAGCAAGCAGAGGGCGTCGTTATCGCGAAGAAAGCTGTAGCGCGTCGATGGTTCGCTCGACGCCGGCGGAGGAGCGACTTGTGACAACAGAGTCATGTCGGGTCGGCGTCAAGTTTCGTCGTTTGGCTCGCCGCCTGCGCTAGTGTTGCCGGAACTAGGCCCGGCATGAAAACCCAATATCGATTGCAAAAATAATTGACGACGGGAATGAGAACGGTAACGGTAGCAATTGCTACCACATATGAGAGTCCCAGGATGCTCGTGAATAACCAGGTAATAGTGATGTTCAAAATAAACATCGCGGCGGCGACGATGAAAAACCGCCACGAGAATGTTCGATGATCAGGGTCGACTGCGAATGAGAAATGAAGATGTCCAAAGTAGGAGACAAAGCTCGCCGCGACATGCCCGACGATAGTCCCGAAAACCGCATTGGTGAGACCGCTTGAATCAACGGCAAAAGTCAGCAGCGCGTAGACCATGGCCGTCAATGTGCCGACAATACCAAACCTGATTAAGCGGCCAATCTCGACCAACCATTCGTGTGGCCCAGCCCAGCGATATCGACCGATCGGTGGGTCGGCTTCTAGTCGGTGTGCGTACCGTGACCGATCAGTTCTCACGCCCTGGTTTCCTAGCGGTCAGTCCAATGCAGAGATTCAGATTAACTACGGGTATATGCAATGGAAAGTAGGACTTGTCTATGATGTCGAATCTTTTCCCGATCAGATAGAGAATTTCGGCTGGGGAGTTGATGTGCTCGCGCCGAACCAGCCATCGATAGGGCAGATGATACTTTTCCTTGAATATGCGTTCGGCGGAGATTTTGCGAGCGAATTCATAAGCCAATCCAGGATCACAGGGCAGCACTACCGAAAACACGCCGTCTGGTTTCAACACGCGATCTATTTCAGCGATCGCACCCGGCAAATTGGGCAAGTGTTCCAAGACGTGAATTACGATGATTCGATCGAAATATTCGTCATCGTAGGGAATCTTCTCCTGGCAATCGCCGACCACCGTGGTGACCGTCGGGAATCGCTGCCGGATCAACGCTGCCATCGGTTCCCGAAGCTCGATACAATGATACTCCTGGCAATCTAACGGTTCGAAAGCTATATGGCCGCCGATGCCGGCGCCAAGCTCGAGGGTTCGCCATTGCGAATGTTGCGGCACATGGCGGAGGGGATAGGTGTGATTGAATTTCTCTATGGTTGCATATTTGCGGGGTAAGACCGTATGCCAATAATGCACAAAGTTGTCGGTTATCGATTGTTGCGCGCTCGACAGTTCCGGCACGTGCTTTGGCCATTTGAACCGCTCGAACGTCGGTACAGTCGTGTCAATGAGTTCGACGTGCTGCTCCTGCCTTCGTAGCATGCGATCCCACCTATCTGTTATGGCGCCGATCCGGCTTCCGACACGTGACGAGACAGCGCACGCCGAAGGGATAGTTTACGTAGGGGCGAAGCATGTCCTCACATTGCATTACGACACTCATAAGGACGCTGGTCCGGCGTGTGGCTTTGATCATGCCGGCCACCAGGCTCTGCTCATCAACCGGCCTGTCGCCCGGAAATCGCAACTGATTGCATTTCTTCGCCAGAAAAAAAGCGGGATATAGGAAGGCTCCAAGGTGGGAACGCCGCTCGATCGTGAAGCCCTGTTTCTCAATGATCATCGTTAGCTCGCCCATCGAGTATCGGCGGAAATGCATCAGCACGCGATCGTAAACATCAAACAGCAAAGGACCGGCTGGGACTTCGATGATCACCGCGCCTCCAGGTCTAACGATGCGAAAAAGCTGCATGAGCGCTGCCTCGTGGTCCTTAATGTGCTCCAACACGTTCAGAAGAACCACCACGTCGGCAAAATCGGCGGGAAGCGGGCATCGTGTGAGATCGAACTGAATCAGCGGCACATCCGGCAATTGCCTGCCGAGAAGCTCTAACGTTTCCCGGGTGTAATCAGCCCCGACAATGCGGTGACCAGACAGAAGCCTTACGAGGTGGCGCAGCAGAAAGCCGGAAGAACATCCGATTTCGAGAACGGTCGAGCCGGGATGACTAATGCAGCGCTGCACTTCGGCGCAAGCGTGCCGCCTCGAAGCTACATCTATGAAGTGATTGCTCCCACCCGTCTCTTCGTGAAGCTTCGTCAGCTCGTCTGTCCATCCGGACGGCGACACGTCGTACGCGAGCACGCGGCAACTCCGTCCGTCATACTGGAACGCCCCATTACACCAATTGACAAAACGTGACTTGTCGGTTGGATGCGGCAGCACGAAGTCCGAGGCGACGACGATACCGTTCACGTCTATTCCCCCGCGGCCATCACGGGCCCTGAACTCGGTCCGCGGGCATCGCGCACTGCCACGTTCACGGCCCGTTCAACGATGTACAATGGTCGCCGGCGCACCTCATCGTAGATGCGGCCGATATATTCGCCGAGCACGCCGACCGCTGCAAGTTGCACTCCGCCAATGAACAATACCAATACCGTAATGGTCGGGATGCCCATCGGATACTCGTCCCCTAGCCATATCTTGAGGCCGATCACAACCAGGATCGCGAGCGCGCTGGCGAGCGCAATGCCGAAGCCCGTCCACATCATAATCTGCAGCGGAAAAGTGGAGAAACCGAAGATGCCGTTGAAGCCGATCTTCAGCGAGCCGAAATAGCGGTTGTAATTTCCCACGCCGGCATGGCGCGCGTCGCGCTCATACATTACTTCAGTCTGCGAGAATCCGACCAGCGAAACGAGCCCGCGTAGAAAACCGTGGCTTTCGCTCAAGCCGCGCAGCTCTTCAATGACGCGACGGCTGATGACGCGGAAATCGCCCGTGTTTCGCGGGATCGGAACCTCGGCGATCTGATTGATGAACCGGTACCCGACCCGCGAGACTAGGCGCTTCACCAGGGTCTCGCCTTCACGGGACTTTCGGCGCGCCGTGACGACGTCGAAGCCCTCCTGCGCCTTGCGCCACAGCGTCTCGATCATTTCCGGCGGATCTTGCAGGTCGACGTCGATGACGGCGCACCAGCGGCCGCGGCAATTGAGAATGCCCGCCATGGTCGCTGCCGGCTGGCCGAACCGTCGGCTGAATATCATGAGACCGATGTTCCGGTTTTGCGCAATCTCGTCGCGGATGACGCGTTCTGTGCCATCCGACGAGGGATCTAGGGCGAAAATGATCTCGTATGTACCCAACCGCTTGACGATTGGAATCGTGCGCGCGAGGAACGGGCGAATATTGCGCTCTTCCTTGTAAACCGGAACGATCACCGAAATCATCGGCGGCTCGCTCTGGCACTCGCCTTCCGCTAGATCAGACAAGCTTGAACCCGGCAGCTCGGGCATCTTCATGAAACATTTTAACAGTTTCGAGCGAATACTCGCTCAAGTCTTTGCCGAACAACGATACCTTGGCGATCAGATCGGGCGTCGCGGTGATGATGTGGCAGCCGCACTCCTGCGCCTGCACCACATTGAGCACTTCGCGCGGGCTCGCCCACAGGAGCTCGGCCTTGGGCAGAGCTTTCAGCGTGGCGACCGCCTTCGTTATCATCGGCACCGGATCGACGCCGGTGTCGGCGATCCGGCCGGCGAATACCGAGACGATGGTGCGCGCGTCGGCGTCGGCGGCGGACGCCACGGCCGCGACCTGATCGAGCGTGAGTATGGCCGTGACGTTGAGTGAAAATCCCTCGGCCGACAGCTTGCGGATCAACGGCGCCGCGGAGACGCCTTTAGTGTTGGTAATGGGAATCTTGATGTAGGTCTCGCCGCCCCAACTGGCGATCTCGCGCGCCTCGCGCTCCATGACGTCGAAATCGTCGGAGAACACCTCGAACGAGATCGGCAGGTCCGGGATTGCGGCAATAACCCTTTGCGCGAAATCCTTGTAGTCGGATACGCCGGCCTTGCGCATCAGGGTCGGATTGGTCGTGAAACCGTCGACCAGGCCGCGCTTGCGGGCGGCGATCATCTTGTCCAGCTCGGCGCCGTCCTGGAAAAGCTTGATCCGTAGATCCATCAAGATCGCATCCTACTTCCCGTGATCTTGCCTGACAAGAACGAAACGCAGAGCCCCCTTACAGCATTGTGTCCGTGGGTTCAATTGACTTATACTCCCGCGCCGGGAAAAGCAGGTGCTCACGGCAGCGCCTTACGCTCGCATCTGGACCCCGACTTCAAGGATTGTGAATAAAATTTATCGTCGCAACTTGCTGCGGCATCTAACGCTCCGCTGGCTTGATTGACCGGGGGGGAACATGCGGTCTTCTCCGGCACAGACAAATTGCAGTCATCTAAAAAGAAACGGACAATGACCGGTGACGACGCAAACGTCGTAGACGTTCGAATTTCGGCGGTGCGCGTCGCTTCACGTAAAACGTTTCGACGCCAGCAACGAGCAGAGCATGCCGAGCACCTGCGAGAGTTCTCATTACGAAGCGACGCCGCTGAAGATCGTTCTACCATTGGCTCGGCTGATCAGAAGAGCGCGAGCTCTCTGGGGCGGTTGAGAGGCCGCGTATCGCCTGGTTCCTCGTCGTTCATCCGGACGTATCGCTCCTGCCTTTGGGGAGAACAGTTTAAGCTATGAAGTCATTCCAGGTAGCAGGCGGCCAATTGGTGTGATAAAAAGCGTTCGATTTCCACGATAGGACCCTCCGAATGGGCGGCAGAAGAATTTGGGTAGCGGGTCACAAAGGCATGGTCGGATCCGCCATCACCCGATATCTCACCAATCGTGGGGACGAGGTCCTCAAGGCAGACCGGAGCGTCGTCGATTTGCGCCATCAAATGGGTGTCGAAGTCTGGCTGAAGCAAAATCGTCCGGATGCTATCGTCTTTGCCGCCGCCAAGGTCGGCGGGATTTATGCCAATGATACCTTCCCCGCCGATTTCATTTACGACAACCTGGCAATCGAGGCAAATATCATTCATTCCGCGCATCTCGCCGGCGTCGACCGTCTCGTGTTCCTCGGCTCGTCTTGCATCTACCCCAAATTTGCGCCGCAGCCGATCAAGGAAGACGCGCTGCTGACCGGCCCCCTGGAGCCGACCAACGAATGGTACGCGATCGCCAAGATCGCGGGCATCAAGCTCTGTCAGGCCTACCGCAAGCAATACGGCCGCCATTACATCTCGGTCATGCCGTGCAATCTCTATGGACCGGGCGACAACTTCGACCCGCTGACCAGCCATGTGCTGCCCGCCCTTATTCAGCGGTTTCACAAGGCCAAGGAAGAGGGACATCACGAGATAGTGGTGTGGGGCACCGGAACGCCGTTGCGGGAGTTCTTGCACGTCGACGACTTGGCCAGAGCCATCGTCTTTTGCCTCGACAATTACGATGAGTATGAGCACATCAATTGCGGGGCAGGCTATGAGGTTTCAATTCGCCAGCTGGCGGAGATCGTGGCCCGGGTCGTCGGATACGCCGGCAAGATCGTATTTGATACAACAAAACCCGACGGGACGCCGCGCAAGCTGATGGATTCGAGCCGCATGGCAGCCTTGGGGTGGGTTCCGGAAATCTCGCTCGAAGACGGCATCCGGACGACCTATCGATGGTATCTCGAAAACAAGATGGCCGGGGCAATAATGGCCGCTTGATCTTGGCTGCCGAATGCCGGGGAACCGGAACGGGCGTCGTCATATCATGGGCCAGTTGGCGGCGGATCACTTGTCGGCATAGAGATCGATCTGCTCCGCGGTAACCCCTCGCATGTCCTTGCCGGCATAGAAGCTGCGATACCAAGCGATAGTTTGGGCTGTTGCCGTCGCGAGAGGCCACTTCGGCCGCCATCCGAGGTGGGCGATGGCCTTGCTACTGTCGATTTCGAGGTCTTTTGCTTCTGGAAAATCCGTCTTTCCAGCGGCCTGCCAGCTGGCGCCGCCGCCCCAATGCCAAACCAGCGCGTCTGCGACGTCGGCGACGGTCGCGCCCGCCGGTTCTGCCGGACCGAAGTTCCATGCCCCGGAATACTTGTGCGGCTCGCCGCATGCCGCCTCCGCCAGCAGCAGCAGTCCGCTGACGGCATCGAGGACGAATTGCCACGGCCGCATTGCCTGGGGCATTCGCAACAACAAGGGCTGTTTGCTGTGAAAGGCGCGAACGGCGTCGGGCACCAGGCGATCAAGGGCCCAATCGCCGCCGCCTATGATATTGCCGGCGCGAACGGTCATGAGCGGGAGATCGGGGCGGTCACGCATGAATTGACTGCGGCGGTAGGCGTTGACGGCGAATTCGGCACTTGCCTTGCTCAGCGCGTACGGTTCCTTGCCCCCGAGGGGGTCATCTTCCTGGAAGCGCCGCGGACGGCCGGTCTCGGCGTAGACCTTGTCGGTCGTGAACACGACGACGGCATTCAGAGAGTCCATCGTGCGCGCAGCCTCCAGCACGTTGAGCGTGCCCACAACATTTGTCGTGAAAGTCGAATAGGTTTCGTGAAACGCAACGCCAACCAAAGGCTGTGCCGCGAGGTGCAGCAGAATCTGCGGCCGCGCTGACGCGACCGCGCGCGCCAATTGCTCGCGATCGCGAATATCAGTCTGGATCCAAGGAACCAGGCCTTTGAGTCCAACAGCCTCGAAGAAGCTGGGTTCGGTTGGAGGAGGCAGACTATAGCCCACTGTTTGGGCGCCCATGCGGGCCAGCCAGAAGGCCAGCCAACCGCCGACAAATCCGGTGTGGCCGGTGAGGAATACCGGGCGCCCGCGCCAGAAACCGGGGTCCGGCAGCCGCTCAGGAGCCATTGCCGATCATCCAAGGTGCACGAAACATCGTCACCTGTCCCGCCTCAATGGCGATCTCGCCGAACGCGCTTGCGGAACGACGCCGCCGGGCTCACCGAGTCTTCCACGGCGCGCGTCCTTCCTGCCAAAGAGCCTCCAGCAGGCGCTTATCGCGCAATGTGTCCATGCATTGCCAGAATCCGTCGTGGCGATACGCGGCTAGCTGCCGATCCGCCGCCAGGCGGTGCAGGCAGTCATATTCCAAGCCGGTGCTGTCATCCCGAATGTAGTCCAGCATTCCCGGCTCGCAGACGAAGAAGCCGCCATTGATCCGGCCCTCGCCGGCTTGCGGTTTCTCGGAGAATTCCCGCACCAGGTCGCCGTCGAACTCGAGCGCGCCAAAGCGCGCCGGCGGCCGCACCGCGGTGACGGTGACGAGCTTGCCAAAGCGGCGATGCGCTGCGATCAATTCCTTGATGTTGACGTCCGATAATCCGTCGCCGTAGGTGATCATGAACGTGCCGCCGCGGAGATACTTGTCCAGCCGCCTGATCCGTCCGCCGGTATTGGTGTTCAGGCCGGTGTCGATGAGGTGGACCGTCCAATCTTCGGCGGCGCCTTCCAACCGCGTGACACGGCCCGCGGCAAGCTCCACCGAGAGGCTGCCGACCAAACCGGCATATTCGGCGAAGAAACGCTTGATGACCTCGCCTTTGTAGCCTAGCGCGACGACGAACTCGCGAAAGCCGTAAGCGGCGTAGTGGTGCAAGATGTGCCACAAGATCGGCCGCCCGCCGATTTCGACCATGGGCTTCGGCAAGGTCTCGGTCTCTTCTGCGAGCCGAGTGCCCAAACCGCCGGCCAAAATGACTGTGCGCATGAGCGTGCTCTACACAATTGACTCCGCGGTGGCAATTCGCGGCGGGCGTCAGGCGGCGGAGCGCGCGGTGGTATTTCGCCTGCCGGCTGACGGGTCATCGGATGCGGCAGAAATTTCGATGCGGCGCAGGCCGAATCCGAGTTTACGCGTGTCGGCGCTGACGCCGAGCTCGGCGGGACTGATGCAACGGTCGATGGCGAAGACGATGCGCAACTCGTCTGCAGGGTTGTCCGTAAGCAGCTCGATCGAAGAAGGCTCGAGCGCAACGACGTCAGTCGACAAGCAAGCCTCGCGCTCGTACAGAATTCGCGACTGCTGCTCGATCCGCACGCGCAATGTCCTGGGGGGATGGAAAATCTGTCCATGAATAACAAGCTTCAAAGCGCCGCGAAATGGTCCTGTAACGGGAAGGACCAGTTCCGCGCGCGGCGCCATGCTCCAAACACCCCAATCCTCGACAGTGCTCCAGCCCGGTCCAAGGAGGAGCGCGCCGTTGCCTGAAGCAGAGAAATTCAATGCGGTGGATTTGGCAGCCTCAAAAGCTAAAGCATCTAATTGGGTTGGCTCGACGGTAAACTTGGTAAGATCATTTGTTAGCTTCGGCAGCAAGCCATCGAAGACTCTGGTCGCATCAAACACGTTCTGCACGCCGACCGACTGTCCGTCTAGTGTATGCGACAGCACACCGGGAGCGATTTCGTGACGGCCCAAAGGCGGCAGTACTATTGGGGGACCCCCCGGGCCCACGTCGCTTTCATCGATGCCTATGCCGTTCTTCTCCGCAACCGCCCGGCAGTGCGCCAGCTCCAACTCGTATTGATCGGGCACTTCACTGAGAGCCTTCACAGCGTGCTGCAACATGGCCGCGTAATCAAATTCAGGTGGCGTATTGGGAAACAATTCGTCTTTCGCAATGATAAGCGCATTTGCAACTACTAGAACATGATTATGGCTCGGAACCATGGTGGGATGGATTCTAAGTCGGCCGTATTCGCTTATGGCGGCCGACTGCAATTCTGGAATCCCGCTCAGAGTTCCCCGGGCATTGGTGCTATGTCGCGACATCCCGGAGATGCAGAGCGGACGGTTGAAGCGAATGAAATGCTCGGAAAAACACAGGTTGACTATCGCGGACGACACGTCGGGCATTGATTCGAGAAAATAGTTGCTGCGCGATTTATAGACCCGTTCAATCAGCTTTCTGGCAACAAATGAATGATAGATCATCGGCAATTCGCTGAAATGTCGACGAAAGCGGTATATCAGACCCAGCGCTGTATGAGAGTCCTTTAGAACACACTCCGAATCCGCGCCATAAAACGAGAAAAGCCTGTCACGAAACCGCGTGTCGAAATAATCCGGCCAAAAATACAAAGCGGGACGACAGAATAGTACTTCGGTACTGTGCACTGTCAGAATGTGCCGCGCTATCGTGCATGCATCCAAAAGCAAGCCGTCGTCATCCCCGAGGAACAGGATATATTCTCCGGTCGCGCGCTGCAGGGCGCGCTCCCAGTTTTCGGTCATTCCCACCGGTTCGCCCGTTTTGAAGGCGCGGATGCGGCGATCGTCGAACTCGGCAAGGACCGCAGCGGTGGCCGGATCATCGCCGCTTTGGTGAACGATGATCTCCAAATCCTGCTCCGGCTGGGCAACCACCGTGCGCAGGGCGTGACGCAACGTATCGGAACGCGCACGCGTCGGTATGACGACCGAAAACACCGGCATGAGCGATTGATAAGACATCCACGCAAAGACCGTCAATAACATTGCGTCCGAGCCGGATTCGCTTATGTCAGTTGCACCGTGCGTTAGCCTTGGCTATAGGCTTAAGCTTGCACCCTATTCCTCGACGCAGGAGCGCGTTGGCGGCTGCTCGTTGCAGTGGCAAGGCGACGGTTCCCAGATGCCGGTTTTGTCTGCCGAGGTTACCGAGATTACCGCCTGCCGTGCCTGTGGCGCAGCGCCGCTCGCAGCCGTGCTCTCGCTCGGGTCATTGCCGCTGGCCAATGCGCTGGAACGCCCCAGCGGACGCCATCCGCCGCAGCTCCGCTACCCGCTCGATGTGCTTCGCTGTCCGGCCTGCAGCCTCGTTCAGCTCTCGATTTCGATAGCGCCGGAGATCTTATTTCGCGAGTACGTCTATTTATCTTCCGTTTCCGACGCGTTTTTGTCGCATGCGCGCGCTCTCATCGAGCGCGTCATCAATGCTCGGAGCTGGGATAACAGCTCGCTTGTCGTCGAGGTGGCCAGCAACGATGGCTACCTTTTGCAAAATTACTGCGGCCGCGGGATACCGGTGCTGGGCATCGAGCCGGCGCGCAACATCGCCCGCGTCGCGCGCGATCACGGCATTGAAACGATCGAGGAGTTCTTCGGCCGTGAGCTTGCCGCGCGCCTGGCTGCCGAAGGCCGTCGCGCCGACGTCATCCATGCCAACAATGTGCTCGCCCACGTTCCGGATCTCAACGGCGTGCTCGCCGGCATCCGGCTTTTGCTCAAGCCCGACGGGGAGGCGATCGTCGAAGTGCCGTGGCTTTGCGACATGGTGGATCGGGTCGAATTCGACACGATCTATCATGAACACCTCTTTTATTTTTCGCTGACAGCGATGGCTCGAGCTTTCGCGCGCCAGGGGCTGACCGTGGTGGATGTTGAGCATCTCGGGGTGCATGGCGGATCGTTGCGTGTTTTTGCCCGCCGCAGCGACGCGCCGACCGCCGCGAAGGCGGGCGGCAGAGCGCGCGTTGCCGAGATGCTCGCCACCGAACGGACCTGGGGCGTCGACGAGCCGCAACGCTACATTCGCTTCCAAGACGAGGTCGGCCGCCGCAAAACCAAGCTCGTCGAGCTTATTCACGACCTCAAGCGGCAGGGACGCTCGATCGCCGCCTACGGCGCGTCGGCCAAGGGCACGACGTTGCTCAACTATTGCGGACTTGGAGCCGACGAGATCGCCTATGTGGTCGACCGCAGTCCGATGAAGCAGGGCCGGTTAACCCCCGGCACCAGGCTTGCCATTTATCGACCGGAGAAGCTCTTGGAAACCGCGCCGGATTACGTCATGCTTCTGGCATGGAATTTCGCTGACGAGGTGATCGCCCAGCAAGCCGAGTACCGGCGCCGCGGCGGACGCTTTATCCTGCCGCTTCCGGAACCGCGAATCGTATAGGCAGGCGTCGTGCGCTTCCGCGACATAACTCCTTTCGGCGCCGCCATCATCGAACCCGAGCCGGCGGCAGACGACCGCGGGTTGTTCGTGCGCCTGTTCGATGCGGAGACTTTCCGCGCCCGCCGGCTGCCGACCGAGTTCGTGCAGGCGTCGACCTCGTACAACCGCCGGCGTGGCACTTTGCGTGGTTTGCACTACCAGGCCGAACCCTACGCCGAGGCGAAGCTTGTCCGCTGCACCGCCGGCGCCGTGTTCGACGTCATCGTCGATGTGCGCGCGGGGTCGCCGACATTCGGCAGCTGGCGATCATTCGAACTCAACGATGAGAATCGATTCACGTTGTTCGTGCCGTCCGGTTTCGCTCACGGATTCGAGACGCTTGTCGATGGCACCGAGATTTTCTACCAGATGACCGGGCCTCACGTCCCGGGCGCCGAGCGCGGCATCATTTGGAACGATCCCGACCTGGCGATTGCGTGGCCCGAGGTGCCGGCGGTAATGTCCGACCGCGATCGCGCGCTGCCGCGGCTGCGATCAGGCCGGATAAGCTGACGATGAGTGTCGCCGCAATGGATTGGATTCCGGTTGCCGGCCCCTGGGTCACCGAGAGGGAGGTCCGCTATACGGCCGACGCTGCGGCAAACGGATGGTACGCCAACCATAACGCCTATCCGGCGCGTTTCGAGAAGGCATTTGCCGAATACGTCGGCGTCGCCCACGCGGTAAGTCTGCCGTCCTGCACCTCTGCGCTCCACCTTGCCCTCGCCGCGCTCGGCGTCGGCGAGGGTGACGAGGTCATCGTGCCGGAAGCGACCTGGATCGCCACCTCAGCGCCGATTGCCTATGTCGGCGCCACGCCCGTCTTCGCGGATATTGACAAGGACTCGTGGTGTCTCGACGCTGCCTCGGTGGAGCGGTCAATCACGCCGCGCACCAAGGCCGTCATCGTCGTCCATCTTTACGGCAATATGGCGGATATGGACGCGATCATGGCCGTCGCGAAGCGCCACGGCATTGCCGTGATCGAGGACGCGGCGCAGGCGATCGGCTCCGAATTTCGCGACCGCAAGGCCGGCGCATTCGGCGATGCCGGCGCCTTCAGCTTTCACGGCTCGAAGACGCTGACCACCGGCGAGGGCGGAATGCTGGTCACGTCGCGCGACGACATCTTCGCTCGCGTTCTGCGCCTGCGCGACCACGGCCGCGAGCCGGGCGATCGGTTGTTTATCAATCACGAGGTAGCATTCAAATATAAAATGAGCGCGCTGCAAGCGGCGTTCGGATTGGCCCAGCTTGAGCGGATCGACGAACTGGTGGCGCGCAAGCGCGAGCTGTTCGCCTGGTATGCGCAGCATTTCGCCGGCATGAACGGCATCACGCTCAATCGCGAAGCGGCAACCACCAAGAACACGTATTGGATGGTGACCGCATTGTTCAGTCCGCAATTAGGCCTGCAAAAGGAAGATATGATCTCGCAGCTGCGACAACGCAATATCGATTCTCGGCCGTTCTTCCACCCCTTGAGCTCGCTGCCCGCCTATCGGGAATTCGGCGGACCGCAGCGTTGGCAGCCGCGCGATCCGGCGAGCTATGATATTGGCGCGCGCGGCGTCAATCTTCCTTCTGGATTCAATATGACGGAAGCGCTGGTCGAGCGCGTGGTCGGCGCCGTGAAGGAAATCGCCTGCACGGGCGGCTCGACCATCGCACGATGAGATCGCACTGTTATCACAATTCAGTTGTGAGCGAGAAACTCACGCCGAGCAAGTTCGCCACCGAGGGCGGTCGTTGCGCAGACGAACGCGCGAATGTTGGGGCGTCACGGATACGCAGGTTACGCCCTGGCACGGCAGCGCAGATAGCCGCCGGGCGAACTTGCGAGGATGAGCTTGCTGTTCAAGACGTCGTCCACCTCGAACCGGTCGGTCTCGCCGAGATAGATCTCGAGCGCAGCCAAAGGCTCGTCGCCTTTGAGCCAGATCTTGCTCCGGTTACGAGGAGTGCGCTCTTCATCGAGAAAGCCAAGTATTGTGTCTGCCACGACTATATAGCAGCCCTCTGTCACCATCGGGCCGTAGCTTCGCAGCTCGGCGAGGACGTGGTCCCTGCTGTGATCGGAATCAAGGACCACCATCACCGACGCGCCGTCTGGAATCTGTGTCCGCACCTTGCCGACGATAACGGGATCTGTTGATGAGCCCTCGATTAACAGCACGCGCTTCGCCATCGAATGCCCCTCTATCGCTTCACGATTGTGCGCGCGTATGTCGATATCGACGCCGATGACTTTGCCCTTGCCGATCAGCTCCAAGAGGGATGCCATGAACAGCACCGAGCCGCCGCGGGCGACACCCGTCTCGACAATGACATCGGGCTTGGTTGCCCAGATCACTTCCTGGGTCGCCATGACGTCGGCAGGCAATTGTATGATCGGAATACCCATCCAACTCCAAAGATAGTTGTAGTCGTATTTATCCACGGAAATGACCAAATCGGTTGCCGCGGCGAATACTTGTTTATCACGTCCGAGGGCTAGCGCCTGCGCGTGTTTTTTCTCTTCAAACAATCTGCGATCGTCGAAAGTGGTCACTCGTAATTCTCGGCTAGCTTGCATCAGATGGATGTCGCGGTCGCAATGCCTATCACCTCTTTTTCAGGGTGATCATCTTCACAGGACCGAAATTGCCGCAGAATGGAAGTTCCGCTGCAAGTTTGTGGTGTTCATCGAAATAGTCGGGCTCGACGCCTCTTTGTTGGCAAATTTTAGAATAGATTACTCGGGTTACCAGGTAATAGGCGCTACTGATGTTTTGGGTATCTTCGATGTCGAACCATGTTCCCAGGAACGGCAAAACGGCCTCTTTATCAAATAAACAATTATGGTCACGTATTTTGATCTCCGGAAGCCCGAACCGCTGGCGGATGTGGTTCATCTCGTGGTGGCCGTCAAGAAAATTCTCAATCATTACATACACGCCATCCTGCTTGAGAAGCCTTAAAATGTTGATCAGCGCCTGCTTTTGGGATTCCCATCCAGTAAGATTGATAAGGCAGCGCGTGGTATATATTAGGTCAAACGGCGGAAGGTCTGACGGGCGGGATACATCGTAATAGATTATCTCAACGTTTTTAAACTCACACTGCTGCACATTACGTTTCGCATTTCCGATCATCGCTTGCGCATAATCGCCGCCCACGAAGGTGATCTCCGGAAACATTTGTGCAAGCCGGCTTGTCGTAAAGGCATCTCCGCAACCGATATCAAATACACCGGAAGGTCTGTATTTAGAAATGGCTTCGGATATGCATCTGAACTCTATTTCCCTGAGATAATAGTCAAGCGTCGTCGCCTGCGCGGACTTGTCGGATGAGGCCCTGTCTTCCCAATAATTTCTTATGCGATCGGCATCGGTCATGCGTTGTGAAGCCCTATCCAGCCGGTACGGATAAAAGCTCGACAGCAGCATGGTGCCGGACACGCTCTATCGTAAAATTCCCTGTTGATCGGGAAGGCGCCACGGAATTTTGCCGATTCCAGGCCCCTTCTGCGGGCGTTATTACTCCTGACTATGGTCATTGGTGACTGCTCCAAGTGTCACCAGTGGAGCACCAAGTGAGACATTGCCAAGGGCTCCATTGTTTCCGTACGACCAAGATGTTCCAGTATATCCCCTGTCTTGAAGTAGGTATCCGGGTTGGCAAATACCACCGCTCTCGTAGGCATCCGAATTACCCCTATCATTGCCGACAACCTCGGTGCTGTCCGCCAACAACTTGCCGTTAGTGACGGCCTCCGGGTCGCTGGCACCCCCGGGGACGACCGGCATCGACATCACGGCTGCGACGGCGGTCTAGATTGAAGACTGTCAGGTCGAGGGATTCTCGCAACAAGGCATCAACGATACGAATACCGGCGGCGGGACAACTGTCAAACGCAGCGTTCCACCTGCCTACTACCTTACCCAATGGGCCGGGCAGTTCAAGCGACCGTCGCTGTATAGAAACAATAATTGGCCATCACGCATCCGGCGGAAGCGTTCGACACGACGATTAACGTTGTGTGCTTCCGCCGGTCGGTGCTGGCGGCGGGCGATCAATTGCCTGTCGCCGCCGACATCATCGATCCAATCACGACTACGATCAATTCCGGCGACGACGCAAACCGATGTCCGCTTGAATCCAACGTCCAGTCCTGCAAACATCTTCATTGCTGCGCTCCTTCCTTCGCTAGAGGAATCACCAGCGGTAAGGGTCACTTTTCCGCCGGAGAGCAGCAACCTCATGTATCGGATGTATTACGCTTACTGTGGTCTGAGCGCCGCCGGCGAAGTAAAAAAACCGAATTGACCACGTATGTACTTCAGTGAATGATGAAGTGATTCGCGTACAGATCGACTAAGTGGATATTTGCCGAACTGATGCTGTCATGATTAACGAGGTTGACAAAGCCATCATGGTCGCCAATCGCCGCATGGACTAGCGACTGCGCCAGACCGGCTTGCTCCTGGCCCCAATGCGTCTGCAGTTCATTGGTGTGCGTGACCGATGACAATTGGTCATGCCCATTCGTGTACCCGCTTGCGTCATTCGCACCGAGGCCGGGCTTGAACAGGAATGTGTCGTTGCCCGGCCCGCCGATCGAGGCTAACTGCGTCGCCGGGCTGTTCGTGCCGCCCCACCGTTCGACTGCAACGGTCCTATCCTCTGCAACACTCCCGACATGGCCCCACGCGACCGTTGAGTCCGGATCATGGAAGTGAAAGGTGTCACTGGCGGCGTTCTGCGCGATCGGGGGATCAATAACCAATGTCCCGCCGTTGCCATCGCCGGAGAGCGAGAATGTCGAGCCCTCATAATCGCCAACAAGCGAGATCTTTGCGGTGTCACCTTCGGTGTCGCTGACTGTCAGAGTGCCCCCGCTGGTGGTACCGTTATAAGAATCCGTTGTTCCCGATCCAAACTCGATGTCTCGCAGATCGATTTGATCCGAGCCGGCCAAGGTGCCGTTACCTGTGAAACCGATGATCTGCCCGGTGAATTCCGACGAGTGGTCAAGAATCAACGTGCCGGTGGAACCGTCGAATGTTACCGAACTGGAGTCGGCCCCGCCCACTTCAAGCGTTGCTGCGGCGGCGATTGTCAGGGCTTCGTAGAAAAGAGACGCGTATGGTTCCAACGCGGAACTTGTTCCCGACACAACGCCGATGATATTCGTGATGTAGTTCCCGTTGCTGTCGGTGCTCCAGATCGTATACTCGTTGGCGCCCGGAATCTCCCAGGCAACGTCGTAACCGCTCGCCGTCTGCACCGCGCCGATCGGCACCCAGCCGCCAAACTCGCCGGCGGAGACGACCGCGCCGTCGTATTGCAGCGCGGGGCCGGAGCCGGCGTTGTTATAAAGGAAGTATTCGTTGGCAACCGCGGTGAACGTTGTCGTTCCATTGGTTGCAATCGTTGTTTTGGCCAGTCCGATCGTCCCGTCTCCGTTCAAATCCTGGTCGAAGATGGTCTCGATCGATTCCAGGCCATAGCTATTCCCCGGCACGACGCCGAAAACGTTGGAGACGTAGCTGCCGCTGCTGTTGGTGGTCCAGACCGTGTACTCGTTGGCGCCCGTGATCGTCCAGGCGACGTCATAGCCGGTTGCTGTCTGCACCGCGCCGATCGGCACCCAGCCGCCAAACTCCCCCGCCACAACGTTGGCGCCGGCATATTGCAGCGCCGGACCGGTTCCACTACTGTTATCAAGGAAATAATTGTACCAAACCTCGGTCAGACTGGTCGC
>Ga0187862_10000854_pt1 | contig 33909 bp, 28 predicted proteins | sample June2016WEW_10_1_FD_133003 | JGI IMG/M metagenome (GOLD analysis project Ga0187862, IMG submission 133003) | Peatland microbial communities from SPRUCE experiment site at the Marcell Experimental Forest, Minnesota, USA - June2016WEW_10_150 | ecosystem: Environmental > Terrestrial > Soil >...
AGTTGGCTCCGCACGGGCCCCACTCGGGAGCTTTGCGGTAAAGAGCCATCTCAGAAAAAGGAATTGTTCCGGAATGGGGGAAACTTTACTCTTGACCGCTGCCTTTCAATGGGCGACCCCGAACGCTGGCCGAACGCAAGCTGGTATTACACGAGCTGCGAGGATTTGACACTGATGTCCTTAACTCCCGGAATCGAGCTGACAATGTTTTCCAATTCGCGGATAAGCCCAGGATCCTTTATGGCGAAAGTTTTGGCGCCAAGAGTTACTCCGCCGTCGCGCACAAATACCAAGATGTCGGGCTTGATCTCTATCAGGGCCGTTTTTACCTCGGATGTCAGAACCAGGTCATCCATTGCCTTTTGGGATTCGGGGGTCGTCTTGAAAGATTGCAGTTCTGCGGCATGGCAAATCATATCCACCGCGTCGTCTATGATGATATTGCGCACGTGAATAACCAAATCGTACAAATCCGGGTCTGCGATATCGATCCCGTACAAATTCTGGCTCCATTTTCGCCTTTCGGAATCATCGTTTTTGAGCACCGCCAGGGCATCTTCATAGGAGATGGCTTCCCGTTCCATTTCAAGTTTGATACGGTCCTCCATATCGGCAATGATCCGGACTTTGAGGACGTGTGAGATCCCTTTCAGAAAAAAATGCCCCGCCAGCCCATGATATACGACATTATCCGGCTGGAGACGTTTCAAAAGAGCGGACTGAAAATATGCTATGAACTTCTCCTTGAAGTAGGAGAAGTTTTCAAAAATGGAAGGGGCATCGTGGAGAGCGCGCACCAGCTTCATTTCCGGTATGCTGAACATTTCTGAAGCCTCCAGAAGGACTTCGCGGGCGCAACACTGGTACCCCAGCTTCTGAGCCACCTTTTCCGCCACTTCTTTACCTTTTCTGTATGAACCTCTTGAAATTGATATAATTGCCATCCACGCCTCTCCTTGCTTCGATCTGCGGCGAGTCTCACCATGCGCCGCCCTGGCAACCCGATTATTGGAGGCCGCACCTTTTCATTTTCCTCCAAATCGATACTCTGTCAATGCCTGGAATTTCAGCGGCCTTAGTCTTATTGCCATTTACCCCGGAATGATGCATCAACTTCTCCGCTCGGCATCTAAACTGCATGTTGGGATCAGATTTTTGCCTGAAAAACCCTCCGATGCACTCCTGAAGCCCCCAAGACCATACGATTCCGCAATGGAATATGCAAGTGAAACGTCAATGGGACTGGTTTTTGCCATTTTAGGACACACCTCCTCCCGGCGGTTGGTGGATTCGTTCCGCGGCCTCACTCGGTATTGGGGGTCAGACGAAAATGATTCGATAGTAACGTGTGAGAGGAAAAGCCGACGCAACATGGACGTACCACCTCCGGGCGTGGTAGACCACCCTGGCTCCAACCTTCACAAGCCGCCTGATGATCCTGAGTTTAGTCCTCAGCCCTGATTTAGGTGCAGGTATTCCATGATCTGCCGGCTGGCCCGTGCAACCGCTTGTTGAACCGGTCTGGAAAGGCCCGGCCTGACTTCGGCTGGGATCGATTCGATTTGCGCCGCCACGATCTTTATCTCTATCCCGGTGTGGTCCTTCAATTCCTTGAGTATGTTTACAGTCGGGAATTGGTGAAGGGAAAAATCAGCGGTCTTTTTGGCCGGTATTCCTTCCACCGGTATTTCGAAGATTTCCCCGGGCCTGCGATCCGGATAGTCAACGGCGTCAATGATGATGAGCTTGTCGGGTTTAGTGTCGTTCACGGCCAGGTCAAACAGGATATCTCTAATGCTTGTGCCCACGTCCATTACCAGGACATGCGGGGGAAGGCTGTAATTCTGTTGCAGGTGGGCTGCCACTGCCGGTCCGAAGCCGTCATCGCCAAGCAGGACATTTCCGCACCCGAAAATAAGAATGGATTTACCGAAGATCTCCGGCTGCATATGCTTCTCGTCAAAAGGGGCAATGAACATGGAGCGGGCCCCGGTGGAAAAGTGCCGCCGGGGCCCGGTTGAATACCTGTTTATTTTGTTAGCCGTTCGATCACCTGCGAATTGGCATCGAAAATGGTGCACTCAACGGAAAGACCGCCGTCCAGGCGGTGCGTGGCGCAGGACAGTCAGGGGTCGTAGGCGCGTATGGCCATTTCCACCTTGTTCAGGATTCCCTGGTCATACTTGCCTTCCTTGATCAGTTCGGTTGCCGCCTGTTTGACCGAGAGGTTCATGGCCGCATTGTTGTGCGTGGTGGCCGCAATCATGTTCACATTGGTGATCAGGCCATCGGCGTCGGTCTCATAATCGTGAATCAGGGTCCCCCGCGGCGCCTCTATGCAGCCGACTCCTCGACCCGCCCTGGGCGTGATCTTCACCCTTACATCCCTGCTGGTGATCTCCGGGTCCTCCAACAGCTCCACTGCATGCTCGGCGCACTGGAGCATTTCGATCAACCTGGCGTAGTGATAGAGCAGGGTATAATGGGCTGGCCTGCCGAAGGCCGCCCGAAACTCTTCCAACTCCGCCTGGGCGAGCGGCGTCGCCATCTTATCCGCCACGTTGATACGGGCCAGGGTATTAACCCTGTACACTCCGGCAGGATTGGCGGTATCCAGCGAAAGACCCTCACCCCAACTCTTGGCATACGGAAACTTCTGGTAAGTCCAAGGCTCGACTCGTTCTCCGATGGAGTCCAAATAGTTGTCCGTGCTGAAGTCTTCATACGCGCCGTCGGGCTTCATCAGCCTCAATTTGCCGTCGTAAAAGTCAAGCGATCCATCCTCAGCCACGGTCCCCAGGTATCCTACCTCGATCACCCCGATCTTTTTGATCGCGTCCATGTATTTGGGGAACACGTTTTGTTTTGCGAAGTTGAGAGTAAATTTGGCGAATTCAAGCAACTCCTTGGCCGAAGGCAGCATCTTCTGGCGCTCGGTTTCGGTCATAGGCTTGCTCACGCCGCCCGGCAGGGAAAAGGTGGGATGGATGGCCCGACCGGCGAAGCCTTCCAGCATCTGGGCCCCCAGATGTCTCATGTGCACCACCTGCTTGGCAATCTCCGGCGCTGCATTGATAATGCCGATCACGTTGCGCACCGAGTAATCGGCGTCCGGACCTATGACAAAATCCGGGGCCGCCAGGAAGTAAAAATCCAAAATCTTGTCACTGACATAAGCGATGCTCTGCATCAGCCGCCGCAGCTTGACTGCCGCCGGGGGAGGCGTCACGCCGAAAACCGCATCGGTTGCCTTTGATGAGGCCAGGTGATGCGCCCAGGGGCAGATTCCGCAGATATGGCACACTATCCGTGGCATCTCTTCGGCCGGCCGGCCTTCGCAGAATTTCTCAAAACCCCTGACATTTTGTATGTGCAGCTTGACGTCGGCTACGTTTCCGGCATCGTCCAAATGAATGGCCATCCTGCAATGACCTTCAATTCGAGTAACCGGCTGAATGTTGATCACGTTTCCCATCCTCGTCTCCTCCCTATCTCGCCGGCCGTGCCGGAAGCGGCGTTAGAAAACCATGTCCGCCGATATAACGGTTCATGATGGCCCGCCTGTCAACGACGGTTTTTGGATCGAGGCCAACTGAAGTCAACGATCCAATCATATCCACCATCGGCCGGGCGCCCTTGCGGATCGGGCCGAAACAGCCCCGGCAGGGTGTGCGCGCCTGGACGCAGCGGGGTACACCGCTTTTCCCGGCGCAGCCCGCCAAAGTGACCGGCCCCAGACATAGAACGCCCTGTTCGTTGATGCAGCGCATCTTGTCCAGCCCCTCTTCGGGATTGAACTCCAGGTTCTCGAAACACCTCTTTACCGCTCCACCGCCCGATTTTTGCTCACGAATCACCGGACATGTGTCACATACACTGCGCTCCGGAAGACTCCAGGAACTCTGGCCGTTGAGCACCGCCGTCAGGGCCTCCACAATCCAGTCGGGGTGAGGCGGGCAGCCGGGGATGTTGATATCGACTTTCACCACCTCATCGACGGCCGTACAGGAAGGAGTCCACCCGGGAATGTTGGGGTCCTGCGGATCGGGGGCCGATTCCGTAGAAGAACAGTGGCGATATACCTTTTCGAATACCTCCTCGTTCTTCCACATGTTGGCTTGTGCAGGCACACCGCCGTTCACCGCGCAACTGCCCAGGGCAATAAGCACCTTGACCTGCTTGCGTATTTCTTCCACTTCGTGTCTTTGCTCCAGGTTGCGAATGCCTCCCGAGACAATGCCCACCACCGCCTCGGGAACCTCCATAACCGTCTTCTCACCCAATTGCCCGAAAAACTTGTGGTCCACCAAGGCCGTTATGTGAACAAATTCCAGGAGCGGCAGCAAGTCCAGCAGTGGATCTCCAATATTGAGAATCGAGATCTCACAGCCGGCACAGGCATTCAGCCAATCTTCCACTACTTTTACCGGCATCTTTGTCCTCCCTTCGAGACACGTTCAGGATTTTTTCCCCGGTTGCACGACCGATACCCTCCTTGTATAAATGAGGTGGCGGTCACCTTCGGCCAGCATTTCCACCTCAAAGCCCTCCTTTCTAAAAATATCAGCCGCTTGTGCGGCCTTTTCGCCGTCTTCGTAGCTCAGGCCGTCCCACATGAATTTTTTGTCGTGAAACTTTCTCGAAATAGGTGTGCCCATTCTCCCTGCCTCCGCTCCCTCGGACAACAACGCTTATCCCCCTTATCCCATCCTATACGGGCGAAAATACTTTTTATTGAGAATGCAGATCTCGCACCCGGAACAGGCATTCAACCAATTCTCGGCAACTCTGACGGGCATCTTTTGGCCCTCCCAGGATACCTCTTTGATTCGCTTTACTACCTAATTTCTCCAATACGCCTTGCTTGCTAATGTTCCGGTTGAACCGCTCCCAACCTCCTAAACACACTTTATGAGCGAATTCACAAGAGGATTTTAGCGGGCATGCAACTCCATTTCGGGATTCACTTGCAACTCATGGGGCCCTGTCGGAGGTTTTTCGACGATGTCGCGCAAGTGTGCGCTCACAACAGCCGGCAGTTCTCCTTCGATCCACAGCTTGTCTATGTCGATTCCCAGGCACAGTCCGAGAAGCTGCGGATAGCCCACGCACGGCACAGGGGTGTCGAAGTTCCGCGTCTCAATCAAACGGTTCTGGATTTTTCCAAACTGCATTTGGCAATAAGGGCAGACAACCATCAAACAATCCGCTCCGCCCTGATGCGCGTTTCTGAGCTTCTTTTCGGTCAAGTCCATCGAAAGCTCGTCGTTTACTCCCAAAACGGGTGAGCCGCAGCAGTCGTCTTTGCCCATCCAGGGGATGATCTGCGCCCCCAGCGCCTCCACTAATGCGTCGAATTTGACAGGCGGGGTCCCATTGTCGAACCCAACCACTTTGCTGGGCCTTAGCAAGTGGCAGCCGTAATGAACGGCGACCCTCAGGCCGCCAAGATCTTTTTTGAGCCGTTTCCTTATGAAATCGATGCCGAAGTCCGTATGCAGAACGCCCAGAAGGTGCTTGACAGAGACCCCGCCCTCAAATCTTAATCCTTCATTCTGCAGGCTCGCGTTTATCGCCTCCCTGGTTTGAGGAAATTCCTCCATAACGTGCTCGGCATATTTCAGGCTGCCGTAACAGCAATTGCAGACCGTGAGAAGGTCGAGACCCGCCCGCTCAGCCAGGGCCAAATTCCTGGCGGACGAAAGCAGGTACGCATTGAAATTGAGGTTCTTGAGCGGGTATCCGCAGCAATTGAATTCCTTCATTTCTGCGAATTCGATTCCAAGTTCGCGCAAGACGGCGTTCGAAGTGGTCTCATACTGCGAAAGTCCCATTGAGGTCATACAGCAGCGGAATAGTGCGATCTTCTTTTTTTCGGTTTTCATGCGGTCAACTCGTCATATCTGCGGGAAATGGCCCGGTTCTTCAATTCATAAAGAATGTCGGTAACTGATACGCATTGCGGACAATTCTCCTGGCACTGATAACATCCCAGGCAGTCCCAGAGCATCCGGGAGCTGAAAACCAGGTCCCAGCACCGCAAACCAACGGCGTGCATCAACTCGTGGGGCAAAAGCCCGAGGACCTCAGCGGGACGCTTATAGTTCTGGACGACGGGACAGAAACTCGTGCAGGTCGAGCACCGGTAACAATTGGAAAGCGAGTTTGCCTGGATGGACGCGCTTAGCTTTCCAAGAATCGTTTTGTCGCCCGCCGTCAAAGGTCCCTTGCCGTTGGGGTCGCCGGCGACTTTTTTGAAGGCCAGATCCAGAGGCTTCAGGTAGTCCTTCTCCTGTATGTTGTCCCGCTGCAGCCCGCGATAATATGCAAGTGGCGAAAGGAGCTGGAATTCTTCTATCGAATACTGCAGCAGCCGCTCCCTCGCGGAAAACCACAGGTCCCGCAACTTGATCCCGGCCGGACACACCCCGCCGCACCGGTCGCAGTTGGTGCACAGGACTATTCCCTGCTGAATGGCGCGAAGTTCTTTGCGGTCCAGAACCTTGCCGGCCGCCAGTTTCTTGAGGGAAGCGATTTTTTCTGACGGAAGAATGTTTGCATTTGGATACTCAAGAAAGGTCACGGCGACCGAGCACCTGAGGGTGCACGCTCCGCAGTGCGTGCAGGCGTCCAACTCCAGCATCTGGCGGGTCGCCACGTTGGCGGGCGCCCCCCCGCCGTCCATGACGGAATTCACCATCAGGCTCAAAGGAGTGGTAACAATATGGAACATCTTGCTGAAGGGCAGGTACGCCAGAAAAAACAGTGATATAAGGTAGTGGGCCCAGGTGAGATAAAACGCGAACTGCGCTCCGTCCAGGGCGGAAGCGACCGGTCTTATGGGAACGGACAGGGCGTAGCCCACAAAACCCCACCGTGCGCTGGAATGACATTGAGCACAGTTCATTTCATGGCTGGCCTTGCCCTTTACAAGAGTAGCATTATCGAAAGGGCCTCTTAGTCCGGGAGCGACAAGTCCGAAATTTTCCACCCAATAGGATTCCAGCGCTTGGAGTTCTTGGGCGTCCGTCTGGCCCGCGTATTCCTCAGCCATGGATTGAAAACCGGACTGGGAGGTAATTTTAGTCGCCTCAAGCAAAAAACCCGAAACTACTATGGCGCCAACCATGATCATCGCGGTGATGTCCATGCGGCTTGTCATAGGGCGGTGGGACTGGCTGATAAAGCGGCGGTAAATCGCAACCGCGACCCCGATAACAACCAGGGCGCCGGCTGCCTCTCTCAGAAACAGGAAAGGATTCAGAGTCGAGGCGTATTGGGGATAAAAATGAACGACCAGCTGGTTATCGAGCACATGGAGAAAGAAAAGCAGCGTAAAGCCTACGTAGATGCACATGTGCGCGAGCCATCGAAGCGAATCTTCCTTCAAGACCCGCGACTGGCAAATCACCTCCAGAAAGAAAGTGCTGATAAGCGTCAATATCTTTCGGCTGAAAAAGGCGCCGAAGATTCCCTGCAGGGCTGCGACCAGCCTGCGGGAGACCCGCAAATCCGCTGTTTCCGGTCCGACGGAATACCTGAACCAGGTCGAAACCTTGATGATAATCCCGGCGCAAAACACTGCCAGAGCTGCAACCAGCGCTATGTTGTGAAACATGAGGGACTGCCTTCTTTAGCTGTTCACTGCAAAGGAGTTGGCAAATCTGCGCTCATCCACCATCCGCGAGATTCATACCAATTTTCGTCTTCGTAGGTCGCTTCCTGCGAACCTTTTAAAGCGGCGCAGCAGAGATCGCCGTTTTCTCAACCCCTCGTGTTATAAGGGCTTGGCCCCAGGCTCCTGAGCGTCTCCGTCATCTCGCTCATTACGTCCGCAAATTTCTGCGCCTCGGAAGAGGAAATCCACTCAAGGCGGAAACGTTCAGGTTCCAGCCCGAAGTCTTCCAGCATCAAGTCAATACCCTCCGCCCGGTCCTTTGCTTTATTATTACCATCCAGGTAATGACATTCTCCGGGGTGTCAGCCGCACATCAGGATACCGTCGGCGCCCTTGGTAAGACAGCCGATTACGATGTTGGGATGTATCATGCCGGAGCACATGACCCGGATTATGCGGGCGTTGGAGGGATATTGCACCCTGAGGACGCCCGCCAGGTCCGCCCCGGCGTAAGAGCACCAGTTGCACAGGAAAGCGAGGATCAACGGTTCGAACTGTTCGCTCATCTTTCTTTTCGCTCCTTTTATTCTAAATCAGCCCCAGGGCGGCATCCGCCTGCGCCTCCACCTGTTCCACAGTAAAACCGGCAACGTAGATGCCCTTCTTTGGGCAGGTCGCCATGCAAGAGCCGCAGCCCTTACACTTGGTTTCGTTGACTTCCACGGTTTTTTTGACGCTGCCCTCTTTCATGTACTCGAGCAGCGTTATGGACTTGAACGGGCAGACATCGATGCAGAAGGCACAGCCATCGCAATTTTCATCGATTGGATGGGAGATGATCGATTCGAGTTCCAGGTGGCTCTTCGACAGCAGGGTGCCGGCGCGTGAGGCGGCGGCCAGCGCTTCCGCGATCGATTCCTGGATGGGCTTGGGGTAATGACAAAGCCCGGCCAGGAATATGCCGTCGGTCGAACTGTCCACCGGCCTTATTTTGGCATGGGCCTCCTGGAAGAACCCTTCCGCGTTTACATGCGTCTTGTACAGTTCGGCCAGAGGCGCATTTCTGTTTGGAATAATGGCGGTAGACAGCGCGAGGATATCGACGACCAGGTCGATAGGCCTCCTAAGAACCTGGTCCGTGACGGTGATGATGATTCTATCTCCCAAAGGCGCCACCCTGGGCGGATCGTCCGGCTGATAGCGGATGAACGATATGCCCTTCCGTCTGGCCTCGGTATATAGGCTTTCCCCTTCGCCAAGGGTCAGCATGTCCCGGTATATGATATAGACATCCATTGCGGGGTTTATTTCCTTGAGTCTCAGGGCATTTTCGACCGCATGAGTGCAGCAGAGCATACTGCAATAGGGTCTTTCCGGCGATCGCGATCCCACGCACTGAATGAAGGCAACAGCCCCGGCATCCATGACCCTTCGGCTTTCACGGGCGATTTCCTGGTCCAGGTCCAGTGAAAGCACGACGTTGGGGTTTTCATCGTACAGGTACAGGCCCTCCGGTCTAAGAGGTTCCGCCCCTACCGTAATGACGGCGATCCCGTGCTCGATTTCCTCTCCGTTCGAGAGTTTCGTCTTGTAGTTGCCTACGGAGCCTTCGACCTCAACGGCGGTGCTTTCGAGGTGCAGGTCTATTTTTTCGTGGTTTTTCACCTTTGCTATAGTTTCATGGACAATCGGCCCTATTTTCTCCTTCCGCCAGGAAGTGTTCAGCTTGAGGGCATTGCCGCCGAGGTGATCCAGTCTTTCCACCAGGTGGACGTAATAGCCTTGGTCAGCCATCGCCAGGGCGCTCGTCATACCGGCCATCCCGCCGCCGATCACCAGCGCCTTACGGTTGATGGCGACGCTTAAGTAGTCCAGAGGCTCCATCAATCGCGCCTTGGCGGCCGCCATGCGGATCAGGTCCTTACACTTTTGGGTTGCCTTCTCCGGATTACCCTGGTGGACCCAGGTGCACTGATTGCGGATATTGGCCATCTCGAAAAGATAGATGTTCAACCCCGCGTCCCTAAGCATGTCCTGGAATATGACCTGGTGCGAAAGCGGGGTGCAAGCCGCCATCACCACACGGTTCAAGTCGAGGTCGCGGATTTTTTCCGCCATGCGCTTTTGTGCGTCGTCAGAGCAGCAAAAGAGGTCTTCCTGGACGTATTCGACATTTGGAATGCTCCGGGCATTTTCGACGAGCGCCGGCACATCCGCCACCCCGCCGATATTCGTGCCGCAGTTGCATACGAAAATACCGATCCTGGGAGTCTGCCCTGCAACTTCTTTTTCCGGTGGATAGGTCCTTTTCCTGAGCAGGCTGCCCCGGGCCTCAGATAAGCCCCGAGTGGCCGCCGCCGCCGCCGCGCTTCCCTCCATAACCGACTGCGGGATGTCTTTGGGACCGGTAAAAGCCCCGCACGCAAAGAACCCCGGCCGGGAAGCGCTAACAGGCTCGAAACAACCGGCGTCAATAAACCCGTTCGGGCCGAGCTCAACACCGAGCCTCGCGGCAAGCTCCCTGGTTTCGCGTGAAATGGTCAGGCCAACCGAGAGGACTACCATATCGAAGCTCTCCACCCGCGAATCGCCCTCATCGGTAATGTACTGAATGTGTAAATCCCCCGTGCCGTTCCCCGATACAACCGGCGCGCGGACGCGGATCAGTCGAAGGCCCACATCTTTGGCCCTCTCGAAATATTTTTCGAAATCCTTGCGGGGGGCGCGCATATCCATGAAAAAAACCGCGGCGTCGAGGTCCGGCCCGATGTGCTCCCTGGCTATCATGGTCTGCTTGAGGGACGCCATGCAGCAGAAACTGGAACAATAGGGATTGAAACCTTCTTTCTCGCTTCGCGACCCCACGCAATGGATCCAGGCGATCTTCCTGGGTTCCTTGCCGTCGGACGCTCTGGTAATGTGGCCCTTCAAAGGTCCGGACGGACTCAACATGCGTTCGAATTCCAGGGTGGTTACAACATTGGGGTGGTCATAAGAATAAAAATCAATGCCGGTGGGATCGAAGGGCTTATGACCGGGCGCGAGAATTACGGACCCGACCTCGATGACAACTGTTTCTTCTTTCTGTTCGTAGTCAATAGCGTCTGCCGGACAAACCTTCGCGCATACCCCGCATCTTTTGCCCCGCCCGAGCTGTCGGCAGTTTTTGGCGTCGATGGCGTACCCCGAAGGGATCGCCTGGGCGTAATATTTGTATATTGCTTTGCGCTTTGCCAGCCCGGCGTTGTAATCATCTATAGCCGGGCTCGGGCATTTCTCCGCGCATGCCCCGCACGAGATGCACTTGTCCAGGCTGACATAGCGCGGGTGCTTTCGGATCTTTACCTCGAAGCGACCCGCCTCGCCCTCAACGCTTTCAACCTCTGAATTGGTGATCAGATTGATGTTTATATGCCGGCCGATCTCGACCAGTTTGGGAGAAATGATTCACATCGCGCAGTCATTGGTCGGAAAGGTCTTGTCAAGCTCCGACATTACTCCGCCGATAGATGGCTTTCTTTCCACCAGATAGACGTAATATCCCGAGTTTGCGGCATCCAGGGCAGCCTGCATTCCGGCAATGCCGCCCCCAATGACCAGGACCGACCCGAACACTTTTTCACTCATGTGGCACCCTTTGGTTAGGAAAAAACCCAGTGACAAACTCGCCGCCCATGGAACGAAGAAATCTGTCCATGGGCGCAAGGTCTTCATGTCGATCGAATTGCATTATCCATACCATCGATGGAAACGCAACGCCGATAAACAGAATGTCCTCATATATCCAATCCATTCCACCGAGGTCAAGGAAAAACACACATCTGCCGCAGAAGTTAAATGCCAGCCTCCGAGTTCAGGCTTTTTCCGCTTCCGCCGCCCACAGCTCCTTCAGGGTATTTGTTCCAACAGCAGGTTTATCCGTCGCCATCACCGGCAACCGGTTGACCAGCCACCGGAAAAGCCAGATTCCCATCGTCACCAGGGCCAACGAAACCGTCACTTCCATCCAGCTCGGCCTGTAATGAGGGCTGACTTGCCAGTTCATAGCAATCATGGAAACGTTGAACCGGTTGAAAAGTATCCCGATCACGGTCCAGGCCCCGGTTATCCTCACGAGTTTTACATTGCGGGTCCTCACTCCAATTACATACATAGCGCAAGGCAACGCAACAAAACCGACAATCTCGATCAGGTACAGATGACCGTACGGCGTATTGAGGAGCTCCCAGTGACCGCCTTCGGCCAGGCCGATCAGCTTCAAAAAGAAATATACATAGAGCACGGCCGCGGCAGCTTTTCCAAGCCCCAGCGTCAGCTCGTCGAGATCGAAATGGGTGGAAGGCGACAGTCTGTAGGCAAACAGCCTATGGGACAGCGCGCTTTCCACGATCACCATCGAAAGTCCGGCGATAATGCTCGAGATAAAGAAATAGAGGGGCAGGTACATAGAATACCACAGCGGGTGCAGTTTTGTGGGCGCTATCAGAAAGAGCGAGCCCAGACTGGACTGATGCAGAGTGCTAAGCACTACGCCAAGGATTGCCAGCCATATCGTCAGTTTGCTCCAGAACTTCCTGACACTGTCCCATCCGAGCCACTCCCAGAAAGCGGGTACAAATTCGAGCGCCTGAACCGTAAGGTAGGCAGCCACGCACATACCGACCTCGAAGAGCACCGAGGTGGCCCCGCGGGGGAAGAGCATCATGAACGGCATGCGCCACGGCTGGCCAAGGTCCAGAATGAGCCCCAGGACGACAAAGACGTATCCCAGGAGCCCGGTCAGGATAGCGGGTCTTACCAGAGGCTCGTAGGCTTTGAGCCCGAACAGGTGCACCGTGGCCGCGATGGTGTAGCCGCCCGCTGCAAGGGCAACCCCGCACATAACGTCAAAACCGATCCACAGACCCCAGGGGGTCGTCTGGCTCAGGTTTGTGACGGCGCCCAGTCCCTTGAACAGCCGCAGCCCGATCAGCACAAGCCCTGCAACGATGATCACCCCGCTTATCAGGTTGAACGGAGTGAATAACTTCTTCGGATCCCCTATCAGCAAATGAATTAGCTTTTTCATCGTCGGTGTCCTCAGCGTGAAACATGACGGCGCGAGCGCTCTTCATGGTGCTCGTCCTTGCCGTGAGAAAGATAATGGAAGCCGGCCAGCAGCGCGGGCCACATCAGCATTATAGCCGGCACGGTCCCCATGGCGCCTGCGGTAAGCTCGGGGTAGTCCTGCTCGCTAAGCATGGGCAGACCGAGCTTGTCAAACGGCGCGCCCGCGAGGTAGAGCCAACTTGTGCCGCCGGCCTCGTGTTCACCGTAGATATGGTGCACGTAGGCGTTGGGGGTGTCGTGAATGCGCTTCCTGGCTTCTTCGAGAAGTTCCCCGCGCCGCCCGAACTTCAGGGCCTCCTGCGGGCACGCCTCGACGCAGCCGGGCAGTTTGTTCTCCTTCTGGCGCTCGAAGCAGAACTGGCACTTTTTGATGAGGGGCGACGCCTTTGAATACTCGAACTTGGGGACATCGAACGGGCAGGCCACCATGCAGTAGCGGCAGCCCAGGCAGAGGTCGCTTCGATATGTAACTGCACCATTTGATTGTTTTTCCATCGCTCTTATTATGCACGCCGAAGAGCAAGCCGGCTCCAGGCAGTGCATGCATTGCTGCTTTCTTGTAATTTCCACGCCTTTGCCTGTCGTGTATTTGTTGACTACCGTAAATGCGGTAGGCGAAGTATCCCGGAGCTGTTCGAGAAGGGAATCGTCGTCCTCGAAAGCCACTTTGGGCTTGGGCAGCCCGTTTACCTGATTGCACGCACCTTCGCAAGTGCGGCATCCAACACATAAAGTAGTGTCCACCAGAACACCCATCGTATCTTGTCTTAGCATTCGCCCGGGGGTCTCAGCGGCCTGCACAAGATTTGCGCTCAGCAGAGCCATGGCGCCCCCTGCCCCGAAAAGTTTTAGGAAGCTGCGCCTGCTGCAGTTGAGGGTACCGTTATCGCCGTTTTTTGAAACGGTCATCTCTTCGCTCATCTTGTCTTCCCTTCTTGTCTTAGCCTTATCGCCGTCGTTCAAAGGTCGAGTTAAAAGGCGCCATGGTTATTTTGTAAGAAAGAACTCCCTGGCGACCTCATCCCATCTTTGGGGGTCCATCACCCTGGCGAACCCCGACACAGGCTCGCCGCCGTCCTGACAGAGCATCGTCGCCTGGGCTCCTTGCCGACAGGAAATGCCCTCGCGAATCCCTTCGAGCCATTTTCCGATCATGCCAGTCGGAACCATCTTTTTCAGGTTTGTGGATGGATCGTTGTTCCTGACCTTAAACAGCCAACCGTTCCCGTAAGGGTAGTGAAAAGCCAAAGCAGGAGAATCCACCACATCCCTGTTAATCTCCATTACCTCCCCATCGACCGGAGAGAGCATAGGTATCGACTTGTTATCGGCCCTCATAAGCCAGCCGGGAGAACCCTGCTTCACTTTGGAGCCTGCCGCCGGCAGTGAAATCGAATCGACCCTACCGAGCAGTCTGACGGCAAAATCATCCATGCCGACAGTAATGATATTTTTGCGTCCTATCTTCGCCCAGCCATGACCGGCATGGAACATGACGCCGTTTGGAACCAGAAAGCCGGCGACTCGCTTCATTCCAATCGCCTTCTGGGTCAGGAAATGGAGAGCGAGTCCCAGTATGGGAATACTCACGAGGATTCCGATCCCTGGAAGGAAAGTAACCCCCAGGACTATGAAGCCGGCTCCAACCACAAACAGGGCCACGGCTATGATCAGGCCGGCTAACCTGTCTGGAATGCTTGTGCTGCGCGCAATGCTCATTGGGTTTTCCATGTTTTCCCCCTCGTTAAACGAAACTCTTTTGTTTAGTGATCGGCCCGATAACCATGGGCATGGGCTACTGTTTCGTTCCTGCCTGCGATGTTGTTAGAGAAGAACCGGCGATGATGGAATTATGATCGTCTGTGTAGGCCTGGATCAAAAAGTAATCCACCTTGTAAGGTTTTTCTTCCACGTTTTGCTGGACCAGTGCCTGGATGAGCTGCTCTTTCCGGTCCCGATAGAATTTTGCTTCCTCAGAACTTCTTTGCGCCCATTGCCTTATGTGTTCATATTTGGAATTCAAAAGTTCTGTTTTCAGATCGCAGTTTTTAATCCTGAGGTCGATGCAGTTTCTGTAGAAGCTTTCTTTCACGCCAGGGTCGGCGTGGGTTATCGCAGCACTCAAAATGATCCCGATCACCAGCAAAAGGGTCCAGATCTTTTTCATGATTTCCTCCATCTCCTCGTTGTTTTCGTCATGATCACCAATGTGTTTCATTCCCAGCTATCTTTGGATGTGGTCAAGCTTTCGCGGCGGCCGCGTAAGAAGGAACTCTCCAGCCAGCTCGTCCCATCCTTCGGGATCAACCGCTTTGGCCATGCCCCTAATGGGCTCACCGCCATCTGCGTAGAGCGGAGCCGAGGCTGGAGCCAACCCCTTGCTGGCGAGTTTATCGCGGATGTCTTCAAACCATTCCCCGACCTTTCGCTTTGGGACCATGTTCTTCAAATTGGAAGTCAGATTCTTGCTTCTAACTTTGAACAGCCAGCCGTTGCCGTAAGGGTCTTCAAAAGCCGTTCCCGGGGACTCCCCCAGCACGTAGTTGACCGCCACGACTTCGCCGTCGACCGGGGACAGCATGCGGATCCACCGGGAATTAGTCTTGAGCAACCAGCCCGGAGATCCCTGATTCACGAGGGACCCGAGCCTTGGCAACGAAATCGAATCCGCCGAACCGAGCAGTTTTGCGGCGAAATCGTCCATTCCTACCGTAACGATAACGAAGTCGTTTTCCTCCACCCTTGCCCAGGCATGTCCGCGATGATACATGACGTTGCTCGGAACCAGAAAGCCGGCGATGCGTTCCAGAACAGTCGCCTTCGGAGTCATGAAACGCCATGCGAGCATTAGTACGGGGATCCCCACGAGAATGCCGATCACGGGCAGAAAACTAACCCCGAGGACCATGAAGCCGGCCCCGACTATAATCAGGGCCACGCCGATGACCAAGCCTGCTAATCTGTCAGGAATGCTTACTGTGTTTTCCATCACTTATCACCTGACCTCTCACGCCGGGGGTACCCTGAAGTCTGAATGGTGAAGCAAGAAGGTGAAATTTTCACCCTTCACTCTTCTCTCGCCGGCTCATTTCGTAAGAAAAAACTCTCTGGCGAGGTCGTCCCACCGTTCTGGGTCGATCGCTTTGGCGAAGCCCGGAACGGGCTCGCCGCCATCTGCGTAGAGCGGAGCCGAGGTTGGAGCCAAACTCTTGCTGGCAAGGGTTTGGCGAATGCTTTCAAACCACTCCCCGACCATACCGCTTGGAATCATGTTCTTCAAATTGGAAGTCAGATTCTTGCTTCTAACTTTGAACAGCCAGCCCTTGCCGTAAGGGTCTTCAAAGGCTGCCGCCAGCGAGTCGGCCACAGCGTCGTTGACCGCCAGCACTTCGCCCTCCACAGGGGACAGCATGTGGATCACCCGGCAATCGGTCTTGAATCCCCAGCCCAAAGCCCCCTGCTTCACCCGGGACCCCGGTTTGGGAAGCGAAATCGAATCCGCCGAACCAAGAAGTTTTGCTGCGAAATCGTCCATGCCTACCGTGACGGTGTCCAGGTCCTCTGCCCTCGCCCAGGCATGACCGGGATGGAACATTACATCCGGCGGGACAAGAAAACCCGCGATACGCTCGGCAGATCTTCTGACCAAATCTCTGAGCGCTTCAGTTTCGATTCCCGGGCCGTTCAGCACACGCCAAAAAACGATAAAACCGAACAGACCGAGCAGCGCGATAATGTATTCAGCCTGCCTTGCCTCTAACAAATGCGCCAAGATTTTCATGTCGTCCTCGCTTCTTATGAGTTAAGTTTTCGATTGTGGTTTCTTTGTGGTACAAACTTCATGCCATTATGTGAAACGAAAAGTTGATCGGCAAAATATTCAGGTATATCAACTAATTACAACGGCTCATCCTGCCGGGCGGCAAACCGTTGCCCGGCCTTGGAAAAGCAGGTGTAGAAATTATCCACACAAAATGCACATTGCCTGTCGAAAATTTCGAATCCAGTCCAAAGACTGTAGAAATTTTCGACAGACTGCCCGGGATGGCCCCCCGAATCCAAACTGCAAGATAGACCGCCACCGGCGGCCAGCCCCCGCCTCTGACCATGGACAGATCAGGGATAGCCTCGCGAACCCAACGTGGGCTTGCACGGGCTGCATGCCGGCGAGCGGGGGGACGGGCCGCTTCCGACATGGCCGCCTGCAAATATTCAAATTCTTTAATTCATGGAAATCACGATGCCTGGTAAGGCCAAGGCCTCAATGCCGTTGATTTGATGTGGTTTAATGTTTTGTGTGGCGGGCTATGCAGCCCGCCGGGCACGGGCAGGCTGGAAACGGGGCCCCCACCACATCTGATCGAGTTTAGTCTTGATTCAACAGCATGGCAGGGTGCTGAAAAGGGACCGTGTACCGATAGTTCTGCAAATAAAATAACTCCAGGCTATCCCTGATCTGTCCATGACCGCAGATGGGGGTGCTGGGAGGGCATGCGTTGGACTTAAGCTTCTCCTTGTGTTCAAGGGGCGGGGTTTATCCCCGCCCGAACAATTCCCTCCAATTGCGCCGGACAAGAGAACCGAACCATGGATAAGCGTAAGCACAGGCTACGATCCCTGCACGCACAGGGTTCTCCCGATATAGAGTGCAACATCCCCTGATGATTCCGCTTCCCTGAGCGCATGGTCATAGAAGCCTCGATTGGCGTTACTCACAGATGTAACTATCGTATTCGGGCACGTACATCAAAGACTTGATATATTCCGACAGGTCATCGGGTCTCAATCTGGTCGCAAAGCCTTGTTTGTATGCAACCTCGGCTACAGCAGCAGCAATTACCGCAGAAACTTCCCTTATGCGAGTCAATGGAGGAATAATCCGCCCCTGTTCAAGATCTTCTTCCGACACCAGGTGCGCCAGGGTCCTTGCCGCAACAAGAAACATTTCATCAGGCACATGTCTGGCCCAGCTTGCGATAACGCCCAAACCCACACCAGGGAAAATGTAGACGTTATTCCCCTGAGCTGGAACATATTTTTTCCCATGGACCGTAACGGGATCAAACGGACTGCCGCTTGCAAAAACGGCGCGTCCATCCGTCCATGTATAGGCCTCTTCGGCAGTACATTCCGTTTTGGAAGTGGGATTTGAGAGTGAAAAAATAATCGGCCTTTCGTTGATCCTTGCCATGGCTTCGATCACGGACCGAGTGAACATTCCGCGCTTTCCGGAAACCCCGATAATCGCCGTAGGCTTTAGCGCTTCAACAGCGGAGAGAAAGTCTGGGACGAATTCGTGGTCATGCGCATAGAGGAGTTTGTCTGCTGTCAAATTGGCGCGGCCTTTTACAACCAACCCCTTGGAATCCACAAACCAGCATCGCAAGCGTGCTTCTTCTTCGGATAGGCCTTCATCAACCAATGCGGAGGCGACAAGATGGCCGGTGCCCATTCCGGCTTCGCCCGCCCCCAAAAACAGCACTTTTTGATCCTTGAGCTTGCCGCCGGTGATGCGCAAGGCCGAATAGAGACAGGCCAGTGACACTGCGGACGTTCCCTGGATGTCATCATTGAAGGTGCAAACCTCATTGCGATATTTCCGCAACAGGCGAAATGCGTTAACATTGCCAAAATCTTCAAATTGGATCAGCGCAGCCGGAAAGACCTCCTGCACCGCCACGATGAACTCCTCGATCAACTCGTCGTATGCTTCTCCTCGAAGACGCCTCTGTCTTAAGCCGATATAGAGAGGATCGTTCAGCAACTGCTCGTTTTCCGTTCCAACGTCAATAGTTATGGGAAGACTGACAGCAGGATCGATACCGGCACATGCGGAGTAGAGGGCAAGCTTTCCTACGGGAATGCCCATGCCGTCGGCGCCTAGGTCTCCAAGTCCGAGAATTCGTTCCCCATCAGTTACAACAATGATGCGTATGTTCTTTTCAGGCCAATTCTCCAGAAGATCGGCTACCCTGCCTTTGTCTTTAGCCGTAATAAATATGCCACGCGGTCTGCGAAAAATATGGCCGTACTCGAGGCATGCCAGCCCTACCGTCGGGGTATAGACGATTGGCACCAGTTCCTCGATGTTCTCCAAAAGCGCTCTGTAGAACAAGGTCTTGTTACGATCCTGGAGGCTGACGAGGAAGATGTATTTTTCCAGGTCCGTAGGTTTGGATCTCAGATTCCTCATAACACGCATAAGTTGCTCGTCAATGGTATGGACATGAGGAGGAAGGAGCCCTCTGAGGCCCAATGCGTCCCGTTCTGCCTCAGTGAATGCTGTCCCCTTGTTTAGCGCCGGATCGCGGAGCAAAGCAGCTCCAGTGGGAAAACCCCTGAGACGGCTCTGAAGCTCCATTTTCCCCTTTGCATCCTCACTCATGCATTTCTTGAGGATGGATCGGAGATTGATATGGCCAAGAAATTTCGAAAGAGCTTCGCCTTCGGCCAAATCTTTATTAAACCGAATGACCATATCATCTTTTTCGTATGCTGCTGTACATGGTTTCATTCCTTTCCGGTGCAGGAGAACAGTAACATCGACTCGTGTGCGTATACGTTGAACGCAGATAGACTTGGAAACAATGTCAGAGCCGTTTCGAGCATGAGCTGGAGACTCGTACACGATACGATGTCCCAGGCGAACGTGCAAGTAATATGTCACTTACTCAGGTCTTTTCCGCTTGGGCGTTTATCTCGATTCCGTAGCGAGATGCCTGAATCAACATTGTTTGATTAACACCACGGCGAAGAGGCAGCACGGGACCATACCAGCCAAAATGAGGAAGAAGACCGGTGGCGGCTGCACGAAACCCAAGGCGCCGCTCAATGGGGTGAAGGGCAATACTCCAACCGGAAGAACCTAAATATGCTTTGAAATCGACATAAGAAATGTCGCTCCCTTTTCCTTGTTAACTTCGGCCCATACTTTGCCATGGTGTCTTTCCGCCACCTCCTTGACAATCGCTAATCCAAGGCCGGTTCCCTCGGTTTCCCCTGATGTTCTCCCGCGTTGAAATGCGTGAAAAAGCCGCTCGCAATCTTCCTTTTCGATACCGATACCATTGTCACTTACAGAGAGGATGCAGAAATCATCATCATCACGGTATCCAATCCTGATCTCGGACAAAGCCTCTCCCCCATACTTTAACGCATTGTCTACAAGGTTTTGCAACGCTCTGAGAATTAAGACCCGATCTGCTTTAATTGTCAGCACTGCCCCGGGTTCGATCCATTTTATGTTACGCTCCCCCAATGCTGCGGCAAATTCATTGCGGATTACCTCGGTGACCTCCTTCAGCTTAACCTCTCCGATATTCAGAGCGGATTCTCCAGCGGCAATGTAGGATTTCATATCCTGGACAAGACACAGAATTTCCCCCGTGGCCTTCATGATTTGATCGCAGTACTTTCTGCCTCTTTCATCCAGCGCATTTCCGTACTGTTTCTGAAGCAGTCGCGCAAGCCCATAAGCCCCTACGGCCGGACTCCTGAGGTCATGGGTGGCGGAATAGGTAAAGCGTTTGATCATTTCCTCTTTCTTCTCGAGATCTTCGAAAAGCTTTGCATGGTTCGCAGCAATGGCCACTTGATTCCCGGTCGCAATCAGAAGATCGATTTCGTCCTGACGTAATTCGATCATCTTTCTTGTCGCGAGGTTCATTACCCCGATGATCCTGTCATTGACGATAAGAGGAACGCAAATAACGATCAGCAAACCGTCATGTGAGAGGAGATCCGCCCTCTGCCTGTCTTCCATTTCCGAAATGAACCGGGCAATGAAAGACCTGGTTCGGACCGCCATACCTGAGAACCCTTCATTCACATTGATCCGCTCCAGGCCTTTCGGGTTCATGCCTTTGCATGCAGCCAGCGTCAGGAACTGCCCGCCCGGATGAAGCAGATATATTCTCCCCGCGTCCAAATGGAAATGTTCCAGGATTTGAGACAGAGCTCCATCCAGAATACCCTGGAGATGCACGGAAGCCGATAGAAAATTACTCAGCTCAAGGATTAAGGATAGTTCCTCGTTACGTTCCTTCAGTCTCGATTCACTGGATTTTATGGAAATGTGATCAGCTTCCGGCATCATTCATTTCACCTCTTCCAATATTTGGGATTCGTGCGCATATTGAATGCCGCAAACAAAAGGCCTGTGAACCTTCAGATATTCTATCACCCTTGGTCTCTCTATAAGGATTCCTATTGTGAAAAGAAATCTGGAGCGGGAAAAAGTATTTCGTCGTTGTAGCAGTCAGCATTCATGCTCGCCTGGATGCTCGATTGGAAAAATCGGCAAAAAGATGAGATCCACGCTTTGCTTCAAGAACTCAACGGGCGACACAAGCCGAATACACCGTAAACAATGCTTGTCCGAAATATTCTTTTCATTTAACGTGGACAAAGATGGGAGGCTGTGGCGTAGCCATTTATCCATCGATGATTAACTAGTGTCCATCCGGAAACCGCTGATGAGACACTACCAGTTTCCGATTTGGAGAGGAGGCATTTTTCGTCCTGGCAAGGAAATCAAGGGATTGCGCGGAGGCGTACATGGGTACGCCGCACAAGCAAGCCCAAAGATTGACGCCGCCAGGGCGGAAAAGGACCCTTTCCGGACGGAAACTAACTATGTTGCTGACGGCTTCTCAAGGAAACAATCGCCCATTTCAAGCTAACGGAGAGAAAAACCATGCTGAGAAAACCGGTCCTCGACTATTTGTTCAAGCCCGGGGCCATTGCGGTCATCGGGGCCAGTCCCAGGGAGGGATCCATTGGCCGCGCGATGCTGACTAATTTGAAAGAAGGCCGCCACTTTTCCGGGCCGATCTATCCCATCAATTCAAAGCACGATGAGATACTGGGCCTTAAAGCCTACCCTTCCATTACGGCAGTGGGCTCCCCCATCGATTTGGCCGTTATCGCCGTCCCAATCCGGGGGGTGCCGGCAGTCATGAAAGAATGCGGCGAGGCCGGTGTGAAGGGGGCCATCATCATTTCTGCCGGTGGAAAAGAGACGGGAGAAGAAGGTGTGCGCATAGAGGAGGAAATCAGATCCGAGGCGCAACGCGGTGGAATACGCTACCTTGGGCCCAACTGCATGGGGATTTTCTCCCCCATCGATGGCCCGAACGCCAGTTTTGCGGCCCACTCTGCCACACCGGGAAGCCTCGCACTGGTCTCCCAGAGCGGCGCCATCTGCAGCGCCATTCTGGATCTGGCAGCCAAGGAAAAGATCGGCTTTTCGCATTTTGTCAGCGTCGGTTCCATGGCCGATTTGGACTTCGCCGACATGATCGACTACCTTGGCAACGACCCGAGCGCCCGGAGCATCATCATCTACATGGAGAACATGACCCGGCATCGCAAGTTCATAAGTGCAGCCCGCTCCGTATCCCGGGTCAAGCCCATCATCGTGGTCAAATCGGGCCGCAGCGAAGCGGCCGCCAAAGCCGCAGCCTCACACACCGGCGCCATCGCCGGACGGGATGAAGCCTACAATGCGGCGTTTCGCCGTGCGGGAATCATCCGGGTAGACACGATCAGTCAGCTCATCAGTTGTGCGCAAGCCCTGGGAAAGATGCGCAGGCCCACCGGAAGCAAGCTGGCCATCATCACCAACGCCGGTGGTCCAGGGGTCATGGCGGTGGATGCCTTCACCAAATGGGGTATCGAACCTCCAACCCTCAGCCCTGAAACACTTCAAAAGCTCGATGAATTCCTGCCCTCCTTCTGGAGCCATGGAAATCCCATCGATATTCTCGGAGATGCGCCGCCGGATCGCTATGTGCAGGCGGTGCAGGTCTGCATGAAAGCCCCCGAACTCTCCGGGTTTATCGTGATTCTATCCCCTCAGGCGATGACGGACCCAACGGGAGCGGCCGAGGCCCTGGCTACCGGGATCAGGAACCGGTCCAAGCCCTTCATGGCCGTGTGGATGGGGGCTCGAGACGTCGAAGCCGGCATAGCAATACTCAATGAGGCCGGTATTCCCACCTATGCCACTCCCGAAGAGGCGGTGGATTCTTTCATGCACATGTACTCCTATTCCCGCAATCTGGAGCTCCTGCAAGAGACGCCGCCAAGCCTGCCCCACGAAATCCAGGTCAATATGAAAGAGGCGCGAACCTTCATCGACGAGTGTCTCAAACGCCGGGAAAAAGTCCTTACTGAAATTGAATCCAAGGCCATCCTGTCGGCGTATGGCATCCAGGTCAACCCCACCGTTGCGGCATCGAGCCCATCGGCAGCCGCCGAGGCTGCCAAAGGCATCGGCTTCCCGGTGGTGGTTAAGATATCCTCCCCTGATATCACCCATAAATCCGATGTAGATGGCGTCCGGGTCTTCTTGAGGAGCGAGCAGGAGGTCAGAGCGGCTTTCGAAGAGATCACCTCGAGGGCAAGGGAGCTAAAGCCTGAAGCCAGGATTTCGGGGGTTACGGTGCAAAGCCAGGTGAAAAAATCCGGAATCGAATTGGTCGTTGGGAGCAAGCGCGACCCGCAGTTCGGTCCGCTCATCTTCTTCGGTATGGGAGGGGTCCTGACCGAGGTGTTCAAGGATACGGCAGTGGATCTGCCTCCTCTCAACCTGCTGCTGGCCCGTCGTCTCATTGAGCGCACCCGCGTCTATCGCCTCCTCCAGGGTTACCGCAATATTCCCCCGGCCAACGTAGACCTGGTGGCCGAGTTTCTCGTTCGAATTTCGCAACTGGTGGCCGATTTTCCGGAAATCGTGGAATTGGACCTCAACCCCGTGGTCATCAGTGACGGATGCCCGGTGGCCATCGATGCCTGCATTGTGGTCGAGCGCAGTGATGTGGCCGCCCCCCGGCACCTGATCATCAGTCCCTATCCCAACCAGTATGAAAGTGACTGGATGCTCAAAGACGGCACCCCGGTGCTGATTCGTCCCATAAAGCCCGAAGATGAGCCCCTGGTACTGGATCTGCTGGAAAATTGTTCCGAGCAGACGATCTACTTTCGCTATTTTGGAGTGAGCAAAAGCTGGCCCCATCAGTCTTTGATCCGGTTCACCCAGAACGACTACGACCGGGAAATCGGCATTGCCGCCATCGGGCGGCCGCCGGGGCCAACCGTCATGATGGGGGTTGGAAGGCTGGTGATGACCCCGGAGCGGGATGCAGCCGAATTTGCCGTGATCGTGGCCGATAGATGGCAGCGCGCACGTCTTGGTGAGAAGCTCCTCGAGCGGGTCATAGAAATTGCCAGGGAAAATGGTGTGCGGACCCTATCGGGTGACGTGCTGGCCGAAAATCGGCCCATGCTTGGCCTTGTAAAAAAGTTGGGATTTAGACTCCTCAGACCCGAATCCGGCACATGCCGGGTCGAGCTGGATCTAGCTCCCCTGACCGGAGCAGAATCGCCCGCATGACGACTTACTTACTACGTTTACTCTACCAAGAAACCTTTTGGAGATACCTCAGCGATGGAAAGTGAGGGTCACAAGCCGGATCAGACACTTGAGGCCGTTCGTGAGCGCGCCGACAAGTTCCAGAGCATCTTCGAGAACTCAACCATGGGTATTTTTCAGTCCTCTCTGGACGGCCGCTTCCTGATGGTCAATCCGGCCTTCGCGGGCATCCTCGGTTATGATTCGCCCGAGGATCTCATAGACTCCATAGGGGATATCGAGTCTCAATTCTATCATCATGCCGAGCGGAGAGCCGAAATCCTGTCCGCCATTGAAGTTAAAGAGGGCATATCCAAATTTGATTTGGAGCTTCGCCGAAAGGACGGCACTATCATCACCTGCTCGTTGAGCATTCGGGCCATTCGCGATGCCAATGGCAAAATCACTCACCTGGACGGTTTTATAGAGGACGTCACCAAGTCAACACTGTGGAAAAAAGAGATCCAGGAGAGATCCGAAAACCTTACAAAGGAAAACCTGCGCCTCAGAACACTGTTTAAAGATCGCTACCGCTTCGGGAAAATCATCGGCAAGAGCCCGATCATGCAGGAAGTTTATGATATCATGCTTCAAGCGGCAGGCACCAACACCAGTGTGATCATCTACGGGGAGTCCGGGACAGGAAAGGAATTGGTCGCACGGGCCATTCACGATCTCAGCCGCCGGCGCCACAAAGAGTTCGTTCCCGTCAATTGCGGCGCCATCCCTCAACACTTGCTGGAAAGCGAGTTCTTTGGACACAGGAAAGGGGCCTATACCGGAGCCGATGCGGACGCACGCGGGTATCTCGACCAGGCTGACGGGGGGACCCTTTTTTTGGACGAGGTCGGCGAACTCAGCCTGGATATGCAGGTGAAGCTGCTCCGGGCAATCGATGGCGGCAACTACTCTCCTTTGGGCGACAGCAGGTCACGCAAATCAGATTTCCGCCTGATCGCCGCTACAAACCGCAACTTAAAAGACATGGTCAAGAGCGGTAAGATGAGGGAAGATTTTTTCTTTCGCATAGATATCGTTCCCATCGACCTGCCCCCATTGAGAGACCGCCGCGAAGACATCCCACTGCTTATAGATCACTTCCTGCATGAGCTTACAGGCGCCGACAACCCGCCGGTTCTCCCGGGCAAGGTCCTGGAGGCCCTCTACAAATATGAGTATCCGGGCAATGTCCGTGAAATGCAAAACATCCTGCAGCGCTACCTTGCAATCAAACGGCTGGATTTTCTCGGGCGATTTGACCTGGAAGATGGGCCACAGGAATCCGATCATGTTGAAAAGGGGATGTCTTTGCAGGAAAGAGTGACCCTGTATGAAAAAAGCGCTATCGAGAAATGCCTGGCCCTGCACCACTGGCACCGGGGGCGCGCAGCTGCTGCATTGGGCATAGACCGCAAGACCCTATATACGAAAATGAACGCTTATGGGCTGAGTTCACCCGAAACCGGGGAGAAATAGCCCCAAAGTACGATTTCGCTTTGTTTACAATAGATTATCAAAGTCAGACCACCCGGATGGGGCGGTTTCTCCACAGTTTTTCCATCGTTTTATCTAGCCACTATCAGGCCCAAAACCCAACTCTCCAGTAATTTCCATTAGATAGGCCCCGTGGCACGGTCAGTGCTCTGTATTGAAGCGACCCGGCGTGTTGGTCCCGCGTAATGAGACGCGGATAGAGCCTTCGAACAAACGCCGGAGAGTGCAAAACGAGGAGAAAAACGATGGATATTCTAGAGACTCAAGAGCGCATCGAGGTAAGGAAATGGGTGCAGGACGCGATCGCTCTCTACGAAAATGCAGGGAAAGAGACCCTGCTGAGGGAGGTCGCCGATTCCAGGGGCCGGTTTGTATCGCGTGAGCGCTACATCTATGCACTGAACACACACGGGACCATGGTCGCGCATCCTATGGAGCCGGAACTTACGGGCAGGAATTTGATCGATCTCAGAGATTCCGAGGGAAATGATTTCATTCGAAAGATTGTCGATGCCGCAAAGACCAGGGGCTATGGGTACAGGGACTACAAATGGCGCAGACCGGGATCGGAGGATGAGCTTCCCAAGACCGTTTTCTTCGAGCGGGTCGCCGGCATCATCCTTTGCAGCGGGTTTTACAGCTCCGACGAAAGATCGTGGGAGAGCATTATCAATTATTTGAGCAGTGCCTTCAGGGCTATTTACGGGGGGTCTTGGCCTTACGGGCCGGGTTCGTGTCCGTCAGGGGTTTCCGGACGGACACGAACCGGGAATACAGGCGAAATTCCAAAGAGTGCACAATGAGGAGAACAAAAATGAATACGAACGAGCGGATCGAGGCAAGGAAATGGGTACAGGACGCGATCAGTCTCTACGAAAATGCCGGGAAAGAGACCCTGCTGAGAGAGATCGCAGATTCCAGGGGCCGATTTGTATCCGATGAGCGCTACATCTTTGCACTGGACCTGGCCGGGACCATGGTGGCACATCCGATGGAGCCGGAACTTACGGGCAAGAATCTGATGGATCTGCGAGATTCCGAGGGAAATGCTTTCATTCGAAAGATTGTCGGTAAGGCAAATAAGAAGGGCTATGGGTACATGGACTACAAATGGCATAGCCCTGGATCGGAGGATGATCTTCCCAAGACCGTTTTCTTCGAGCGGATCGACGGCATCATCCTTTGCAGCGGGTTTTACAGTCCCCAAACAACCTTATTAGACACCATTTACAAATGTCTCCAATACTATGGAGGGCCGATCTGAAAATGGATCGCGGAAAGGCCTTCATTTCCAGGCTGCATCCGTGACCGGCGGTAAGGAGAGTCCAAATGAACGCGCTCACTCTGGTTTTTGTCTCTTTATGCGTGTTTGCAATTGGCTACAGGTTTTACGGCTTATTCATCGCCAGGAAGGTTTTGTGCCTGAACTCGAAGAGAGCCACTCCGGCAGTTAAGATGGCAGATGGCATCGACTATGTTAAGACCAACAAATATGTGCTCTTTGGGCACCATTTCGCCGCAATAGCAGCGGCAGGTCCACTTCTGGGGCCAGTTCTGGCAGCTCAGTTCGGGTACTTGCCGGGCGCCCTGTGGATTATTATCGGCGCCGTGCTGGCCGGGGCAGTGCACGATATGGTCGTGCTGTTCGCCTCCGTGCGGCATAAAGGTCACAGTCTTGCAACAATCGCCGAAAACGAAATCGGAAAGTTTACAGGACATGTCGCGTCCGTGGCCATAATGTTCATTCTCATTCTCACGCTGGCCGGGCTTTCCATAGCTGTCGTCAATGCGATGTTCTCCAGCGCATGGGGAACCTTTATCGTCTTCTCCACCATACCGATAGCCATACTAATGGGCCTTTACCTGCATGTCTGGCGCGAAGGCGACGTTAGGGGAGCAAGCATAATCGGCGTGGTCCTTCTTGCCGCCGCAGTTTTGGGGGGCCCCTATATCGTTGCCAGTCCGACACTATCTTCCATCTTTAATCTCTCAAAAAAACAGATCTCACTGATCATCCCGATCTACGGCTTTGCTGCTTCGGTCTTGCCCGTTTGGCTCCTCCTGTGCCCCCGGGACTATCTTTCGACATATCTCAAAATCGGAACGATCGCCACGTTGGCGGCTGGAATCTTTTTTCTGAGGCCACACCTTTTGATGCCGCCGATTACTCCGTTCGTTCACGGTGGAGGGCCTATTATCCCTGGAGCGGCGTTTCCGTTCGTCTTCATTACTATTGCTTGCGGCGCATTGTCCGGCTTTCATGCCATCATCGCCACCGGTACGACACCCAAGATGATCGGCGATGAGCGTGAAATTCTTTTCGTGGGGTACGGCGCAATGCTCGTCGAGGGCTTTGTGGCTATTATGGCGCTGGTGGCGGCCTGTGTACTGGTGCCGGCCGATTATTTCGCGATCAATGCAGCCCCGGCGGTATATGCAAAGCTTGGAATGGTCCCGGTTAACCTGGCCGAGCTCTCCAGGGAGGTTGGCGAGCAGGTCCAGGGGAGGCCGGGTGGCGCAGTTTCCCTTGCAGTCGGCATGGCCTACATTTTTTCGGCAATTCCGGCTATGAAGGGGCTGATGGCATACTGGTATCACTTCGCCATTATGTTCGAGGCCGTATTTATCCTTACCGCAGTGGACACCGGCACAAGGGTGGGAAGATTTTTTCTCCAGGAGATGATCGGAAAGTTTGTTCCGAAATTTCTGGAGAAAGGGTGGATCCCCGGCATCGCCATAACCAGCTTCATCTTCACTTTCGCGTGGGGATACCTGGTCTATACTGGGGATATTACGACCATCTGGCCCCTGTTTGGCATGAGCAATCAACTCCTCGCTTCAGCCGGCCTGATCATCGGCACGACGATGATCATAAGGCTCGAAAAAGTCCGGTACGCTTGGATCACCGCAATCCCGGGCCTCTTCATGACTTTTGTTACGATGTGGGCCGGATACCTGAATATCGTAGACAACTACCTGCCCAAGAATGAATACCTCCTGGCGATATTGTCTATTGTTATCATGATGCTCATGGTCGTAGTTTTCTTCGGGGCATTTATACGGTGGTATGAACTTCTCCATGAGAAGATTCCGGTTGTGGACCGCTATGGAACCGAGGTCCTTGCCATCGTAGAGGAGTGAAACCGGGAATTATTGGGGAGATCGGATTGTGTGTACAGGGGATAGATCATGAAACCTGAGACTCGACACGACTGTCTGACGCCGCATCCGTTTTTAGTCGATGGAAGCATTCCCTCTGAAGAGGAATGCAGAGCCCTCTGGCTTCGCTTCGGGGTCCCGGATGAGGTCATAGTTCATTCACGAATGGTGGCTGAACTTGCCCGCATCCTTGCCCTTTATCTCAAACGGGCCGGGCTGAAGCTTAACATCGATTTGATTATGGCCGGAGGCTATCTTCACGATCTTTTAAAGGGACAACCGGATCAAGCCGGGGTTGGAATACGAATATTGCGACAGATGGGCTATGCTCGAGTATCCGAAGCCGTTGCACCGCACATGCATAATTCAGAACCAGATGGGGCGCCCGATGAGGCCGATCTGATTTTTCTCGCCGAACAGTGTATCGAAGAATACATATCAGGTCCACTGGTATGGACATGCAAAGCATCACTCGACCTGTGCAAATATCGCCCTGAAAATGTCGAAGAAATCACCTCCAGGGTCAATCGCACCCGAATTATCAGAGACAGGGCTGAAAAACTTCTGGGGCTTTCATTGAGAAGCATCATTCGAAAACATAGGAGGGGAATCCTGGCGGTTTCTGTTCAGGGACGCAGGGACGTTTATCTCCTCTTGCATGGAGCCGTTGGGTTTAAGACAGATGGTGAATACATTACTGCACAGGAATTGCCGCTTTGCCCCGAAGGTATTCAGCAAGCCGGAGCTTTGAGGGATGAGCTTAACGACGTGGCGCTCTCAAACGTTTATTGCAGCGATCTGAGGTCAGCCATTGAAACTGCGGCGATTATAGCTGAACCGCACCGGCTTGAACCCAAGATCCGAGGCGGGCTGAGAGAAATCAACGTAGGAGAGTTGGGTGTATCGACATCTGCAGAAATCCATCGACTCTACTCAGGGCAATCCGGACACGACATGCTGCATTTCAAACCACCCGGCGGGGAAACCCTTTTTGAATGCACCGCCAGGGTGATCCCGGCATTTTACGATATCCTGAATTCGACATTCGGAAATATGGCCATTGTAGGGCACCCGATAGTGAATCGGATCATACTTTGCCAGGTGTTGGGACTTTCTCTGGAGAAGTTATTCGAACAGGATCTGCGTTACGGCAGGGTTAACCATATAAATTGCGACGGGCCCAATATGCGACTCAAGAGCATGAACGGTGCCGACGGGCCTTATAACCTTCTTAATTGAAAATAAAGTTAAATACTTCTGCATTCCTGTTGAGCAGAGGCTGCCTTCTACGCCCCATTCATAGCCTCCGCCGACATCCCCGAGGTGGCCTCAAAGTCCATAACCAACTGTGAGCTTAGTGACTCTCCCTGGCCGGCTTCCAAAGTTCCCCTGGAGACGTTCAAGGAAATTCTGCGCTGCGGTCTGGTCCATCGATTTGTCCAAAGGATAGGGAACCCTGGTTTGGTCCACACTTCCCCTGGACATCCGTTTAACCGCAAAATGAGCCAAAAGGAGGTATCAAAAAAATGTGGACCAAACTAAATTATTCTTGCTTTCCAATTTTCTCGGTATCTATAAGTTATAGGAATCTAACTCGACTTCATAAAGCCGTGCGAATCTATTCGGTGGTTCTCCTCGCGGTTGGTTAGGTATTTCTTGCGGTCTGCGCATTCGGGTTGTGGAAATATTTTAAACGAAAGCAGGCCCATGCTTGCTTTTGGGTGCGATGGGAACCCTGGTGGAAAAGCAACTTGCTGCAGGACGATTGATCGCTTGTTAGGAGGGACAAATGAGCAGCTTGAAAGGCATCGGTTTGGAGTTCAAGGAATCCATGTCGGGTTGGGTCGGCATCGGGGCAAAAGATTATGTGGATGGCAGAATCGCCGGCGAGAAGGAGTCCACGCCCGCCCGCATCGACGCGAAGATCATCATCGACGACCTGGCTTCGTTCATCGAAATTACTGATCACCATGCACGCCTCGAAGGCGTCTTTGCCTTTAAGCCCCTCGGAGATTCGCTCACCATCGAGGACGGCACGTTCAACCTTTTTACAGTAGAACCGGTCAGCGGCGTCCGTCAAATGACCTATTCCTTTCGATTCACTGCCGATAATGGTAAAAAGTACTTCTTTTTCGGACAAAAGGATCTCAAAGACGATCCGGGTTTCAACGTGGTCAAGGATATGACCACGCTGTTTACCGATATTTACGAGGGACCGGACAAAAACGGCTCCGTTTACGCCAAGGGGCAACTCTTTTTTGCTCTAAAAGACACGATCTCACTGATGGCTTCCATGAAAGTCACGGGGGCGACATGGTTCACCCAGAAGATCCAGGCCAGACTCGCTTTCTTTGATTTCGCCTGGGGGGCGCTAAAGGAGGAATACCTTCATGGCGTAAACCCTCTTTATGATACGGAGTATGAGAACCTGGTCCTTTCCGGCAAGCTTTTGCAAAACGGCGCGCCACAGGACTTCTTTCTGGTTTCAGGGGTCCATGACAAGGATTTCCCCTGGGGAGATAGAGAGCTTTTCTGGGACGTCCTCCTGGTTATCCGTGACGCAGCAGGCGGGTACAAAAGATATGCCATTACAGATCGAACGCTCGAGGGGCTGAAGCTGAACGTAGGGCAAGGAACCTATCATTACAAGGGGCCCATCTATGAAGTGACCGATGGATACGCAACTTCCTTTTCAGATATCAGAAAAATGGAAGCCGGTCTCGTGAAATGCGATGCGGACTTTACTATCCGCTTTAGGGCCAAGCCTTACGATATCACTCCTTTTCCGTTTCCCGTTGCAAACGACGTTCTTGCAAAAATGGCAACGGTATTTCAGCGGACGCTTCAATCGATTTTGCCTGCAGAGGTCTTGCTGGGGATATTCATAACCCCCCACACCGTGACGGTCGATTCGGGATCGCTCGATATAAGCACGGGAGGCGAGACCGCTGACTACACTATCGACACGGCCGCCACGTTCGGTGAGGCTGAAAGGTCCACCTTTCGAAACATCAAGGAACCCACCCTGTTGTACGGCTACATCTGCGCCGTTACACCGGGTGCACAAACGGCCAGGGTGCAGATTCACTCGAATGCGCTTCGCACCGAGCGTCAACACATGCTCAGAGACCAGACGGAAGCTATCCTGGGAGCGGTGATTTCCCGTGTCGGGTCAAAAGAGATGCTCATGGAAGGAGGAAAACTCACGATCCGCAACCTCTGGCCGATGGATGGGGACTCGCCGGACACGGCGCCGTCGTTCGAAAAGGTTGGCGAGCCTATCCTGGAAGTTAATAACGATCAATACCCCACCGCCGTTTTCCAGAGGCGAATCGTCGAAGTGAAATATCCTCCATCCGGGGAAAAATGCCTGGCGCTGGAGGAAGACATGGATTTGATGAGGCTGGAGGCTGAAAACTCGTCCAAAGAAGCTGTCGTGGCTTCCATAAGAAATCCGGACGACGCGATGGCGGCTCTTGATGAGGTGCTCAATAAAACAGGTTTCATGGATGTGGTAGAGAAAAGACGGCAGGAGACAAGAAAGCCGAAAGACCAATTTTCCATCGTGATCAAGCCGAACTTCATGTTCGCATACAATGTGTGCGATCATACCACCTACACCGATCCGAAGCTGGTGGAGCACCTGGTGTACGTGTTAAGACAGGCTGGATATGAAGATATAACGGTAGTGGAGGCGCAAAGCACCTACGGTCAGTATTTCGACAAAAGAAGGGTCCTTGAGGTGGCCGAATATTTGGGATTTACCACCGACGGAGGGAAGGGCTATAAAATGATCGACCTCACCGAGGACCAAAATCACTCGGAATACCTCGGCCCTCATCTTGGCAATCATCCCGTCCCGGTTACATGGAAAAATGCCGATTTCCGCGTCTCTTTTGCAAAAAACAAGACCCACTGCTATGCTTATTACACCCTCACGCTGAAAAACATTTACGGCGCGCTTCCCATGGCCAACAAGTTCAAGGAATATCACACAAGCAGAGACATCTACTACACGACAATGGAATACCTGCAGGCCTTTCCAATCCATTTCGGCCTCATCGACGCTTATTTGAGCGCGGACGGTCCCTTCGGGATTTTTGCGGACGCCGAAGGCAATCCCACTAAAACGATCATAGGCGGAGAAGATCTGGTTGCGGTAGATTGGGTTGGGGCCTCGAAAATGGGACTTCAGCCCAAAATCAGCAAATACATGGAACTTGCCGTACAAACCTTCGGCAAACCGGAAATCAAACTGATCGGAGACCGCAACCCCTACCGGCCGTGGCTGAATGTGCCAGCGGCACTGAGCATGTTTACCAATTTCGGACTCGATGCAAACTATTATTTCGGAAATCTGGTGTACATGTCCCTGGCATACATGGACGAGAGCCACTTCACCTTCACACCCGGCGAGCCGTTGATAAGGGCCGCCCGGATGGCCCTCAAGCCCTTGCAGTTGGCAGTTTTCCTGCAAGCCGGCGGGGAGCGCACCCTGGCGAACAAGCTGTTTAGCAAATTCGAGAAATGGATCGCAAGCCACTGAGAAGTTTGCAGATGGAAACGGAGTGTTATGCCGGGAAATATTCCGTGGACAAGGTAAATGAATATTTGAACGCTGAAATGGTCTAGACTTCAGGAGATCGGAGCATGCCCGACGATTTGACGGAACAAATTTCTCAAGTTGAGGCTGTCATGGCGGCTCAGGAAGCATCACGCCCAATCCTGGGTGATACCGTGGTTGATGCAACGCTTGCCGTCTTGCGGGCACAACTGTGCGCTCTCCGTAATCTCCTCAGACCCGGAGAAACCAAACCTCTGGACTACAACCTGCCTCATTCCTACACGCCCAAATATCTTGCCGACAAGATCCTGACCACGCGCAGTTCCATCGAGGGCGAAAACAAAATCGTCACCGTTATGTTCGCGGATGTGGCCAATTCCACCTCCATGTTCGAGGAACTCAATCCTGAGGCGGTTCACGAGATCATGGACAGGTGTTTCCGTCTCCTCATAGACGAGATCCACAGGTACGAGGGGACAATCAACCAGTTCCTGGGCGATGGTGTGATGGCTCTTTTCGGTGCGCCCATTGCCCACGAAGACCATGCACAGC
>Ga0187862_10000858_pt1 | contig 33806 bp, 29 predicted proteins | sample June2016WEW_10_1_FD_133003 | JGI IMG/M metagenome (GOLD analysis project Ga0187862, IMG submission 133003) | Peatland microbial communities from SPRUCE experiment site at the Marcell Experimental Forest, Minnesota, USA - June2016WEW_10_150 | ecosystem: Environmental > Terrestrial > Soil >...
GTCAGCCGATCGCGAAGCGCCGGCGCCAGTCCCGGGCTCGGCGCTATCTCCACGATCTTCTGATTGCGGCGCTGGATGCTGCATTCGCGCTCCCAGAGATGGCTCACGTTGCCCGATCCATCCCCGATGATCTGCACTTCTATATGACGCGCGCGCGGCATCAACTGCTCGACGTACACGTCGCCGTTGCCGAATGACGCACGCGCCTCGGACTGACAGCGTTTGTATGCTTTCTCGATTTCCTCGAGGTGCGAGACGGCGCGCATGCCGCGGCCGCCGCCGCCTGCCACCGCTTTGATCATCATCGACGCGCCCTTGCCCAACGACGAAAAAAAGTGCCGCGCTTCATCGAGGCTCGTCGCCCCCGAGCTGCCGCGCAGGATCGGCACGCCGCATCGCTCGGCCAGCCGCCGCGCCTGCAGCTTGTCGCCGAAGAGTTCGAGTATCTCGGCTCGCGGTCCCACGAACGTGATGCCCTCGATTGCGCATCGCCGCGCAAAGCCGGCGTTCTCGCTGAGAAAGCCGTAGCCCGGATGGATCGCATCGCAACCCGTCTCTTTGGCGAGCGCGATAATCTGTTCGCCGTCGAGGTACGCGGCCGCGCCCGCACCGCTTAGACGGCGGGCCAGGTCGGCCTTGCGCGTGTGCAGCGAGGTGGAATCGTCGTCCGGGAAAACGGTCACGGTGCGGATGCCCATCTCGGCGGCCGCACGGATGATGCGAATGGCGATCTCACCACGATTGGCGATCAGAAGACTCTTCGGAGTCATATTTCTCCCGTCTCTTTTCAAGTCGGCTCGATCCTTCGCCTGAATTTCTATCTAAAGCATGATGACCCCGCCGCGCGAAAGCGCCCCGCAACCGGTCGATAGGTTCATCGCCCCGCTCTTGCGGTGAATCGGCGCGCAACCTATGTACAGTGTCATCGCGAGGGGCAGGTAAACATGAAGGTCCACAAATCCGCATTGGCGGCATTGATCGCAGCGCTGTGCTGCGGCGCGACGACCAGCCTGGCCTTCGCCGCCGGCTCTCCCGCGCCCGCTCCGACGCCCAACGCTGTCCCACCTGCCAGTGCTGCCGCAGCCCAAGGCCCGGGTGATCTCGGTGCTCTGATCGCCGGATGCACACTTGCGGATTTGCGCTGGCCCAATTTCACTGACTATCGCGACGACGTAAAAAAATTCTACGACTCGGGCGGCAATTCGATTGCCTGGATCCAGAATGGCAAGGCCAGCCCTCAAGCCCTCTCGATGATCCTGCTCCTTCAGAATGCTGCTTCGAAGGGCCTCAACCCCGACGACTACGACGCATCGCGATGGGACGCGCGACTGACCCGGCTGCAACCGTCGGTGCCCAAGGCATCCGATACCGACCTTGCGCATATCGATCTGGCGCTGACTGTCTCCGCGATGCGCTACATTTCCGCCCTGCATGTTGGAAGGGTGAACCCTCAACACTTCAAGTTCGGCCTGGTCGTCGGACCCAACCGGTTGGACTTGGCCGAATTGCTGAGAACGCAGGTGCTCCCGGCGTCGGACATTGCCGCGGTCGTCGCGAAAGTTGAACCGCCTTATGATGGTTATCGGCGAGCCGAAGATGCGCTCCTCACCTACTCGAAGATGGCGAGCGCGGCTGACGCTCCGCTGATACCTGTACCGCAAAAAGGCGTGCGCCCCGGAAATCCGTTCGCGTCGATGCCTCAGCTGGTCGCGCGATTGCGTCAACTCGGCGACCTTCCATCGAGCAGCGAGGTGCCCGCCAATTCGAGCGTTTACGACCGTGCCGTGGTCGGCGCCGTGAAACATTTCCAGGGTCGCCATGGCCTCGATGCCGACGGTGTGTTGGGTAAGGGCACGGTGACCGAATTGAACGTGCCGCTCAAAACCCGCGTGCAACAGCTCCAACTCACGCTGGAACGATATCGCTGGATACCGCCGGACTTCCCCGAGCCGCCAATCATCGTCAACATTCCCGAATTTCGGCTACGCACGATGCGCCGTCAACCGGCCAACTACCTGACGATGAAAGTAGTCGTCGGCAGGGCGATGCGTACGCAGACGCCCGTGTTCGCCAATGAAATGCGGTATGTAATCTTCCGCCCGTATTGGCTTGTTCCGCCGTCGATCCAGCGCGCGGAGCTGGTCCCAAAGACGCGCCGCGATCCCGATTATCTGGCCGATCATGGATTCGAAGTAGTGGATGGAAGCGGCAACGTCGTTCCGTCGTCTCCGCCGACGGACGAGGTCATAAGCGGACTTCGTTCCGGCGCACTGAGTATTCGGCAGCTGCCCGGACCCAAGAATGCGCTCGGCCTGGTCAAGTTCATCTTCCCCAATCAATACAACGTTTACATGCACGGTACGCCGGAGCAGGAACTGTTCGCGCGTTCCCGCCGCGACTTCAGTCACGGATGCATCCGGCTCGAAGATCCGGTCGCTCTGGCAGCGTGGGTGCTGCGCGACAAGCCCGAATGGACGGTGGACAAAATTCGCGCCACGATGAACGGCGATACCACTGTACAGGTCAATCTCGACAAGCCTATTCCGGTACTAATTCTCTATAGTACCGCAGTAGTCGAGCCGGATGGCGAAGTCCGCTTCTTCGACGACATATATGGCTATGATGCGTCGCTGGTCAGGACGCTCGCGAATGGCTATCCATATCCGAACTGATTAGCCACTCCAATAGTCAGTCGTAAATATACATTTCAGGCTACGCCGTGTGCCTTGAACCAGGCCTGCATCCGCTTCCATCCATCCTTCGCGGCTTCCGGCCTGTAGCTGGGACGATAGTCGGCGTTAAAGCCGTGCGGGGTATCGGGATAGATCACGATTTCTGACGGCTTGCCCGCCGCCTTCAGCGCGGCGCGCATCTGCTCGATCTGCGCAACCGGGATTCCCATGTCGGCGCCGCCGTAGAGGCCGAGAATCGGCGCGTTGATCTGATCCACCAAATCGATCGGATTCTTCGGCCTGATGGCAGCCGCCGCAGGCTGCAGCGGCCCGTACCACGCGACCCCGGCTTTCACAGAGCGGTTGTGGGCGGCATAGAGCCAGACCTGCCGGCCGCCCCAACAGAACCCGGTGATGCCGAGTTTCGCGGTATCAGCCTTACCCGTGCTTTTCGCCCATGCCACGGTCGCGTCGAGATCGGAGGCAACCTGTTGGTCGGGCACTTTGGCGACGACGTTGGCGATGATCTGCTTAACGTCACTCATGCTCGTGACGTCGCCTTCGCGCGCATAGAGCAACGGCGCCACCGCAAAGTAACCCAGTTTGGCCAGGCGCCGACAGATGTCCTTGATATGTTCGTGCACGCCAAAAATCTCGTGAACCACCAGCACCGTCGGAAAAGGCCCTCCGCTCGCCGGCATCGCGCGATACGCAGGAATCTCGCCGCCTTCGACCGGAATCTTGACCTCACCGGCAACCAATCCGTTGCTATCGGTCGTAATCGTATCGGCCGACACCGGCATCACCGCCAGCGCGAAGCCGGCCGCGAGACTTCCCACCACGAATGCGCGGCGCGAGAGTTGAGTTTGCGATGCAGGCCGCTTGACCCCTGCGTCGTCCGCTCGATCCATCTTTGCTTCCCCGTCTTGTTCCCCGGATAAAGTCAGGCCGGTCGTCTGCTTCTCAATTTCAGCAAGACCGTCAGCTGGAACGCAAGGGAGTTTCGCGCATGAAGCGGACGGTATCGTCCAAATCGCGGATGCCGGCGTCTGAGCCCAGGCCTTGCGCCACCATCGCTGCCGCGGCATTGCCGAGCTTCATGCATTCCGACGGCGGCCAACCCAGCCCGATCGCGCGAATGAAGCCGGCGCAATACGCGTCGCCGCATCCCGACGTGTCAACTACCGCGATATCGTGCGCCGCCAGATGCACCATCTCGCGCGCAGTCGTTAGCAGGCTGCCATCGCCGCCCATCGTGAGCACAACTCCGCGCACGCCGAGGTCGAGCAGCTGCCGGGCTGCGTCTTCGGGTGCCTGTGATTGCGTGAGCTTGCAAGCTTGATCGGCGTTGGGCATGAACCAATCAACGAACGGCAGACAGGGCTTCAGGATCGCGAGGAGCTTGGGCGAGCCTTCGCTCAGGATGTCCATGCTCGTGGTGGCGCCGCTGTCGCGTGCGCGCCGGAGTATCTGTGCGGCTCCATCGCGCCCCAGTCCGCGCATCGAATCGCTGCCGCCGAGATGCAGATGCGCCGCGCGCTCGATCAACGGCCAGGGTACGTCGTCGATCGAGTAGACGGCGTTGGCTCCGATCACATGAAGCGCAGGCCGGTCTCCGTTCGGCCTGATCGGCAGGATGCTGGCTGAGGTCTGGACGCCGGGCTTGCGAATAACCTGGCTGGTGTCGACGCCGAAGCTGTTCAACGCGCGGATAAGTACGTCTCCCAGGGCATCGTCGCCGACGGCGCCCACCGTTGCAACCGCCAGTCCCAATTTCGCCAGGCCAACTGCTGTGCCCGCCGCAGACCCAGCCGGTGCGAGCCGAATCTCGTCGAGTAACACGCTGCCTTGCCCATCGGGGATATGAGTAACGTAGCGGCCGAGGATGTCGAGGACGTGTGCACCGAGCGTAACCGCCGGGCCGCTCATTAGTGACTCGATTCCGCTTCGGGGGCGACTTTCATCCGCGCGATATGGTGTGCTTGCTTGCGCGCGATTTCGCGATCCTGGCGCGCGATCACCGCCGAGTGAAGCTGCGCGACGGTCTTTTCAGGAAGAACGGTCACCGGCTTACCGGTCGCCAGCGCTTGCATGTAGATCGTGGCGGACTTCTCCAGCAACTCCACAAGAGTGAAAGCCTCGTCGAGATCGGTACCGATGCAAAGCGCGCCGTGGTTCTGAATTATGTAGCAATGGCATCGATTGGCGAGCTTGCGCGCGACATTGTCGTGCAGTTCGCGCGAGCCTGACAGGGCGTAGGGCACGACCTCGACGCTCTTGCCTATCGCCAGCGTGACTTCGTCGAACAGTGGCGGGATCGGCTGATTCAGCACGCTGAGCGCGCTCGCAGCCATCTGATGGGTATGAATGACGGCGCTGACGTCGGCGCGTATTTTGTACGTCGCTACGTGCATCGGAGTTTCGATCGACGGTTTGCGCTCGCCCTCGATTCGCGCGAGGTCGAAGTCCACGACGCAGATGTCCTCGATCGTCATCAGGTTGTATTGAAGGTGCGTCGGCGTGATGACGATGGCGTCCTCGTCCTCGACGAGCATCGAGACGTTGCCCGCGCTGCCGGACTTCGATCCGAAGTAACCGTCGGCGGAAAGCCGCTGGGTGATGCGCAGGACTCGCCGCTTGTATTCGTCGTAGTGTCCCATTTCAAAAAAACGCCGCCCCCCGGGGTATCGCTCGAACTTCACGATACCGCGGAGGTGACAGTTATTACCACATTATAGGATGTCTTCGATTCGCACGCCTCACAGCTTGACCGAGTTGACCACCTGGATTTCCGTAAAGCCGAGCAGACCCCAAGGGCCGTTCTCCACGCCGATCCCGGACCACTTGGCTCCGCCGAACGGAAGATTCGGTGCGATCGCGACATGCTGATTGACCCAGGCCGAACCGCATTCCAGTTGCGATGCCACCTCCGCACCGCGTGCCGAATCGTTGGACCACACGGAACCGCTCAGTCCGAAGTGGGTCGCGTTCGCACGGCGGACCGCATCATCGACATCCTTGTAGGGAATGACCGGAAGCGCGGGGCCGAACTGTTCTTCATCGACGAGCCGCACGCCATCGGAAATATTTCCGACGATCGTGGGGGCGAAGAAATAACCTTCCTTGCCCACGCGCGCACCGCCGGAGACAATCTTCGCGCCGTGCTTCTTGGCGTCCTCGACCAGCTCGGTCACTCGCTCGAATTGGGGCTTGTTGTTGATTGGACCGAGCTGGGTTCCGGCCTCGAGCCCGTCTCCCACCTTGACGCCGCGCGCGAGCTCGCCAAGCTTCTCGAGCAACGCGGCGTACATCTTTTCCGGAACGTAGACCCGCTTGATCGCGCTGCAGATCTGCCCGGAGTTCTCGAACGCGCCCCAGAAAATCTTCGGCGCCACCGCCGCCGGATCCACATCCGACAAAATGATCGCGGCGTCGTTGCCGCCGAGCTCGAGCGTAACCCGCTTCAGATCCGGCGCGGCTGCCGCCGCAACCTTCTTGCCGGTCTCAACCGAGCCGGTGAATGAAATCTTTCTCGGCGCCGGATGACTGGTCATCCACGCACCGAGCTCGTCGCCGCCCGATACCACGTTGAGGACTCCGGGCGGAACAATGTCGCGCAGAATCTCGCCAAGCATCAGCGTGGTGATCGGCGTGAACGGCGAGGGCTTCAGCACGACGGTGTTGCCGGCGAGCAGGGCCGGCGCGATCTTCCACATCCCGAGCATCAGCGGGTAATTCCACGGCGTGATCGCGGCGATGACGCCGAGCGGTTTGCGCTTTATTTCAATTTTGCCCTGCGGCGTGTCCTGAAGTACCTCGCTGGGCAAATCGAGCATCGACGTGTATGCGCACCACATCGAGGTGCCCATGATTTCCTGCCCCGCCTTGTCCAGCGGCTTGCCCTGCTCCTTGGTTAGAGTCCGCGCCAGCCCTTCGGGCGGTTGTTGCAATGCGGCCGCGCATTCCTGGAGGACTTTGCGCCGCGCGTTGATGTCGCGGCTCCAGGCGGGAAACGCACGCTGCGCGGCGGACATCGCCTGATCGAGTTCGGCCTTGGTGCAATCGGGAACCTCGGCGAAGACTTTTCCGGTGGCGGGATTGATCACGCCGGTGGACTTCGATCCCTTCACCGACTGGCCGTCGATGGTCATGGTGTATCCGGGCATTACAAATCTCCTTATATGCGCAATTATGCGCAATCCGTGCGGGCAAATGTAATTGATTCATTACAACGCCGGTCGTATCGCACGCAAACGGCGCATGAGTGATAGCGTGAATTACTCGAACAGGCGGGCAAGATGAGGGCGGCCCGATACCGAGCCGCCCCCGATTGTTCCGAAGCGATTAGTTTGTCTTTTGACTCGAGCTTTTGTCGGTGGTCGTGGTAGAGCCACCCGGATTCTGATCGCTCGTAGTCGTGGTCGATGACTGCGAGGTTTTCTCGGAGCCCTGCGCCGGAGCAGCGGCGCCGGGAGCGCCCGGTGCTCCTGGTGGTCCTTGTTCGCCGGCTACGGGGACTGTCGTCGTAGTTTCTTTTTCGCATCCGACGACCGCGGTACCGAGCAGGAATGCGATTCCAATCAACGCCGCCGCACTGCCTAGCTGCCTCTTCATAGTGATTACTCCTGATTCCTCATCGAAGCCTTTCTTGATGTTCGTGCGATAGTGATTTTCCGCACCTACTCTTCGAGGGTTACCATATCAGTACTAGCCAGCGAATGTATCTTTGGGTCGTCGATCATAGTTACTGACATAACCAAACGGGACGATTGGCCGCGGCTCAGCCAATCTCGCGAACTATATTCTTGCATTGCGATGCGTGAGCCCGAAACACGGAAACGCCGGCCCGGTGACTCGGCGGCGCTTCGCGTGTGCAGCCGCGCAAAAGCCTGGTACGAAGCGGCGCCGGATGAAAGGTTCGGATCGCCAAGTCTTAATGACTGCGCGATTTCCCGATCTCAAAACCTTAATCGCGGCTTCACGTGAAACTCGCGGGAATTAATTTCATTCTAATCACCGGGTAATCAACATTCCCTATCCTCCCGACGCTGCCGAAATTCCTATCGGCCGCATCAATCGAACGAGGAGGAACAAGAGAATGCGAAAAAAAATCGCGCGGTCCGTTGCAATGGGCCTCGTGGGCCTGCTCATCCAGCAGGGTTCGGGGGCTGCATTCGGCCCTCCGCCGGAAGGGCCGCCCACCGCCACGCCCATCAAGCACCTGGTAGTGATCTTCCCGGAAAATATTTCCTTCGATCATTACTTCGGCACCTATCCGGTCGCAGCCAACCCAGCCGGTGAGCCACCGTTCCAGGCGCAGTCCTGGACGCCGAACGTCAATGGGCTCAGCGGCGCGCTGCTGACAAACAACCCGAACTTCCTGAACTCTCTCAACAACTCCACCTCCAACACCGGTGGTGGCTCGGGCGCGGCGCTCAATCCGTTTCGCCTCGATCGCAGCCAAGCCGCGACCTCGGACCAGAACCACGACTACGGCCCCGAACAGGCTGCGGCCGACCTGGGCCTGATGGACCTGTTCCCCCTCAATGTCGGCGTGGCCGGTCCACCGCCGGCGGCAGTTACGACCGATGGCGTCACGATGGGCTATTACGACGGCAACACCGTCACCGCGCTGTGGAACTACGCGCAACACTTTGCCATGAGTGACAATTCCTACGATACGACGTTCGGCCCATCGACGCCCGGGGCGATCAACCTCGTTTCCGGACAGACCAACGGCGCCGTGGCCAAAAACCCCGGCAGCGGGGTCGCCGACCAGCTGCTGGTCGGGCCGAACGCCGACGGCTCGTACACCCTGATCAGCGACTCTGATCCGACCGGCGATGTGTGCTCCACGTCGAGCAACCCGGTCGCTATGACCGGGAAGAACATCGGTGATCTGCTCAACGCCGCGGGCATCAGCTGGGGATGGTTCCACGGTGGATTCAATCTGTCTCTGACCAATCCCAACGGAACCACCGGATGCAAGCGTAGCACCACCTCGGCGGTTACGGGCGAAACGAAAGTCGACTACATCCCGCATCATGCAGCGTTCCAGTACTACGCGAGCACGCAGAACCTGACTCACGCGCGTCCCAACGTTCCGCCGAGACTTTACGGTACCAGCGCCGACACCACGTCCAATCATCAGTACGACACCGACGACTTCTTCGCCGCGCTTGCCGCGAACAACCTGCCTGCGGTCAGCTTCATCAAGCCGCCCGGCTTCGAAGAGGGTCATCCGGGCTACTCCGACCCGCTTGACGAGCAGGCCTTTCTCGTGACGGTGCTCAACGCGCTCCAACAGTCGCCCCAATGGAGTTCCACCGCGGTAGTGATCTCGTGGGACGATTCGGACGGATGGTACGATCACGTGATGTCGCCGATCCTCAACCAGTCGGCGAGCAGCGCCGACGCGTTGACCGGCCCGGGTGCTTGCGGCACCGGCGACGCCGCCCTGCCGGGCGTCAATCCCGCGCTCCCTCATGCGCAAGGCCGCTGCGGCTACGGGCCGCGCCTGCCGTTCCTGGTGATCTCGCCGTTCTCACGGCCCAACTTCGTGGATCACACGCTGACCGCCCAGGTCTCTGCCATCCGCTTCATCGAGGATAACTGGCTCGGCGGACAACGGATCCAGGGCTCCTTCGACGCGATCACCAACTCGATCGACTCGATGCTGGACTTCGAGCATCCCCAGTGGACCCCCCCGCTCTTGCTGGATCCTTCCACGGGAGAGCCGCTTCATTCTTTCTAGGTCTTCGGAACAATCGAAAACGGGCGCGCGTCCAATGGGCGCGCGCCCGTCACGTCCCCAGCCGCGGTCGAATCAAAAGAACGAAATGCGTGGTCCGGCTGGCCCTAAGACGTGTAGCCTTGGCGCCGAGTGTCGATGCCGGGAGCCATCGTTGCCTTTGCCCTGCTGCCTCGGAATACAGTATGATGATCGCGTGCTTACACCGTATGGGTTCCATACAGTGAATAAGGTACAGATAGGTAGACGACGGCGCTTACGATAACTGAGGATAACTTATGAACAGATTCAAATATCTCGCAATATTTGCCGTGGTTGGAATCTGCTTCGCAGTGACTGCTCCCAAAATGGAGGCTCAGGTCACCATCAACATTGGAGTCCCCCCTGAATGCCCTTACGGTTACTATGACTACTCGCCTTATACTTGTGCTCCTTGGGGCTACTACGGCCCGGAATGGTTCACGGGTGGTGTGTTCATTGGCGCTGGCCCGTGGTATCACGGCCCTGACCACTTCCAGGGCTACGTAAATAACAGTTACGATCCTCAGCGCGGCTATAAAGGCCCAGCCCCAAAGGTTGGTGAGAAACCTGAGCCGTCAAAGCGTCCCGATAAGGTTGCCAACTTCAAAGGAAATGAAGCGCGTGATGGACGCGGTCACGTAGTCGCGGCTAAGAAACGCTAAGCACAGCCGACGCGAACGGCCCAATAGCAGTTGCAGACATGGCCCGGTATCGAGCGGACGATAATCGGGGCGCCGGATTTCGCCGGAGCCCCGATTGATGTCGCATGCGTTGGCGGAATTATTCAGCGCGGTGGTTTCTCGCCGCGGTACTTGAGCGTGAGCTCCGCGACCCCGGCCGCGACGTTCACTCCGTTCTGCCCTTCGATTGATACCGGCTGAAGCGCGATCGATTGATCGAAGCCTCCGACCAGGACGTTTGCGCCCGCACCTGCACCGAGCGTGACGCTCGCGGTCACACCGCCGTAGTGCCCCTCCAGCGCCCCGGGCTTGAGATCCTTGGTTGGCGCGGCGACCGCCCACAAAATCACCGATGATTTGAGATAGCCGATATCTGCGCCGAACTTCGAGACGCTTCCACTGTAATATTCGACTCTTCCGCCATTGGAACCGTATGAGCATTTGAGGTCGCGCGAGGATCCGAACACAAATCCCCATCCCGACGCTTCGTGACAAGTCAGATAGCCTGTCTTGACGGTGTACTTGCCGCCCTCGGCGTGCGCCGTCAATGACCAACAACTCAAAAAGAGCATACTGGCAACAGCAACCGCGATGCGTAGTCCTGGTTTCATGTCTTCCTCCTGAAGGACAAGTGCTAGATTGTTTCCTGATCGACGTCAGCCAAAAAGCAAGAACCTGCGATTCCCCCGCCTCTCTGATCCTTGTAGACCGAATGGCCTCCCTCGGCAAGCCGCAAACCGGTTCAGTCCGCATTGATTAGCCCCAGCCGCCGTCCACAACGCCGATCGATGCCTTGCCTCTCGCCGCTTCGCGATCGATGCTTTCACTATCGGCGGGAGCGGATTGCTGGCAGGCGTCCCTGTAAGGTGGGACGATGACGGTTGGATCAGCGCGGCGCGAAATGATTCAAACTCTTCTGATCGACAATTACGACTCTTTCACGTTCAACCTGTTTCAGCTCATCGCGCAGGTTAACGGGAATGAACCCATCGTCATAAAAAATGATCAGCTTGCCTGGGATGATCTGAAAAATCACCGCTTCGACAACATCGTTATTTCGCCCGGGCCCGGACACCCTCAAAATCACCGCGACTTTGCCGTCTCCCGCGACGCGATCCTGTTCGCCCCGGTGCCGATCCTCGGCGTCTGCATTGGTCATCAGGGAATCGGCGATGCCTTCGGCGCCACCGTCGCGCTTGCGCCGGTGCCGATGCACGGCCGGGTCGCCCAGGTCTATCATCATGGCGATCCTCTTTTCGCGGGCGTGCCTTCCCCCTTTTCCGCCGTTCGCTATCATTCGCTATGCGTCGTGCCTCCTATCCCTGCCCCCTTGACGGCAATCGCATGGACCGCCGACGGCGTGGTCATGGGCCTCCGCCACGGGGATCGGCCGATCTGGGGCATTCAATTTCATCCCGAATCGATCTGCAGCGACTATGGCCATCGGATATTGGCGAATTTTCGCGACCTGTCCCATTCCTTCATACAGACCCACCAACGCCGTCCCCAGCCGTCTCTTCCGCCGGCAACGCCCTCCCTCCAACCAGCCGCCGAGCCGACTGCCGATCGCCATCCGAAGTTTCAGCTGCGATCGCGACGTCTCGACATCTGCCCCGACGCGCAAGCCGTGTACCGCGCATCCTATGGCCGTTCGCCAAGCGCATTCTGGCTCGATAGCAGCCTGGTAGTTCCCGGCCTGTCGCGCTTCTCCTTCATGGGCGATGGTTCTGGTCCTTACAGTTTCAGAGTCCTATACGATACTCACAGTGGTACACTTACCATCGCCGATTCATCAGGCGCCCGCCCGATCGAGCAGAGTGTGTTTGAGTACCTGCGGGAATTTATCGAGCAGGTGCGCATTGCTCCTGCCGATTTGCCCTTTGATTTTACCTGCGGTTTTGTAGGTTACCTTGGCTATGAACTGAAGCGTGAATGCGGCGCCGGCTTTGCCTACAAGTCGGCTACGCCGGATGCTTACTTCCTATTCGCCGACCGGCTGATCGCAATCGACCACCTGGCCGCCGTCACCTATCTGGTCTGCCTGGCGCCCGCCGGAGATAGTGCCGATGAAAGCGAGCGATGGTTCGACGCGATCGAGGCGCATCTGCGCCGCCTCCCGGCCAGTCCTGCCGCGCCCGCGCCCGCCCGCCCGGAGATCGCGATCCCGACGCGCTATCAGCATTCGCCACCGGAATACCTCCAGCTGATCGAACGATGCCTGCACGAGTTGCGCTGCGGCGAATCCTACGAAATCTGCCTGACCAATAAGATATTTCCGCAGGCGCGAGTCGAGCCACTGGCCACTTACAACGTTCTGCGCGCGATCAACCCCGCGCCGTACGCGGCCTTGCTCACTTTTCCGGGCCTGTCGATCCTGAGCGCGTCGCCCGAGCGCTTTATCAAAATCGATTGCGCCGGTAATGTCGAGTCGCGGCCGATAAAGGGCACCGCGCCGCGCGGGCGCACCCCCGCCGACGACGAGCACCTGCGCCACGCCCTGCAATCCAGCGAAAAGGAGCGCGCCGAGAACCTCATGATCTTGGACTTGATCCGCAACGATCTCGGCCGCGTCTGCAAGATCGGCACGGTCGAGGTGCCCCGCCTGATGGAACTCGAGAGCTACGCCACCGTTCATCAGTTGGTGAGCACGGTGCGCGGATGCCTGCGGCCGGGAGTGACCGCGATCGATTGCTTGAGGGCCGCGTTCCCGGGTGGTTCCATGACCGGCGCGCCGAAACTTCGCACCATGGAGATCATCGATCGCCTCGAGAACAATGCGCGGGGAATTTATTCCGGCGCCCTGGGGTTCCTTTCGATTTCCGGCGCGGCGGATTTTTCAATCGTCATACGCACCATCGTTGTCGCCGACGGCGCGATTTCGATCGGCGTCGGCGGCGCCGTCGTGATCGGCTCGCAACCCGCGCGCGAGCTCGAGGAGGCGATGCTGAAAGCCGAGGCGCCGCTGCGCGCAATCGCGCTGACCTCCGAGTGAAAGAGATCTTCCATTCCTTCTTAACCCTGGGTGCAGGGCTCACCTCTGGCGCGCGACAACGGAGCGCGGCCTTAACTCTGGGTCTCAGGCTCACCCCGGCCATCGCGTAGTCGCGAAAAGATGCGCTGCGCAGATTTTCGCGTCTTCCCGCTGCGGGGGCAGGGGCCGCAGCCCCTGCCCAAGGAGGTGCGGAACCCACGGTGGGTTCCGCATATAATCAACTTGTGGCTGCTGAACCGGAATTCAGCCTGATTGAAAGCATCCTCTGGACGCGGTCGTCCGGCTATGTGCTCCTGCAATACCATCTGCGGCGCCTGGCGTCGTCGGCGGAATGCTTGGGCTTTGTCTGCGACTTGGGCGAGGTCGCCCGCATCCTGCAAGGCTCTGCTGCTAACCTGTCCGCCGAGCCGTTCTGGAAAATTCGATTGATGCTGGCGCGGGACGGCACGCTATCGGTATCCGCCGCCCCAATCGAACTACCTACTCACAAGGAACCTATCCCACGCGCGGTGATTTCCACCATCGCGGTTTCCAGTGCGGACCCTATCATCCGCCATAAGACGACCCGGCGCGCCTTGTACGACGCCGAGCTTAGGATCTGGTCGGCTCGAACGGGATGCTTCGACGTCATCTTCGTCAACGAACGCGCCGAAGTTACCGAAGGCGCGCGCACCAACGTGTTCATCCAGCGTGGCGCGGCTATCCTTACGCCGCCGCTCGAATGCGGGCTGCTGGACGGCACGCTGCGGAGATGGATGCTCGATAGCCAAGTGATTCCCACGCGTGAATGCGTGTTGACGGTGGCGGACTTAAGCTCGGCCGATCGGATTTTTCTCGGCAATTCCGTCCGCGGCCTCCTCGAAGTCCGTTTATAGCACCGCCTACGCCCACGATTCTTCTGAGCTACGCCCCGTTGCTTGCGCGCGTCGGATCCCGGACCAGGACTCGTTGCGCATAGCTCCTACCTGCGCGATGCGGTCCGATCGCGGCTTCGGACTGCGACCGGGCAGCGGCACTACGTCGACGCGATCGCCACGCCGATCCTCTCGGCGCCGAGGAACCAGCCGCTCCGGGCGTTGTAGTAGATGCGTAGCTCTCGGCCGCTGCGCGCGACGTCGAGCTGATAGACGAACGCGCGCTTCCACCCGCTCCCTTCCGGCCTGATGATCGGCCCAGGATCCACCTGCGTCCATGCGAAGCCGTCCGTCGACGCCAGCATCAGGATCGCCGAGCCGGTCGCGCCCGCCGCGTCCCGGTAGATCCCGTTCTGCAGGCCGACGAAGCCGTCGCCGTCGCGGAAAACCTTGATCGCGCCCGCCCCGAGGTTGCGATACGGATCGTCGCGCGAGGGCGACAGGATCGGCTGCGCGCGCTTGCGGAACGGGCCCTCCGGCGAGTCCCCCTCGGCCACGCCGATGTAACGCGGTTCGATGAACAGGCAATCCCTGAGGAAGACTGAAGCGGCGCTGTAGTAGAGGAGGAAGCCCGATCGCCCCTCGACGAGGCACGGGTTGCCGGTCACCGCCGGCAATCGGCCCTCCCACGCCATCGAGGGCTCGAGAACGATGCGGGGCGCGCTCCAGGAGACGAGGTCGCTCGACGTGCGCAGCTCCACGACCGAACGGCGCAAGCTCAAGTAGTGCTCGTAGAAGAGCAGAAAGCGGTCGCCGATGCGCCGTACGCATGGCCGCATCCCCCCGAACAGAACGTGACTCCCGCGCGTCCAGGCCAAGCCGTCCGCGCTCGTGAAGTGGTAGATCCCCCTAAGCCCGTTCGCGAAGAGGTGCCAGCGCCCGTCCGGCGCCAACTCCGGGGCAAGCACCGTGGGGTCCGCGATGATCCACTCGGGCCAGTGCGGTTCGATGAGCGGATTGCCGGGGTAGTCGCGAAACGCGCTCCACTCTGGCGACGGTGTGTATGCGCTCGCGATCGCTGTCATGGCGAGTACGGTCCTTTCACCAATGTCGTCCTGCTCAACGCCGCATCGGTCCCGACGCGATCCTTCGCGGGCATTAACCTACTTCGCTGACCCAATGTGGCGGGGTTGGATGAATCATTTTATGGGGAATTGTATCGATGACAAACATGGCTACAGTTCGATCACGTGCCCGTCAGGGTCGGTGACATAGGCGTAGGGGCTTCCGGGCTGATGCTCTCCGCGCTCAACCAGCGCGCCGCCGGCGGCGATCACTTCCTCAATCGCGCGGTCCAGTTGGCCTCGGTCAGCCAGGCGGAAGCCGAAATGGTCGATATTGCCGGCGCCGCGAGCCGCGTCCGGGCTTTGCTGAAGGGTGATCGTGTCATGGGTGCCGGGCGGCCTCAGAAAGACCAGGCCGGGACCGTCCCAGAATATTTCCTGCAAGCCGAACACCTTCTCGTAAAAGGCCTTTGCCCGGTGGATATCGGCGACCAACAGGTTGATATGCGTGAGGCCTTGCGTTTCAATCACGGCGCGTATGGTCCTTTCACGAGTATCGTTCTACTCAACGCCGCGTCGGTCCAGCGGCGCTGCTTGACGCGCTAACAGCTACCCGCAGTTCGCCCGGATAAGTCTCTGACCTTGATTCATCCGGAATTTCCATTTTCAACCTTGAATCGGATTAGCACCGGCACCGGGCGTTCTGCAAATACGAAGTGCGAGCCCGGTTTTGAGTGCAAGGGGCTTTCCAGCGCGCCGCAACTATCCTTACGCCGCCGCTCGAATGCGGGCTGCTGACCGACATGCCTGCACGCTAAGATGCACGGGCCGCGCCCGCCAACGGCGGGCGCGGCCTTAACATTGGGTGCAGGGGTCACCCCTGCCGCCCACCGCGCAGGTGATTCTTCCTTCATGCTGCGCGCGACAACGGAGCGCGGCCTTAATACTGCGTGCAGGGGTCACCCCTGCGGTCACCTCTGCCTTTCGAGCGTCGGATCTCGCACCAGGATTCCATCGGCGTAGAGCTTGGCAATCCGCTCCGCCGGCATCTTAAGCAGCTCGCGCAGTATGCGCTCGTTGTCCTCGCCCAGTCTCGACGAACGCACTTCCGTCCTGTCTGGCCATGCCGAAAACTTCACCGGCACACCCGGAATCGCGACCGTGCCCAAAATTGGATCCTTGACCCAGCGAACCGTCTTGCGCTCGTTGAGATGCGGATGCTTTACGGCTTCGTTGACCGTCAGCACCGGAGCGCACGGCACGCGTTCAGCATCCAGCGCGGCGATCGCGTCGTCGCGGGTCGAAAAGCGCGTGAGCCACTTCTCGATCACGTCTCTCAGTTGCTCCTTGTTGTCGCGTCGTCCGCGCGCATCCTTGAAGCGCGGGTCGGTTGCCAATTCAGGCATCTTAAGCGCCCGCACCACCTGCGGCCATTGATGCGGTGTCGATACAATCAGAATGTATTGATCGCCCCGGAAATGAAAAATGCCGGTGGCGCCGCCGTCGGGATGCAATGAGCCGGTTCGCGTCGGACGAAACTTGTCGCCGCGCAGCGACACGATAGGCACGCTCTTCTCGTGCATGTGGAAGTAGGTATCCAGCAGCGACGCGTCGAGATACTGGCCTTCTCCCGTGCGCTCGCGATGCAACAGCGCGAAGCCGACCGCCATCGCCGCGGCGACCCCGGTTGAAACGTCGCCGATCGCCATCGTCGTCAGCGCCGGCGGCCCATCGGTCTGCCCGATTCCGTCAGTAATCCCGGCATAGGCCTGGCCGATAAAATCGTAACCGGCCTTGACCGACAGCGGTCCGGTCTGCCCCGCCATCGAAATCGAGCACATGATGATTTTCGGATTGACCGCCTTGATGTCCTTGTATGCAAATCCGAGCCGGTCGATCACTCGCGGCGCGAAATTTTCGACTACCACGTCGATCTGCGGAATCATCGACATCACGATCTCGCGCGCTCCGGGTTTCTTCAGATCGATCGCAAAACTTAGCTTTGAGTGGTTGTGCTGCAGATAGTAGGTGCCATGGCTCGAGTTTTTGAATTCCGGCGCGCGCGACTTGAGCCCGTCGGCGCGGACGCGATCTCCAGCCGGCGCGAGTTCGACCTTGATCACTTCAGCGCCCATCTCGGCGAGGATTCGCGTGCAGGTCGGCCCCGCGACGAACTGCGTGAAGTCCAGAACCCGGTAGCCTTCCAGCATTTGCGGCTTGTTCGGCATTAATCACTCATCTCCAAGTCTGTACGGATGCCCAAATCCCGGTATTGGTAATCGTCAGCGCCGCGCCAGTTGGCGCGCGTTAATCCCAGGCTATGCGCAATTATATCGCAGTAAAGCTGGTTTGCGTAAATGGCGGCGCCGCTTCGACATCTACGACCATGCCGGCGAAGTCCGTCGCCCCACATTTCCGCGCTCGATGCTCAGGTTTTTCCGAGGGCAAGCCACGCGGCATCAAATAGCTAATCCTCAATGTAGCCGTCCGTTAATATGCGAGTAGCAACTTGCTAATGCACTTATCATTCTTTCCTATCTCACTCTTCAGCCGCAGTTCACTAATTGTGTAGTTATCGAAGTTCCGATCTGATTGCATACCTGAAGGTAGAGTCCCGATACGGAATGTCGGATCGATCGGTGAAGGTTGATCGGCGGATTGCAGGCGGAAGGAACGCTCGTGTTGCCGTCAGTCGAGGCAAAATGGGGAGGAGGAGTAGGCTATGGTTCAACCCAGATATTACCGGGCGATCTGGATCTCCGATTTCCATCTCGGAACCCGTGCATCCAAGGCCGGCTCGTTACTCGATTTTCTGCGCCATCACGTTGCTGAGACCCTTTACCTCGTCGGCGATATAGTAGACGGATGGAACTGGGGACCTGCGTGGCACTGGAGTCCGGTTCAACAGGAGCTGGTGAATGAGATCGTGCACTGGCGCCGGCGCGGCGCCAACGTGGTATTCCTCCCGGGAAATCACGACGAGTTCAGGGTCAGCCTCGTTGAAGAACTTTTCGGCCCGATCCCTTCCACGAGTTCTTTAATCCACACCACCGCCGACGGCGCCAGGATGCTCGTGACCCATGGGCATCAATTCGACGGCTCGCTCAATCCAAATCGCCTGCTGCCGATCATCGGATCCTACGCGTACGGGCGAGCCCAGCGGATCCACGACTGGTACCATCGTCAGTCCGGACAGGAAGGGGATGAAGGCCGCTCGTTTTCCGACTATTTCCGTTACCCCGCCCGCAAGGCCGTTGAGTTTCTCACTGACTTCCGGGATCGAGCTGTCCTTGCAGCCGCGCGCGACCACAAAGCCGACGGCGTGATCTGTGGACATATTCATCGCTCGGATCATCGGTTGATCGGAACCATCTTGTATGTGAACGACGGTGATTGGGTGCAAAACCGGACGGCGGTCGTGGAAGAGCAGGACGGGACGCTGCAGGTCATCCGTTGGAGTGGCCTACACCAGAACATTTCGGTTTCCGAACCGATGTCGGATGGGGTGGCGTCGTGACAACTTATCGTACTGAATCGACTAATTACCCGGATGCACAAATCGATCTGATCTACTTCGACGCGGGTGGCGGACACCGCGCTTCGGCAAGAGCACTGATATCGGCGGCTGAACAACAGCATCGTTCCTGGCAAATCAATCCAATCAACCTGCGCGACCTGCTCGAACCGGCCGACGTGATCCGGCGCCTCACCGGCGTTCGCGTGGAAGACTTCTACAACTCGCAGCTCAAATACGGCCTTACCATCGGCACCGGCCCGATGCTGCGGATAATGCAGATGGTGATTCGGCAAATCGAGCCGACGATGATCAAGCTGCTGGCGCGCCATTGGCAGCGCTCGCAGCCCGAGCTTGTGGTCTCGATGATCCCCAATTTCAATCACGCGATTTTGGAAGGCCTGCGGCAAGCCGACGCGATGCGGTCACGGTCGGAAACTCCCATGGTCACGATTCTTACCGACCTGGCCGACTGTCCGCCGCACTTCTGGATCGAGCGGCAAAAGCAGTACCTGGTTTGCGGCACTGCTACCGCGGCCAGGCAAGCGATAGCTATGGGACATGACCGCGCGCGCGTGTTTCGCACCTCGGGAATGATCGTGCGTCCCGAGTTCTATAGCCAGATGGAGCTAAGCCGCGAAGCCGAGCGAATCCGACTGGGGCTCGACCCCGAATTGCCGACGGGTATCGTGATGTTTGGCAGCTACGGCTCGAGCCAGATGACAGCTATCGCGAGAAGAATCGAAACCGCCCGGCTCAACACCCAGCTTATCTTTGTATGCGGTCACAATGACAAGCTGCGCGAGCATATCGAAAGCATGAAGCTGTCCTATCCCTTTCATTGTGTAGGCTTCACATCAAAAATCCCGTACTTCATGCAGCTGGCTGATTTTTTCATCGGCAAGCCCGGTCCGGGTTGCATCAGCGAAGCGCTAGTTATGGGTCTCCCGGTGATAGTCGAGCGCAACGCCTGGACGATGGTGCAGGAGCGCTTCAACACCGATTGGATCGCGCAAAATCAGCTCGGAATAGTGTTGCCTTCCTTGCGCCAGATTGCCCTTGCGGTTTCGACGATGCTGGATCGCGAGCAGTTCCTCCGCCTGCGCGCCGGCGTAAAAGCCCTCGACAACCGTGCGGTGTTTGAAGTCCCCGAAATTCTGGCGGCCCTGATTTCTCACCATCGAGCCGCAAACTCGGGATTCGGGCACACTCCGACTGCGGCCCAATTCGCACCGGAAGTCCACCGGAGTGCCTGACCAGCAATTCTGCCATTGCCCTTGAGCCGGAGTTTGAAAACGACGCTGCTGGTCGTGGTCGCGCTGGCCGCCAACGCGGCGGTTTGGGGGAACGCGGTCGCATCCGGGCCGAATTCCAGCGGCGCCTTCGATTTCGGCGCGCTCGAGTTGAAGGTCTTGAGTCCTGACGGGAAGCAGACGATCGGATATACGCGTTTCACGGTCTTGCATCACAACTCAACCGAGGAGGTTAAGGGCGAGACCAGATACCTGGACGGCGATCACGATAATGAAAGCGAACGGCTATACGTCGGAAACCCGGACTCCATACCCAGACTCGATACTTACGAGCACTCGTTTTTCAACCCCGACGGCACGCTTCATATGGTCGACACGCTTGACGCCAAATCCGGCGTTACCTCGTGCGCGAGCTATACAGCCGACAAGGTAACAGTGCGTAAGTCGCAGCTCGAGGTCCCAGCCGATTCTTTCGCCGGCGCGTCCGAACTGATGATGGTGGTCGCGAGTCTTAGGCATGGAATCCGTGAAGTCAAATTCCATGCGTTCGCATGCGTGCCGGGACCTGCGATCTTCAGCGTCGCGACGTTGCTTCCGGATCGACCGGAGCATTGGCCTCTATACCCGGGCGATCTCGTCCGCCTCGATATGCGGCCCGATCTGGGAGTTTTGAATCTGTTGCTCGCGCCGTTCATGCCAACGATGGACGCGTGGTTCAATCCCAATGACAATTGGAACTACGTCGGCGGCGAGTTTGACCGCTATTTCCGCGGGCCTCACGTGCTGACGCTGCGGGTCTCGCCGGCGGATTGAGGCTGCTCGACGCGCTGCGCGCGCAACCGGATTAAGAATGCAATGACGCCGATGGCCATGCTCGGTTTTAACCGGCATGTGTTAATTTGGATTCATTCGCTGCGCTGGTGGGTCCGCCGCGTGGCTCCCGTCCCGGCGCGTGACCGGTGGACTCGCGACCGCTATGATCTGAACCGGGACATCTGAGGGTGCCGAAGGAGTCGAGCGCAGGCTCACAACTCTCGCGATTTTTCTATGAAGAATTCTACAAAGCCTCAGCCTGTTGAGAGCCGCGCGGCAAAGACGCTGCGCGAGATCTTCCAGTCAGGACGGCCGCTCACCTATATCCGCTCCGCCGAGGAGCAGCGAATCGGAAGGCTGCTGCGCGAGGTCGGCCGAACGTTGTACGCGTCCGCACCGGTGCCCGTTTGGACCTGGAGCCTCACCCAGGGATTGCTTCGCGATGACGCAGTAGCCCAGAGCGGCACTCTCGATCCTCGCGAAGCTCTGGACTTCATCGCCGCCCACAAGGACGCTGCCATCTTCCATCTCAAGGACTTTCACGAGCCGCTGCGCGAATCTCCGGAGGTCAGGCGCCGTCTTCGAGACCTGTACGAAAGCTGTCTCGATCAACGCAAATTCGTAGTCATCAGTTCCCCGGTGCGATTCGTTCCTGAGGAGATCGAGCGCGACATTGTGTATCTCGAGCTGCGGCCGCCTGATCTCATCGAACTGGTCGAGCTTTTGCGCAGTGAGGCTCGGCGACTCTCGGCGCCCGACGCGAGCGAGGAAACCCTCTACCAGCTCGCGCGCGCCCTGCAGGGAGTCACGCTCCAGGAGGCGCGCCACGCGGTGCGCCGTGCTCTGGCGGTGAGTCCAACCCTCGGCCCCGAGTCGTTACCCGCCCTGCTCGAGGAAAAGCGGCTGCTCGTCAACCGCGGCGGCGTCATCGAGTTTGTCGCCGACAGCACGAGCATCGGCGAGGTCGGCGGCCTGGAGAAGCTCAAGCAGTGGCTGCTGGAGCGTCGTAAACTGTTTCAACTCCGCGAGAGCCTCAGCACTGACATCGTCCCCAAGGGCGTTCTCGTCATGGGCATCCCGGGCTGCGGCAAAAGCCTCTGCATCAAAGCCATCTCCTCGCACTTCGAGCTTCCGCTCTATCGAATCGACATGATCGAGGTCTTCTCCGGCAGGCATGGGGAGCCTGAGGGAGCATTCGTCCAGGCCTGCAAGACGCTCGAGGATATGGCGCCCGCGGTGGTTTGGTTCGACGAGATTGAGATGGGGATTTCCTCGGGCGATCCGGGCGGCGAGCAGGGCAGGATCTTCGCCTTCTTTCTGACCTGGATGCAGGAGAAGGCGCGCGGTCTCTTCGTCGCCGCCACCGCAAACCGGATCGACCTGCTTCCCGCCGAGATGATTCGCAAAGGACGTTTCGACGAGGTCTTCTTCGTTGACCTGCCGCTGGTTGCCGAACGGATCGAGATCTTGAAGATTCACCTCGGCCGCCGGGAAATAGATGCGAGCAAGTTTGATCTGGAACGATTGGCGGACTTTATGAAGGGCTGGACCGGCGCCGAGATCGAGCAGACCGTCGTATCTGCACTGACCAGGGCGCGGCTCAAGGACCATGAGGTTACCGAGCAGGATCTCTTCCTGGCCGCCGGTGAGCTGGTTCCGCTGGCGCGCACCATGAAGGAGCAGATCAATCACATTCGTGCCTGGGCGTTCGAGCGCGCCGTCCGCGCATCTCCCATTCCCAGCGGCGGGTAACCCGACGCGCAAATCGTTCGACTGATAGGAGACTCCTATCGGCCTTGCGGCCTTGGTAGGGGTCGTCAGGCCCTGCTCAGAGCAAAGCAGTTCTAGTGAACCCCATCGCTGGTCTTCGCTGACTCCTACCAGCCGTCCTTATCATTCAATCGCGACCGGGATGGGTCATAGCCAGCTTCCCAGTGCGATTCCCCCGATTGCGGCGAGACCTCCGGTGATCACACTCCCGAGAAGATATGCCGCGCCCAGCAGCATCTCTCCGTCTTGAAGCAAGCGAACCGATTCGTACTCAAAGGTCGAGAACGTCGAATAACCGCCGATGAAACCGACCGCGACGAAAAGGCGCAAATGCGGGTTGAGGCTGACTCGCTCCTGAGCAAACGCCAGGAAAAAGCCGATGATGAAACTTGCAGTGACATTGATTGCGAATGTTCCGTATGGGAACGCACTCCCAAAGCGAGCGGCAATCCAGCCACCTACCAAATACCGCGTCGCCGATCCGATGCCGCCGCCAATCGCAACCAGAACAACCGCCAACACCCTACAGCACCTTTCCCGCTTCGCTTCGCGCGAGCAGCGCCCGCATCATTTCGGTTCGCCCCACGATTCCAACCAGCGCGCCTTCAGCGTCCACCACCGGCAGACGCTTGACGCGCTTTTCCGCGGATAGCGCCAGCGCGCTGACAACCGGCATTTTCTCGCGGACGGTGATCACGTCCCGCGTCATCAGTTCTCTGGCAAACCGCGCGCGAAGCTTTTGAATGTGTTTGCGGGCCGGTCCGCTGATCCTCTCAATCGGGACCTTGGAGACCAGGAGTTCCATCACGCCCGGCCAACTCTCGCGGCTTACTTTCGAAATCAAATCGGAGTCCGCGATAATCCCTGCGACGTGCCGCTTGTCATCTATAACCACCACCCGCTTGTGCGACGACGACACCAGCAGCTCGAAAACTTCTTCGATGGTTGCCGATTCGTGCACGCTCGGAACGTCGCGTGTCATCACGCCCTCGACCGTCGCATCCGGGCCGGCGCTGCGGGCCTCGGGGTGCCACTCGGACAGATGGACCGCCGCGATCGTGCTCAACACATCAAGCCGGCCCAGGATGCCCACCAACTTTCCATCGCTATCCACGACCGGTAGCCGCTTAAGATGTTTTTCGACCATGACTTTGGCAGCTCGTCCTAGAATGGTGTCGGGAGCAGTCGTCACCACCTCTCGCGTCATCACCTCCGACACTTTGCGGTTCGCGTTCTCCAGCGATTCGTGAAGCTCGCGCACGTAATCCAAATCGGTGGCCTTCTTCAGACTGATCGTGACGTTCATCCCGCCTCGTGTCAGGAGATCGTTGTCGCTGACCATGCCGACCACTTTCCCGTCATTGTCCACCACCGGCACGGCGCTGAAATCCTTGTCCAGCAGCAGCTCTACGACCTCGGTGACGGGGCTGTCGGGATGCACCGTGGCGACCTCGCGGCGCATTACCTCTCCGACCTTCACGTCGGGCAAACCTTCCTTGAAGGGAACTCCGGATTGAACGATTTCCACCTCCGCAACCGTGATCAGTGCGTTCGGAGCCATCTCCCGGATCGGACCAAGCACCCGATCGATCCGATCGGGGCGATCGACAACTGTGATCACGATTGGCTGGTCGAAGGACAGCCGAAGGATCGCCGCCGTGTGAATCAGCGATGAGGCCCCAAACCCCGCCACTCCGCGCATCGCGGTCGCGCCGCTACACCCCTCGCGCCGGAGCATCTCGATGATCGCCATGTACAGCGCCTGGTGATGGTATTGATCCGTCTCGCCGAAATAGATCGTGACCTGCTTAGCCCTTCCGGTGAACATCGATCGCTGCCCTCCTGGCGTTGTGAAAGCGCCGGCGCGCCCTTGCAAACCGTTCTTGCGAAAGCGTATCAGATTGCAAGATGCTGCCGATAAAAAAAGGACCCTGTAGCTTTCGGTAGAGCCCTTTAAAAAAAAGCCCCTACTCGTGTTCAACACCAGTAGGGGTCATCAGCTCACTCAAGCGGGAGCGGTTGGCGGTGGAACCCCATCACCGATTGCGCCTAACATCAATGTATCGACGTGACCGGTGAGTCAAGAACCGCGTCACAAGTTTCGGATGAATTGGAGCGCCCGGAGGCCGTAATGGAAGCGTCAACTGCAATCGCCACTGTGCATGCCAGGGAGATTCTGGATTCCCGCGGGAACCCGACCGTCGAGGTGGAAGTCCGCTTGCAGGATGGCTCACTCGGCCGCACTGCTATCCCGTCGGGAGCGTCCACCGGGTCGCATGAGGCCTGCGAACTGCGCGACGGCGATTCGCGCCGCTACGGTGGCAAGGGTGTTCTCAAGGCAGTCGCCAACGTCTGCGACATCATCGGACCGAAAATCCGGGGCCTCGATGCAGCCGCGCAGGCCGCTCTCGATCGCGCATTGATCGACCTGGATGGAACCGAGAACAAGTCACGGCTCGGCGCCAACGCAATCCTCGGCGTCTCGCTCGCCGCGGCGCATGCGGCGGCCGCGTCGCGCGGGCTTCCGCTCTATCGATACCTGGCGCCCGACTCAAACCTCTTGCCCGTGCCGATGCTGAACATCCTCAACGGCGGCCGGCATGCGGAATCAGGCGTCGATTTCCAGGAGTACATGATTGTGCCCGTCGGCGCCCCGAGCTTTGCCGAGGCCTTGCGGATGGGTGCCGAGATATTTCACGCGCTGGCCGCCGTGCTCAAGGCGCGCGGCTTTCCCACCACCGTCGGCGACGAGGGCGGCTTCGCTCCCCGCCTGCGCAGCAACGAGGAGCCGCTTGAATTGATTCTGGAAGCCATGGTGAAAGCTGGCTATCGTCCGGGCGAGGACGCCTGGATCGCGCTTGATCCTGCGTCCAGCGAGTTCTACGAAAACGGGAAGTACGTTTTCGCGCGCTCCGACGGAAAGTCGCGCGACGCCGAAGCGATGACCCGGCTTTACTCCGACTGGGTCAGCCGCTATCCGATCATCTCGCTGGAAGATGGACTCGCCGAGGACGACTGGGCCGGCTGGGAACTGCTGACGCGCGAGATCGGAGACCGCGTCCAACTTGTCGGCGACGACATCTTCGTTACCAACCCGGTCATGATCCGCCGCGCGATCGCCCAGCATGTCGCCAACTCCGTGCTCATCAAGCTCAACCAGATCGGGACCCTCACCGAAACCCTCGACGCGATGCGCGTCGCACGAGACGCCCGATACACCTGCGTGATCTCTCATCGCTCCGGCGAGACCCCCGACACTACCATCGCGGATTTCGCAGTCGCGACCGCCGCCGGACAAATCAAAACCGGCTCGGCCTGCCGCGGTGAGCGCGTGGCCAAGTACAATCGGCTGCTCAATATCGCCGAAGATCTCGGCGCGAAAGCCGCCTATGCGGGATACGGATCGTTTCCCCGCCAACCAGCGGGGATAGCTCGCAAGTGAGCGGCGCTCGCTGAGAGATAGTCTGGGATGGCGGTGGAGTTCGCCCACCGCGCAGGTGATCTTGAGCGGAAGTTGCTGAAGTTGAGCCGAAGCTCTGAGCGCTGGCGAAGGGGAAGAATCCCGGATCCTTCCTTTTCTGTCATTCTAGAGCGGAGTCTGCGAAGCGAAGAATCTCGAATCCGGGTTCCTTCGCTTCGCTCAGGATGACTCAAAAAAAGTCCTAACAGGCCGTCAGGCCGCATCTTTTCTTTTCACCGGGTGCACGGCTCAGCCCTGCCCATTGTGTAGTCGCGAAAAGATGCGCTGCGCGGATTTTCACGTCTTCTCACTGGGTGCAGGGGTCAGCCCCTGCCGCCCGCCGCGCAGGCGATTCTTCCTTTCGGTCAGTCGCAATCGCGCGACCTTGGCCCGGACCGACGACGAAGCCGCGGCTAATCCGTCACTGCCCCGACGCTGCTCGATGACACCTGGGCGGCGTACTTCGCCAGCACGCCTCGCGTGTATCGAGGCGCGGGCGCCCGCCATGCGGACCGGCGCCTCGCGATCTCCGCTTCGGGCACATTGAGCGTAAGCAGATGCTTGTTCGCATTAATCGTGATCGAATCACCTTCGTGCACCAGCGCGATCAGTCCGCCGACCTGCGCCTCGGGCGCGACGTGTCCCACGACCAAGCCGTAGGTGCCGCCCGAGAAACGGCCGTCGGTGATCAGGCCGACCGCGTCGCCCAACCCCGCGCCGATAATCGCCGACGTTGGCGACAGCATCTCGCGCATCCCCGGTCCGCCCTTCGGTCCTTCGTAACGAATTACCAGCACGTCCCCGGCTTTGATCTTCCCCGCGAGGATCGAACTCAGACAGTCCTCCTCGCATTCGAATACGCGCGCCGGTCCCGTGATGTGATGGCTTTTGATCCCGGTGATTTTCGCGACCGCGCCTTCGGTGGCCAGGTTGCCTCTCATGATTGCCAGATGGCCCTGCGGATAGACCGGCTTGTCCCACTGATGAATAACCGCCTGGTCCACGCGCGGCGCATCAGGGACTTCAGCCAGGTTCTCCGCAACGGTTTTCCCGGTAATCGTGATCGCGTCGCCGTGCAGAAGCCCGCGCTTCAACAGCATCTTCATCACCTGCGGGATACCGCCGGCGCGATGCAAATCGGTCGCGACGTACGGTCCCGACGGCTTCAAATCGCACAGCACCGGCACCCGCTGTCGAATCGTCTCGAAGTCGTCGATAGTCAGCGGCACTTCAGCTGCGTGAGCCATCGCCAGCAGATGGAGTACGGCGTTCGTCGATCCTCCAACCGCCATCACGACGGAGATCGCATTCTCGAAGGCGTTGCGCGTCATGATCTGTCGCGGGATCAATTGCGTGTGGATCGCTTGCACGACGGCCTGCGCCGATTTCGCGGCGCTGTCGGCCTTCTCGGCATCCTCCGCCGCCATCGTCGACGAATACGGGATGCTCATGCCCATCGCCTCGATCGCCGACGACATGGTGTTCGCCGTGTACATCCCGCCGCAGGAACCCGCGCCCGGACACGCGCGGCGCTCGACCTCAAGCAATTCTCGCTCGTCGATCTTGTGCGCGCTGAACTCTCCAACTGCTTCGAACGCGCTGACGATCGTCAGGTCGCGGCCGTTGTAATGCCCCGGCTTGATCGTTCCGCCGTAAACAAAAATGGCCGGGATGTTCATCCGCGCAATCGCCATCATCGCGCCCGGCATATTCTTGTCGCATCCGCCGATCGCAACCACGCCGTCCATCGACTGCGCGCTGCACGCGGTCTCGATCGAGTCGGCGATCACCTCGCGCGAGACCAGCGAGTACTTCATTCCCTCGGTGCCCATCGCGATGCCGTCGCTCACCGTGATCGTTCCGAACACCTGCGGCATCGCGCCCGCCGCCTTGAGCGCGTTCTCCGCCCGCTGCGCGAGCACGTTCAGACTGATGTTGCACGGGGTGATCGTGCTGTACGCGTTGGCCACGCCAACAATCGGCTTCTGGAAATCAGTGTCCGTGAAGCCAACGGCGCGCAGCATCGCGCGGTTGGGCGAGCGCTGAACGCCCTCGGTAATGGTTTTGCTCTTGAGATTTTCCCGCATGATGTCCTGTCCTCAGTTGAAGGATCGCTGTCACTCCGCCGATGTCTGAGAATCCAAAAGTGATCGATTTAATTGGTGGAGCTGACGCGGATCGAACGCGCGACCTCCTGAATGCCATTCAGGAGTACCCCAATTTCTGCCGCTACCGCCCGCAACCCCATGAAACCAGCTTGAGCGCATAAAGTCCCTCTGCCACAGTCGATTCACGGTTTTCAGCCGGTTGCGCGCCATCTCGGACGGTTTCAGGTAGTGTTGGCTTTTCTGTTACCTATGTGCTACCTAAGAAGGGGTGACTGATTGTGCGGGTTCAATCGCCTACTCCCTTAGGTAGCACATAGAGAGGGGGTTTATCGAGGCGCTGTTACCTAAGAATTTTGGCGAACAGGGAGAAGGGATCATGCGAGCAAATCTAACCGACGTTTTTGTTCAGAGCGTGAAGGCTCCTGAGCGCGGGCAAGCCGAATACTGGGATCGCAAGGAGCGCGGCCTTGGCTTGCGCGTCTCTCAGGGCGGCCGGCGCACTTGGACCTTGCTGTATCGGCTACCGACCGATGGGCGTCTGCGACGGTTCACGCTCGGAACGTATCCGGTTTTGAGCCTCAAGGACGCGCGGGAACAGGCGCGGGATAAGCTGGCGGACGTGCAGAAGGGCGCCGATCCGGTTCTTGAAAAGCAGGAGCGGCGGGCGGCGGATGACTTTGCGCGGTTGTGCGAGCGGTACATGGCTGAACACGCATTGAAGAAGAAGCGGCCGAAACCCGCGCGCGAAGATCAGCGGATCATCAACAAAGAGCTACTGCCGCGATGGGGGAGCCGGAAGGCTGGCGACATTCGGCGTATGGACGTGATCGAGTTGACTGACGCTATCGAAGCGCGCGGCAAGGGCACGATGGCAAACCGCACGCTGGCCCTTGTATCGACGGTCTTTGCTTTTGGCGTGGACAAGGGGGTGGTAGAGGCGAACCCGGCGTACCGCGTAAAGAAGCCGGGCGAGGAGCGCACGCGGGATCGGGTACTGAACGAGGGGGAAATCCGGGCACTGTGGACCGCGCTCGAAAGCGAGCCGCTTAAATGGCGCGCGATCTTCCGGCTCGCCCTGCTCACGGCGCAGCGGCGGAGTGAAATTACCGGGATGCGATGGGATGAAGTTGATCTTGATGGCGGCTGGTGGACGATTCCAGCCGAGCGGGCAAAGAACGGATTGGCGCATCGCGTTCCCCTTGTCGGCGAAGCGGCGCGCATCGTCCGCGAGCTTGCCAGGAAGCCGCACGATCCGGTTTTCGTTTTCCGCGGCGGGCGCGTCGATCGACCGATCGCTAACCTGCAAAAGCCGGCGCGGCGCTTGAAGGTCAAGAGCGGCGATGAATTACGCAAGGCTATCCCGTCGGCGCTTCCCGACGGTCAGCCGGTCGATTTTCGATTTCACGATCTACGGCGCACGGCCGCGAGCCTTATGACGGGGAGCAAAATCCCGCGCCTGGTGGTGAGTAAAATTCTGAACCATGTCGAGCGCGGGATTACCGCCGTGTACGATCGGCACGCCTACGATTCGGAGAAGCGCGGCGCGCTCACCCGATGGGATGTGAGGCTCCGGCAAATTCTGACGGGCAAGGCGGCAGCGAAAGTTGTAGAGCTCAGGGCATGAAGGCGGCGAAGCGGCGCGGGGATCCGCGCGCGGGCAAGCCCGCTCCGGTGCCCGTCCCCGATCATCCCGCTTACGATGATTGGCTCGATCAGCTCGCGGCCGCGCTGGCCGGCTATCCCCGCGCGGAAAATGAACCGGACGAAATTATCGAGTGGGATCGCGCCATCGATCCCAAGACCGACCGCACGCGGAAGTTCAAAGCCGTCCTGCCGAATTTGCGGAAACTGCGGCCCGCGACGTATTGGATCGAGAGGGCCGATCCCCACTTTCTCGAGGAAATCAAGGACTCCCAATCCTTCCGCGATTGCGTCGCGGCGCGATTCGGCGAAACCGCCTTGCTGAACGCTCTCGCGATGATCGCCGGCCGCCGCGATTTTGAAAATTTCCCCGGCGCGGATCGGATTCGCGGTCTCGATGCTCTTGTCGAAGAACTACATGGGCGACTGAAGGAGTTGGAAATTCAGCCCGGCGGGGCGTGGATGCTTAATGCGCTGAGGACAGAAATCTCCGCCAGCCGTGCAGCGTTAGAACGGCTCCTGCCGCTGGTGGAAACCATTGTGACGCTGGAACGAAGCTATCGGGCGGCCCTTGCGCGTTATCGCCCCGCACGGCCGCCAACTCCGGGAAAGCGTGATCGACCGGGACGCCGCCCGGCGATGGTGGAAAATTTGTTTATTGAGTTGATGCCCCGGCTCGCGCCGGACGGCTGCAAGCACGATCGCGAACTGGCAAAGTTGTTCAACGATCTGTTTGAAAAGCAGATTGATGAGGACAGCTACAGGCGCCGCCGGGAGCGTTTGGAGTTGGAAATTCGGACAGAAGGGTGTCGATAGCCTAACTATTGCCCGCTGTTCGCGCGCGCTCATGCGGTTCAGCATGAGCCCATGAGTACTTCAAAGAGTCCCGACAAAAATCTCGATCGGTTTCTTCGCGAGCCTGAAATCCGCGCGCTGACCGGTTTGAGCCGCACTACTCGATGGCGGCTCGCGCGCGAAGGCAAATTTCCCGCGGCCGTTCAGATTACCGATCGGGTTGTGGGCGTTCGCGAATCGGCGCTCCGCACTTGGCTCGAATCGCGCCGGGTGAAGGCCGATGCGGCCGGCGCGGAACAGGCGGCCGCGCGATGACCTTTGACACCATCCTTGCGCGGCTCGAAGGCGCGCGCCCGTGCGCCGGCGGATGGGTTGCGCGATGCGAACGCTAAAGGCGGCCGACACGCCGGCCACTCCGGCGTCGTCGTGCGCGATGAGCGCAGACGCCGACAAAGCCGATCTCGATCGGGCGGCGCGGGAAGCGGTCGCCGGGCTCAAGGGGCCAGACGGCGCCAAGGCGGCAAAGCTGCTCGAACTCGCGCGCGAGCTGATCAAGGCCGATCCAAAGCGCGCCCGCCTCGAACGCCTTTCGGCGGCGATCACGGATGCGATCGAGAATTGGGATCGTGACCCTGCATTCGCCTATTTGGCTGACGTGCACGCCCTGCCGGCCGCCGTAAAATCCGCAACGATCTCACTGGCGGTCGAAGCCGCGATACAAGAGCACATCGAAGAAATCGTGAGGCACCTTCGCGCGCTCGAACCAGCCGAATACGAACTCCGCCGGCGTTCCGAAGCGGGGCGCCTCGGCATCCGCACTGCAGCCCTTGACGATCTTGTGCAAGGCACGGAAACCGAAAAGGTGGCGACCGGCTCAGGTGCCGCCCTCGATCTCCACGATCCCGACCCGTGGCCGCAACCCGTCGATGGCGGCGCTCTGCTCGATGAACTGGCGGCGGCCTTTCGCCGGTTCGCGATCCTGCCACTGGGCGCTGACGTGGCGATCGTCTTGTGGGTTCTCTTTACGTACCTGATCGCCGTGTTCGATATCGCGCCCCGGCTCGGGATCTCATCCCCGGCGCGCCGCTGTGGCAAAACCACGCTGCTTAACGTGCTCGCCCACCTAGTACCCCGCCCGCTGGTTGCCTCGAACATCAGCCCGGCCGCGATCTTCCGCACAATTGATGCTGCGCGGCCGACACTGTTGATCGATGAAGCCGATAGCTTCGCACGCGAAAACGAGGAGCTGAGGGGAATCCTAAACAGCGGCCACTCCCGCGCGAGCGCGTTTGTGGTTCGCCTGGTATCGGTCGCCGATGATTTTGAACCGCGCAAATTTTCGACCTATACCGCGATGGCGATTGCGCGCATCGGCCACCTTCCCGCAACGCTTGAAGACCGCGAAATCACGCTCGCGCTTCGGCGCCGTCTGCCGTCCGAGCGGATTGAGCGATTCCGGCGCGAGCACGCGGCGGCGCTGGCGGAGCTTGCGCGGCGCTGCGCACGCTGGGCGGCGGATCATGCTGAGGCGCTCAAAGATGCTGACCCCGCCGTGCCGAGTGAACTTGATGACCGGGCGGGCGATAACTGGCGGCCCCTGCTCGCCATCGCCGATGCGGCCGGCGGCGAATGGCAGGAGCGCGCGCAAGCAGCGGCGCTCCTGCTCTCAGGAGCCGATGTCCGACCCGAAGGATCGATCGGTGTCATATTGCTTGGCGACCTGCGATCCATTTTTGCCGAGCGTGAGGCTGACCGGCTTGGCTCCGCTCAAATTTGCGAAGCCTTGGCCGCGATGGAAGGCCGGCCGTGGGCCGAATACCGCCGCGGCCGGGCCATGTCGCCGAACCAACTGGCGCGCGCGCTCCGGCCATTCGATGTAAGCCCAATCACTGTTCAACTCGCGGACGGCGCCAATCTGAAGGGGTACAAGGTCGGCGATTTCAAAGAGGCGTTCACGCGCTACCTGCCAAACCCCGATTCAACCCGTAGAAGCGTCAAAACCCTTGGGCCACAAGGGGGAAGTGATGATTTTCAAACCGTCAACGGACGTGATGTTGACGGTTTGAAAAACGCTGCCAACCCCAACGGGGACAGAGGTTTTGACGCTTCTACGGTTGAAAAGCCCCAAACCGTCGAAGCGGAGAGGTTTTGAAGATGGAAGCCGGAACGCTACTCGCAAAACTCACCGAACGCGGCATCGCGGTTGAGGTGGACGGCCCTGACCTGGTTGTGCGGCCCGGCTCGCGGTTGACTGATGCTGATCGCGCTGCGATTCGCTCGCACAAGGCCGACCTGTTGGCCGCGCTCAAAGCCGACCAAGAGCGCACCGCGACCGGCCATCTCGAATATCTCGGCCGGCTCGCGCAAGCGCCGGGCGGGCCGATGCCGACTTTGCCGACCATGAAAATCGGCGCCGGCGACGTCACCGCCGGGATGATGCTGATCCGAATCTGCCGCGAAAATTCTGTAGGACTGAGACTCGATCCTGACGGAACGTTGGTTGTCGAAAGCCACGGCAGGGCTTGGCGCGCGCTGGTCGATGATCTCGAACGCCACGTCGATGAAGTCGCACAGCTAATCGAGGCGGGCTGGTGCCCGTTTGATGCGTGATGGAGATGAGCAGTCCGGGAAATTCCAAGCACAAGCAACAGGGCGTGATGCCCGACAACGTGGAAGGAGAGGCGGAAAAATGAAGGACCGAAATGTTTTCGAGAAAGCAGCGCACGCGATCATCGCCGATGCGCTCGCCGAGCGCCCGGAGCAAATTTTGCGTGAGGGGATGCCCCGCCTGGCCGCGCTGGTCGGCCGCGACTCGGCGCGAATTGAGGCCGGATGCGCGATGCTCGCGCAGGCGCGCGACAAACTGGTCGAGCTCACACGCGCGGGCGACTCGCTCGCGCTACGCGGCGCCCTCGATTAGATCGAAGCCGAATTTCGACAGCGTTTTACACTGTAGGACAAGCGACCCAAGAAGGAGGAAACCGAAAATGGAATCGAGGCCACCACCAAACGCAGCATCATCCGCAACGCCCGCGCCTGCGGCGCCACAACCGGATCGGCCGCCGGACCTGAGCCGCGCTGCGATCCCCGATCACGTCGAGTATGAAAAACGGTTGCGCAAACTCGTTGCCGAAGCCGAGCGCAAATATGGCCGATACGGCGAGCGCCGGGGATAGGGCATCGCCGCAAAACCCGATAACAGGAGTTCAAAAAGTCATGGCCGATGAATCCAAATCCGATCCACAAAACCCGCAGGAAAAAATCTTGGCCGAGTGGGCCGCCTTTGCCAACTCGCTCCGCGAGAAGGCCAGTGCGGCCGTCGCGCTCGGCACGTTCTGCGCGGGGCTCGATCGTATCCGCGAATTTGTAAGTAAGTGTCCGAGCACGGTCTGGACCGCGCGGAGCACGCTGAACGCGA
>Ga0187862_10000865_pt1 | contig 33614 bp, 34 predicted proteins | sample June2016WEW_10_1_FD_133003 | JGI IMG/M metagenome (GOLD analysis project Ga0187862, IMG submission 133003) | Peatland microbial communities from SPRUCE experiment site at the Marcell Experimental Forest, Minnesota, USA - June2016WEW_10_150 | ecosystem: Environmental > Terrestrial > Soil >...
GGAGACGTTTCGCGCGATGTATCCGAATCTCGCCAAGTGGCAGGCGGCGAAGGCCGTCGCCGATCCCGACAACCGCTTCTCGTCGAGCCTGTCGCGCAGGCTTGGGATGTGTCCCGCCTGAAAAACGGCGCAAGCTCTATCGCACGATGACAAAAGTTCTGATTCTTGGCGCCACCAGCCCGATCGCGCGCGCACTCGCGCTGCGCTTCGCATCCGACGGAGCGCGATTATACCTCGCCGCCCGCGACGGCGATGAGGTTCGGCGCGTTGCGGAAGATGTAAGCGTTCGCGCGGGAGCGACCGCTCTTTCCGGGACCTTCGACGCGTCGGATTTCGCCTCGCACGATGAGTTCATCCGTCACGCCGCAGGCCAGCTGGGCGGACTCGACGGCGTCGTCGTATGCTTCGGCACGCTCGGCGACGAAGACGCCGCCCAAACCGACCCCGGCGCGGCGCTTGCCACGATTAATCAGAACTTCACCGGCGCCGTGTCTTTGATTACGCTGGCGGCCCGTCATCTCGAACAGCAACTCTCCGGCTTCATCATCGTGATCGGATCGGTCGCCGGCGAGCGCGGCCGCGCACGCAATTATGTGTACGGCTCGGCCAAGGGCGCGCTCGCCCTCTTTACGCAAGGACTGCGCGGGCGGCTGGCCGCCAGCGGAGTGCACGTGATGACGGTGAAGCTCGGCACCGTGGATACTCGAATGACCTGGGGACGCGAGGGCGCGCTGCTCACGATTGCACCCGCCAAAGCCGCCGATCTGATATACGCGGCGTATCGCAGGCGCGCCGAAGTCGTGTACACCCCATGGTTCTGGCGCTTCATCATGGGCGCGATCCGGCTCATCCCCGAAAGCCGGTTCAAACGCCTCAGCTTCTGAAAATCTTCGATTAGCGGCTGCGCAAGCCCGGGACTTGAAAAAAAGGCCCGCGAGATGCGCTCGCGGGCCTTCGTGCATTCGCTAGAAATGCTCGCGGATCAGTTCACCGTCCAGGTATCGCCCTTGCCCAGCAGCGCCCTCAAGTCGCCCGCGCCCTGCTTGGCCTTGGCGTCCGCGAGCTGCTGGTTCACAGCTCCGTCGTAAGTCGGCTGCGACACCGCGTAGAACACCCCCACCGGCGTCGGCAGAGGAGGCTCGAAATGTCCAAGCATGAACGCCAGCGACAGATTGGTCTCGTCGTGCACGATGAGGTCCTTCTCTGTGACGGTTGCGCTGAGCTGCACTGCCTCGGGGCGCATCCCGTTCATCCTGATTCCCTTGTCGCGATTCTTGCCGAAGATGAGCGGTTTGCCGTGCTCGAGAACCAGCTGATGGTCCGCCTTGAGCGCCTTGTCGGTGACATCGTTAAAAGCGCCGTCGTTGAAGATACTGCAGTTCTGCAGAATCTCTATGAACGACGTGCCGCGATGCTCATGTGCGCGCTTGAGCATCTCGCCGAGATGCTTCTGCTCGATGTCGATCGAGCGCGCAACGAAGGTCCCGTGCGTGCCGAGCGCCACCGTGATCGGATTGAACGGAAAATCAAGCGAACCGGCCGGCGTGGACTTGGTAATTTTGCCCACTTCCGAGGTCGGCGAGTATTGGCCCTTGGTGAGTCCGTAGATTCGATTGTTGAAGAGCAAAATCTTTATATCGACATTGCGCCTGAGCACGTGGATCAGATGATTGCCCCCGATCGACAGCCCGTCGCCGTCGCCGGTCACCACCCACACGTCGAGATCGGGCCGTGAAAGCTTAAGCCCCGTGGCGATCGCCGGCGCGCGGCCGTGAATGGTGTGGAAGCCGTAGGTGTTCATGTAGTACGGAAACCGGCTCGAGCATCCGATCCCCGAGATGAAGACCGTGTTCTCGGGAGCGATGCCGAACTCGGGCATCGTCTTTTGCACCGCGGCCAGAATCGCGTAATCGCCGCATCCGGGGCACCAGCGCACTTCCTGGTTGGAGACGAAATCCTTGCGGTTAAGAACGGTTGCCATTTTCGATCAGCCCTCCAGTACCCGGTTGATGCGGTTTTCGATCTCGCTGACTTTGAACGGACGGCCCTGGATTTTGTTGAACCCGAAGGCGTCGATCAAGTACTCGGCGCGCACCAGCTTGAGCAGTTGTCCCATGTTCATTTCCGCGACCATCACCTGCTTGAAACGCTTGAGCGTCTCGCCCAAGTCGCCGGGCATGGGATTGAGGTAGCGCAGATGCACGTGCGAGACTTTCTTGCCCTTGGCGCGCACCCGCTTGACGGCTTCGCGAATCGGACCGAAGGTCGAGCCCCATCCGAGCACGACCAGGTCGCCGCCGCTGGCATCGCCGAACACTTCGATCGGCGGAATCTCGCGTGCGATACCCGCAACCTTGCGCGCCCGCGTCCGCACCATCAGCTCGTTGTTGGCTGGCGAATGGCTCACGTTGCCGGTCAGGTTTTCGCCCGACAGTCCTCCGATGCGATGCTCGAGACCCTTGGTCCCCGGCACCGCCCACGGACGCGACAGCGTTTCCGCGTCGCGGGCGTAGGGCAGGAAGCCCTCCGGGTTGGTCGCGAATTCAACTTTGATCGGCGCCAGCTTGTCCGGGTCGGGCAGCAGCCACGGCTCGGCGCCGTTGGCCAACTGGCCGTCGGTGAGCAGGATCACCGGGGTCATATACTTGACCGCGATTCGCACCGCCTCGTACGCACAATCGAAGCAGTCAGCCGGCGTCGACGCCGCGATAATCGGAACTGGCGACTCGCCATGGCGTCCATACATCGCCTGCATCAAATCGGCCTGCTCGGGCTTGGTCGGCATTCCGGTGGACGGTCCCGCGCGCTGGACGTCGGTAATCACGATCGGCAGCTCAACCTTCATTGCCAACCCGATCGCCTCGCCCTTCAAGTTCATGCCCGGGCCCGAAGTCGTGGTGATTGCGATCGCGCCGCCGAATGCCGCGCCAATCGCCGAGCACACGCCGGCGATCTCGTCCTCGGCCTGGAAAGTATAGACGGGGAAATTCTTGTAGCCTGAGAGGTCGTGCAGGATATCGCTGGCGGGCGTGATCGGATACGAGCCCAAAAACAGCGGACGACCTGCCTTTACCGCAGCCGCCACGAAACCCAGCGCGGTCGCGCTATTGCCCGTGATATTGCGATAGAGGCCGGGGGCGATATGCGCGGCCGGCACCTCGTAGGAGCTCGCGAACATCTCGGTCGTCTCGCCGTAGTTGTACCCGGCCGTCAGCACGCGAATATTGGCCTCGAGCAGTTCGGGCACCTTCTTGAACCGGCTCTTGAGGGACTCGATCGTGGCGTTGATCGGCCGCTGAAACAGCCACGACAGCATCCCGAGCACGAACATGTTGCGGCATCGGAACGCCGCGCGATTATTGAGCCCCAGCCCGTGCACCGCCAGCGCCGTGAGCTTGGTCACATCGACTTGGATCAGTTGAAATTTGTCGAGTGAATGATCCGTCAGGGGATTGCTGGTGTAGCCGGCGCGCTTGATGTTGGATTCGTTGAACGCCTCGGAGTCCACGATGATCACGGCGTTGGGCTGAAGATCCTCGAGGTTGGTCCTCAGTGCCGCGGGATTCATCGCGACCAGCACGTTGGGTTCGTCGCCGGGGGTGAAGACCTCGTTGCTTGAAAAATTCAACTGAAAGCCGCTGACCCCGGCCAGCGTTCCCTGCGGCGCGCGGATTTCAGCGGGATAGTCGGGCAGCGTGGCGATATCGTTACCGGCCAGCGCCGATTCGGACGTGAATTGCATCCCAGTCAACTGCATTCCATCGCCCGAGTCGCCCGCAAACCGGATAACGATCTGGTCGCGCTTCAGATGCGGCTTGGGTGCGGCGGATTCATGCGACTCGGCAGCTTGCTCAGCCGCCTCAGGTGGTACAGCCATCTCAGTCCAATCTCCTTGTGGTTAGAGCTTGATTGAAAATCACTCCGATGTCTCGAAGCATTGCAAATATTCGAACACGCGGATTTAAAGCATAGCTAATCTAACCGATCGATAAAAGCCCTCATTTTTTGCTCGCCCGCTCAGCGGATCCGAAACTCGGTGAACTCACCGGTAAAATCCAGCCAGTCTTCGCGTACCTCAGTTACGTGCGCTGACGACGTGCCCAGGTGTGCCCACGCCACCAGCATCTGCAAACTCTCCCTGCTGCCTTCCGCGACGATTTCGACCTCGCCGCTTGGGATATTGCGCACCCATCCGGCAAGCGCGAGATCCTTCGCCTCGTCGCAAGCCGAGAATCGAAAGCCGACACCCTGTACCCGCCCGCTGACTATCAGATGCAGCCTCGCGCGCCCCGCCTGGTTTTGCGTCGTCATGAAAGCCGAGGCTCCAAGTCGTCATCTATCGCCCGCAAGAATCGACACGAGCCCCTTCTCGTCGAGCACCCTGACTCCCAAATCATTTGCCTTCTTCAGCTTCGAGCCCGGCTCCGCGCCCGCGACCACGAAGTCCGTCTTGCGGCTGACCGACGACGTGACTCGCCCCCCTGCCGCCATGATTTTACGCTCGGCCTCATCCCGCGTCATCGATTCAAGCGCCCCGGTCAGCACGAAGGTCTTGTCGCGGACTGCGCCGCGCCCCTCAATCTGGGTTGGCGGTTCGACCTCCAGGATTTTGATCAAGCGCTTGACGGTCTTCAGATTTCGCGGCTCGTCGAAGTACTCGCCGATGCTGTGCGCTACTTCTTTCCCGATATCGCGCACGCCGAGCAAATCGTCCTCCGAGGCGGCCGCCAGCGCGTCCATCGTCTTGAACTTCAACGCCAGTTGACGCGCAGTATGCTCGCCGACGTGTCGTATCCCAAGCCCGTTGATAAACCTGTCGAGCGAAGTTTTGCGCGCCGCGGCGATCGCCTCCAGGACGTTGTGCGCGCTCTTGTCGGCCATTCGATCGAGCCCCGCGAGCTGCTCTCTGGACAGCCCGAATAGATCGTCGAGCTCCTTCACCAAGCCCTTCTCGACGAGTTGCGCGACCAGCTTGTCGCCCAGCCCTTCGATATCCAGGCAGCCCTTCGACGCGAAATGGCGAATCGATTCGCGCATCCGCGCCGGGCAATTCGCGTTGACGCAGAAGTAACCGACCTCGCCCTCCTCGTGGACAATCGCGGCGCCGCACTCCGGGCAATGGGTGGGCATCTCAAACCGCTTCGCGCGCGGATGCGCTTCCCTGGTGACCCGAATCACGTACGGAATGACGTCGCCGGCGCGCTCGATCAGCACGGTGTCGCGCTCGCGGATGTCCTTGCGCCTGATCTCGTCGAGGTTGTGCAGCGAAGTATTCGAAATCGTCACGCCGGCCAGCTGCACGGGACGAAGCTTGCCGACCGGGGTGAGCGAACCGATTCTGCCGACCTGCACGTCGATCTTTTCGAGCACCGTCTCCGCCTGCTGCGCCTTGAACTTGTAGGCAATCGCCCAGCGCGGCGAACGCGATACCTCGCCGAGCTGCTCCTGGAGCGCGTACGAGTTCACCTTGGCCACCACGCCATCGGCCTCGTAGTCCAGCGCGCGGCGTTTTTCGGTGATTTCGTTCCAGTATTCGAGGATCGCGTCGATACCCTTGCATACGCGCGACAGCGGATTCACGCGCAACCCCAGCGCTTTGATCCCTTGCAGAAATTCCCACTGCGATTTGAACGTGACGCCCTCGATCACGCCCGGCGCGTACAGGAAAACGTCGAGCGGCCGCGACGCCGTGATCTTCGGATCGAGCTGGCGAAGCGATCCCGCCGCTGCGTTGCGCGGATTGGCGAACACCGGCTCGCCGGCCTCGTCGCGCTCCTGGTTCAACCTTGCAAACCCCGTCCGCGGAATGATCACTTCGCCGCGCACTTCGAGCAGCCGCGGGATCTTGCCCTGCTCGGGATGGTGCAATCTGAGCGGCACGCTCTTGATCGTGCGGATATTCCGGGTGACGTCCTCGCCGTTGATTCCGTCGCCGCGGGTCGAGCCGACGCTCAACCGCCCGTCTTCGTAAACCAGCTCGATACCCAGTCCGTCGAGCTTGATCTCGGCGACGTACTCGACGTCGGCGTCGGATTTCAGCAGCCGCTTGACGCGCTTGTCGAACTCACGCATCTCCTCGGCGTCCATCGCGTTGCCGAGCGACATCATCGGCCGCCGATGCACCACGACGCCGAATTTTTCGCTCGGCGCCGCACCCACCCGCTGGGTGGGAGAATCGGCCGTGGCAAGCTCGGGATGCTCCCGCTCGAGCGCCTCGAGCCGGCGCATCAGCCGGTCGTATTCGGCGTCGGAAATTTCCGGTTCGTCGAGGACGTGGTAGCAATAGTTGGCGCGATCGATCTCGTCGCGCAGTTTTTCGGCTTGCGCGGCGAGCTTGTGCGAATCCTCACGCATGGCTGGAGCTCACCACCGTCGCGCGAATTCCCCGGCTAGCGGAGCGGGTAGCCCATCGCGTCGAGAAAATCGTCGAGCGTCGGAAATCGCATGTACATGTTGTGGCGCTTCTGATCGCCGATCGTCGTGCTCGATTCCGGCGAGTACGCGTGCCCCGGATAGACCACCGTCGAGTCGTCGAGATTGCGCAGCGTATCGTTCAGGCTGTGATACATCGCCTCCGGATCCGAGCCCGGCAAGTCCACCCGTCCACACGAATTCACGAACAGCGTGTCGCCGGAGATCAGGTTGCCCTCGACCAGGAAACACTGCGAGCCCGGCGTATGCCCGGGAGTATGCAGGAACTTCACCTCGAGCTCGCCCACTTTGACCGTGTCGCCCGCATCGACCTTCACCAGGTCGGAGTCCGACAATCCGGCGACCTGCTTCACCCCGTCGGCCTCGTGCTTGTTCACATAGACCTTGACCTTCACGTGTTCGAGCAGCTTGGCGGCGCCTTCGATATTCTGGCCCATCATGTGCCCGCCCAGATGATCGGGGTGATAGTGCGTCAGCAGGAGTTTGTCGATCTCGTAACCTTCCCGCTCCACGTATGTGCGTATCGCCTCGACGTCCCACGCGGGATCGACGACCGCGAGCTTGCGCGTGGCCGGATCGCCGATCAGGTACACGAAATTCGCCATCGGGCCGATCTGCGCCTGTCGAAGATAGATTTTCGTTTCGCTGGATTCAGCCATCGCCAGATTTCCCCTCACTCAGGAGTTCGCGCTGCCGCGGCTGCGGCCCGGCTTGCTCTTCGCCGCGCGCGCCGTCCTCTTATTCTCTTCGATCCGCAGCGCCCGGTCCCACAGAAATTCGCGCTCCCCGAGCCGCTTCGCAACCCATCGCGACTGCACGAACAGATGATCGCTCAGCCGGTTCACATAGATGATGAGGTTGTCGTTGATGTCCTCTTCGCGCTTCAGCCGCCAGCATTGGCGCTCCGCACGCCTGCACACCGTGCGCGCCTGATGGATGAACGCGTTGAGCACGCCGCCGCCGGGAAGCGTGAAAGATTTAAGCGGCTCGAGCTCCTTCTCCATCGCGTCCATCTCTGCTTCGAGCAGCTTGATCTCGCCGGCGCCCATCTTGTGCATCTGCGGATATTCGCCGTCGGGCGGCGTAGCGAGTTCGCTGCCCACGTCGAACAATTCGTTTTGTATCCGCCGCAGGCTCTCCGAATACCGCTCGAAGTCGGCGCCCAACCCGTCGCTATATTGCGGAAGGTAGCTGCGGACGATTCCGATGATCGAATTCAGCTCGTCGGTCGTTCCGTAGGCCTCCAGCCGCGCGCTCTCCTTGGGCACGCGCTTGCCTCCCACCAGCGCCGTAGTCCCCTTGTCGCCCGTGCGCGTGTAAATCCGGCCCAGACGTATCGCCATTACACGCCCGCCTTGGCCCGCTGCGCCGCGTAGGCGGCGTCGCCCAGCTCGGTCGTCACTGGCAGTCCCGCGTCCTTCCATCCCGCGACGACGACCTTGCCCGACGCGTCGCGCTGGCCGCCAAAGCCGCCGACCACGTTGGTCAGATCGGTGAATCCCGCCTCTTCGAGCATCTCGCACGCGCGCTGCGAACGTCCGCCCGCCATGCATCCGACGACGAGTTTCTTGGCCCTGGGAATTACCTTCTCGGCGACCTCGACAAAGTCGAGATTCATCTGCATCTGCCCCGGACCCTTGGCAACCATGACCGGGATATTGATCGCGCCGGCCGCGTGTCCGGCCGCAAATTCTCCTTCGGTGCGAACGTCGAGATACAGCGCGTCGGGATTAGCCTGGAGCGTTGCGTACGCTTCGGGTGGAACTTGCTGTTTTATCGCCATCGCGAACCTTCCTCTTTTCAGTGTTAAGAATTTCCCACGCGCTCATAATGCACTATCTCACAGCGCGGTTTGAGCGGCTTGGCCTGCGGCGGATTCTTCGGGTCGGCGTAGCCGAACGGCAGAATCGTGAAAATTGCCCATCCGTCCTTGACCCCGAGGATCGCGCCAATCTTCGCCCCGTCGAAGTTGCCGACCCAGCACGTGCCCAGGCCGAGCGCCCATCCCGCATTCGCCATGTTCTGCACCGCCTGCGCGCAATCCACGTCGGCCCATCGCGCGTTGGCGACGTCCTTGAGCACCACGATCGCCGATGGCGACAGCGCAACGAAGCGGCCGGTCGAGCATAGCGCACCAATCTCTTTAAGCCGATCGGGATTTTGAATCACGACAAAATTCCACGGCTGCAGGTTCCGCGCACTCATCGCATGGCGGCCGGCCTCGACGATCTTCGAGAGTTTTTCGCGCTCCACCGGCTTGTCCGAGAACGCGCGCTGCACGCGGCGGGAGAGAATCGCTTCAAGAGCGTCCATGGATGGCGCCTCCATCTGAAATTTCGAATCGGGGCGGATACCAGTCGAAGCGGCGGCCGCCGACGCCGCCGAACTGACGGCGCTAAAAGCCCAACTGCACCAATCGCCTTGAGGACGCGGCCTCAGCCGCGCTTGTACACCGAAAATTCCTGCTCGAGTTTCGCCACCCGCTCCTGGATCGACGGCAGGCCCTGAAGCCCAAGAAAAAATCGCACCAATTCATCGTGACCGGCCTGCCCGCCCGGGCTCATCACTTCGACCAGCTCTTCGATGAGGCTCGGGAACTTCTCGCTCGGGACGTAGTAGTTCGCCCATCCGAAATTGCAATGGCGATGCAGAATCTTCGCGATTGTCTTCTCGAGAAGTTCGCGCCGGTCGCCTGCGTGCCCTTGTTCTTCGCTCAATGAATCCTCTCCTGCTTGCGATGGCCCCGATGTATCCGCCGTCTCAGGCGCCCTTTTTCACCGGCGCGGGTGGCGCGGCGTCGGCCCACAAAATCTTGTGATAGTCGAAACGCATGTTCTCGATGATATTGAATTTGATGATCTCGAAATAGGGCGACAGATCGAAATCGCGCGGTGTGATCAGCGTCGGCGAGACCATCCTGAGCGTGCCGTATTGCAACGCGCCGGTCGTCTTCGAGCCTATCGGCCACAGCTTGCGCTTGGGCGACGCTGGCGGCGGCGGCGGCAACTGCTGATAGTTCGGCACAATCGGGAACTTCACGCGATTAAACGACGACGCGATCACGCTCGAGCAGATGGCGCGCGTCGGCTCGCCGCTTCCGAACTGCAGCGCCCGGCGGCGAAAGCGCGGGGGCACCAGGGTAAACGGCAGAAAGTAGCGCGCCAGATCGATTACGTTGCGCAGATCGTAGGTATCGCCCACGCTGCGAATCGCCTCGTCCATCACGTCGGCCAGATCCGCCGCCGACAGGTTGAACGGCCGGCACACGCGGATGTTGAAGTCGCGATACTTGGCCAGCGGCGCGAGCACCACACCTGCGTCCACGATTGCCTCGACCACCAGGAAGTTCGCTTCCTCGCCGAATTGCGCGACCAGCGGCGCCTTCATCTCGGGATTGCGTCGAATCGGCTCGTCACCGACATACAACGCCGAGTGCGACCACGAGCTTTGCGTCAGGTACTTGATGCATTCGCTGATGCGCTCGTTGCCTTCCACCAATACGACGTCGCCCTTGCGAATGTGACGCTTGAGCGCGGCAATGTCGTTGGGGATGTGGAGGGCGTAACTCTTGATGGGCTTGGTGAGCAGACCGACGGCCCAATCGCTCATCCGGTCCAGCAACCAGGCAATGATCCCCGATTTCTCGCGCCGAGCCATTTCAGCCCAGTTCCCCTGTTCGCGAAACCTCGATCAGGTCTTGAACTGCCCCACGATCGCGTAAAATGGTACTTTCAGCGTCGCCTGATCCGGGTCGTCCGTCTTTATCGTCAAATCCCCACGCAGTTGCCCGTCGGGTGTGCCGCGCTTGAGCATGACCGTGACCTTGTATTCCTTGCCCGGCGTGACCGGCTCCGCAGTCGCGGCAACGGCAGGGCTGCTGCTGGTCACCTCGAGCACCTTTACCGGATGGGGACCCTGATTGCTCAGCTTGAAAATTCTCACGATGTCCTGGCCGCGCGGAACCAGTCCGAACGAAACCTGCGCCGGATCGACGTTCAAGTCTCCCGTCACGGCTCCGAACACGTCAACCTGCAACGGCACCCGATTGGTCATGATCTTGATCGAGTCGTCGAACGGCCCCATCGGCATCGTCTTGAGCAGCGAGACTTTGAGCAGCGCGCCCGGCTTGCCGTCGGGACGCTTTTCCTGCACGACCTTGATCGAAGAATTCGAGTTGCTCACCGGACCAACCTGGAACGGCCCGCGCCCCGGATTGAGATCGTTGACCACCAGCTCCCTGGTGTCTTCGGTCCCCTTCTTCACGTTGCCAAATGAGATTTCGCCCGGTTGCGCCTCGACCTGCCTCTTGACGATCCCCTGCATCGTCATCGTGACCTGCGGATTGTCGGGATCGTTGGTGGACGCGGTGATGGTGCGCACCTGGTGACCCTTCTGAAAGTGGGTGTCGAACGAGACTGCGATTTCGCTGTCGTCGCCGGGCGCGACATGCATCTTCGAGGGATTTCCCGTCGTGCATCCGCATGAAGTCTTCACGCCGCGAATGTCCAGATAACCCTGGCCGATGTTTTTGATCGTGAAGGTGTGGCTGACCATCGTGCCTTCGAGCGCGGTGCCGAAATCGTACAGCGAATTGCCGACCACCGCCTTCGGCGCGCGGCCCGGAGGTGCGCTGTTGCCGCCGGGAATCAGCGGATTCATGCCCTCCTGCGCCGCAGCCGGCACGCTCGCAATCAACCCGATTATCAGTGCAAGGAATACTGGTTTTATTTTTTTCAAGTTCGTCATTTGACTCATGGGCCGAGGCACGGCGCCTCTCCGTTGGACTCTATCAAGCATGGCGCGGAGCGTTGCGGTCAAGAGGCCTTGCTTACCGGCGCGTGGTGCGCGGCTTGCGGCTCGGCCGGTTCATAGCGGCTTAGAAAATCGGTCGAGAATTCGCCGCGATTGAAATCCGGATCGTGCAGAATCTTAAGATGCAGCGGGATGTTGGTCTTGATGCCGTCGATTACATACTCACGCAGCGCCGCCTTGGCCCGCGCGATCACTTCGGGGCGCGTCTCGGCATGCACGATCAGCTTTGCGATCAGCGGATCGTACTGCACCGGCACGCGATAGCCGTCGTACAGCGCCGTCTCGACGCGCACCCCCAGTCCGCCCGGCGGATGGTGATTGGTGACGACGCCCGGCGAGGGAATATGACGCTCCGGATCTTCGGCATAGATGCGAAACTCCATCGACGCGCCATCGAACTTCACCTGCCGCTGCTTGAGCCCAAGCCTCTCGCCCATCGCCATCAGGATGCTCTCCTTCACCAGGTCAACGCCCGTGACCATCTCGGTCACGCCGTGCTCGACCTGGATCCGGGTGTTCATCTCTATAAAATAAAACACGCCGCTGCCCGCCAGCAGAAATTCCACCGTGCCGACGTTCGAATAGCCGACCACCGCGGCCGCGCGCAGCGCCGCCTTGCCCATCTTTTCGCGCAGCCGCGCGGTCAGAATCGGGCACGGCGATTCCTCGATCAGCTTCTGATGACGGCGCTGAATCGAGCAGTCGCGCTCGCCAAGGTGAATCGCGTTGTGGTGCAAGTCGGCAAGAATCTGAAACTCGACGTGACGCACGTCCTTGAGGTATTTCTCCAGGTACATCTTGCGCGAATTGAACGACGCCTCGGATTCCCCCTGCGCCAGCGGAAACAGGCGCGTCAGCTCCGCTCCATCGCGAGCGACTCGCATCCCCTTGCCGCCGCCGCCCGCTGCCGCCTTGATCAGCACCGGGTAGCCCAGCCGCTTCGCGTCCGCTTGAGCCTCGCGCAACTCGGTAACTCCCGCGCCCTCGCTGCCCGGCAGGACCGGCACGCCCGCGCGCTTCATGATTCGCCGTGCACGCGGCTTGTCGCCCATCAACCTGATATGACGCGCCCGCGGACCCACGAAGTTCAGCCCCGAGCGCTGGCACGCCTCCGCGAAGTCGCCGTTCTCGGAAAGAAAGCCGTACCCTGGATGCACCGCGTCGGCGCCGAAGGTCGTGGCCGCGCTGAGAATCGCCGGGATGTTCAAATAGCTGTCTTCAGCCGCCGGCGGCCCGATGCATACCGACTCGTCCGCCATCCGCACGTGCAGCGCGTTCTTGTCCGCCGTCGAGTAAACCGCCACCGTCGAAATTCCCAGCTCGCGGCATGCGCGGATTATCCGGATGGCGATTGTCCCGCGATTTGCGACCAGCAGTTTTTTGAACATCGGCGCGCGCTCCGCCTTCTCAGATCACTTCGATGATCATCAGCGGTTGACCGTACTCGATAGGATTCCCATTCTCGGCGATGATTCTTACCACCCGCCCCGCGGCCGGCGATTCGATCTCGTTCATCATCTTCATCGCCTCGATTATGCACAGCGGCTGCCCCTTGCGCACCGACGACCCTTCCTCGACGAATGGCGCCGCGTCGGGCGAGCCGGACCGGTAAAACGTACCCACCATCGGGCTTTCGATCAGCTTCTGATTCGGCGCCAGTTCGATTCGGCCCGCCGCCTTCGAGCCTTCCTCTTCGGTCGCCTCCACGTGCCTCGTCGCCATCTTGAGCGGCGAGGCCGTGCGCACCGCCAGATGCGGCGGCGAACCCGCCTCGGCCGCGTCCAGCGACGCGCGCTCGCCGCCGCGGACCAGCCGCACCTTGCCCTTCTTGTCCTCTATCTCGAGTTCAACCAGCCCGTAATCCCGCATCAGGACCAGCAAGGTTTTCAGTTCGCGTACTTCCATCTGCTCTCCGTGTCTTCCCGCAACGGCGACTCGCCTGCGCGCCTGATCGTTGCCCGGCATCGCGTTCATCCGCTCCGGCGGCGCGACTCCTCGGCCATCGTGCGCGCGGCTCTGAGAGCCAGGCTATAGCTCTCGGCGCCAAATCCCATGATTCGACCGTGCGCGATATCCGCAATCGTGGAATGATGCCGAAACGGCTCGCGCCGATACACGTTGGACAGATGCACTTCGATTACCGGGATGTTCACGGCTTGTATCGCGTCGCGAATCGCAACGCTGGTGTGCGTGTATGCGCCGGGATTGAGGATCAGCACGTCGCACTTGCCGCGCGCTTTCTGAATTCGATCGACGATTCCACCTTCGCTGTTCGACTGAAACGTCTCAACCTTCATCTCGAGTTCGCGTCCCAGTTGCTTGAGTTCCTTGTCGATATCAGCCAGGCGGGTTCGGCCGTAAATTTCCGGCTCGCGTTCGCCGAGCAGATTCAGGTTGGGTCCATGGATCACCAGCACCGCAATTGGGCCGCTCGCGCCGCCCGCCGCGGCTTCGCCAGCCTTCTGCCGCCCTTTAACCCTCGTCGCCATCCCCGCACCGCTCCTGGCTTTCATTGAACCGCACCCTCGATGCGACTGCAAGCGCGGGGGCCGACAACGGTACGCGCATTATGCCTGAACCGAGAAATAGTTTCTCCTAGCGGTTCAACGTGATTCGCTTATTGCAATGTGTGGGTTTTGGAGCCAAAGACGCAACAACGCGTCGGCACGGGCAACGGTTGGGGGACCCACGAATCCGAACTCCACGTCTTCGGGTAACTCGATCGGCGCGTTGTTAATCGGGCTCGTCGCACTGACCATCCTGACCGGAGGCGCGACACCAACCCGATAGTTGTAGCGCTCAAGATCAGCATGGCTTAAGGAATCCACGTCGCAGGTGCAAAACCAGCCGTTCGGCGGAAAGTGAATCTCCCACCAGCCGTCATCCACAGGGAGCACGAGATTATCCCAAGCCGCGTGGCGATCACATCCATATGCCGCGTAGCGGAGCAGCGGCATCAGGCGCTGCACGCGGCGGCTCTGCTCAAGATTCTTAGCGCCCGTCCACACTGCTAGGTATGTACCGTAAATGACCTCCAGTAATTCAGCGCCGGAGTGAACCTTGTTTTTCCGGTGCGTCTCGACGTTCCAAACAGTCACCTCATCCGCCCACCAAGCAAGCTGCCGCAGCCCGGGCCGGAGTTTTTTCTCGACATCCTCGAAAGCGGTGCCGTTCTCGCAAGCGCGGCACAGTGCGTGCCGCGTCTCATCGAAGAGGTCAAAAGCCACCATAATCTCCTCGTCGAGCTAGCTAAGCCGCGGCTTACCCCCGCGTGCTAGTGTCGGAGGTCTAGCCGTATAAAGATCATAGGCGCGCTTTCTTACCGCGTTTCTTAGCTCCGGCTCAACAAATCTTGTGAAATCGAGGTCACGGCTGGCTGGTTTGAATGCGTTGCCTAGTTCCGTTCCAGCGATGAGCATAGCGCGTTTCTCGGGAAATCCAAATCGCGCAATGAGTTCATCTCGTAAACGCACTGCATCCCACTCCGATTCAATCGCCTCAACCACTGTCGCGCGAACGGCCTCTACAGCGCCGGTAGCTGGTGCGCGTATCTTTTCACCGGCGTGCTCACGGGCAAACTCTACTTCACACGCCTTGAAGTTGGCCCAGGTGCGCTCCGCATGCCGCTTCCGCTGTTCTTCGACGTAACAGTCCGAGCACCGGGTGATTTTAAGGAATAGCAAGTTGAAAAGCCGCGCCGAAATCGACAACCGGTTCCCGCATTGCGCGCAAAAGAGCCGTGCCTGATGGTTTCTATCGCTCAATGGTGAACACGCAGAAAGCCAGAGCAATCCTATGGCTTCGCGCGGCGCAAAATGAGCGGGATTCCTCCTTCTGGCCCTTGCTTCGTCAGCATAATGTCACCGTCCTCATCACTGTGGCAGTAGCTGTGGAAACGGCCAACGATGCTCGCAAATATACGCGAGCACTGCGGGTCCGAGTTCGTCGGCTGATGAGCCGCTCAAAAATCCAAGCGGAAACTTCAGGTCGGCGAAACTCGTAAAAAATATGATGTACTGTGAGAGAATTTCTTGGACGATGCGCCGCTGCTCCGGCGGCATCGCAAAGACCTCCGCTGCGCTAAGTGGCGTGCCTCGCTCCAGCCGGGTGAAGACGGGTTCCGCCGCCGATACGATTAGTCGATCCTTGGTGGCCTGTCGCGCCTCGCGAAAAATCCGTTGCGCGAACAGGAACAAGCATCGGCAGACGGCATCGGCTTTGAGGTGGGGCGGTTCATCCATTTCCAACGACCTCTCCAACGGCGGTGTAGCAACCCGTGAGGTTACGACATCGCAGACCGACTGTCACGCGCGGGCATCGAATGCTGTCCACCGGTCAGTCATCACTGGAGTCATCAGAGCGCGATTTGACGGCATTCTGGTACACTTCGCGACGCCCTATCCCCGTCAGCCGCGCGATCACCGCGCTCGCCTGCTTGAGCCCGAGTCCCGCCTCACGCAGAACTTCGAGCGCTTCACCCACGTTAACTGTGACCGACCCCGCTTCCGCGCCGGCGATGCTCGACGTATCCGGCGCACCTGCGACGATGATCGTGATCTCGCCGAGCGCGGGCGTCGCACGAAAACGTCGCTCCAGCTCGACCAGCGTCCCGCGCGCAGTCTTCTCGTAGGTCTTGGTGATTTCGCTCACCACCGCCGCATCCCGCGACTGTCCGAATGCGGTCGCCATCTCGGCCAGCGTATCGGCCAGCCGGCGCGCCGCCTCGTAGAAAACCATCGTGCGCGGCTCGCGGCGGAGTCCTTCCAGCCGGCTGCGCCGCGCCGCGGCGCGCGCCGGGATAAATCCCTCGAAGGTGAACCTGTCGGTCGGGATTCCGGCAATCGACAGCGCTGCGATTGCCGCCGACGCTCCGGGCACCGCCATCACCCGCACGTTTGCCTCCCACGCCGCCCGCACCAGTCGAAAGCCCGGATCGGAAATCGCCGGCGTGCCCGCGTCGGTGACCAGCGCGATTTTTTCTCCCGCCTTCAGCCTCTCGATCAGCTCCGGCACGCGCCGCTCCTCGTTATGCTCGAAGTGGCTGACGGTGGGCGTGTGAATCTGATGACGCGCGAGCATCTGCCCGGTTCGCCGCGTGTCCTCGCATGCGATCAGACTGACCTCCTCGAGGGTGCGGATTGCGCGCGCGGAAATGTCGCCGGGATTGCCGATCGGCGTCGCGACGACGTACAAAATTCCGCCAGCGTCGGTTTGTTTATTTGCGCGCCCAGACATTAGAATTCAAAATTACTATTCGCCCCCGGAGTAATCAGCGTGGCCGAAGGCAAAGCTACTCTCCTGATCTCATGCATCGACCGCCCCGGCATCATAGCCCGCGTCTCGACCCACCTGTTTACTCTCGGATGCAATATTATCACCTCCGACCAGTACTCCGATGACGAGGATGGCCACTTCTTCTGGCGCATCCACTTCGAAAGCCTGCGACGGCCCGTCATTGAGTTGCTGAAGGACCTCGACGCGTCGATGCCATCGCTGCTGCCGTGGGAGCGCCTCAAGTGGCAGCTCTTCGACGCCGCCAAGCGGGACCGGATCGTCATCATGGTTTCGCGCCTGCCGCACTGCATGATGGATCTCCTGAGCCGCCATCGTTTCGGCGAACTCGACGGCGACGTCGTCGGCGTGGTCAGCAATCATCCCGACCTCGAACCGCTCGCGCGCCCGTTCGAAGTGCCCTTTACGGTGATTGCGGTCGCGAAGGATCGCAAATCGGAGTCCGAAGCCGCACTCCTGAAGCATCTTGGCGAGCTCCGCGCGGACACCGTCGTCCTCGCGCGCTACATGCAGGTGCTGTCGGGTGAATTTCTTCGCGCCTGGAACAAGCCGATCGTCAACATTCACCACAGCTTCCTGCCCGCATTCGCCGGCCAGCGGCCGCACAAGCAGGCGCACGACCGCGGCGTCAAGCTGATCGGCGCGACCGCGCACTACGTGACCGAAGAGCTGGACGCCGGCCCGATAATCGCCCAGGCCACCGCGCCGATGACGCATCGCGACACCGTCGCCGACCTCGCGCGCAAGGGCAAAGACCTCGAAGTGATGGTGTTGGCGAAGGCCGTGCGCGCTCACCTAAAAAAGCAGGTGCTGCTCCACCACAACCGCACGATCGTTTTCGAATGACGGGTGATTCCCGGCCCCTGCTCAGGTGGGGCCGGTGAAGAAACTCAGCGAGCGGTTCGCAAACGAGATGATCGGCGACCAGTACAGCCCAAACACGATCGTCGCGCAGGCCAGCACTCCCATCAGCCCGTAATCCCACGGCTGGAAGCGCACCGTACCTTCGTCGCCTCGCGGCTGTTCGAAGAACATCTTCCGAATGGGCTTCAGGTAGTAATACAGAGACACTACTGAATTGAGTATTCCAACAATAGCCAGTATGTAGAATTGGCCGCGAATCACCGCCGCGAACAGGTAGAACTTTCCGATGAATCCAACCGTCAGCGGAATGCCTGTCAATGAGAACAGGAAGATAGTCAGTGCGAGCGCCGGGACGATTCCGCCGCGCCACGCCAGCCCGCGGTACGCCTCCACATCCTCCCGCCCCGTCGAGTTCGCCACGATCATCACCACCACGAATGCGCCCGCATCCATTACATAGTAGGCAAACAGGTAGAACAGCATCGCCCGAATCCCGTCGTTCGACAGCACGACGAATCCCATCAGCGCGTATCCCGCCTGCGCGATGCTCGAGTACGCCAGCAGCCGCTTCATGTTGGTCTGTTGAAGCGCCGCAAGGTTGCCCAGCGTCATCGTGATGATGCAAACGAAGAGCAGCAGTTGCGGCCAATCGACGCCCGCCAGCGCCGTCCAGCTTCCGCCCGCCGCCAGATGCGAAATCGCCGGGAAGAAAAAGCGCGTCAGCAGCGCAAAGCCCGCCGCCTTCGAGCCGATCGCCAGAAAAGTTGTGATCGGAATCGGCGCACCCGTATAAACATCCGGCGCCCACATATGAAACGGCACCGACGCCACCTTGTAGCCCATCCCGGTCAGGATCAGCACCAGCGCGATGAATACGGCGAGCACCGGCAGATGCCCGGGCGTCGAGAGCGCCTTGTTGATCACGTTGAAGTCGAGCGAGCCGGTGATGCCGAAAATCCAGCTCATGCCGTAAATCATCGTGCCCGACGCGACGCCCCCGTAGATCAAGTACTTAAGCGCGGCTTCGAGCGAGCGCCGGTTATGCCGCAAAAAACCCGTCAGGATGTACGACGTCAGGCTGACGAACTCCAGCGCCAGGTACGCCATCAGCAGGTTCGCCGACTCCGCCATCAGAAACATCGCGAACGTGCTCGCGAGCAATATTGCGTAGTACTCGCCCTGGTCGCAGCTCTTCACTTCCTGCGAGCCAATCGACATCCAGATAGCCACCACCGCGGCCAGCGCGATCAGCGTGCGAAAGTAAATCGCGAACGAATCGAATACCAGCATCCGATGAAACAGCCACGCGCCCGACAGCACCGGCTCCAGGCCAATCGCCAGCAATGACGCCGCGGCCACTATCAGAGCCAATGCGCCGAGACGCGACTTGTCGCGTACCGCAAGGTCGATGATCACGATCGCCAGGATGCCGGCCACCAGGATCATTTCCGGGATGAAATGTTTCAGGCTCGCGAGATTTCCGAGATCCATCTGCTTGCGTCCGACCTGCCTTGAGTCTCAGCGAACCATCGCGACGGCTGCGCCCGAAGTCGACAGCACAACCTGGTTGAGATGAACCAGCGAGGTGTTGAGCAGGCTGAGAATCGCGTGCGGATAGACACCGAGTATGAGCACGATAACCCCGAGCGGCACCAGCGTGAACGCCTCGCGAAACGACAAATCGGGAAAGCCCTTGTATTTTTCGTTCAGCGGCCCGAGGTAGATTCGCTGGAAGGTCCACAGCAGATAGCCCGCCGTCAGCACCGCCGTCGCCGAGCCGAATACCACCATGAACGGATGCGTCTGCCACGCGCCGAGCAGCACCAGCACTTCCGAAATAAATGCCGACATCCCCGGCAGTCCCATGCCGGCGAAAAACGCGAACCCGGTAAACGCCGTATATATCGGCATCTGCTGCGCCAGGCCGCCGAAGCCGTTTATCTCGCGATGATGCGCGCGATCGTAGATCACGCCGACCAGGATAAAGAGCATCGCGGTGATCGTTCCGTGATTGAACATCTGCAGCACGGCGCCGTTGATTCCCGCCGTCGTGAACGCCGCCATCCCCAGCATCACGTAACCCATGTGGCTAATCGACGAATAGGCAATCAGTTTCTTGTAGTCAGTCTGCGCCATCGCGCACATCGCGCCGTACACGATGTTGATAGTGCCAATCACGCCAAGGAACACCCACGCAAGCTGGTAAGTGGCCGCAGGCAGCACCGCGAAATTGACCCGCAGAATGCCGTAGGTGCCCATTTTCAGCAGCACGCCCGCAAGAATCACCGAAATCGCCGTGGGCGCTTCCACGTGCGCGTCGGGCAACCAGGTATGGAACGGGAACGCCGGAATCTTGATTGCGAAACCGATAAACAGCGCGATCCATACTATTCGCTGGAACCCGATTGAGTAATGACTCGAATTCGCCGCCAGCTCGGTCAGGTCAAAGGTCGGCGTCGCGCTGTAGTAATATAGTCCGAGCATCGCCAGCAGAATTAGTACCGAACCCAGCAGAGTGTAGAGAAAGAACTTGATCGCCGCGTACTCGCGCCGCGGACCGCCCCAGATGCCGATTAGGAAATACATCGGCAGCAGCATCACTTCCCAAAAAATATAAAACAGGAAGAAATCGAGCGACACGAACACGCCCATCATCCCCGTGTCGAGCATCAGCAGCATCGCGTAGTAACCCTTCTCCGCGCGATTTATCCCGAAGCTAGCGAACGTCGCGATGAACATGATGAGCGCCGTCAGCAGCACCATCGAGATGCTGATTCCGTCCACGCCCATGAAGTAGCTAATGTGGTACGAGGGCATCCACGCCGCTTTCTCGGCGAACTGAACCGCACTGGTCGTCGTGTCGAAGTTCTCGTACAGGTGAATCGCGATCAGGAGTTGCGGTATCGTCGCCGCGACTGCGATCCACTTGCTTGCGTTCTTCATCGAGTCGGGCAGCGCGAGAATCAGCACCATCCCGGCGATCGGAACAAAGGTTATCAGCGTAAGCGCGTGACTCATTTCAGTTTCGCTCTTCCCGTTTGACTTGAAATCGGCGCCGCCGCCGAATTTGTCATGCCCTTACCACCGCGCGCACCAGCAATATCAGCATCACCGCGGCCAGAATTCCGTATAAGTATCCATTGATCGAGCCGGTTTGCAGCCGTCGCAGCCTGCCGCCCACGTCGAGCGTCAGGTTCGAGGTGAAATTCACCAGCCCGTCGACTACGTAGTGGTCGAATAGCCCGGACAGCCACGACAGGAACACCACGATGCGGGCTGCCAGGTTCACGACTCCATCGATAATGTTGGTATCGAACCAGGCCAGCGCCCGCGTCGCGAACATATACGGCTGTATAATCGCTCGATTGTAGAATTCATCGACGTAGTATTTGTTGTATACCCATTCGTATGGCACTCCGCCGAACATCTGACTAAAGCGCGCGGGATCCAGCTTCTGCTGCCGATACATCAGATCCGCAATTAGCCATCCGATTACTACTATCGTGAATGTGATAACTCCGAACAAACCTTCCGTCGCACGACTATGTATTCCCGCTTCGGTTATCCGGCGCGTCACCTCGGAGCTGAATACGGGATCGAGAAAGTCCTCGAACGGTTTGAATGTCGCGATGAATTCCGGAATCTTTACGAGTCCGCCGACTACCGACAGCGCGCCCAGCACGATCAGCACGTACGCCATCGACGCTGGCGATTCATGCACATGATGCTCCTGCTCGTGCGTGCCGCGAAATTCGCCGAAGAACGTCATGTACACCTGGCGAAACATGTAGAACACCGTGATTCCCGCGCCAGTCAGCAGCATCGCCCACACCACCGGATGCCCGTGCGAGATTGCCTGCCAGATGATCTCGTCCTTCGACATGAATCCCGCGAATGGCGGCACGCCCGAAATAGCCAGCGTCGCCGCCATGAACGTCACGAACGTGATTGGCATCTTGTGCCGCAGCCCGCCCATCTTGCGCATGTCCTGCTCTCCGCCCATCGCGTGGATCACCGACCCCGATCCCAGGAACAGGCACGCCTTGAAGAACGCATGCGTCATCAGATGGAACACGCCCGCCGCGTATGCGCCGACGCCCAGCGCCGCGAACATGTATCCGAGCTGGCTCACCGTCGAGTACGCGAGCACTTTCTTGATGTCGTTTTGCGCCACGCCGATCGTCGCCGCGAACAGCGCCGTCAGTCCGCCCACCACCGCGATCACGCCCATCGTGAACGGCGACATCGAAAACAAAAAGTTCAGCCGCGCCACCATGTACACGCCCGCCGTCACCATCGTCGCCGCGTGGATCAGCGCGCTGACCGGTGTCGGTCCCGCCATCGCGTCCGGCAGCCACACGTACAGTGGAATCTGCGCCGACTTTCCCGTCGCCCCGATGAACATCAACAGCGTCACGAAGCCGACCAGCGGAAACGCCGACTGATAGCCGGCGAAATTCATCGCCATGCCCGCAAGCCCCGGCGCGTACCTCGCGATCTCGCGCGTCACCAGCGTCGCGTGCCCGATCGACTGCAAGCCCGCGAACAAACTGTACAGCGCGATCACGAACGCCAGGTCTCCCACCCGGTTGACGATGAACGCCTTGTTGCCCGCCGTCGTGTTCGCCGTCACCTTGTACCAGAACCCGATCAGCGCGAACGAGCACAGACCCACGCCCTCCCAGCCCACGAACATCAGCCACAGATTGTCGCCCAACACCAGCACCAGCATCGCGAACGTGAACAGGTTGAGCCATCCGAAAAAACGCCAGTAGCCGTCGTCGTCGTGCATGTAGCCGATCGAGTAGATGTGGATCAGGCCGCCCACGCCGGTGACTATCAGCGTCATCACCATCGACAACGGATCGAGCCAGAACGCGATGTCCAGGTTCAGTCCGCCGACGTCGAACCACGTCCACAGGTCGTCGAGCATGAAGCGGTTTTCCGGCGGGATCGCGATCATCACGAAAAACGCGCGCAGCGCAAGGATGAACGCCGCGATGACGACGCCGCATCCGATGAAACTGATCGCGCGCTTGCCGAAGGTCTTCTGCAGCCACGCGCCCGCAATGAAATTGATCGCCGCGCCGGCCAGCGGCAGCGCCACGATCAATCGGATGAAGGTAACCGCAATCGGATGATCCATCGCTCAGCTATCCACGCAGCGTCTCGGCCGCATCGACGTCGATCGTCTTGAAGTTCTGATAGATCGCCAGCACCACCGCCAGTCCGATCACCGCCTCTGCCGCCGCCAGCATGATTACGAAAATCGCAAAAATCTGGCCGTCGTATTTGCCGCCGCCGTAAAACGCGAATGCAAGGTAATTGATGTTGGCGGAGTTGAGTATCAGCTCGACGCCCATCAGGATTCCAATCGCGTTTCGGCGCGTCAGAACCGTGAACAGCCCGAGCGAAAATATTATCAGGCTCAGTACCAGGAAGTGGTTCAGCGTTATTCCCCCGCCCATCCCGACTCTCCCGCTCTCCTATTCCCTGACTTCATGGCGCGAAATGACAATCGCGCCGATTAACGCCGCCAACAGCACCAGCGACGCGACCTCGAACGGCAGCACGTAATCGCCCAGGAACGCGTTTCCGATCGCGTAGGTCGTCGGCGCGGGCGTGTATGCCGTCGCCTGATGCCACTGCGTTCGCATCACCGCATACAGCATCACGATCGCCGCGACTCCTGCCACTACAATCGCCGGTCCGCTTCCCACCGCGCGATTCGATACCTTCACGTCGCCGATTCCCGCCGTCAGCATCACCGCGAAGATAGTCAGTACCAATATTCCGCCGACGTAAACCAGTAGCTGCACCATCGCGACAAAGTCCGCCGCGAGCAGAATGTAGATACCCACTATGCCCATGAATGCGCCCAGCAGCGCGAAGGTCGAATAAACTATGTTGCGCGAGAACGCCACCAGCGCGGCCGAGCCCACCGTCAACGCGGCTAGCGCATAGAATATTACCTGTGCGAGCATCGATTCGCCCTTCCCCGCGTTGCAGACCCGCGCGCGCGCTACGCCGGCTCGTCTCCGGCCGGCTTCTCGCCGCCAGGTTGCGCCCATTGATCGAGGTAGGCCATGCCGCGACTCAGGATTGGCGCGATTTTCGGATCCGTCTCCGGCCCTTTCTTGGCCTTGTACGCCATCACCGGATCCCGGACGAAGCGGCGAATCAGGCTCTCCAGCGAATAGTCGGCACCCTCGAACTCCGTCGTATGATGTATCGATCCGGTTGGACACGCCTCGCTGCACAGCCCGCAGTACATGCACTTGGCGATGTCTATATCGAACTGCGACAGCAGCAATTGGCGCGTTTGCTGATCCTTTTCGGCCACGATGACTATGCAATCGATCGGACAGGCGCGCTCGCACGCCAGGCAGCCCGTGCAGATTTCGAGATCGACATCCAGTATCCCGCGATAACGGAACGGCAGCGTGTCCTGCACCCGCACCGGCATCCGATCCGGATATTGCACCGTGTACGGCTTGCGCATGAAATGCGACGCCGTCACGGCCATGCCCTCGAAGATCGTCGAGACCGTGTCCTTTATATTATGTACGTATTCCAAAACCACGATTATCAATAGCCTCTATATAGTCGGATTGAAGTAAACTTCCATCCGTGAACGCCTGAGATAGTAGATAACCCGCTGAATGAATAGTGCCCCGAGCACGATCGCCCCGGCGAACATGATATAGCCCATCGCCACGTTGCCGTCGGGCCATATAGCTACCCACACCGCGGTGCCGATCATATTCACAAACGCGATCGGCACGAAGTATTTCCAGCATGCTGTCATCAGCTGATCGATTCGGACCCGTGGCAGCGTCGCGCGTATCCACATCGAGACGAACACCAGGAATAGTACTTTGACGTTGAACGTGATCACTTCCAGCACGTTCATCGCGACTACATTGCTCGTCACGTGCGGAAATTGCCATCCGCCGAGGAACAACGTCGTGATTATCGCGCCGACGATATACAGGTTTCCCCATTCCGCCATCGAGAAACACGCGTAGCGCCAGCCGCTATACTCAGTCGCAAAGCCTGCCACCAGCTCGGATTCGGCTTCGGGCAAATCGAACGGCGTCCGGTTAGCCTCTGCCAGCGACGACATATAGAGGATGTTGGCCGCCACGAACGTGAATGGATTGGCGAACAGGAACCAATGCTGCGGCGCCCAGCCCTGCCCGCGGATGATTCCCTGCATCGAAAGCGTGCCCGTCATCAGCACCACCGGGAAGATCGAAAGCCCCGCCGGTATTTCGTAACTGACTATTTGCGCCGCCGAACGGACTCCGCCGATCAGCGACCACTTGTTGTTCGACGCCCATCCCGCCATCAGCACGCCCACCACCGTGAGCGCCGTCACCGCCGTCATGTACAGGATGCCCACGTTCATGTTGGCCAGTATCAGCGACGACGAGAACGGCATCACCGCCCACGGCAGGACGAACGCCAGCATCACCAGGTACGGCGCCATCTTGAACAGGCGCGAGTCGGCTTCGTCGGGGATGATGTCTTCCTTGCAGACGATTTTTATTCCGTCCGCCAGCCACTGCAAAAAGCCCTGCGGGCCGACGCGGTTTGGACCCACCCGCGACTGGATTCGCGCCCACACCCGCCGCTCGACCCAGGTCACGATTCCCCCGAACGGAAGCGCGACGCCCAGGAACACGACCAGGCTCATCACGAACACCACGATCGCGGCGACCAGATCCCGCGGCGGGTTCTTGCCGAACACGCCCGACGCAATCAGATTTTCAATCAGCGTATGCATCGATGCCTATCGATCGATCTCCGGCGCAATCACGTCCAGGCTCGCGATCAGCGTGACCAGGTCCGCGATCATCAATCCCGCGCTCAGCTTCTGGATGATTCCCATCGCCGCGAACGATCCCGTGCGCACGTGAACCCGCCACGGATACCCGCTGCCGTCGCTGACCAGGTACCAGCCCATGTCGCCGCGTGCGCTCTCGACGCGAATCTGGCATTCGCCGGCGGGCGGCTTGAAATTGCGCACCACTTTCGCCAGCACCGCGCCCGGCGGAATCTTCTCCAGCGCCTGGCGCAGGATTTTCGACGACTCCGCCATCTCGCGAATCCGCACCACGTATCGATCCATCGAGTCGCCGAGCTTGCCCCACTGGCCGTTGCCGACCGGCACCTCGAACTCGAACTCGGGATACACTGAATACGGGATGTCCTTGCGGATGTCCCACTTGATTCCCGACGCGCGCAGATTCGGCCCGACCAGGTTGTAGTTGATCGCGTCGGCCGCCGTGATCACTCCGACGTTCGCCAGCCGCTCGACGTAGATTTTGTTCCACGAGATGAGCGCGTTGTATTCCTCGAGGATCGGGTTGAAATGATCCAGATACGCCAGCGCCTTCTCGCGCCATCCGGGCGGCAGGTCCCACGCCACGCCGCCGATTCGCATGTAGTTGAACGTCAGCCGCGCGCCGCACAGTTCCTCGATCAGATCGTTGATCATCTCGCGCTCGCGAATCACGTGCGCGAACGGCGTCATCGCGCCGATATCCATCGCCATCGCGCCCACCGACAGCAGATGCGACGCGATTCGGTTGAACTCGGTCGCGATCACCCGGCAGTACTCGCCGCGCCTGGGCACTTCGATTCCCGCCAGCTTCTCGCACGCCATGCCCCAGCCCTGGTTGGTGAACATCGCGCACACGTAATCGACGCGATCGGTGTATGGCATGAAGCCGCGGTAGCCGACTTTTTCCGCAATCTTTTCGATCGACCGGTGCAGGTAGCCGACGTCCGGAATCGCCTCGCGCATCACCTCGCCGTCGGCCCGCACCACGAAGCGCAGCACCCCGTGCGTCGACGGATGCTGCGGGCCCATGTTGAGCGTCATTTCTTCGGTGCGCAGCGTGCTCATTTCTTTTTCGTGTCGAGCCGCACTATCGGGCTCTCCCTCACCGTTGAGATTCCGTGGTATTCCGCCGGCTCGACGAAATCCTTGCGCAGCGGATGGCCGATCCAGTCCTCCGGCATCAGGATTCGCCGCAGGTCGCTATGCCCTTCGAAGTTGACCCCGAGCAGGTCGAATATTTCGCGCTCCATCCAGTTGGCCGACTTCCACACGCCCTCCAGCGTCGCCACGCTCGGGTTGTCGCGCGGCAGTTTCACCTTCAGCACCGCGCCGTGGCGATGCTGGTACGAGAACAGGTGATAGACCACCTCGATCCGGTCCTTGTAATCGACGCCGCTCTCGTTGGACAGGCAGTCCATCGCCAGCTCGGGATCCTCATTCATGAAACGCCCGACTTCGACGATCGCTTTAGGGTCAATCACCGCGAAAGGATCGGGCTTCTTGTCGGATATTTCCAGCACAGAATCGCCGAACCGGCTCTTGACCCGCTCGATTATTTGGAGCGCCTCCATCTGCTCAGGCTGCTGCGACCTGCTTTGCGTTGGGCGAACGCACCAGCCAGCGCTCCGTCATAATCTTCTCTTGCAGCTTGAGCAGGCCTTCGGTCAGCGCCTCCGGGCGCGGCGGGCAGCCGGGAACGTACACATCGACCGGCAGGATTTTGTCCACCCCGTCGCAAACCGAGTAGGCCAGTTGGAACAGTCCTCCGCAGCTCGCGCACGAACCCATCGCGATGGCGTATTTCGGGTCGGGCATCTGATCGTAAAGCAGCCGCGTCCTGAGCGCCATTTTCAGCGTCAGCGTTCCCGCCACGATCATCAGATCCGACTGGCGCGCCGAAGCACGCGGCACCGCGCCGAAACGATCGAGATCCGCGCGCGGGCCGCCCGTATGCATCAGCTCGATCGCGCAGCAGGCCAGGCCGAACAGCATGTACCAGATGCTCGATTTGCGCATCCAGTTCAGCAGTTCATCCGTCTTGGTGGTCAGAACGTAATCCGGGAGCGTATTCAGCAAAGGCATAAAATAAACCTCAGTCTTCGACCGGTACCTTCTTGATCCATTCCAGGTCGTGCTTGACCCACACGTAAACCAGGCCGACGAACAGGATCAGCAGGAAAATTAAAATTTCGCTGAGCGCATAAAGGCGCCGCCCCGAGCGCACCCAGTCCAGGTAAACCGCGGCAATCGGATATACAAACGCGATTTCGACCTCGAACACCACGAAAATCAGCGCGATCAGGTAGAAGCGAACGTTGAAATTGATCCACGCGTGCCCGGTCGGCGGCTCGCCGCATTCGTAGGGCGTCAGCTTTCGATCGTACGGATTTTGCGGCGCCAGCAGACGCTGTACGCCGAACATCACCGCCACGAAGCCGATCGCGATGATCGTTAGCGCCAGTGGCACGCCGAAATTGATATACATTTTAAGTTACCGAGTCCTCATTAATCGGCCCGGACTAACCTGTCAAGAAGGATCGCTTCACCAGTGCCCAATTTCGCTTAAGAAATTCTTAATTGATTCGAATCGTTGCGTCCCTCTTCCTCGGCAGTTGCCTGTTTGTCCGGGTTTTCCAATATCTTCCCATCGTTGCCGTGCTGAGTCTGACTATTTCGCCGACGCAACCGCATCGATTGCGCGTTACTTCCGAGTCTCGCCGTCGCCATGCGTTCCTGTGGCCGCATCCAGGCGTTTACGGATTTCGCGAAGCATGTCCTGATCGATCCATGAGCCGTGGCGGTTCGGACAGGCCATCGCAGCCAGCCCCAATTCGCCCTCCTTGATCGCCGCTCTGGCGCCAAGCCTCGCGCCGCAATCGGGACAATCGATCTCTGTGAGATGCCTGTGACGCATGTCTTCGACGATCTCTCCGATCCCGACGAAAACCTTTTCGCCCAGGGAATCGTGGTGAATCGCCCCCGCGTTCTCCAGACGCGCGCCAAGCTGATCTAGCGCCTCCCGATCAGCCCACGCGCCGTGATGCTTTGGACAAACCATTTCGCCCACGCCGATTGCCATCCGGGCCTCGAGTCTGTCGCCGCATTGCGGGCATTTGATCGCCTTGGCGTACTTCAGGCGCAGCCTTTCGATTATTTCCGCGTCGTGCTGGCGGGCCCATTGATTCTCGCGAGCCATCTCGGATTGATGGAGTGTGTCGCCGAGACGATCTTTTTCGTCGCTCATGTTTCTGCCTCCCGCGGGAGTTCTACCGGCGTTGATTGATCATCTGACAGCAGTCCGGTCGATCGCGCTGCCAGGCGGCCGCTATTTATGCTCCTTGTGCAACGCCTTCAATGCCGCCGCGTCGAGCCACGCGCCGTGCCCTGCCGGGCACACGTGCATTGATACTCCGGCCTCGGTCTTCGCCACCAAAAACTGCTTGCAATGCGGACAAGCCGTGTGGCTCATGCGCTCGCGCATCTTCTCGAGCAGGTCGGTATCACGCTGCCGCGCCCACTGATCTTCGCGCGCCGCCTCGACATCGTGCAGCTTGCTGCCCAGCCGGTCCTTGCTATCACCCGCCATAGTCCCGCCTCTTCCTCGGGCGCCCTCAGATCATCTCTTTGATCAGCTTGCCACTGCGCGCTTTCTCGACCGTGGCCTCGAATTTCGATCCGAGATCGACGCCCATCTCCTTGGCCCGCTTCTTCGCCCACAGCCCAACGTTGCGTGAGTCGCGATAGAACGAATCGTCGCGCGGCTTCGACGCGTCGAAACTCGCAATCCGTGACGACTCGCTCTCGACCACCGCGAATGACGACATCACCCGCCGCAGCCGCGCCGACCCGCACTCGGGACAGGTGCGACGCTCGCGGCGGCGCGATGAACCCATTATCACGTGCGAGCTGACGAGCCCGCATCGCGAGCATTCGTACTCGAAAATAGGCATCGGAACTAAAGAATATCCTGCCCGCCGACGGCCCGCAAATCAGCCGGTGGCGCGGCTTTCGCCGTCTGTCAGGTGGAACTTTTGTCTTCGCCGGCGCCGGGCTTGGGCGGCGACAAGGGCCGCCAACTTTCGCGCACATCCAGCGCCCGTCCCGCCAACGGATTGCCGACCAGCAGGACAAGTCCAATCGCGCCGACCACCAGCCCGCATCCGAGCCACCAAAGCGAGCGGTACTCGACGCCGAGCACGAGCATCGCGAGCGCCCACAGCGGGATGATAAGCGAGACGACGAAGCGCATCAGCGCACTCATCACATGTTCAGCATGTTCGACGGGGTCAGCCATCGATTCTCTATTTAGCCGCTCCGTCGGCGCCTTTCAAACCCCCGCTCGCGCCGCTAGTCACGCGCGTTCAGATCATTTCTTCGCTGCCTTGCCGCTGCCTTCGAGCTTGACGGCCTGACCGAAGCTCGGCTCGAGGTTATCTTGTATCTGCATCGTGCCGAGGTACTTGATGGCGGCGGTCGGCGTGAAGGTCACCGAGACCTTGCAAGTTCCCGCCTTCACACCCTTGGATTTCGGGCCGAGGGAGTCGTCGTTGCAGGCCTGACTGATGCTGAACGGACTCGTCACGCCGGATTCCATCTCGATAAAAATATTGGGTGGAGTCGTCGTGGTCGTCTTTCCCTTCTTCTTCTTCGTGGTGACCTTGCCCTCGTTGGTGATCGTCACCGTCTTGACCTTGCTGTCATTAACTTCGACGTCGCCGAAGTTGAGGGCCTTGGGCGATACCTTAAGCTTGCCGGCGACCGGAGCCACGACCACCGTGAACACCTTCGAGTCGCTCGAGGGGTTATATTGCGAGGTTCCCGGGAAGCTGGCAGCAAGCGTCATGGGTCCGATCCCCGACGGCGTGATCTCACAGGTGGCGTTGCCGCTGCTATCGGTTGTGGCGCCGCATCCTCCCGTGCCGAGCGTGAAGTTGACCGTTTTGCCTGCAAGTGCGGCTAGAGGATTCGCCGATACATCCGTCAGGTTCGCGCTCACGGTGACGGCCTGGGCCGGCGGCCCGCTGGTTGGGCTCGCGTTGAGAGTCAGGAAGGTCACGTCCGAGCCCGCGCCCCACGTGATTACCGACTGATTCGAGGTGACTGGCGAGCTTGATACTGTCGTGGATGCAATCACCGCGTCTGTGCCTTGATGCGCTCCGGTGTAAGTGAGGATGGCGTTGCCGTTTGAATTGGTATTCGCCAACTGACTCTGTGGGTTCGCTCCGGTGATTTGGAAATTGACCGGCGTTCCCGTCGGCACGGTTGCGAAATGGACCGAGGCCGTGAGCGTGACCGGACTGCCCTGCGCGGGATTCGGCGAGACCGTAGCCGGGGTCAGGCTGACCGTCGGCGGCTGCGTGGTTGGTCCGAAGCCGCAGCTGCCGTCGGAGCGGGTGACTCTCGACACCGTCGGACCGCCCGCCACGTAGAGACAGCCGTCGGGTCCGATCGCGAAGTTGGACAAGCCTGAAAAATCGTTCGTGGTGAGCTGCAGACCGGGCGTGGGCGCCGATCCGGTCAGGTCAAGACTCCACACGGCTTCATCAGGGCTGGACAGCGCATTGGCCTGCGGGTTGAAGGGCGCGATCAGGAATTGCGAGTCGCCGTCGGCCTGCATCCCCCCGGCTGTCATTCCCAGCCCGCCGGTAAGGCTGATGAGCGAGCCGTCGCCTGCAGTCAGGGTGGTCACCGTAGGCGGCGAGCCGGCAGTAATCCGCGCAATCGGCGCGCCGGTGGCCGCGGCGTAAGCATCGTACACCGTCCCATCCGGAGCAACCGCAAGGTTAAAGTTCTCGAAGTTATCCGGGGTCTGGGCATAGACTGTGGTGCTAGGACTTGTGCCGTCAATGCCCGTGACCTGCCAGATGTTCGGATTGACCGGGCCGCTCGAGCAGAAATCGTCCACGTACAAGGCGGGTATCGCGGGGTCAATCGCCATGTTCCCCAAGCAGGGAATGCCGGAGGCGATCGCGCTGCCGACCGTGCCGGTGGAAAGCGCGACCGGGACGATATCGCCGTTGGCGCCGCTTACCGAGCCTTCGCTGGCGAACATATTGCCGGCGGGGTCAATTGCGAGGCCGGTGGCGGGCGCCTGCACGGTCGTGAACAGATGGCTCGCGTCGGCGACGCCGCCTGAAGTGCCAAACTTGTAGATATTGCCGGTGGGCCAGTCGGTGACGTACATGTTGCCGGCCGCGTCCCACGCCATCCCGTACGCCCCAAAGCAGTTGTAGGAGAAGCCCTGATTGCCGGCCGAAACGAAAAACCCGGTCGCGAACCCGCTGACCTGGTATCCGGGCGCCGGATTCGCGGTTCCAGTCACATACGATGCGGAGGCGCATCCGCCAGCCCCGTCGGTGAAATCCACCGGTGCCGAGCCGGGCACCGGCAGGTTGCCGTCGGTGACGTCGGTTGCGGTGTAAGCGACGGTCTCGGTGTGTATATCCGTGACCGCGAATTGAATCTCGCCGTTGCTACCGGTAACCGCGGGTGAGGGCACGGTGATCACGGAACTTGCGCTGCCTTGGTCAAGGGCGACCACCTTGCCGGGTGTGGGCCGGCCGAGAGAATCCGTGAGCGTGACGGTAATCGTATCGGCTGTGCTGCCATCGGCAGGCTCAGTGCTGAGACTTGCAACGATACCGGCCGAGGTGGCGGGCGGCGGTACGAACGACAGTGAAGCTTTCTGCGCCAAGGTTACGCTATCGGTCGTGTCCGTAGCAGTAAGAGTGAGATTTTCAGTGTTGAGATCGGTGATCGAAAAGACCGCGGCTCCGTCATGATCCGTCACGGCGCTCGGCGGAGTAATCGTGGCGCTGCCCGCGCTCGCGCTAAGCGATACGCTCTTGCCACCGAGTGGAAAACCGTTGGCGTCCGTCAGGACCGTTTGCGCCACCGCGATGGTGGCGCCGTCGGCGGGGGCGGAGGCGTCCGCGTTGGCTCCTGCCGCCGCTGCAGTCGAGAGGCTCGGGCTGGCCGCCCCCGGCGATAAGCCGGTAAGCCCCAGCCGCAACTGTGGTAAATCGGGCGATCCCAAGCCGACGTGCGCGAAGTCGGATCCCATCGATGCTGCGGAGTGGAACGCGTTCGTCCCGGCCAGCGGATATAACGCCACGTTGGCGTTCCCAAGGTTCGAGCCCAGCATCGCGTTCAGCGCGGCTGCGTAAGCCGCCCATTCTGGCGCCGCCATACTGGTGCCGCCAAAGCGCCGCCCACTCAGACAACCGCCGGTATCCGCTTGGCAAATCTGCAGACCTATGGCCGGGTCGGCATCAACCACCACATCCGGGATCGAACGCATTGTGGAGCCGCTCAATCCGCTCTGATAAGACGGCGCGGCAAAGAATGTACTTACGCCGAAACCACCCTGTCCCGTGGGCGGCGTAGAATCAACACCATTCCACCACGTCTCGCTTTCGTACGTGAGCCCTGGGCCAGCGACGGGACTGCTGCCACCCACCGCGGTCGCATGGGGCGAATCGGCAGGCACTCCGACGGTGTTCGCGCTGCCGTCAAGGCAGGTGGTCCCGGAATCGCCGCTGCCGTTAAAGACGCTGATCCCGCCCGCCGCGGCCGATTGCAGAACCGTATCGATGCTTTGCGCGTCGGCCAGTGACATCTGGTCTTCGCACTCGGACCACGAGTTGCTGATTACCGTATCGCCATCGTCGATCATGGCGCTGAACATCGTCCCAAACGAGGTTCCATTGGGTGCGTCGTAAACGACGTAACTGGTATCGGGCGTTGGCGCCAGCAGCACCACCGTATCGACGTCGAGCAGGACCTCCGGCTCGCCTGCTCCCGGCGTCGCCACCCCGCCTTCCACCGGCACTACGCTTAGCTGTCCGAAGTTGGCGCCGCTTCCGATCACCTCGAGCCAGTCTTGCACGTCGCTGGGATTCAAGGTGTCGAACTCCAGCAGGCCGATTTTCTGCGGGTTCTTGCCCAGAGTCGTGTCGGGCCCCGTGGATGAGTTATTCGCCGCACCTACGCGGCTCGAACCAGAAGTGGCGTTGAAGAACTCGTTGCACTGCGGCACGTTCTGCCAAATAGAAGGGTTATTCTGGGCCATCGCGGCACAGGTCGCATAAGAGGCGCCCGAGGCGGCCAGAAACCCGACACATGCGGCCGTGAAAAGCGGAGCCGCATCCACGCGTACCGTAAGGTATAGCGCTTCCAGAATTCCAACATAGGCCGGGGTGGTGGTCGGAGTGAACGGGAAACAGATCTCCTGGGTGACCTGCCAGTCCGGTGCGGACCCTGCAGGCAAGGCGGCCAGCCCGGAGTCCGGCGCCGATCGGGACGGGATCGCGAGATTTGACAAACCAGTAATCGATTGCACTCGCGACGCCAATTGCAGCGGCAA
>Ga0187862_10000871_pt1 | contig 33493 bp, 35 predicted proteins | sample June2016WEW_10_1_FD_133003 | JGI IMG/M metagenome (GOLD analysis project Ga0187862, IMG submission 133003) | Peatland microbial communities from SPRUCE experiment site at the Marcell Experimental Forest, Minnesota, USA - June2016WEW_10_150 | ecosystem: Environmental > Terrestrial > Soil >...
ATCTAGAATAACCTTAAGTCATTCGTTTTTTTGCCAAACTGAGGCAATTTTGTCCTCAAGTGTAAAATTTGCCTCAGACGTGAACATGAAAAACCGGGGTTTTCGGACGGACACTAGCTAATTGCTGTTAGTTAATAGGAGGTAGCCTAAGCGGTATTTAAATGATTTCGCCAAATCGCCTTGATCGTAGCGCCTTCATTTCGAGCTGATCTTTATTGTGAATTCCACTCCTGAGAATTCGGTCCTTTCTCTCATTCCTATAAGACCCAAGCTTTTTGCAGCACTAGATTCGATAATGTAATCAAGTGGAGAAAATGCCCGCTCTCATTTCCTACACGGAGCAGACCCAATATCGAACAGTACTCGGACCTGGTGTCAAACAGATTTTGGTTATGGGAGAGATTAGACCAGAATTATGCAGGAGCTCAAGGCCGTGACCGTATCTCGATTATTACTAACCTACATCCCGTCCTAAGGATTCGTTTTGTATTTTCTTAGTAGATCATCCATAGCTCTTGCCACCGCCGAGTGGTCCTCGCTCCCCAAGGGAAATGACGGAATCCGATTCGATATTTTTTCGTTATGCACCAATTGGATTTTTATGGCAGGTATATAGGAAGATCCCCATTGATCGAGGCCGATCGAAACCTTGTAGTTCGTACCTGGAGGGTGCGGCGGACTTGCGGGCACCATTTCAGAGATTTGCGGGAAAAAAGCATCGCCCAGATCTTCATCGAAAGGCAGGCAGTTTAAACCTTCGCCCTTTTTGACCTGCTCCACGCAATTGTTGCATGAAATGCACGCCGCCTTCCTGAGGTCCCCTGCTTTCCACCGATTGATCAGACCCGGTTCGCGGATGAGAGGTCGGCTCATGGAAATATAGTCGGCCACTCCTTCCCGCAGCAGCTTCTCGGCCACCTGGTAAGATCTTATTCCGCCAACCAGGATCAGCGGTACTCGGGTTTTTTCCCTGAAGACTCGTGCCTCGACACCAAAATATGCTTCATCTTCCTCGTTTTCCATCTTGTTCCGCAACAGATCAGGAAGGTTTAGAAGTCCGCCGCTCAACTCAATAGCGTCGGTTCCCCCTTCTTCCAGCATGACACCCACTCTCAGGGAATCTTCGAGAGTAAGGCCATCTTCAACCAAATCGCTGGAGTTGAGTTTTACGATAATGGGGTATTCTCTCCCAACCATGCCCCGGACCGACTGTAGTACTTCCAGCAGGGCTCGTGCCCGGTTCCGGATGTCCCCGCCGTATTCGTCAGCGCGATGATTGTACCTTGGACAAAGGAATTGGCTGAGAAGGAATCCGTGAGCCGCAAAGATCTGGACACCGTCAAAGCCTGCCATCCTTGCCCTCACTGCCGCCAGGCCAAATGCCGACGCCAGCTCATGTATATCTTCGGCCGTCATTTTCTCTAAACGTGATCGAGAGAGATAAGCTCCCCCATGGGCTAGTTGCACGACAATCTTGCCGCCCCTCTTATGGACCGCGCGAACCATCTCTTGAAGACCCGAAATGAGCTCGTCCCTGTGAATACCCAACTGCCTTTCGGAATGCTTCCCGTCAGCGCGCACATAGGCATGTCCGGTTATGATGAGACCGACACCCCCGTCTGCAAGTTTGGACATTACTTCCAACAGGCTCGGCGAGCATTCTCCTTCATCCGTTGCCTGCCCTTCCCAGGTCGCAGACCGGACGAACCGGTTTGCCAAACTCAGGCCGTTGATTTCGCTCGGTTCGAATAATCGGCTCATCCTGCTCCCCTGATAACTGGAAATCCGGGACTGCCACCTGTCGCAAGCCCTGCTTTTTGGCAGGGAAAGAGTTTATCCCCACAGGCGCTCAAATAACGTGCTTGTATTTTGACCTGAGTAATGCCTCAACTTGACCCTGCATAGTCTCTATATGGGACGCGACTCCTCCAGGCACGAAGGATTATTTGCGTCTTTTCCCTCTAATGTATTCAAACGCATAATTTGCAGCCCTGGCCCCATCAGCACATGCAGTCACGATCTGGCGCATATCCGTGTCGCGAACATCTCCCGCTGCAAAAAGACCTGGCATCGAGGTCATAAGTTTCTCGTCAGTTTTAAGAAAACCCTCGGGCGTAGTTTCCACGGGTATTTGAATCATCCCGAGGTCGGCACCCCATCCGATGGCCATAAACACCCCATTGACCGGGATAAAGGACCTTTCACCTCCATTTAAGGTAACCGTAATGCCGTCAATTTCCTCGGTAGCATGAAATCCTTCGACATTTGCATTGAGAAGGATTTCTATATTGCCTTTTTCTTCGACTTGACGCATCAGCGCTACCTCGGCCCTGAGATTGTTCCCACGATGAATTATGATGACACGCTCAGCAAAGGCGGAAAGCGACAAGGCTTCGTGCACCGCCATATTCCCACCTCCCAGCACAGCCAGTGTGGCGCCTTTATCTCTAAAGAGAGGGCCGTCGCACAGGGAACAGTAGTATATGCCCTTCTTATCGGAATTGGGTACATCGAGCTTTCTTGGCACAACCCCGGATGCAACAATGGCAGCAGGCGCTGAGTATTCCTCCCTGGTATCCACAATCCCGAGGAATCCGTCATCGTGCTCAAGAAGTCTGTCGAGGCGAGCCATTGGCAGAAATGCCTCCTCGCTTTGCGTCTGTGCGAAAAGCATTGCGCCAAGTTGCGCGCCTGGCACACCGCCTATAAAGCCAGGATAGTTTAGAATGTGCTCAATCTTCACAAGGTTTCCGCCGGGAGTGTCTCCAAATACAGCAACTTCCATTCCGAGTCGCCGTCCATATATGGCTGCAGTCAGTCCGGCCGGGCCGGTGCCGATAATGATCAGGTCATAGCTATCCGCCATGTGAGTATACCTTCGTTTGAGGTGAAGCACGATTTCATGAGATGACCACGTTATACCATGGGTTTAAAGGTGCTCACTTTTATCCAGTTCCCGCCTTCCTCAATTCCTTCAAGTGAGGCTATGGATTCCGGCGGACCGATGAAGACAAGTATATTCTTATGCTGGATGCGCTCCGACGGGATTTCGCATTTCTCAATACTCCAGTCTCCCATGACATAGCTGAACAGGAAATTCTCCCCACGGTCTATCAAAAATCCTTTCGACCGTATAATGGAAGACGGCAGTCGGGCCGCAAGAGCCTCGACCTGCTTGATGTCATCGCCCGTCCACTTGTAGACGGCCGACATGAGACAGTCCGGGGGGGTCATCTCGGCGGTTATAGTATCCATCATATCCTCGAGATACCGATCCAGTTGCTCAGTGGTAAGAGACGGTTCGTAACTTCCTGCCGGAAGGGTGGCTTTTCCGGATTCATCTGCTGCGCTTTGGTCCAGGAAGAACTTTTCGAGGGGAATATCCGCATAAGTTGTCTCATAGAACTCCGGAGCGGGATGAAAGTTGCGGACCACGCCCATCACATTTTCGATTATTTCCGGGGTGGCAAGATCAACCTTGTTGATCAAAAAGCAGGTTGAGGAGGCTATCTGCTTCTCTATGGCGACATAGGTTTCATAGGCATCCATAAAGTTGCGGGCATCGATGATACAGAACTGATCCCTGAACTGAAATCTGTTCTTAAAAAGAGAGAGCTTCAAATCCCGCTTCAGGTCCGACGGATTTGCAACACCTGTGGACTCAATGATAAGGACATCCGGAGCAACGGTCTGGGCAATCTGATACAATCCTTTGATGAAGTCGGTTTTGACACAGACGCAGAAGATGGAACCCTTGCTTATCTCCATCATTTCAAGGTCGTCATTTTCAATTAATGTACCGTCCACACCAATCTCGCCGAACTCATTCATAAGGATCATAAGCTTCTTGTTTTTCGGGAATCGGTCTATGATGCGATTCAGAAAAGTCGTTTTGCCGCTGCCCAGGAAACCGGTGATCAGGTAAACATATGTGGTTTCAGACATCGTCTACATGTTCTCCTTGATAACTTCCATGATTTCCTTAACGCCAAGCAGCTTCCCAACAGAAAGAACTCTGCCGTCGATAACGAGTGCAGGCGTAATGAACACCCCCATCTTCATGAAGTATTCCGGGTCTTTTACCTTTTTTACTTCAATGCTGCCCGACGCACCGAGGCTCGATACCGCCGCCTGCGCATTCGCATAAAGTTCTTCACACCTTTGGCAACCAGGTCCCAACACCTCAATTTTCATGCTAGATCCCTTTCAGGGCCAAAACCCTCAAATGGTGCGCCCAATCCTCTCTGTGCCTTATCCCGCATCAGACATTCCGCGCGCGTCACTCGCAGAACGGCTCCGCAAGAGCTTCGTCCGGATTCAGCTTGAGGGGGTTAAGGCAAAACTTGCAAACTCCCAGATCCTCACCATTCAGAACAAGGATGCTCCAAACACCTTTGTAGACTTCCAAATCCGCTCCCAAAAGCACGCCTTCCAAATCCGACGGCGGCTCCAACCGCCTTATCCGATCCGTTTTGCCGCAATACGGGCAGAGGATGCCGAATAGAGCCACATCGGTTCTGGGCAATTCGTATTCAACAATGAGCCGCTTTATTGACGCCGTTGCTTGCCTGCGGTCCATAGCCTGAGTTAACGTCTGATTTCTTCTTTCAGCAGCACTTGTAAAGCCTGAGCAGTCTTTTATCCATAACAAAGTAAAATTTCATGAAAGATGTGCCGTCGCGCCGGGTTCGCACCCCGTGTAACGTATTCGCCAGCTCGATGGTGCTTCTCAGATGGGTAATCATGATGAGCTGTTTTCGGGCAGCCAAACCTTTCAGAAGATCCTGCATCCGCTTGTGATTCATATAATCCAGAGCAGGCTCCACCTCGTCTAGAAGGTAAATGGCACTCTGAAGCTGATCGAAAAGAGCCAGTTTTGCAGCCAAAGAAGTAATGGTGCGTTCTCCGCCGGATATAAGCTTTGATTTTCTGGCTCCCTTATCGGGAAAAAATACTTCTACCTCCAAGCCGTCCGCACCATTATGCCGGCACAAGAAAAGACGGCAATCCCCCTCGGGGAGCAACGTGATAAAGTATTGCCTGAAGCCCTGGTTCCACTCCGTAATAAAAGACCTAATATCGATTTTTGCAGATCTATCGCCCAAAAACGAGACGGCATCCTCCAACCTTTGAACCGGGTCCAACCGAAGCCAGTCATTGAGCTGCTCCTGGCGCACCAGGGTCTTCAAGGCATCCACCAATCCCAGGTTTTTGAAGCGATCAAGATAATGCTGCCGGTTCAAAGGTTTTTCATTTTCCAGATAAGCGTCATCTCCAGACCTGAACAAGCGCCTCTCCATACGGAATCTCGGATCATTCTTGCCGGTTCCTTCGCTCAAAATGAGGGCTACACTCGCAACCTCAGCAGATGGGTAATCCTTGCTTCCGCTGAAAAACAGATCATCCGTTCCGTAGCACCGGAGCCGTTCAAGATCGTTTTCTCCGAACGCCCAGGTAATTGCGTCCATGATGTTGGATTTACCTACCCCATTATTCCCGATCACGACGCCAATCCCGGGATTGAAATCCATTTCCGTCTCGATAGCGTAGGACCTGAATCCACTGACTATTACCTGTTCGAGAAACATCCGGTTGCACTCCGTTAACGATTTCTATTTATAACGTTCCCGGATCGCCTGAATCAACTCCTCCTGCGGCGGGATGGTTGCCTCGAAAACCAGTTCTTCGTTAAGGGCAATACTGGGCAGGGATTTGGCTTTGAGATGCTTGAACCGCTGAATGCCTTCGCGGGTGCGCATGTCCCATTCATGCACTTCGATGATTTCCTGAATATTCTTCGGCAACACCTGTACCGATTCCGCCATGTAGACGCAGGCAGCTCACTGGCGAAGATCGGTGAGCAGCACATCGACAACTACTTTGTTCACCGGCGGGCTCCTTCTTGTTTGTTTTCGATTGGAGCAGATGTGAACTGTACGTCGAGATTGCCGTCTTTCCACTCGATCAGAGCGTACCTGTAAAATCCCAGAGATCTCAAAGCTCCTACGCTAATCAGATCGACACCGCCGAGCCGGACGTGCTTCCACTCACCCGCTTGGCCAAAGAGGACAATGCCGGCCGTAAAGTGCTCCATCATGGACTCCAGTGCCGGGAACACCGATTCGTCGCGGAGATAATCGCTAAGATTGCAGACGGCGAGGATTTCGGCAGCGTAGGGGCCAAAGTCGGAGAACCCCGGCAGGTCCTGTATGAACCCGCCATGGAAAGCGACTCCGTGTCGATCGCACAAATTGAACGTTCGAATCAGAGGATTCAAAAGCAGGCGATCCCGGGTTGTCTGCCGTACAGCATGCCACGCCCCCTGCTCGACATCTGCCATCGGGGGTTGAACACCCAATGCAATCATGTGATCGAGCGGCCCCTGAACGCTTCTTATTTTTTCCCTGGCAGCCATCTCCACTACAGAATCATCCCAGTGACCGCCCCCTACCAGATTGCCAAGGCTGTAGAGGACTTGCACCCCTTCAGCTTTGACAAGTTCATGGACTCTTTCAATGCCGTCCAGATCACCCCGAACCTCGGCAATAACCGCCAGTTTTCGCAGTTCGCCGGCCTCTTCGATTCCTATGGTGACAGGGTCAGCCTCGTTGATCTCACCGTTTTTCGCCATTAGAAGGGCTTTAGCAAGCTGATCGGCACACGAGGTATCGTTGCGGCACACAATGCCGTGAAGAAAAGGCAGAACTTTATCGACGTCAATGCCGTCCAGCAGTCTGGCTATCAATTGGGAGTTACCGTGGCAACCACCCCCGACCACGCGCAGATCCCTTATGCTGTTGTCTTTCAATGTGAAATGGATTTCGGCGGGGCAAATGCCTTTAGGCTTGAATACATACATCCGGCACAGTTTCTCTTTCTGACTGCCGCTCTGAGACTGACTCCAATCTTCTTCGGGCAACTTTCCCGGGCAGCTCTTCTGCAGGGGCATGATCGAACTGAGCTGAGAGCCCTGGCTCAAGGGCCGCTAAGGGTCAGCCGGTGCAACACTGGGCAAGGGTCATTTCAGTACTTCTTCCAGATATTCTTCCAACACTTCGACCGGGGGTATCATATCAAATGCCAATTTCTCATTGACGAAAATAGACGGGATCGGAGCAACTGCACCTTCCTTCACCGACAGGGCGGCGTAGCGCTGAGCCCCCGGGCGCCTTTTCAGCACTACTTTCTCCCAGTGGACACGGTCTCCAAACTTCCTGACCGCTTCCTCGACCACCTCTGCCATGTATACACATGGGATGCAGTGATCCCCCTCGTAGATCACTTCAACAAAGGCGGTTTTCCAGGTATGATTGCCGCCTGGCTCATTCCGGCGCATTGTCATGCTTCGACAGGAACCTTTCGATCGCCTCTATGAGATCATCCCTGACCGGTATGACATCGAAGACCAATTCACCATTGATGAAAAGAGAAGGGATTGGAACAAACTGCATTCTCCGGTAAGCCTTCTCACCGTGAATGGCTATGCAAAGCTCCTCGAAGCGTTTGGTATGCTGTTTGTTCCTTTTGAACTCCAGTTTCGTGAATGTGATCCGGTCGTCATACGGCCCCAGGACTTCCACCACCGCTTGAGCCATATAATAGCTGGCGGGGCAGTGGTCACCCTCATAGACAATCTCCAGATGAATCTGCTTCTTCATAACATGACCAAGCTCTGCAAAATATATTCGGACAAACGGCCAAAAGAAATGCTTTCTGGCCACAACACGAAGCGCAGTTCAACAAGTTCTACCTAAAGCTACCTGAAGGCAGCCCCGGCCTGATTCCCACCTCTTCTTTCAGGAAAAAAGGGGGCATTTCGCAATGCCCCCAACACAATTCAAGCAGGAATTGGGAATAGTGATCTAGGAATCCGCCCGGGTCTTCTGACCCGCTCCCGCTCTCTTAAGGTTTTCCTGGATTTTGTCGAACTCGAAGCCTGTGCCTCGAAGCGCCAGAAGGCGATTGCGCATGGACTCACTGGGGGCCCTCTTCGCCATCTCGTCGATCAGTTCCTCGTATTGAGGAATGATGCTCTGAAACACCAGGTCCCGTTCGATACAGATGGTGGGCAGCACCTTGCCCTTAAGTTCCAGGAACTTTCCGATGCCTTCCTTGTTCTTGATTGACCATTCGCTGTATTCGATCATGTTCTGGATATCGGCGGGCAAAGCGGCGATAGATTCCATCATGTATCCGCAAGCGGCGCACTGCACGCTGTCCAGAGTGAGCACGTCAATGTGTATCTTTTCTTCTGCCATATTGTTCTCTCCCACTCTGAAGGTCTACCAGGAATCCGGATACTTGGCATAGTACTCTTCGAACCACGCCTTCGCCTCATACGCCTGATCCATATGTTCCACCGGAACATCGTATGGCATGTCTCAGCCAGGTGCAAAGCAGTACCCTATGGTGCCGCCGGCTGCAAGGCTGACAATGGCATCCTCCCGAGGAGAAAGAAGGCCAAGGGAAAGCGCCAGTGTCAGTTTCAAGTTACCGCCGAACCCCACGTTATGTTTCCTGGCAATATCCCGAACGAAGTTGAGGTTCAATTGTTCATCGATGGCAAACCCGTGGGTGCCGCATGTTGCTACAGATTCCATGACCTTGGTCGCGTCTCCGCAGATAAAAAACGAGGAGGTCTTTCCGGCATCATGGATGACCTTGATGGCTTCCTGGCAGTACGGATGCACGAACTCCTTGAAGGTCACATCCTTTATCTGGGAGGCGACCGGGTCCACGAGCGCTATGATATCGGCGCCCATCTCAGCGTAGAACTGGGCCGCCCTGGCTCCGACCTGACCGGCGTACTTCAGGATGTCGTGGGCTTTTTCCTTGTTCTTGTACACGTCGGTGAAAATACGCACCCCGGCCAGATGGGACGCGAGCGTCAATGGACCGCAAAAAAGTCCCATCAATGCGCAGTCCATTTCCTCAAGCTGGGGTTTGGCGATCCTGGCTGCCTCGTACAGAATGGGCCATCGTCCACTCTCCCTGGTGGGCAATTTCATTCCTGCTGCCGCCACGCTCTTGTCGGACAGCGGATGGTTGGTTACTGAAGGCACGTTGTCCGGCCACCATTTCAGGTCGCAACCAACTGAATTAGCTTCTACCGACAGGTCGAACACCAGTGGGATTCCATCCGCATGGTACCTCTTGGCTGCGAAAACGACTCCCTTGGCAAGCAGCTCAGGGTCCTTGAGCATCTTGTCCGCAGGCTCACCAATGAGGAATGCGCAATGGACACCTGCATACGGAACCCACGGCGCGGACGGGGTCTTTTTGCCGTGGACTGCATCAATGAGCATCTGTTTTGCCATAAACTACCTCCATGTAGCTTAAAAGGATTGTTTCTCCAAGAGCTCGATCCGGGTAAAATTATCGGATCGATGACCCACCCCCTCCAAGCTCACCCCAAGTGAACTCGAAGGGACCTCCCTTAACATTGCAAGCCTAAAGAACCGGATACCGGACAGAGTCTTCCTTAATCAACGATTCCAAGGCATTGGGAGCAGTCGAAATCTTCCTGGCAATCACTTGTCAACGTGATGGTGACGTTTTTCTTCACCGCCATACCTAGTTCGGCCTCGACAGCTTTGACCAGGGCGGTGGGAATCGGACAGCTTGGGTGTAGTTTACATCGGGCTCCGGTTAGAAATATTTGATTCTGTCCGAAAGCCCCCCCGACAATATCCATGAAATCAACTTCAGAAATCTCCGCAGCCAATTCAACAATCTGCTTGCACGGACTTTGCATCCGAACTGCTGCTGTGTATTTTCCCGTCCGGCTGACCTCAATCAGGCAGACGAAACCACAAGCTCCGGGATCAACACAAACCGTTGTCACGATCCATCACCATTTAAACACGATTAAAGGGAGCTGTGCTCCATTTCCGGGCCAATGAGCGCTTGATGTGAGGTATTGTGGCAAATATCATCAGCAACCGTAGAATCAGGAGCGGTCGAGAGAGGAGGTTGAGCAGCAAACATCGACGGTTTCTATGGGGAGTCTCAGTGCGACAATGTGTTCTTGAATATAGAGAACATAAAATCCGAATTCCATCGTCCGAAAGATGATTTTGGAGTTGAAAGCGGTCCAACTGACGAAAAGCGGCCAGCTTTGCTACTACGTCATCTTCGCTACCCCACCTCAACAATTCCGAGTTCTATCGCGAATTGAATGAGCTGTGAGAGATTTTCTATCTCCAGCTTATTCATTATGTTTGCACGATGTGTTTTCACGGTGCTCATACTAACGCACAGTGTGTCCGATATCTCTCTTGAGGACCTTCCTTCGGCCATCATCTGGAATACCTCCCTTTCCCGGTTGGAGAGTTTGGCATATAGGTTTTCCTCCGAAGATTTCACTCGTTTCATGGAGATGTAGTCCTCCACGACCCTGCGCGATATGGAAGGGCTCAGGTAAGTATCGCCGTTGATCGCAGCATTGATGGCCCTTATGATGTCGTTTCCGGTTGAGTCTTTTAGAAGATACCCCGAAGCGCCCAGGCTGAAGAGCTCACTTATGAACCGGTCATGAGAATGCATCGAGAGTATTATTACCTTGGTATTACGGGACGCCTTCTTGATCTGGCGCGTGGCCTCAATTCCGTTCAGAACGGGCATGGCTATGTCCATTAGCACGACGTCCGGTCTTAACTCCTCCACCTTGCTTACAGCTTCCCTGCCGTTCCTAGCTTCTCCGATGACACAAAGGTTGCCGTCCCCGTCCAGGAGCTTAGCGAGTCCTTGCCTTACAATCGTATGATCGTCGGCCAAAAGGATAGTGATCGTTCTACTGTTCACGAGAATTCTCCTTCACGGGTATTTCGATACGGATTTTCGTTCCCCTTCCCACTGAAGAACGTATGGAGAAAGTACCACCGATCAGGGCAATTCGTTCTCTGATACCGAGTAATCCCAACCCCTGTCTGTACGATTTGGACATGTCGAATCCAACCCCATCATCCTCGGCCACATAGATGATATTTGGGTATCCTTTGATGATTGAGAGCCTGAACACTTCCGCCCCTGAGTGCTTGAGCGCGTTTGTGATAATCTCCTGGGAGATCCGATACAGGACGGTCTCGATCTCAGGGCCTGGGCGCTGATCGAATCCAATCATTCTGAAGTCAATTTCCAGGCCGCTGTACCGCCTGATACCGTGCAGATACGACTCCAGTGCAGGCTCCAAACCAAGGTCGCTCAACACTGCCGGGTGCAGTCTGTAAGACATGTTTCGCATATCCTGGTATGTGCGGCTGATTTGTTTCTTAACTTCCGCAATTTCCTCTATGATGTGAGGGTACTCCGGTGGAATGTTGTTGCAGATGTTCTCAAGAGCGTAATTGATGCCTGTCAGAGCCTGGCCCGCCTCGTCGTGCAACTCCCGGGCAATCCGCCTGCGTTCCTCCTCCTGCGAGTTGAACAATCTGGCGGTCAGTTGCTTGAGCTCTTCCCGGTGTTGATGAACGGTTTGGAGCAGGAGCGAATTCTCAATGGCGCTCCCCAAAAAATTTCCGAGCGAACCAAGGATGCGCTGGTCCGGCTCGCTGATCCGACTTTCCGGGGGAACCTCCAGAGCAAGGAAACCCGAGGCCCTGTCCTTCCTGGTAATCAGGAAGCAGGTAAGCTCCAGATTACTCCCGGCGCCGCTGTCTTTCAAAGTCGCTTTGAAAGGCGGAAATGATCGTAAAGTGCTCGGCGGAAGCGTTCCCTTGAGCAAAAAGCGCATCAAAGCCCTGTCATGGAGCCTTACCTGGGCCATGCCGGCCTCCACGCTGGGTGGAAAGCCGTAGTGTACCTTCAGCGCGAAGTCCTTCTCCTCATCGATGAGAAAAATTCCTCCGGACCGAAGTCCCAACCCGCTCAGCGCCTTTTTCAAGGCAACCATGAGAATGTCGTCAAGATGTTGAGTTGCGTTCATGGCCACTGCAACGGCATGGATAAGAGACAGCTTTCGGTACTGCTGTTGCAAATTACGAACTCCGTCCATGCGGGCGGTGATATCTTTAGCAATGCCCTCGTATCCTGCAATTTCTCCGTTCACATCTTCGACGGCATTGCCGCTCATCAAACAGTAAATGGGGGTCCCATCCTTTTTGAGGAAAGAAGCTTCATAGTCTTTAACGAAGCCGTACCGGTCAATCTGTTCCCTGAAAACCCTCCAGTGCATGGGATTACTGAAAACCTTCTCTACGGATTGAAGGCATAACAGTTCCTCCTTGCCGTCGTAACCCAGCAGGTCCACGCAAGCCTTGTTCATATCCTTGAAAACGCCCTGTTTGGATGTAATGAATATCATGTCTTTCGACCCATCAAACAGGCGCCTATATTTGTCTTCTGAAGTCTTAAGATCATCTTCGAGGCGTTTACGGTCCAAAGTATCCTTGAAGACATACATCGCTTTATCGATTGCAGCTCCATCATGCCCGGTCAGCGTACACACCGTACATATAATGGGAAAGCTCAGGCCATCAGGTCTCATCATCTCGAATTCGCGGATAAAGACATTCTTTCCCGTTTTACCGAACTTATGCAGAGTGCAGTCTGCATTGCAGATGCTGCTTCTGAATACCTCACTGCAATGCTTGCCTATGGCATCTGAAACGGATACGCCTGTAATCCTTTCAGCGGCCGCATTGAAGTAATCGATCTTGTTGCCTTGACCGGTGGTGAAGAGTCCGTATGGAAGATTGTCCAGGACCTCAACGAGCGCCTTTTCTTTCCCGGAAACGGCATCTGCGATCTCCGAGCCAACACACACCATGTCGTCGGAAACAAACAGGGGAAACTGCGGCGAAGGCTTCTCGCTGTTCTTCTTGACAATGAGGTATATCACTCGACACTCCTCATCAGAGCACTTTGGGATGTAGCAAATTATCTGCTATAGTCTCCATCTCTGCGGGTGATCCTTGGAAGACAGAACCGCCGAAAACTCTGGTGCACGCGGTAATAACACTCCGGCTTTGAGCGCGATGGACCGGCAAGCGAGTGCAAAGCTAAATGAGCCTGGGAGATAACAGCAGAGTGAAGGATCGGCATTGAGAAAAAGTAAGGTGGCACTCCTCGAGAATGGGAGGATGCGCCACGGCTCAGACGGATTATAGCTATATTACCCTATTCATAATGGCCGATCAAGACCTGACGGCAGAGCTGTCAATAGCTCATGAACACCTCCGCTCTTCAAAGTACATGAAATGTCCGGCTCGATCAATCGCCTTAGCCGTTATACTTCGTTGCTTTTATAAAAGTCGGTAGTGGTTCCCATTTGGCTGAGGTCCTGTCTGCGTTTGCTTCCTGAGAAATCTCTTTCCCTTTCTTGTGTCAGGGTTGTGTCAGGATTGTTGGGGGGACTAGTGATTCGGAGTGATTTCTGTTGAGTCGTGCGGGTACATTAACCACAGACCCAGCCACGCGGAGATCACCGGCTGCGGCCCCGCCGCCGCGAAAGCGCAAGGGGTCTGGTGATGAAGCTACCGAGAATAAGAGGGAAGGCGATGGATTGCAAGGTCTACGGCTACAACTGCTTGGATATCAAGCAGACGAGGCAGCATTCTACCGCCTGAGCTGGGTGGTGACGATTTCGGCTATCTGGTCTTCGGTCAGCCCCTTCCCAACGGCAACTTTTCGACCGGCGACAATTATCGTTGGCGTGACACTGACCTGATTTTCCTTCCCAATTACCGAGAATGCGTCATGCTTCTCCACAACAACCTGTCCGGCAGGGAATCGCTGCGCCGCCCGCTGAGCTTCTTTTTCCGCCTGCATGCATCCGGCGCAGGGGGGTGTCGTACCGAAAACCAAAACCTTGATGCTGTCCGACGTCGGCTGGTTCCCTCCCTTCGACATCATCCTGCCCGGGATACTTTCGGCTTTTCCGAAAATCAGAGGATCTTCCTCGCATGCACACGTTGCAGTCTTTCTCTCCATAACGGGCTCAAGGAATCTGCTGAAAAGCAGTGCGGATAAAATCCCTCCCATGAACGGGCCGAGAACATAAACTGTAAAAAAGCCGCCCGATGGACCCGGAATGGCCACACGCCCCCATCCGGCTAAATAAGCGAACAAGCGGGGTCCAAAATCCCGTGCGGGATTGAGCCCAGCCTGAGTCAGCGGGGCAAGAACCCCAATGATCGCCGTGACCGTCAGGCCGATGAGGATGGGTACAATCTCACTTGACGGACGGCCCACATTACATCCTTCCGTCAGCATAAAGATCGTAATGACCAGCAAAGAGGTCCCAAGGGTTTCGACCAGAAAGGCAAGGGGAAGAGAAACGGAAGCTAAATCCGCGGGTGCGCCTGGATTCGGGAAATACTCACCGAACATCATCGCCGTTTTCACCGAAGCTCCAGTTCCCCGCGTTATATTGTGGACAAGCTCGAAGCTTGCAATAGAGCCTGAGAAGATCCCGTAGACAAGCATGCCGGCAGCGAAAGCTCCCAACAACTGGGCCAGCCAGTAGTAGGGCAGTTTCCGCAGACGCATCCTTCCAGCCACGACCATGGCAAGACTCACGGCCGGATTCAGATGAGCGCAGGAAAGATGTCGAGTGCAGTAAATGGCCAAGGCTACCCCGATTCCCCACATTAGGGCTACCTGCAGTAGTCCCGAGTGGGCGGAAAAGAGCACCGTTACGGCTACAGAACCGATCCCGAAGAAAACCAGTATAAAAGTGCCAAGCAACTCGCCGGTAAAACCTTGAACAACCTCGTGGCTTATCAGTTTTTCCCAGGGTTCATTATTAGTCGCCATGACAGGGTCCTCCATCTCCCTTGAGTATCAGACTGGAGCGTCCAACGGCGGCGAACAGCGTCCCCCGTCACGCCTGGCGGCCGAAAGGATCTCGACGCTCCGCGAGGCGCCCACCTCTTCAACCCCCCAGCAAACTCACGAGCTTTTTGACCGAAAAGACCTTGCCCTGGAACACCACCATGCCGTCGACTGCGAGTGCCGGGCTTAGCAACAGGCCGTACTTGTCACGGACCTCCTGGGAAAGAGTCCACTTTTTGACCACCGTGGCATCGATTTCCGACAACGCCAGCGCTTCCCTGACATTTTTTATCAATTGATCGCACCACTCACACGGCGGTTCCAATCCTATGACTTCAATTTCCATGTTTTCACTCCTGCGCAGGTTTCAATGCATGCGTCAGATCTCCCTGATCAGATAAGGCGGATTGGGATAGGCCGGGCTGAAGCACTGCAGGTCAATGAATTCCGCCTCGATGCCCATTTCTGCCGCCGCATCGGCGACTGCCATGCGCACGATGCTTTCCAGCTCCTCGGGCTCCATCTGCACCCGGGCATTGACCAGCAGCGTCGCGCTGAGCATATCGACCATGGGTGGGCCGCCCGGAGACGGATCGTCGTTCAGTTGTGTCAGGTTGCCCCAGATCGAGCGGCCCTGGCTGGTCATGACTAATTTGAGGTGGCCTATGCCCGCGTTGCGCGGGCGCAAGCTGTCCCTGATACGCAGGATTACCTTTTCCAGCACATCGGCCGGATTGAAAGGCCGCTGTCCGGCTATCTTGACCGCAGCATTCAGCCAGCCCAGGACCGCTTCGGCCCGAGCATAGCGGTCATAGTCGATCTGACCCAACACCGTCGCGGCGCCGGGTCGCCCGGTGGCCAGCAGCTCCAGCCAGGCCTCCATACCTTTACCTTCGAGGGCCGAGATTGGTAAAACCTGTTTGGCGGGAAAGCGGCGGCGCAGCAGGCCAGCAAGCCGATTTGACTCTTTCGGCCCCACCTGGTCGATTTTGTTCAGCACGATCAGATCGGCCTCTTCGAGCTGCTTGCCAAACAGGTAGTTGATATCTTCCGGGAAGGTGGTCGGGCTCTCTCCCAGCAGCAGTTCGCGTACTCGGTCGGGGTCCACCATCGTGGAAAACGGTGCAAAGACAAATCCATCGCGATAGTTGATTTTGATAGGGTTAGCCACGGCTGCCACGAAATCTGTGCAACTGCCCACCGGCTCCCCCAGGAGAATATCGGGGTCATGGGCGAGAATCTTGTCTACATGATCGATCAGCTCATCGAATTTGCAGCAGAAGCAACCGCCGACTACTTCTTCCACAGGCACATCCAGTTTATCGAGCATCTGGCGCACGACGAGTGTGTCGGTCAGGTTGCCGCTTTGGTCGTTGGTTATTATTCCCACCTTCTTGCCACGGCGGATCAGCAGCTTGGCCAGGGCTCCAAGCGCCGTTGTCTTGCCGGAGCCCAAAAAGCCGCCGACGAATATCAGCCTGACAGGTTTGCTGATGGTGAGCGGTCTGGGTTTTTTCATAATAATTCCTTTGATGCCGATGGGCGGTTGGGGGTCAACATCACTTTAGGTAAAATCGCATTCGAAAACACCCGCTGGGCTTCATCCATAAATTTGCCGATCAAGGTCACGTGTGTGCTCAGGGTACTCATCCAACGCCACAGGCACTCTTTGCCGGCTTCGGTGAGAAAATATTTGCGCTTGGCCGGTCCCGGCGCACTCGTATCCCAGGTCGAGGTAAGCACTCCGCGCTTTTCCAGCATGTTCAGGTGCCGATAGAGGCCCCCCATGTTCAATCCAAAGCCCAATTCCTGGAGTTGACCCAGGATGATCTTTTGGATTTCGTAGCCGTGTGAACCTTCTTGTTGATAAAGGGTCAGCAGGATCCAGGGGGCCACCAAAGTGCTGATGTTTTTCCCGGAACAGGGGCACTCGTTAAGATCAACAATGGGCATTACTCATCCTCCTAATATACTCCACTTAGTGTAATATGGCACCATGAAACTAAAAAGGAAAGCTTATTTCAGGATGGTTGCTGACGGTTTTTACGGGTAGGGCATGCCGGTCCGCCCAGGCGTATTCGATGGGTTCAATCCGAGTCAGGCTGCCCCTGCGCTGTGCGCATTGCAATTCGGCTGTAAATGTCACCCCGAGGCGCCTGTGCGACAACGCGAAATTTCACAAATTTTCCGCTCGATACCTGGCCACAGACAATCGAAATTTTAAGAGATTAAATTCCTGCGGCGGTTTTTGCCGATGAACTCCACACCTCGCGCAACGTGGAGTTCATCGGCTTACTATCGGTGCTCAGCCGTGGTTCCCTTCCATGCAACCAGTATCATGCAAGTCTTCCCACTGCAGGACTTGGTTTCCGCCCGTACTCCCTGGCCGTCTGAACTATTGCACGCAAGTTCTCCTCCTTAACGTCCGGCCACAGGTCGCACCCAGGCCAAACAGCGTCCACGCCGCCATCGATATTTTTTTTGATACCGGCGACAGCCTGCTCCACGGTCGTCTCTTCTTTGCATGGCAGGGCGAAAACATCAAAGTTGCCGAAAATGAGAGCGTCGTTTCCCAGCTTCTTACGCGACTCGACGAGGTTATTCTTGATGTCGACGCTTATTGCGTCAGCCCCGCAATCGGCCATCATCTCGACAATCATGTCCGTAGCCCCGCAAATGTGCAGGATCTTGGGAGACTTCCATGCTGCAAGAATACGCCTCATCCTGGGTTGGATCATGGTCTTCCATGTCCTTGGGCTTATCAGATCCGTCCCTGTACCCATCTCCCGCAACGTGATGTAGTCCGCTCCCGCAGCCTGTAGGGCCTGTCCGATTCGGATAATCATGTCGGAGATCTTATCCAGGGTAGCCTCCACCTTGGCTTTCTCCTTGAATACCCCTTTGAGGAGCAGATCCAGTTCCAGGAGCTGTCCTGCCATGGTGAAAGGCCCCAACTGCCAGACGCCTACCGGATACTCCGGGGCCTCTTTCTTGATGATGCCGATGGCGTGAGGAATGAGGGGCAGACGCCCAAGTTCCATAATATTTTCCGGTATTTCCACCTCATCCATGATTTTCCACCGCTTCTCGGGGATAGTAGGATAAAGGATATCTTCCGAGTTTTCGTATAGGCTGATTTTGTTGCCGAGAGCTTCTGACTCCATACACATATCATAGGGCACCACCACCGAATCGAAACCAAACATACGGCTCGATTCCATAGCGGACTGAGCAAGCCGGTTTGCATCCGTGTGGAGTTTAGCAAAACGGTAGCCCAGTTTCTTGACGGCCGGCATGACCACCATCCCAAATCCACTGAAAAAAGGTATGGTGTCAACCGGTTCCCTTCTGAAAAGGCTCATCACTCTCTCTTTCGGGGTTAGAGCTGCCATAGAATTTTTCCTTTCTTGTTATGAATGCAATTACATTCCGTTACGCCGCCGGGAAGAAAAATCGAGATGGTCCTGTCAATGCAGGCCATGCTCGTTACCGCCCGGAAAAAGGCATCAGCGTAAGAAACCATATTGCCAGGGGCGAGCCAATCATCTCTCAGTCGATTTTTGCCGTTTCATCGGTCTAATTCCAGCCGTCAAAGAGATCCCTCGCTGTTCATCTGTGAGCAGGAATCCCAAGTCCTGGAACCTTGTCTGCCTGCGTTGGAACGCGCAGCCCTTCCAGCCTGCTCGGGTCCCTCTCGCTACTGCATCCAAAAGCGACCTCAGCTTCACTACACCAGTTCATTAAAGCAATTGACGCTCTGAGAATAAAAGGTGAGAATGGAAAACGTCTTGAGCTACTATCATCAGGGCCTCGGGTGAGCAAGGAGATGGATCGGTCGAAATCCAAAGCTTTTCGCTTTTTTTTTATCCTCATGTGCATCACATTGACTTCCGTATGCTTGTTTGTCCATGCTGCCGCTGGATCAGTTGCGGGTCGTTGGGTTTGCGATCAGGTGGGAAGATGGCTACTGGTGCCGGAGAATCCCCAAAGCATCATTGCATTGGCCCCCAACATCACCGAGTTGATCTATACACTCGGGGAGGAGCATCGACTCGCCGGTGTTGCTCAGCAGAGCGACTACCCCGTTGCCGCGAAATCGCTTCCCACGATCGGAGCATACATTCACCCCGATATCGAAAAGATAGTGGCGCTTAAGCCCGATCTGTGCATTGCGATAAATGACGGCAATCCGCGAGACATAATTACCAGGCTGGAATCCCTGGGTATTCCGGTATACGTGATCAATCCACTGGACCTTGACGGGATAATGCGGAGTTTACTGGAAATAGGGAAACTGCTGGGAGCAGGTAGGAAAGCGGAGCTGGCGGCCGACGGGATGCGAGCGAGGATCGAGCGCGTAAGACTGTTTGCCGCCCGGACGACATCCCGCCCGAAAGTGTTGTTCCAGATAGGTAATAATCCACTTGTGTCGGTAGGAAGTGGCACATTTGCCCATGAATTGATTATCGCGGCCGGTGGTGAAAATATCTCCAGCGGCTCAGCGGCGTATCCTCGTCTCACAAGGGAACAAGTGCTCGTCCTCCAGCCTGACGTGATCATTATTACTTCCATGACCAAAGGGGAAAATTTCGACCGGGCAAGGACCGAATGGAACCAATGGCCCAGCCTTCCTGCAGTTAGCAATGGGCGCGTCTACGTTGTAGATTCCGACCTGTTCGATCGGCCTTCAGTCCGCCTGGTCGATGCTCTCGAACTGCTGGTCCGTATCATCCACCCCGAGTTGTTTCACACGGACTAAATTTCGAGGTGCTGGATTAATTTGCGCATAGCTTCACTCGTAAGCCGCATTTTTCTTGTTTGCACTCCACTGGCTCTGATCCTGGTGATTGCCGCCGTCTTGGGGCTGTTTCTCGGAACAACGTACCAAAGCATAGCCGATGTGCTTTCAGCCATCGTCACAAAAGGCCGCGTCGATTCCACACTGGCCACCATCGTATGGCGTATCCGTATGCCCAGGGTGGTGCTTGCCATCCTGACCGGCGCATCGTTGTCGCTGGGAGGACTGGTATTGCAGGCCCTGCTGCGGAACCCTCTTGCCGAACCATACATACTGGGCATATCCGGTGGATCGGCCGTTGGGGCTATAGCAGGCATGCTGCTTGGCTTTTCGCAACTCCAGGGGGTCGCGTTTTTCTCTTTTGCCGGAAGCATGGCTGCCCTCTTGTTGATCCTTGCGATAACGTCCGGAGGGATGGTCATGAAGAAGGATTCGTTGATCCTTGCCGGAGTAATGGTGAATGCATTTTGCGGCTCCATAATCATTTTTCTGATCTCGCTGACCCAGGACAGGCGTGTCCTCAATATCCTGTTCTGGCTGATGGGGGACCTCTCAATGTCGTCCCAAACTCAAGTAATGGTGCTTGCAGTCTTACTGATTCCCTGCACGGTAATCATCTTCTTGTTTGCCCAGCCCATGAATCTGCTCCTGATGGGAGAGGAAATGGCAGGGAATATGGGTTTGAATGTGCGTAGAACATCCCTGGTATTGTTGATGACCTCATCCCTTATGGTAAGCCTCACGGTCTGCTGTACAGGCTTGTTGGGCTTCGTCGGGCTGGTGACGCCTCATCTTCTTCGCCTTTTGCTGGGTCCGGACCACAGGGTGCTCGTGCCGGCCTGCATTTTCGGCGGCGGCGCTTATCTGGTCTTCTGTGACTTGCTGGCCAGGATTCTTCCCGCGCAGGGGGAAATGCCTGTAGGTGTCATTACAGCCATGATCGGCGCGCCGCTCTTTATGTTTCTATTGTGGAGATCGAAACGATGAAACAGGCGGTCGTCGTCCAGGATCTGAATATACTCTACGGAAAATTGCCGATACTGCGAAATGTCACCTTTTCGGTCACCGAGGGCGAGTACTTCATTATCATCGGCCCCAACGGTTCCGGAAAAACTACACTTGTTAAAGTTATCTCGGGGTTTCTAAAGCCGCACAGCGGCAGTGTTGAGATCATGGGCCGACCTCTTGTGGCCATTACCCGTAGAAGTCTTGCACATGCTGTTGCTTTGGTTCCCCAGTCCCCACCCATGGACGTCCCTTTTACAGTGGCCGAAGTTGTGCTCATGGGACGGTCCCCGCATCTGGGACTGCTATCACTCGAGGGCCGGGAGGACATGGAAATCGCTGAGCAGTCCATGCGCTTCACAAATGTGAGCCACCTGGCCCGATCCAGGTTGGACCAGTTGAGCGCTGGAGAGCGTCAGAGGGTTCTTATCGCCAGGGCCGTTTGCCAGCGGGCCGGAATCATAGTTCTCGATGAGCCTACTGCTTCGCTGGATGTGGCTCATCAACTGCACATCATGGACCTCATGGAAAAGCTCAGGACAGAGCAGGGCATTACGGTGATCATGGTTTCCCACGATCTGAACCTTGCAGCCATGTACGCAGGCCGCATTCTGCTATTGAACCATGGTAACATTGCAGGGATCGGAGCTGCCCGGGATGTGATCCAGGCCGGATTGCTGGAGGCGACATACGGTTGCAGTCTGCTGGTCGACCAAAATCCATTCAGGGAGGTTCCCAGAGTTACTCCGGCGCCCGGAGAATTTGCCCAGCCGGACAGCCTTCACAGAAAGGTATTCTTGAAACAGGATTGAGGAGGGCTGAAAGTTTATAGCCCCATTTCGTCAATTGCGTTCCGGAGGTCGGAATATGGTATCCCTGGTGGAAATGGCTCTCATCAAATCGGGTGAAATATCAGACCCAAAAGATGGTATCAACTTCATTGAACAAATTATACAGCCAACCCTGGAAGTATGCGCCAAGTGGAAAGAAGGGAACAGGATTCTCGCAGGCGGCCCTGTAAGCGGATCCAGTAAACTCGTTTTTATCATGAAGGTTGAATCGGCCAGGGAACTGGACCTGATGCTGATGAGTCTGCCCCTGTGGGCTGTGGCGCAAACTACGGTTACTCCTCTGCTCGAGTTTGAGGACCGTATTGCTAACGTTCGCCGAAAAGCTGAACGTCTCAAAACCCTACTACACTGGCCGGGTCATGCTCGACCAACCGATCCTTTGTAGTCGGACGCCGGGTTACCTGGCCGGACTCCGGAAATGTGGGCTTTCTGTCCATTAGACTGTTTGGGCGCCGGTGCGTTCCCGGGAGTGCATAAAAGAAAAATCGCCAACAAGCGACATGCCAGGCAGGCCGCCAATGTTAGAAAGAGAACTTCTGTAATTTCGAGTCCAAGGTGCTCAAGCATTTTCCGATCTCCAGCCTCTTGCGAGCAATGCTCAGCAAAAACGTAATCAATCGCGATAGGGCACAAAGACCGGGCCGCCAGGGAACGTGCTCACGCGTAAGTTGACGCATGGCCCGGGACCAAAGAATGACATTGACACAACCACAACAGCCAGAGATAATAGGATAAAATGCAATATGTCCCTGTTGCTCCTCCTACGGACATTGTTGATGAGTCTCTCCCTCACTGACCTTCGGTCGAACATCCGCATCTCAATGCCTTTATATATGCAAGCGGGGAAGTGCAAGCTTACACGACCAGCATGACTGGAGAAGATAATGCCTAAGATATGGGAGTTCTCCAAAAAGGGAGACTCCGGGGAGACAACGCTGCCATCAGGTGCGCGGGTTTCGAAGTCAAGCATTATCATTGAAACCTGCGGTACGCTCGAAGAAGCAATCTCCGTGCTAGGTTGTGCCAAGGCGGCTGCAAGGAGTCAAACGATTCGAGAGATGCTTACCGGGGTACAGCAACACTTGTTCCACCTGGTAAAGGTTGCGGCGTCCGCTGATCTGCCGGCGCAGAATCGCGGCATCGGTATGCAACCAGCCCGGCAACTGGAGGAGTGGGCTGAGCATTTACGGCAGGAATTGAAGAAGTTACCCGAAGCTCCCGAGGGGGTACCCCGACTGCCGGGTAAAAACATAGTGAGCTCGTTTATCAACATGGGGTGCTCTGCCATAGTGCGGGCGAAACTGCGTACTGTCGAGATGCAAGAAACAGGCTTTCTAATACACTCTGAGGCTCCTGATTATCTGGACCAGTTGCAAGGCTTTCTTTCTGCCCTCGCCCGGTATGCGGAAGCTGTTGATTCGGCGACTGGCACACTGTAGCATGAGGATCTCCCGCGCGGCAAATGGACCGAGTTTCAACACCCTGTATATACAAGTATGATGGATAGGTAATCCGCCTCCTGCTTTTGCTGGCGCAGTTTACGTTGACCTCGACCGGTCGGCCATCGAGCCCGGCTCGTACCACATGTACCGCGCGGTCCAGTAAACCTTCATGTTCGATGAAATCAAGGACCTTTGAGTCGCCTGCCTACCTTCATAAGGATTACTTTCCCTGCTCCGCTAAGCGCCTCTCCGATTACATCGAGTGCATCGGAAGCAGGGATAATGACCACTTGTTCCTTACCTTCACCAATGGGAAATTCAGCCAAAGCGGCCGCTGCGCCGAAGGCCGTGATTCTTTGTACGGTGACCACATCAAGTCCGAGAAGTTGTTCGCGTAAAGAATCATGGAAATCATCTGCTACTTTCTCCAAAATCGTCTCCGGGACTATTTCCAGTTTGAAGGCAAATCCTGTAATTAAAACGTGCATGCTCAGGAGTGCTACACAACGGTCAAGATTGACGACGGCCGGCGTGCAGTCGGCATAACCAGTCAAAAGGCGTCTTTAACATCTGCGGAGGACCGATATGTTTCCTTTTGAGTTCAAAAAAGAACCGAAGGTATGTGAGGTCGGAGGAGTCAAATTCGGGGGACAGCCCGGAGACTACCCATGCGTTTGCGTCAATTCCATTTTCCAGAAAGGCGACAAGGTATTCGAGGGAAAGCGTAAAGAAGGCTTCGACGAGCAGCGCGCCTCGCAACTGCTCAAGATGCAGGACAAACTCTGGTGCGAAACGGGTGTGCCCGGGATGGCCGACATTGTCGCCAACACTGGCCAGGAATTCAAGACCTACATCGATTTTGTAACCTCTGTCACCAATATGCCTTTCTGTGTCGATGCATGGATGATGAAGCCCAAACTTGAAGGTGCAGCCTATTGCGCTGAGAAGGGTCTCCTGGACCGCATGTTCTACAACAGTCTAACCGTCTGGGAACAGGATCTGGAAACAGAGGTTCGAGAAATCTCTAAGATCGGTGTAAAGCACGTCCTGCTCGTCGCCTTCGACCAGAGCGATCAGATGCCCACGGGACGCATCACTGGCACGCAGAAACTTCTGGACGTCATCGAAAGGGTTGGGGCCAAATTCGAAAGCATGTTTGTGGATACATCGGTCATGAACGGTCCGGCAACAGCTCTTTGCGGTGTCGCCAATCAACTGATCAAAGAGAAGTGGGGCTTCCCTGTGGCCAGCGCTCCCAGCAACGGCTCATACATGTGGAAAAAAGCCCGCGAGCTTTGGGGGTTCAAAGGCTGGTCAGCGGCGGATGCCGCCTTGGAAGCTCTTTCGGCATTCTACTACCACGACATGATCTTTTCCGGCCCTATGGCGGGAGCTGAGAGAATTATGCCGGCAGTGGCCATGGCGGAGGCTTTCAAAGCAACCGCCCGGTTTGCGGAGAACAAGAAGTTGCCCAAGGATCCCAACCATCCGCTGCTCAGGCTTTTTCCGGAATTCGTCGATCAGTTGAAGACGCTTTAACAAGCGATAACACCTCCAGGGACAAAAGCAGAAAGGAGCCTTTCAATGGCCGCAATGAGTGGTTACGAACGAGCAATGCGAACGTTCAGGCGCGAACCGGTGGATACCATGCCCTTTTTCAGCGGTATGGGGATGGTGCTGCTTCCAGCCATCAAGAAGCTTGGCTACAAATTCCCCCAGGTGCACATAAACGCAGAGAAGCTCGCCTGGTCGGGTATCGAGTCGGCCCGGATGTTCAATCTTGATTCTATAGTGATACCATACGATATGTGCTGGGAATCGGAAGCCCTCGGCAACAAGATCAGCCTCTATGAGGATTCCGAGGATATCCTTTACCCGACCATACCCAATAAGAATTGGACTGAGCTTGACCAGGTGAACATTACCGACAGTGACATCCAGACCATAATGACCAGGGGGCGAATGCCCCTGATCCCGGAAGCAATCAAGATCGTCAAGAAGCAAGCCCCTGAAAAAGCTCTTGGAGCATGGCAACTTGGCCCCTTCACTCAGATGGGGCAAACCATCGAGCTCGATAAGGTCCTGAAGGCCGTTTTCAAGCAAAAAGCAAAGGTAGAGGCCATACTGGACAGGTTTACGGATATGATCATTGAGATCGGCAAGGCGCTTCAAGCCGCCGGAGCAGATTACATAACTCTGCGGGAACCGGGGGTCGCTGCGGACCTTCTGAGCCCCAAAACTTTCAAGGAAATGATAAAGCCTCGCCTTACCCGCATCCTTGCAGCATGGAAGTCTCCAAAGGTGCTGCACATCTGCGGCTCAACAGACACCCTCATCGAAATGATGAACGATTGCGGTGCTGATGCACTCAGCGTCGACATAAAGAACAACGTGGCCGAGTCGAGGAAAAAGCTCGGGGACAAAGTTCTGCTTTTTGGCAACTTCGATGTTTTCGCCCTACCATGTAAAGAAGAGACAACCGTGGAGGAGGCTATCACCGGAATCAAGGCCAACATCGACACCGGTGTGGACGCCGTGTGGCCCGGGTGCGACCTTTGGCCCGATATTAAGGAAGATAACCTAAGGGCTATGGAACGCACGATAAGAGAGTATGGGAAGAAGGCCAGCCCGGCTTTGGGACGCCTCGATGGACGCTAGTCTTAAAGGATAGATAAGGAGAATTCAAATGAAGAAGAAGGAAGATTTGCTAAAAGAACTCAAAGAAACTGTAATCAATTACGATGAAGACGGATGCAAGTCGGCCGCCCAGGAATATGCGGACGCCGGGTATCTGGCACTTGAAGGCATAATGGACGGACTGGCAGCCGGAATGCAAGTGGTTGGCGAACTCTACGAAAAAAACGAGTACTTCGTCCCTGAGGTGCTGATGTGCGCGGATGCTCTTTACGCGGGGCTGGCCATTCTCAGGCCTTTGGTTCCCAAAGCGGGTGCCGGTGCGAAGTCCCAAGTAGTAATCGGCAGCATTCAGGGCGATGTGCACGACATTGGCAAGAATTTGGTAAAAATGATGTTCGATGTCGCAGGCTGGGAAGTGTACGATCTAGGTCGGGATGTTCCCCTTGAGGATTTCGTCAAGGAACAGATGCGGACCGATTCGGAAGTCGTTGCTATGTCGGCAATGATGACCACAACCATGCTGGGCATGAGGAAGGTCATCAAGATGATCAAGGAAAAGAACCCAAACGTCATGATCATGCTGGGTGGAGCGCCCGTAACCAAGGACGTGGCCAAACTCTTTGGTGCTGACGGCTACGCCGAGTCCGCCGGAAATGCCGTTCAGGAAGGTATACGCATGATTGCAAGGCTTCGAGAGTACGAGGCCGCTAAAACTGCCTCATAGACTTCCCGGTTGGCGGGGATTAGCCCTTTCATTTCGTATTTTTGGGTAATTGCAAGGGGGGATTGATATCAATCTCCCCTTGCATGATCTCTGCTCTCACGCGCAGAACAGCCAATAACAGCCGGGAGCCGTGCTGCCGATTTTTGCGAAAGCGCCGGATGGCTGCGGTTGAGCTTGGAGGGAAAGGTTAGAGGAGATTCCGATGACAGATGACAAAGTGATGGTAATTTTTCAACCTTCCGGAAGAAGAGGTTCGGTTCCAAAGGGCATTAACCTGATAGAAGCATCCCGCTTGCTTGGTGTAGATATAGAAGCCTTGTGCGGGGAGAAGAAGGTTTGCGGCAAGTGCGTCGTCCGCATTGAGGAAGGGCATTTTGAAAAGTACAACATTACATCCCGCACGTCCCATGTGAGTAAATGGCAGCAGGAGGAAGAGAGCAAGTTCATCAATGACGAACGCAAGGCCCAGGGATATCGCCTGGCCTGTGTAACCAAGCTCCACGGGGACGTACTGGTGTTCGTACCGGAAGAAGCCAGGGCGGGAAAGCAGGTCGTAAGCAAGGCTGCCAGGGACATCCATATCGAACATGATCCTGCTGTGAATATATACTACGTGGAGGTGGATAAGCCAACTTTCGAGGAACCAACGGCCGACTTTGAACGGGTCTGCAAGGCGCTGGAGAAAGAGTACGGAATCACTGGGTTGAGCGCCGATATATTAGCGTTGCGCACCCTTCCCACCGTTTTGCGCGATGGCGATTGGTCTGTGACTGTAAGTGTTTGGAACGACAAGGAGATCATTCGGTTCATGCCTGGAAGGAAGGAGAATTCCTACGGATTGGCCATAGATATCGGCACTACTACGGTGGCCGGTTACTTTTGTAATCTTCGGACGATGGAAGTCGTAGATACCGTTTCCCTCATGAACCCTCAGTGTAAATACGGCGAAGACGTCATGGCCCGAATCACCTTTCACATGACCACCGAAAACGGTCTTAAACGGATGAGCGATGACATCATAGAGGGGCTCAACTGGATCATCGATCAAGCCGTCCAAAACACCCATCCGCCCAAGAAAAAAGTCAAGAAGCCGAAGGGCTACGAGGGGCCCGAGGAGTTTATTGAGGCGCCCGTAAAGGGTAAGACCTACCTTCGGCTCAGCAGGGATGATATTGAGGACGTTACGATTTGCGGCAACACAGCAATGCATCACATTCTTCTTCAGCTCAATCCCGAGTATGTCGGTCTGGCCCCATTTCCTCCTGTCATACACCACAGCCTCGATATCAAGGCTCGGGATCTCGGAATTCGTATTAATCCTTCAGCCTATGTCTTTGTGCTTCCCAATGAAGCGGGATTCGTAGGTGCGGATAACGTGGGCGTGCTCATTGCCGAGGAACCCTACAAGTCTTTGGAAAACCAACTCATCATAGATATCGGAACCAACGGGGAACTGGTATTGGGTAATAAGTTCAAGTTGATTTCCTCCTCTTGCGCCACGGGCCCAGCGCTGGAGGGAGCGCAGATCGCATTCGGCATGCGGGCGGCTCCGGGAGCAATCGAGCGGATCAAGATAGATCCCGATACCCATGAAGTGGACTACAAGGTCATAGGCCGTGACGCATGGCGGAGCTTCTCCGAACCCAAGGACATGAAGGCCAAAGGGATTTGTGGATCAGGAATTCTGGATGTACTGGCCGAAGTCTATGCTGCAGGTGTTATCTCCAAAAGCGGGGTTTTCGCCAAAGCACAGAAGTCCAACAGGTTCCGAAGGAACGCGGACACCAATCAGCCCGAATTCGTTCTTGCGTGGGCTGAAGAAACAAGTATCGGCAAGGATATCGTAATCATGCAAAAAGATATTCGGCAGATTCAGCTCGCAAAGGGCGCACTCTATGCGGGCTGTAAGCTGATGATGCGTAGAATGGGCCTTGAGAAGGTCGACAAGGTGAAGATCGCCGGAGCGTTCGGCACTCACGTCGACCGCACCAAAGCCCTGATCATGGGCTTGTTTCCTGATTGTGAAATTGATAAGATCCAAGGCGTAGGAAATGCCGCGGGCGACGGCTGCCGCGCAGCCCTTCTGAACCGTAAGAAAAGGGTTGAAGCTAACTGGTGTTCCAGGAACGTGGAGTATATCGAGCTTACTGTAGAGAAGGATTTTCAGCAGCAGTTCATGGAAGCCATGCAGTTGCCGCACATGACTGATGAGTTCCCTCACCTCGAAGGAGTTGTTCGAGATGAGATACTTCAGCAGGGGAAAGGAGCAAAGGTCGCCAGTGCGGAACGCATCAAATAATTCGATTAATCCAAATTAAGGTTGGCAGAGACTATTTTGATAAAAGCAAATAATGAAGTTGGAACCCGGGACATTGTTTCCCGGGTATGCGCATCCTGAGCCGGGATTCGCATGACCCCGGCTGATTCAGGTGGGAAGAATTGAAGTGAGAAATCGCTTCCTCATGAATGCACCTTCGCGATGTTAGGCCTGTGGCGGCAACGATTTGAATAATTCGCCTCCTTTCACTCCTCTCTGTTCGTGAGACTCGCTGCTGATTTGACTGCGAGAATTAACCTCGCAGCTTCCCTCTCCCCTGGATAGGCAAGCATTGCAGAGGGTTTAAAGCATGGAACGAAAGGTCGTGTCTTTCAGAAGTACAAATTCGTTGCCCCCGTCACTTCTGCTGCGCCTCTCAGAAGCGGCGACACTTCATGCGATAGAGAATATACATCCTTTCTCCCCTGAAGAAATCATCGTAGCAGAATGGGTCCAGTTGAAATGTCGTTACGGATGCACTCGATATAACCGCAGTTGGTGCTGTCCCCCGGCGACACCAGCCCCTGAGAAAGTTCGCGAAATCATCTCAGAGTATTCCGTGGCGCTTTTGCTGGAAAGCTCCCATTACCTGCCGAATTTTTATCACGACGATGGCCGCAAGCGGGCCAGTCTGGTTCGCTGCTGGAAGGGAACCGTAAGCCTCGAGCGGATGCTCTTCATGGAGGGCTATCACAAGGCATTCAGCCTGGTGGGCGAAAGCTGCTCGCTGTGCAAGAAATGCGTGTATCCCAGAAATTGCCGATTCCCTCAAGAGAAAAGGCCGTCAATTGAATCGTTCTCGATAGATGTAATTGGAACGTTGCAGCGGCTGGGGTTTACACCGAATTTGGCCACCGATATACGGGAAGCCTTTAAATACTATGCGGTCATCCTGGTTACATAAGGTCGGGAACACGACCTTTCCAGGAAGCCTCACCTACCCCTTCCAGCCAATTCAAATACCGGGCCAGTACAAACAGGTATGCAGAAAGGCGGTTTAGAAACGCAAGCAACGCCATCAGCTCTGCATGTGCCTTCCCTCCGCTCGATTCGGAGGACAGGCGTACCACATGTCTTTCGGTCCTGCGGCATACGGTTCGTGCAATATGAGCAAAAGCCGCTGAAGTGTGACCGCCGGGAAGAATGAATTCTCTGAGGTGCGGCAACTCATGGTCCATAAAGTTCATAGCCTCCTCCAGCATCCTGGTCTCGGAGTCAGGGATACTGTTTACGGTTGCCATTTCCAGAGAATAGGGAGTGGTGGCGAGCCATGCACCTGCGACAAAGAGAAGCGACTGGATGTGCTCGATCTGAACCTTAAGATCGCTTTTGTTGTCCGGTAGATAAGAAATCAATGCGCCTAGAACAGAGTTCAGCTCATCCATATCGCCGTAAGCTTCGACCCGGGGATGACTCTTGGGGACCCGCTCACCACTGTAAAGACTTGTCTTGCCTCGATCTCCTCTTCCAGTATAAGCTTTCACTTCCGGCTCCTCATCAGCGTGAACTTTTGCGCGTTGAACATGTGCAGCAGAGACTCCGACCGGAGGTATATGGAGCAAATGATTTTTCCAGGGGATTTTGAGCAAGTAACTCACGGGTGATCCGATCAGGGATCGCCGAATATCCGCAACTTCTTCAATTGAAAGAAGGAGATTGCCATGCAAAATACTCTCTGCAGTGTCGTGCTGATTGCCGGATTCCTGGGCGCAGGCAAAACCACACTCTTGTTAAATATCCTGCATTGGCCCGGTAACCTATCAAGGACTGCAGTATTAGTCAACGAATTTGGTGCAATTGGTATCGATGGTGAACTCCTCAAGGGCTTTGATGCACCAGTGGTGGAAATGGCAAACGGGTGCATATGCTGCTCCCTTCAGGTGGACTTCCGGCGCAGCGTAGAGGCCATTCTCGCTCGTTTCCATCCCAACCGTCTTCTTATCGAAGCTACGGGTGTGGCTGATCCACACGATATCATTGCAATCCTTAATGAAACACAGTTCAGGCAAAAGTTAGAATTGGCGAAAACCGCAACGGTTGTTGACGCCGATTTCTGGGAGGCCAGGGAACATTTTGGGCCCCTGTTTTACAACCAGATCAAAGCTGCTGATCTCATACTGCTCAACAAGGTCGATTTACAGCGTGCGGAGACGGTGACAAAATTCATTTCCGAGATGCAGGAGGTATGCCCGTCTTCATGTATTATGCCCACCTATTATTGCCGCATTGATCCGGATGCCCTGTGGGGAGTGCAAAAGCAAAGCGGGCACCGAATGGAGTCTTTATTGCCGATCGATATGGACAAAGACCATCCAGAAGGCCACGAGCACTATCATGGCGCATCGAACGCACACGAACTGGGGTATGTAACCTTCTCATTCGAAACATCGGCTCCATTCAACGAAGAGTGTTTTCGCCTGTTCATGGCGTCGGCCCCGGCTCATCTTTATCGCATAAAGGGATATGTATTCTTCGGGGGGAAGTGGGTTTTAGTAAATCACGTGGGCGGCAAGACCGAGTGGGTCGATACCGGCGCAAAGGAATCCAGCAGACTAGCCTTTGTAGGATGGCAAGTGGACGAAGAATCTTTGTTGGACAGGCTGAAAAAATGCCTGGCTGAATGACGGACTCATACCGTCAATTTCCTGAGTGCTCGATTTGAGGCAATTACTGTGCGGGGAATATGTATTATTGAAGGAACAGGACATGTTTGAGTCACTTTGTGACAGAGCCGTTGAGCTTGGCGCTTTAGGGGCGAAGCTGATCGACACCGAACAGGTCGTTTTCGATCCGCGATCGTTCCTGAAATGCCGTTTCGGGTGCAATCGCTGGGGCAGGTTTTGGACTTGCCCTCCGCATCTCTCACTTGGTCCCGAAGAGTTTATGAAAGCTTTTGATAAATATGGAAAGGCAATCATCATAAAAGCTCCGGACCCCAAAGGCGGACAGGAAATCGGCTTGGCCATCGAAAAGGAGGCCATGCTATTGCACGGCTGCATGTTTGCCTTTGCAATGTTTTTGTGTGTCCAGTGCCAGGAGTGTGCCTATCCTGAACCTTGCCTTTACCCCCATATTGCCAGGCCGGCGATGGACGCTTACGGCATTGATATCGGGAAGACCCTGGAGCCTTTGGGATTCAAGGTAGAATTTGATAAGGAAGGCCAACTTCTTCCCGTATGGTACGGGATGGTGCTGCTGGATTAATATGCTTTTAGCCGTCATTTGCGCATTTACAATGGAAATTCCTTCGCATCATGAAGCCTTGAGACAGCTTGAGAAATATCATGGCGCAGTTTCTTAGCTCCTCCATATGGAAACAACTTCATGTCTTATACTGAGGAGGGAGGGTCGAAATGCTTGAAAAGATGAGGGCGCTCCTCAGGGAAAACTCGCTGTGCGTCCTGACAACCTGTTCCGAGAACAAGCCCCACTGCTCGCTTATGACTTATGTAACGGATGAGCATTTTACAGATGTTTTTGGACCGAGGGCAAACTACGCATGTCCTAAGATTGAAGCGCTTTCTTTGCGCCTTCCCAACCCTCTTGCAAGAGATTCAGAGTCCCGTTTTGGGATTCGGTATAAAGAGTAAAGAGACTGTTAAAATCCTCGATATTATGTCTCATCTCTTTTTCCGATAACACAGGGGTCGGAAGCAGAAGTGACCGTTTGTAGCTACTGAAAATACGTTTGGCGATTTGTGGGTCCCACTTGCCGATTTCTTTTTCAAAAAGGTGCCTCCAGTGCCTGGTCCAGCCGGGGGTCATAAAAAACGTCCCGGCTTCTTTGCATTGCTCCTCATAATAGCGGTCCCGCCCGCCGATGATGAGCCCGACACAGTCGTCTACCGGGTGCTCATCATCTCTGGGAAAAAAGAGAGGAACTCCTGCATCGCCAAACAATTCTTCCGGGTTTTGCAGTGCATTCCCACACAGGCCATATCCCAGAAAAATACCGTCCACATAGCGCGCCATTTCCCTGACCGCTTTACCCAATCCATCCTGCAGGAGGCGTTTGCTGCTGTGCAGACCCAGTTCCAGTACGCGTACCAGGACTTCCATACGACTGGCAAAGGTCGGGCTGAACCCGCTCAAAAGAGGCAGTCTGCGCGGCTCCAAACGACCGAGAGACTCAAGCGACTGGAGGAGTCCGGAGGAGGAATAATCTTCCATTACGGTTATACCTGCAATTTCCTGATCCATTGACAGCAAATAAGCAAATTCAAGCTCCAGGATCTGGCAAGTTATGACGCCGACAACCGGCATATGAGAACCCCTCAATTTGGACATTATCTGGAAATAACTAAGGCTTGATACATCCTCGCAGTGAACCTGAATAATTATTTAAAGTGGCCGTCAACGGATGCAGAATCACATTCGGGGCCGGATTCACCACAAAAAGCTTTTGAGAAACCACCAAAACCTATCGGATCGTATCATATGGCTGTCAAAATAAAAAGGTGCACTGCCGATTAGAGTAGGTAACCCTGCTTAGCCTCTTCGTCAGTGAACGGTTGCCGTGTCCCTAGTCTTCATGTCAAGAGCCTCCAAGCTCCGTTATGTTTCATCGAGCTCTGTTCGATGGCTCTGAGCCTGGGTTTGGCCGTGGCTATTTCAGGGCACTTCTTCCGGCGGAATGTTGATTAGCATATGGACCGATACAGCTCGTTGCGCTGCGAAAAAATCGTTTACGCTCTCCAACAACCCACGCCTTTGGAATCGGGACCAGGTAGTTGCGCTACATATATCCGTAATCATGACACGCCAGGCGAGACATCTTCCAACCACTAAAATGATGCTTCCTCTCCTCGTTGTTAAGAAACCAGTCCACTCAAAAGTTCAATATTTTCAAATCATAACAAGATTCGATTTCCCTCCAGTAGGCTCATCGTTTATGGCTAACCCCGCATATTCCGAATTGCCCATATAAAGTTACGGCGGCATGCCTGG
>Ga0187862_10000872_pt1 | contig 33487 bp, 21 predicted proteins | sample June2016WEW_10_1_FD_133003 | JGI IMG/M metagenome (GOLD analysis project Ga0187862, IMG submission 133003) | Peatland microbial communities from SPRUCE experiment site at the Marcell Experimental Forest, Minnesota, USA - June2016WEW_10_150 | ecosystem: Environmental > Terrestrial > Soil >...
GTTGTAGCCGGTCGCCAGGATGCTGCGGTCGCGCACGATTACGGCGCCGACCTTGGCGCGCAGGCAGGTCGAACGCTCGGCGACCTCGCGCGTGATCGTCATGAAGTAATTGTCCCAGCTCGGGCGCCGGGACTTGGTCTCGGGAGTCGGTTTGTTCGAGCCGTCGGTCAATCCCAATGCGGTTCCCCTCGATCTGGATCGATCAAATGCCGCTCAGATTCGGACGCGGCCGAGCCGGCGCAGCATCTCGTCGTAGTGCGGAGCGTGATGGATTATTTCCTGAGAGTGTTCATCCTGCCGCGGCTGCAAAGGCGCCTCGGGCGGCACGAAGGCCAGAGGCCCCGGGCTGAACGTGACGATGAACAGCGCAACCGTAAGCCATGCCGCCAGAGCGCGGCGCGGGTTCAGCGGGGTGTCGCGATCGACGGTGGACGGATGTCCCAATCCGAGCGCCACCGACAGAACAGCCCACAGCAGCCAGCCGCCCCAGAAATTCAGCCCAAGCGCGAGCGGCACCAGTACCATCAGCACGCACGAGATAACGAACAGCACCGATATCGTGCGATGACGGCGCGGAAACAGCGCGTAGATCACGTGACCGCCGTCGAGCTGCCCGACCGGCAGCAGGTTCAGCGTGGTGACGAACAGCCCGAGCCATCCTGCGAATGCGATCGGGTTGAGATTTACGTTGACGGTCGAAGGATCGACGCCCAGCACCAGGTGCGAGAGACCCAGAAACAGGAGCGAGTTGCCCAACTCGAGACCGCCAGCCGATTTATCCAACGGCGTCACGTCGGAAAGATACAGACCGATGATGACGGCGGGTATCGCGAGCATCACGCCCGCCCACGGGCCGGCCGCGCCAATGTCGAACATCACGCGGCGAGTGCGCGCAGGCGCTCGCATCCGGATGAACGCGCCGAAGGTTCCGATGATGAAGAACGACGGCGGCGCCGGGATGAAGTAGGGCAGGGAGGCATCGACGCCGTGGTAGCGCGAGGTCAGGTAGTGGCCCATTTCGTGCGCGAGCAGAATCATCATCAGGGGAATCGAGAACGAGAGCCCCGAGCGCAACGCCGCAACGGCGAGAAAGGGATGGGCGAAGGAGACCATCTCGCCATTCATGTACGCGCCGGCGGTGGTGGTGGTCAGGAGAGTCAGCAGGAACAGAGCGATGTTGAGCGGCGGGATTCGCGGAGGCTCGAGCGCGCGATCGGCCGGCTCCACCGCAGCGGCGTAGCGCGGAATATCAGTAAGGACCGTGGGAGCGTCCGTGTGTGTGACTATTTCATTCATGATTAAGCGCGGCCTGCGGCCGCGACCAGCGACACCGATGAGCCGGGTCCGGCGGCGAAGTGCGCGGCAGCATTGCCATCGCGCACCGCGACTTCGAGCAGGCCAAAGCTTCCGAATATCGCGAGAGGAGCACCTTTGGGCGCGTCACCATAAGCATCCAGTAATCGCATCGCCGCGCCGCGTTTGATCCTAACCGAAAGGGATTTGTGGCGAAAGCGAGAGCCGAACTGTTCGGCCGTCTGGCGATCGATGTTGCTCACCAGGTTGCCGAAGCCGTCCACGTAGATCACTTCACCGCGCAACCCGCGCGCCGAATCCACGGGACGCGGCAGATCGAGCTGCACGATCGAGCGGAGTGCGGGCCCAAGGGCGGAAATCGAGGCGCCACGCCAGAGATACGCCGCGGCAGGCGCGAAGACGTCGCGGCCATGGAAGGTGGCACTCACGTTGGTAAGACGATGGCGGGGCGAAGTCAGTTTCACGATGCGCTTGATTCCGGCCTGGTTCGCGGCGAGCCAAAGCAGGCCGTTGTCGGGTCCGACGAAGCGTGCGCCGGCACGAGTCTCGATCGCAATCGGCGCGCGCGCGGTGCCGACTCCCGGATCGACAACCGCAAGAAAAACCGTACGCGCAGGGAAGTAACGCCAGGTCTCGCGCAAGGCGATCGCTCCGGCGACGACGGATTGCGCGGGGATGCCGTGAGTGATGTCGATCACGGCTGCGCCAGGAGCGATCGAGGCGATGACACCCTTCATCGCACCGGCATAATGGTCGCGATAGCCGAAGTCGGTTATGATTGCTAGCGGGGAAGGGCTTCGCGCGAGCGTCGGCATCACGGGGATAGTAGACCGCGAAACAGCGCCGTCGCGCAATTTCCCGGAGTCGAGTCCCATCGCGCATCCAAGAGATCTATGAAGCGCAACTTTGTGCCGGGCGGCTGGCGAGAACAGGCTGGGGCAGTGCTGCTGCTGGCGGTCGCGGTGGGCACGATACTGCGGTTCTTTCGCCTCGGCGCGCGCGAACTGTCGATTGACGAGTCGCTTTCATGGGCCGAGTCGTCAGCGCCGAGCGTGACGGCCGTGTTGCGGGTGCAGCATCAGCTGGATTCGGGCAAGTTCCCGATTTACGAACTTGCGCAATACGGATGGATGCGGGTTTTCGGTGAAAGCGAGGCGGCGATGCGGGCGCTGCCGGCGCTGATCGGTTCGTTGTCGATTGTGCTGGTATTCATTCTCGCGGTGGAAGTGTTGTCGGCGGTCACGCCCACAAAATCGGACGAGAGCGACAAGCGCGGCATCTACATGCTGTCGGCGTTGTGCGCGCTGATCTTTGCGGCTGGGCTTCCGTCGGTCGAAATCGCCCGCCAGGCGAGGATGTATTCGATGATGCAGGCGTGGATTCTTGCGCAGGTAATTTTCCTGCTCCGCGCGCGGCGGCTGGGCGGACGGGCGAATTACGCTGGTCTTACAATTTTTTCAGCGATTGCAGTGGCTACCAACTTTACCGCGGTGCTGGTGATGGCGGCGGAGGCCGTGTGGCTGATCTACCTGTTGATTGCCGATGCGGACGCGAGCAGTGACGCAAGCGTGCGAAGCGCGGCGCCATGGCTTATGGGGCTCGCGCTGGTTGCCGCGATAGTGCTGCTGCTGCCCTTTTTTGCCGGTCTGCGATACGGAGTCGAGGGCGTGAAGCGTGGCGATTACGACTGGATCAAGCCGCCAGGGCCATGGGAGCCATTGGCGACGTTCGAGAGCGGACTTGGCAGCTGGCCGTTTCCAGCGTTTGCGCTGCTGGCGATCGCGGGCGGGGTTCGGCTTTGGCGTTCACATCGAGCTGAGGCTGTGCTGCTGATCCTTTGGATCGGGCTGCCGCAGATTGTTCTGTTCGCGGGATCGTACCTGGTTGCTCCGATGCTCGTCACGCGCTATATGATATCCTCTTTCGTTCCGTTGTTTATACTCACTGCAATAGGCATTGAGTCTTTGCCGTCGCGAAATTACCGTGCGGCCGCGATCATCGCGATAGTAAGTCTCTCCATACTGCGAGTGTCATCGGATCTGAGGCCGGGAGACAACCGCTGGCGCGATGCATGTTCTACAGCAGTAACCATAGCGGGTTCGGACCGCCGCGTCGGCTTCTATAACGAGCGTTATCTCGTCAGCTACTACATCCCGGCGGCGCAGCGGGATAGTGTGCAAGTGGTTCGAATCCCTTTCGACGGAGCTGAGAGCGAAGCGCCTCGAGTAGCGGTCATTTCGCCGACGGTGGCGCCCGCACAGGTCGCCGAAATTCGACGGGAGTATCCGGTGGTCGTGGCGAGGTTCAAGAATGTGACGGTGGTGTCGCGGCCTGGGTTGGGTGTGCAGAATGCTCCGGTCAGCTAGTCGCGCGGTGCGACCGAGACGTAGCGGTTGCCGCGTTCATAAAAGCGCCATCGCCTCGAGGCCCAATGGCCTGCGTAATCGACGTTGATCCTCGGCGACCGGCCGATTCGGCCGACTGGAAGTTCGGAGTCTTCCAGATATAGCCTTCCGCCGCATAAATCCCGTCCATAGTCGGCGCCGGTAATAGCCAGTGCATTAGTCAATTTGCCGGGGCCATTAGTCAGTTCACGAGAATCCGGCGGTTTGCGCCGCCGCCGCGCCATCAAAGCGATACCTCGTATCGGCTCGATCGCTCTAATCAGTACTGCGTGCGGTTCGCCATCTGCGGTAGTCACCAGGTTCATCGCCCAGCTGATTCCGTAAAGCAGAAATACATATGCGTAGCCGGGCGGCCCGTACATAGCGGCGGTTCGCCGGGTCAGACCGCGCGCGCTATGCGCCGCAAGATCGAGGGGGCCGCGATAGGCCTCGGCTTCTACGATTCGGCCGGCCGCCACGCCCTCGGCAGTGCGATGCACGAGAACTTTACCGATGCATTCGCGCGCCACGAGCAGGACGGGGCGGGCATAAAATTCGCGCGGCAGCCTTGGCGATTGAATCATCGCAACTTTTACTGCAGCAGTGGAAAGCAGGGCAATCCGGACGTCAGAGTATAGCCGTACTTTTGTCCGCGCCATGTAAAGCCGCCCTGGGCGCCGCCGAAAACCTGCTTCAGGGTGGCAGATTTCTGGCTGTCCTCGAGGTTCTGGGACTGGAGCGGGGCGTAGGCGAGGAAGAGGCTGGACCCCGGCGCGAGATCAGGCTTGAGGGGCGGTTGGAAATCAAGCTTGGCGATTCCCGGCTTTGGCGCCCAGCCGTCAGGCGCGCCATCCTTGGCTCTCACGAAAGCCCATCGCAGCGCGGTGCCATTTGCGATCAGCGTCCATTGGCGGCTCTCGATGGCGCCATCGGTAATTCGAAGCTCCTCGACACCCGGCGTGGCCGTGGCAAGTTGATCGCAATGTACCTGCGGTTTTTCGTTGGGAAAGCTCGTCTCTCCTCGAATCGCGGCCTCCTGCTCGGCGTAAGCCGCCAGCTGTTGCTCGGTGGGAGGAGCGGACGTGGGAGTGGGATGGAGATAGGAGCATCCGGCAGACGCGAAAGTCAGGCATCCCACGATGAGCGAAAAAATGGCTCCATGCAGGGGACGTTGAGATACGCGCGCTGCGCCTGCTGAAAAGCGGGGAACCATACCCGAGAGGTTTGCTCGATCGAGGGCAACGAAGTCAATGGCGAAGTGCGCTTGTATTAGCAGGCGATGTTCGCGAGGGGTCCGCGGCGGATTCAATTGACAGTCCGCAGGCCAGTACCTAGACTCGCATCAGAGCGGGTGTAATTCAGTGGTAGAATGCCAGCTTCCCAAGCTGGACGTCGCCGGTTCGACCCCGGTCGCCCGCTCCACCAAATTTTCTTAAGAACCACATGTTTAAGAACCATATGGTTGACGACGACCTTCGAGTCGAGCTTTGAGAGCCTCATGCGACGGGACGTCGTTGAGTCTTGACAAGCGCCCGCACGAGTCGAACCGGCTGATCGCTTCACAGCACGCTTGTGATGAACAGCCTGTAATGGAAGTTTCACGACGCGTACACTACTGTCATCAGAGTGAGTGACGGTCCGGTGCGCAAAACGGTGGTGCAAAACCTTGTAGCCTATGCGATAGCAGCCGCAATCGTCTGCTACGCTGCACGCGGCGTCTCCTGGAGGCAGGTGGCCGGCGCGGGAAGTCACGCCACGCTCTGGATTTTCGTCATCGCCAGCCTGGGCGGCTTTCTATGCTGGTTTATCGGCGAGACAGCCTTGTACTCCCGCTTGTTCAGTTATTTTCACGGTCCGACCACAACGGTCGAACTGGTTCCGACCATGGCCGCAGTCTATTTCCTTCAGATTGTGAACTCCTATGTCGCAAGCGGCGCGTTTGTGCTTTTTCTGCACGCCCGCAAGCGTGTGCCCTGGATAATGGGCGGATGCACCTTGCTGTTCCAAGGCTATCTGGACGCGATGCTGCTGGCCGCATTAACACTTCTGGCGATCGCTCTCGTGCCGACGTCACCGATTCGGCTGGGTCTCAACTACGCCGCAGGCGTGCTGGGCGCGGGCTGTCTCATCGCTTCGTTCTGGCTTCTATGGGGAGCTCGGCTCAGGACCGGCAATTGGCTTCGATGGATCTATGAACGGCCCTCGATGGCGAGTTTCCGCATGGCGCGGCCGTCGCATTACATCAAGCTCTTCGCCATCAGGTTTCTAATCGTTCTGGGAGCGGGCTTCGCGCTGTACGGACAGTTCGTCAGCTTTCATATCGGGGTCCCGCTCATGCAAACGTTGGCACTGACGCCATTCATTGTGGCGATCGGGAATGCGCCCTTCTCACCAGGTGGAATCGGAACGACTCAGTTGGTCTTCACCCTGGCGTTTGCGCGGTTCGCCAGCAAGGACGATTTGTTCGCGCTGTCCCTGGCCGTAACCGCCTTCAACCTGGCAGTCCGTGTACCAATGGGACTAGCCATGGGTGCACCACTCGCGGAAGAAGCAGTCGAGGTCGAAAGCGAGTTGGTGACCAAGCGCAAGGTCGGACAGCTATGACTTCCATGCGTTGGCATACGAGAAGCGTCGCCATGGTCCTAGGGCTGGCATTGTCGAGTGTGGCTCTGATGTCTCATGCGGCGGACGATCAACAGATGCGGCAGACCGTGGACCGAGTATCGCGTCTCTTTAGCAGCAAGTCCAGCATCGCCACGGTGAAAATGCAGATCACCAACGGAGATGGACAACGCGATATCTCGATGAAGATCTGGTCGCTCGGAGAAAAGATTCTTGTCCGCATCACCAGCCCTCAAGACGAAGCAGGCACTGCCATCCTGAAAGAAGGCAGCGATATCTGGTACTATCTTCCCAAGTCGAATCGCACGGTTAAAATTCCGCCTTCGATGGCGATGAACTCGTGGATGGGCAGCGACTTCACTATCGATGACCTGGTAAAGGAAACTTTCCTGACGCGCGATTACTCCATCAGTACCTTTTTCGAAGGAAAGCGCGGCGGAGTCGCGGTCGATGAATATACCTTGACACCGAAGCCGGATGCCGCGGTGGTGTGGGGGAAAATTATTTTGCAGATCCGCAAAGCCGATGCCGTGCCCACATGGCAGGGTTTTTATGATGAGGACGGGCAGTTGGTCCGCGAGCTAACCTTTTCTGAGTACAAGGCAATGAGCGGCAGACTTATTCCTACGCGCCTCGTCATGCGACCGGCAGACAAGGCTGGCGCGCAGACGACGATTCAGTACGAAGATGTCGCGTTCGATGTGCCGATCAGCGAGGGGACGTTTTCACTGCCCGACCTGAAATAATGAGCGGACGGCTTTTACAGCTTGCGTGGCGCAATCTGTGGCGCAATCCCCGGCGTACTTTCATCACGATGGCCGCCATAGCGTTTGGCTATGTGATGCTGCTGTTCGTTGCGTGCCTGATGGCCGGCCTGAGATGGCAGATGATCGAGAACGGTACTTGTCTCGTCATGTCCCAGATCCAGGTGCATGCTGCCGGTTACTACCCCAGCCGTTCCATTCAGAAGACCCTGGGCGGGAGGCAAGGGACTGATGTCAGCGCTATGCTGGCCGCCATCACCTCAGATCGCCGCGTTTATGCGGCGGCGCCCAGAGTCTACGGATACGGCTTGCTGAGTGCGGCTCATCGCTCCGCTGGAGTTGAGCTGATGGGGATCGTTCCTGAGCAGGAGCCGAAGGTTACTATTTTAAATAGTCAGATCGCAAAGGGCGGTTACCTCACGGCGCGAATGCCCAAAGGGGTGGTGATTGGCGATAAACTCGCGAGCACGATCGGCATCGACGTGGGCTCGGAGATCGTTCTGCTGACGCAGGCTGCGGATGGTTCGCTAGGCGACGACGTCTACACAGTAGTGGGAATCTTCCACAGTGGTCTTGATGCTGTGGATCGTGCTTTGATTCTCATGTCTTTGGCTTCCCTGCAGGATCTTCTGCACCTGGCGCCTACGAGGATCCATGAAGTTGGTGTCAAGCTTAATGACATAACAGCAGCTACCACGGTGGCTGCGGCACTCGAGAAGCAACTGGATAAATCTCTTCCCGTACAGGCAATGGCATGGCCTGAGCTTGCACCGGAATTGGCCAATTACGTGGAGTTTAATCGCGGCATCACCTTTGTTCTCTTTATCATATTTTTTCTGTTAGCGGTCATCGGTGTCATGAACACCATGCTCATGGCGGTGTTTGAGCGCACGCGTGAACTGGGCATGCTGATGGCTCTGGGAATGCGCCCAGTTCAGGTGATTGCCTTGATTTTGACAGAGGCTGCTGGATTGGCGGCGGCGAGCCTGGTTGTGGGAGGCACGCTTGGCGTTCCGGTTCTATGGTATTTGCAGGAGCACGGTTTGGACTTGGGTGGAGCTACCGGCGGGGTAATCTCTTTGGCAGGAGTAGTGGTAGGGCATCTCTGGTACGGCCGGCAGGATTTCCCCGTTTATGGTCAAGCGGCACTGGGGCTGGCCGCCACAGCCCTGATATCTGCGCTCTATCCTGCCTGGCGAGCCGCTCATGTTCGGCCGACGGAAGCGATTCGCAAGGTCTAACAGTGAGAAGCGTTCTTCTTTTCGTGAAGATCAGCTGGCGCAATCTCTGGCGCAATCCTCGAGGTACGCTGTTGACCGCCTTGGCCCTCGGTTTGGGTTTGGCGTTGCTGCTGATCTCTCTGGGTTTGCTCGATGGTGGGCACGAGCAAACGATCGCCGCCGGGGTCCGGTTTGGTCCGGGGCATGTCGTGATCCAGGCGAAGGGGTATCAAGACTCCAGCTCTGATGAGCTGCTGCTGTCAGCTAAAGTGGTATCCAGGGTCGAAGGGTTCCTGCAAACCGCGGAAATGAATAAGCTTGTGCGGGGAGTTAGTCCGAGACTTCTCGCCACCGGGCTTTTAAGTTCCTCAGCGAATTCCGCTGGCGTGAGAATCACAGGGGTGATTTCGCAAGACGAACCAGCCGTATCGCTGATCCCGGAACGAATAATTGAAGGGACATATTTAAGTAATGACAAGCCTTCCGGCGTCGTCATTGGCGCCGATCTGGCTCACAAGCTCGAGCTAAAGATAGGTTCCCGAGTTGTTCTCATGACTCAGGCGCTGCGACCGCCTGGCAGCGAAACCAAGAATGGCGCTGGGGATGAGATGCAAAGCACTCTTTTGCGGGTGAGTGGCATTTTCCGCACGGGGCTACAGGCGGTCGACGCTAACATCATCAACCTTCCCCTGCCCGCGACGCAGGCGCTGCTCGGAGTGCCAGATGGCCAGGTGACTCAAGTAGCTATTTTGCTTCAACAGGAAGGTGATTCGCCGATGGTAGCAAGAGCCTTGCGGAAGCAATTGACGGGAGAGCCGGTGGAAGTACTGACCTGGCGCGAATCAATCCCGATGCTCGCTCAGATTCTCGGGCTGGACCACGCCTTTAATTACATCATGAACGGCGTGATATTGGCGATGGTAGGGTTGGGAATACTCAACACGATTCTCATGAGAGTGCTGGAGCGCCGGTATGAATTCGGTGTATGTAAAGCTCTTGGCCTTAAGCCTCGGCAGCTTGCAGTGATGGTCATCGGCGAATCTCTGGCCCTCACCGCGATAAGCCTGGCGCTGGGACTGGCGTTGGGTCTGAGCGTCGAGCATTATTTCGCTACCTCGGGATTGGACCTGCGCTGGATATTCAAGGCAGGTCTTCCACCGGCGCTTGTTTTCGATCCTATTCTCTACTCGCGCCTGAGCTCGAATCGAATCATCTGGTCCGTTAGTATTGTATTCGCGATGGCGACGATCATTTCGTTTTATCCCGCGCTCAAGGCAGCGCGAACGGAGCTGCCAGACGCATTGAAGGCGCTTTAGAGAGGAGGGCGATGGTGCTGGCAGAGTGGGCGGTGGAACTGAAGGACGTGAGGAAGACCTATCGCACCGGATCTATCGACGTTCCGGCACTGCGTGGCGTCTCTCTTCAGATTGCTGCCGGGGAATTCGCCGCTACTGCGGGTCCCTCAGGCTCTGGCAAAACCACTTTGCTCAACATCATTGGCGGACTCGATCGGGCAGACGCGGGCGAGATATGGGTGGCAGGACAAAACCTTCAGCTCCTATCTTCAAGCGAGCTGGCGTATCTGCGTTTGCAGCGCATAGGCTTTGTGTTCCAAACGTACAACCTGCTGCCGGTCCTTACCGCTTTGGAAAACGCCGAGTTTACGTTGCTTCTCCAGGGGATGCCTGCGCGCAAGCGCAGAGAAAGGGTGGAAAAGCTGTTTTCTGAAATCGGCCTCGCCGGCCTGGAGGATCGTCGCCCGGCGGAGTTGTCGGGCGGGCAGCAACAACGGGTTGCCGTGGCTCGCGCCATGGTTACGGAACCGGCACTCATTCTGGCGGATGAGCCCACGGCGAATCTGGACTCTGCCGCTGCTATCGCCCTCCTCGATGTGATGGAACATCTCAATCGTGTGACTGGTACGACCTTCATCTTTTCCACGCACGATCCCCAGGTCATGGAACGAGCTCATCGGTTGATCCGCTTGCGGGACGGTCAAATAGCGAGCGATGAGACGCGTGATCGGCAAGATGCGGGAGTGGCGGCAAGAGGAGACGCTGGCTAACTACAGAAAGGAGTCACCTGGGAATCGATGCGGCCCCGTGCAGGGCAGGGAATGGCGCGTGGGCGGCGGACACTGCTGCTGCAGCTACGACCGGCTGTGCGCCTGCGATGTAGAAGCGAATGAGTTCCGTGGTAACCTCAGGGCCGCCGACAAAGGTGGTGCCTTCCTGCTTGAGCAGCCTGTAGGGCGGCGTCGCCTCGAAATAGAGGGTATTTTTGGGAACTACTGGCTCGATGACGTGCAGGACGAAGCGCGGCCAGTTCGGCATTACCGTCGCGACATCGACTTGTGCGGTTACCTTGAGGGCGGGGAAGTTGCCGGCCGGCACGCTGATCTGTTTAGACCTGCTAGCCCAAACCTCCTGACCTACATAGCTGTACGGCGTGATCTGCTGATGAAGCATACCTTCGGCGCCGTCGCGCGGCGCGTCGAGGACGCGTAGAAACGCCATCCACGGAACTGAGTCCGGATACAGGTCATGTGGCAGGTCTGCGGCCCCGGCCAGCCGCAGCACCGTCGCATCATTACGCCAGAATTCGCTCTGCAGGGCGCGACCATGATCGTACAGCGTCCACTGATACATGGTGCAACCCTGACGATGATTGGGAAACAGCCAGAAGGCGACTTCGAACTGATAAGTCGATAGGGTGGTCACCTCGATATGGATCGTGTCGTCGTCGACCTTTTCGTTCCACGACTTGACCCGGTTCAGGACCTCACCCGTACGGATTTCTGTTTGCCGGGTTTCGTCTACCTCGGTGCCCGGCGGCGGCGTCATTATGTCACTGCCGGATTGTTCGCCGATCAGCCCGTGACCGATCAGACCGCGCGTTACCAGCCAGGCATCCGTTGCGCCACCTGCATTCGACTCTGTCCCCGGCGCCAGAACAACATCGGTGCGGCCCACGGCAGGCGATAGAGTTAAAGCTGCTACCAGAACGGTCAGCGATGGAATGAGAATCCCGAATTGGAACGATAAGATCTTCATTTTGAAATCCGCATTCCTGAGCGACGAGCATGCTGCCGCAGCCTGATACACGTTTTGCTGCATTTTACGGGCCTGCTTTGCCGCAAATGCCCAAAACGCGTACCGCGTGCCAGCGGCGGCTCTTCAACCTCGAGCAAAGTGTGGAGATGTGAGAAGACTCTCGGACGAGGTGATTAAATCGTACACCAATGGACTGGAGGGGCAAAGACCACTGGTGAAAGAAGTGGAGCGCGATTAGCGGTCAATTTCGGAGCGCGGCATGCGCTCGACACCATCGCGGGCCGCGCTGCGGACGGCCATCGACGGTCCCGGCTGGCGCCACCCGAGGGGAAAATGACAAAAATATCTTTTGGCGCTCACGTGGTACTTTGAAGTGGTCGCTGCCATTGCCAGCAGGACGCAGTCCAACCGCGTCCTTCGACAGCAAGCGCAGCCACGTAGCCGGGTCCGAGGGTCAACTCCTTCAGAGACCAACCAACGGCTTCGTTTGAATCTGGCTGGGTGCTCAACAACTCTGCAGGCTCTCCGGGAATCAGCGACACGTCGAACTGATCCAAGGGAAGCGAGAGTCCTTCGCCTCTCGCCTTGATGTACGCTTCCTTGCGGGTCCAACAGAGAAAGAACGCGTATTTCTGCAAGTCTGTCGGGAGCGCACGGAGCGTCGCAATCTCGCTTCGCGAGAAAAAACGCTCGGCGATCTGCTCGACTTCCAAATCGCTGCGGATGAATTCGAGGTCGACGCCGATCTCGCGACCACGAGTAACCGCATAGAGAGCCACTCCGCGAGAGTGGGACATGTTAAAGCGGATCGCATCTCCGCCAGATTCCCGGGTCAATGCGGGTTTTCCATAAGAGCTGTAGCAGAAGGATAAGCATTCCGGCGCCCTATTCAAGTAAAGGCCCAGGATAGCCCTGAGTATCCCGTGAGCATTGATAAAGTGCTCGCTGTCTGTCTGAAAGTAAAACCGCTCGGCCCTCGTTTGCTCTTCTGCCGCAAGGGTATGCAGGAATTTGTCGCGCTGCGACGAAAACTCGTCCAGAGAGGCTCGCCAGACATGTACTTCGTTACCACCTAGTATCATTGTAGCCGGCGGAAAGCCCCACGGTGCTGGAGGTGAGGTGATCGGTAGTGTCTTCATGTGGCCGCTCTTACCGGCCTTATTGCAGTTCCTGAACAAGCGACCGGAGTAGAAGAGGCTGTTTCAAAAAGAAATGGTCGCCGGGAAACATCTGCAGCGAAAACGAAACACTTGTCTGAGCACGCCAGGCTCCAAGATCGCTCTCGCTCACTTTGCTATCCTGCAAGCCGCCAAACGCGGAAATGGGACAGTTCAGGGGCGGCTCAATCGAGTACAGGTAGGTCTCGTACACTGCAAAGTCCGCCCGCAAGATAGGAAGCATGATCTCCATTAATTCTTCGTGGCCCAAAAGCTCGCTGGGCGTGCCGTTCAACCGCCGCAGTTCCATTAAAAACTCTTTATCCGGCAGAGTATGAATAGACGGCCCGCGATGAGGGATTTGAGGCGCACGAGCAGCAGATACAAATAGGCGAGCAGGGTGCAGGCCGTACTGTCTGCGAATCCGGCGAGCGAGTTCGAAACTGATTAATGCTCCGAGGCTGTGGCCGAAGAAGGCGAAAGGCCCATCCAGGAGTGGAGCCAGGGCTTGGGCGAGGGCTTCGACAAGAAGTGAGAGTTGAGTGAAGGGACGCTCCGTCATTCGAGTTCCGCGTCCCGGGAGTTGAACCGGGCAGACCTCGACATCCGCTGGCAAGCTGTCGGACCAGGTGCGAAAGATCAACGCGCCTGCTCCAGCGTAGGGAAAACAAAACAAGCGAAGCCGGGTCTTTGGTCCGGGCTTGTGATATGAAATCCAAGGATCAAAAGCAGCAGAGCTTGTCGAGCGGATCATTCAAAATCTGTCCCTATAAAGTAAAACATCCGGGCTAACGTTTTGACGAATGGATCGGCTTGTCGCGCTCATCCATACCCCTTCTCAGGCTGAGCGGTCTCATGTCGGTCCACACTTCTTTAATATAAGTCAGGCATTCGGCCTTGGAGCCGGTCTTTCCGGTAGCCGTCCAGCCAGGAGGAAATCCTCTCTCGGCGGGCCAGATAGAGTATTGCTCTTCCTGGTTTATAACGACTCTATATGTTGTCGAGTCTTGCCTGTCGTCACTATTCATATCGCATCCTTCATCGAGCTTACCGATGGATCTATTCTATCGGTAAACCATCCTTCGGTTGTTCGCGCCCGATCGAGGCAAGCCCGTAGCTCTTCAGCTAGGACTTCGACATGGGGCTTGTAAACCATCGTTGCATGATTGCCCGGAACGACATGGACATCCACTCCTCCAGCAGCCCACTCGCTCCAGCCCAAAGTCGGATCAGAGGAGGTGGCCGCAAGTTCCTGACCAGCCTTGAAAAGTGTGATTCGACCCGGGTAGTGATGCAGTACATAGTTTTGGGTAGCTCGAAAATCAGCCTTGCAGAGTTCGATGAATGGCTGAGCTTGGGAAACTTCAATATCCGACGGCATCAGGCCCGCTCTTTTGGCGTGCTCGAGGACGCGCTCCAGCAGTTCGTGCTTTGGAAGGCGGGCGAGAGAATCCCGGAGGTCGAGTGAAAGACCGAAATAGCGGACAAAGTCGATGAGCAGGCGCGCGTCAAAATTCTCATCGTCGAGCTCTTCATCGGCGGTTGGAATCCGAGTATCCAGCAGGGCTAACAGAGCTACCCTCTGGCCCTGAGCGTGAAACTGCTGAGCCATCTCGAGAGCTACGACGCCTCCCATGGACCATCCTCCTAAAAGGTAGGGACCGCGGGGCTGCACCGTCCGGAGCGCTTCGATGTAGTAAGCGGCCATATCTTCGATGCGCAAATGCGGTGTTTGTCCTTCTTCCAGCCCTCTCGCCTGCAGGCCGTAGCAAGGCTGATCCGAGCCTAAATAGTGCGCCAAGTGAACGTAGGGGAATACATGTCCACCGGCCGGATGTATCAAGAAGAAGGGTCGTCTGTTGCCCGCGGGTTGAATAGCTACCAAAGATGAATGCGGCGGCGCTTTGGTGCGCTCGTGGAGAATCTTCGCCAGGTGCTCAATGGTTGCTCCCTGGAACACAGTGGCTAAGGGAACCTTCTTGCCGAGTCTCTTTTCTATCAATGAGAACAAACGAACGGCCGCAAGGGAGTGTCCTCCGAGCTCGAAGAAATTGTCCGTCACGCCTATGGGCCGAATACCCAAGACCTCTTCCCAGAGACCAGCGAGCTGGAGTTCCACAAGATTACGCGGTGCTACGAACGTCCTGCCCGGTTCCGAGCGTGTTCGCCCGGGCTCCGGCAGGGCACTGCGGTTCACCTTCCCGCTAAGCATCAAGGGCAAAGCACCGAGCGGCACGAAGACCGCGGGCATCATATAATTAGGTAGCCTCTCCTTCAAAAAGACCCGCAGCTCACTAGCCGTCGGCGGGAATTCCCCTTGGGCGACCACATAGGCCACCAGCTGCCTCTCCCCAGGAGCGGTGTCCCGGGCCAGGACAACACTCTCGCTCACGGCAGGGTGTTGGCGAAGCGCTGCCTCAATTTCCCCAAGCTCGATACGGAACCCGCGAATCTTCACCTGATCATCAAATCGACCCAGAAACTCGATATTTCCGTCGGAAAGATAGCGGGCGAGATCCCCCGTCTTATACATCCGCGTTCCGGGCAGGCTGCTGAAAGGGTTTGGTACGAAATCCTCAGCGGTCAAATCGGACCGCTTGAGATACCCGCGGGCCAGACAGTCACCGCCAATATACAGTTCACCCGGGACTCCAACTGGAACCGGGTCACCGTACTTGTTCAGAATATAGGTCTCTCTGTTCGCGAGAGGGCGGCCGATGGGAATTCTCTGAAAGGCCGAGAGCTCGCGAAGCCGTGGAGTGACATCGAACACCGTTGCCGTTATGGTGGCCTCCGTCGGTCCGTACGCATTGATTAGACGGATTGAACTCATCGGCGTTCGGCGCCAGAGGTCAAGGAACGCGGGCAGCATCGTATCCCCGCCCACGATGAAAACCTTGGGCTGGATATTTGGGACTAATTCCGATAGGTCTGCCCATTCCCGCGCCAGCTCCTGCCAATAGCCGGTTGGAATATTGAGCACAGTGAGTCCAAAATCCGATATTCGCTTGTGAAACTCTGCTGTATGCCATACGTCGGTACTCATCATAACCAGCGTGGCCCCGACAATAAGCGTAGGCAGTACCTGCTCCAATGATACATCGAAACTCAGCGAGGCAAACTGAAGCACCTTATCGGTTGAATCCAGTTCATAGTAGTTTTGAACAGTAAGGCAGTGCGCCGCAATCGAAGCATGCGAAATGAGGACTCCTTTCGGCTGACCGGTCGATCCTGAGGTATAGATTACATAAGCCAGGTTATCGGGTATGGTTAAGCAGACGGGGTTCTCCGCACTCTTTCGGGCGATGATCTCCGAATCGGAATCCAAACAGATCACCGTTGCATGATGCTCAGGCAACCCCGCCAGCAACGTCTTCTGGGTCAATATTACCGGGACCGCGGCGTCTGCCAGCATGAAGGAGAGTCGTTCCTTCGGATACGCTGGATCAAAGGGCACATAGACACCGCCCGCCTTTAGAATGCCCAGCAGTCCAACGACCATTTCCACCGAGGGCTTGAGAAAGACTGCTACGGATACCTCAGGTCCCACTCCCAGAACGCGTAGATGATGCGCCAGTCGATTGGCTTGGTGGTTCAGTTCGTCGTAGGTCAGTTGCTGACCATCGAGCACTACCGCTATCGCGTCAGGCGTTCGCTCGACCTGCGCCTCAAAGAGTTGATGGATACACAGGGCCTTCGGATAATCAACCTTGGTACCGCTCGAGTTCAACAGTAGTTGCTGTCGCTCTGCTTCGGTTAACAGCGGCAAGTCCGAGACTCGCCGCTCGGGAGCAGTGGCCACGGCCTCCAGTAAGGTCCTAAAATGGCCAAGCATACGTGTGATGGTGGCAGCCTCAAACAGGTCTGTGTTATAGGCTAATGTTCCGAGTAGACCCTGGTCGGTGTCCACGATGTGCAGGGTTAGGTCAAAGTGAGTGGTGCCGGTGTCCACTTCGACAGGGGTCAGATTCAATCCCGGCAGTTGCACCGGCTGCAGCGAGGCATTCTGCAGCAGGAACATCACCTGAAAGAGCGGATTGCGGCTTAAATCTCTGGTAGTGTGCAATTCCTCGACCAGCCTTTCAAAGGGAAGGTCCTGATGCGCATACGCTCCCAAGCACACTTCCCGTACCCGGCGCAAAAGGTCCCGAACACTGGGATTGTCTGAGAGGTCGGTGCGCAGGACAAGCGTGTTTACGAAAAAGCCGATTAGCCCTTCGATCTCCAGCCGGTTACGATTGGCGGTTGGTGTCCCTACGACAATATCATCTTGATTCGTGTACCCGTGCAGCAAAATCGTGAACGCTGCCAGCAGGGTCATGAAGAGAGTAACCTCTTCCTGGCGGCTTATCGCCTTCAACGCATCGCCCAGGGTCTTAGGCAATAGAATAGATTGGTGCGCCCCGTGAAAGGTCTGCACAGCCGGCCTCGGGTGGTCCGTAGGCAGCTCGATGAGCGGAGGTGCGCCAAGCAGTTGCTGTTTCCAATAGGTAAGCTGGGTCTCCAGAAGTTCGCCCTGCAACCAAATGCGCTGCCAATGGGCAAAATCTGCATATTGGACGGGTAGCTCAGGCAGCGATGCGGGCCTGCCGGAACAAAAGGCATCGTAGAGTACCGCCATCTCCCGGATCAGGATTCCGGTTGACCAACCGTCGGTAACGATATGGTGCATCGTCAGCAGCCCGACGTGCTCGTCTTCACCCAGCCGTAGCACGGTTGTGCGCACGAGCGGACCTTCGGCCAAATCGAAGGGCCGCTGCGCCTCGCTCGTCGCGAGCCGCTGGACCTCACTCTCCCGCTCGAACTCAGGCAGGCCCCGCAAATCCACTATCGGCAGCGCCAACGTCAGATGCGGTGCGATGACCTGGACCGGGCGACCGTCCACAATGGCAAAGGTCGTTCGCAAGGCTTCATGGCGTTTCACGATTTCGTCGAGACTTTGCTTCAGCGCCGCCATGTTAAGCGGTCCCTTGAGGCGAACGGCAGCGGGGAAGTTATAGACAGAGCCGCCTGGCTCGAGCTGATCGATGAACCAGAGACGCTGTTGAGCAAAGGACAGAGGCAGTTCTCCGTCCCGAGGAACAGGCGCAATGGGGGAAGCCAGCAGTCCTGCTCCGCGGCCTGCATCAACGCTCTCCGCCAAATCGGCAACCGTGGGCAACTCGAACAGGCGGCGCAGCGGCATCTCCACCTGAAAGGCTTCGCGGATGCGGGAAACGACCTGGGTAGCCAACAGCGAGTGGCCGCCTAGCTGAAAAAAGTTATCGTAGATGCCTACTCGTTCGACGCCCAGGACCTGGCTCCAGATAGTGGCGAGTAGCTCTTCCGTAGGCGTGCGGCATGCCACGAATACCTGGTCCAGCTCGGGTCGTCGGTCATCAGGCGCCGGCAGCGCATGGCGGTTAACCTTACCATTAGCTGTCAACGGGAAAACGTCCAGTAGTACGAAGACCGCGGGCACCATGTGCTCGGGCAGCTTGTCCTTCAGGAAACCGCGCAACTCGCTGGCGGTGGGGCGTGACTCTCGCTCAGCGACTACATAGGCCACCAGCCGCTTCTCTCCGGGCTCGACTTCCTGAGCCTGTACGATAGCCTGCAGCACGGCCGGGTGTCGTCCGAGTGTTCCTTCGATTTCGCCAAGTTCGATTCGGAACCCGCGGATCTTGACTTGGTGATCGCTGCGACCAAGGAACTCGATGTTCCTGTCGGGCCGGTACCGTGCGAGGTCTCCGGTCTTATACAGCCGCGCGCCCGGCTCGCCGCTGAAGGGATCTGGAATAAACTTCTCGGCGGTTAAATCAGGACGCCTGACATAGCCTCGCGCCAGACCCACCCCGCCGATGTACAAGTTACCCGCGACGCCGATCGGAAGCAGGCGAAGCAGGTCGTCTAAAATATATACTTGCGCGTTCGGTATAGGTCGTCCGATAGGAACTGTGCAATGAGGACTGCATTCTTCGCACGGCCAAAATGTGGAGTCGATGATTGTCTCAGTCGGTCCATACACGTTGTACAGCTTCGCCCCGGTGCGGCTTTGGAACCGCGTGACGATCTGGGGAGTCAACGCCTCGCCGCCGCACATCACCGCGCGCAGGGCGAGGCTTTCGTCGAAGGCGGGCTCCTCAACCAGAAGCCGAAGAAGCGATGGCACGCAGTGAAGAATTGAGACTCGCTCGGCACGGATGGTGTCTGCCAAATATCGGCTATCACGATGACCGCCGGGTTCCGCAACTATCAGGGTTCCTCCCGCCAACAGCGTCGCGAGCAATTCGCGTCCAGCGGCATCGAAGGTGATGGGAGTCTTCAAAAGGCAGCGGTCGCTGGGTGATAGCTCGAGTGTCTCCATTACCCAGTTGATAGCATTGGTCAGTCCGCCGTGTTCGACCATTACTCCCTTCGGCTGTCCGGTCGAACCTGAAGTGTAAATCACATACGCGAGGTTTTTGGCGGTTGCGTTAGCGTGCGGGCTGATTTCGCCATGTCTTGCGATGGTTTCCCAGTCCGAATCCACGCACACCACCGCGATTCCAGGCTCCGACAAACTGTCCCGCAGAGCTTTCTGCGTCAGTAGCACCTGCGCGCGAGCATCTTCGATCACGTAGGCTATGCGCTCTTTGGGATAATCCGGATCCACCGGCACGTAAGCGCCGCCCGCCTTGAGAATGCCAAGGATCCCCACTACCAGCTCCAGCGAGCGGTCCATGCAGATTGCGACTGGAACTTCAGGTCCGACCCCGAGACTTTGCAGGTGATACGCGAGTTGATTGGCGCGAGCCTCGAGCTGGGCGTAGGTCAAACGGCAATTCTGAAAAACGACGGCGATGTTCTCCGGCTGTTGCCGGGCCCGTTGCGCAAAGAGTTCGTGGATACACTTATGTTCAGGGGAGTCGGTTCGCCTATCGTTGAACTCAGCCAGCAGCCGGCGCTGCTCATCGGGGCTCACGATATCCAGATCTGCGATTGGCGATTCCGGATTTGCGCAGACACTCTCAAGCAGAGTCCGGAATTCTTGTCCCAGGCGGTCGATATCCTCGGCGCAGAAAACGCTGGAATCGTAGTGAAGCTCCGGGACCAGAAGGCCCCCGAGCTGTACGCAGGAGAGCTTCAACTTGAACCGGTCAAAACAGCTGTATTGCTTCTGAATGGAAAATCGCGTGTCGCCTTCGGTATGATTCTCCTCCACATCCTGGAATTCAAAGGCTACCGGAAAGAAGCGGCACGGCTCGATTTCGGCATCCAATCGAGGAAGTTGTTCAAAGTCGAAATACTCCTGCCATTCAACGGCCTCACGCGCCGATCCATTAGTCCGTTCCAGAACTTCACTGAACCGAAGCTGCTCTTCGAGCCGGAATTGAACAGGCAGAGTCTTAGCAAACAGGCCCAGTGCTTCCTGCAGCCCTTCGTAAGTGCGCCCGTCGCACGCCAAGCCGACCACAAAGTCTGATTCGCCAGTGAGACGCCAGAGCAGGATTTGCCAACAGGCCAGGAAGAACGCAGAGGCTGAGGCATCATACTTGGCCACGAGCTGTCTAATCTTCGGGGTCAATTCAGGAGTGACCGGTAACGTCAAAAGCCGGGGCTCGAAGGCTGCCCCTGCGGAAGATCGCTTTTCGAAAGAAAGCTTCGCAGCGCGGAAAGCTGAGCCTTCCACCTCGCGCCAATGCTTTTTTCCTTCGTGCGTTTCCTCCGATTCCAACAGGCTATTTTCCCACTCGGCGAGATCGGCATATTGACTGGGGTCGGCTGAGTGTTCCTGGCAGCGTCCGAGAGCTGAATAGCGGCGGCTGATCTCGCGCGCCAGAATCCTTAGCGATGCCGCATCCGCACACAGCGATGGCACGTTGACGAACAACATGTGCCGGTCGGCCGCAAGGGTTAGCAAAGCGATGCGCAGGACCGGCCCGTTCGCAAGGTCGAAGGGAATCCGGCCAGCGTCCTGAAACAGCGCCTCAACTTCCGCGTCCTGGCGTGAAGTGTCACAGGTGCGCAAGTTGTATTCCTCTATCGAGGGCGCACTTTGCTCGTTCACCCCTTGGAGAGGAATGTTAGTTACCGGCGAACAGCGAAAGCCGGTTCGGAGGATCTCGTATCGGTCTGAGATGTCCCGCAGGATAGCCTTCAGGACTCGCAGGTCGAGGCTTCCCTCGATTAGGATGGCGCATTGCGCACGATACTGCCGTTCGTCGCCGGCCTGCTGCAGTGACCACAGATGCCTTTGCTGAGGTGAAAGCCGGAACCCTTCGATAACGTCTATCTGCATTCGAGTAATTCTACTTTCGCGCGACGGCTTCGATGCTTTGTTGCGACGTTATGACGTTCTTGCGCTTGACGTGTTGCAGTTTTTGAAGATTAACTTCCTTTTGCTCTTTGCGGACGCTCATCCGTTGTTGCCGGTCCGCCGTGGCGAGCGTTAGCTTCAGCGCATCCAGCTTGGCGGTTGGCTCTTGAAGTATGCGCCGCAGAAGTATTTCGAAATGCTGCGATATGCGGGCAATGGTCGCGTTATCAAACAGGTCGCTGTTATACCGCATCGAGGCGGCAAGCGATTCCTGCGTTTCGATTATCAATAACACCAGGTCGAGCGTGGCGGCGCGGCGCTCAAGCGCCACCGACTCCAGGGCAAGTCCTCCGGAATTCATGCGCAGCCCTGTTTCGGCCGGCAGAAACGGCGACGCGCCCTGTTGCGCAATCCGATGCGGCTTGTCGAGCACGAACATCACCTGGCACAGAGGTGGGCGGCTTAGCTCGCGGGGCGGCCGCAGGCGCTCAACCAATAGAACGGTGGGGAAATCCTGATGCTCGAGAGCAGCCAGGACATTGCGGCGAACTTGCCCAAGAAACACGCCGAACGCAGGATTCCCGGAGAGATTAGCCCTTAAGACCACCGGGTTAGTAAAGAGGCCGACGATACCTTCGAACTCGGCCCGGCTCCTGCCCACCATAGGAGTTCCCACCAATAGGTCTTCCTGCCCGCTATGGTAGGACAGCACTATCTGGAACGCTGCCAGGAGCACCATGTACAGTGTCGCTCCATGAGCCTTGGCGAGAGCCTTGAGCCCGGAGCTCAGCTCCGCATCCATAGTGAAGTCGTGCGATGCGCCTTGATAAGTCGGAACCGCGGGCCGTGCCCGGTCGGTCGGAAGATCCAGGACGGGCAGCTGCCCGGCCAATTGCTCCCGCCAGTACGCCCACAGCCGGTCTCCATCCGGGCCAGCCAGCATCTCGGCCTGCCAACGGACATAGTCAGTGTATTGCAAGGCAAGAGGAGGTAGATGCGCTTTCACGCCGGCGCTTTCCGCCGGGTATAGGACGCCAAGTTCATCCAGGAGTATTGCAAGAGACCAGAAGTCGATCGCTATGTGATGCACGACCAGCAGAAGAATATGTTCCCGTGCTGACCGCATGATCAGACTCACGCGCAGCAACGGCCCTCGCTCCAGATCAAACGGGCGATACGCTTCGTCGAGCAGCCGAGCGTTCAGCTCGTCGCCGCTCCAGGTCGAGCCGTCCACTTCCGCGAAGCTGACCTTCAGGTGTTCGTGGATTTGCTGGACCGGTTTGCCGGAGTGTGCGGGAAAAGTAGCGCGCAGCGAAGGGTGCCGATCGAGCAAGCTTTGCAACGCGCGTCGCAGTGCCGGGACGTTTACGTCCGACGAGATACGCGCCGCGAAGTTGACGTTGTAAACCGCGCTGTCGGGCGCCAGTTGATAAAGAAACCAAATGCCCTGCTGGTTATACGAGAGAGGATAAAGCGATTGGGAGTCGCGCGCCTGCTTGCGAAGAAGCTCGGCAAGCAGCGCCCTCTTTTCGGCCGGTGAAAGATCGGCGATTCGTTTGGAAGGGTTGCTATTCACTTTTCACTGACTTCCTCTTGAGCCAATAGATCAGTGAGCAACGAATTCACTTCCTCATCCGAATACTGGTCAAGCTTCTCCAACAGATGCTCATCGATGCCGCCGTTTGCTTGCTGCCCTTGGAGGTGGCCATTTGCCGAAGCAAGAGGCGCTGATGAGCCGGGAGTCTCAGAGGTTAGCAGGTGAAGCAGTTGCGACGCAGCTTGTGCGACGCTAGGTCCCGATAGAAACGTAACCATCGGCACATTAACGCCTAGGTCCACCGCGATCCGGTTCTTCAATTCCACCGCCATCAAGGAGTCCAGCCCCAGATTGCTGAGCGGTTGCTCTATGTCGAGTCTGGACGCGGGCAAGCCAAGCACACGAGCCACTAGCTCTGTCAGGTGGGACTGAATTAGTTGAAGGCGCTCGGCTGGCTCTGCGGCAAGGATCGCATTCCTCTTCTCGGCGGAATGACCCGCATCCGGTGACTTGTCTGCGTCCTCACGCGCCAGCTCAGAAAGCAGCGGTGACTGTGTTCCCGCCGGAAAAAACTGGCGATAGAGTGACCAGTCAACTGGTACCGCCGCGACCTGTGTCGAGCCTTGCCGAAGCAGGCGTTCCATCACTTCCAGCGCTTGCGCGGGTGCGATGCTCCTGATTCCCGCCAGCGCGAGGCGCGCGGCAAGGCGCTTTCCTCCGGCCGTTTCCGCGAAACCCAATCCGCTCCATGCTCCCCAGTTGACGCTCAGCGCCGGTTTGCCCATCGCGCTTCGATGGTGAGCGAGTGCATCGAGGAAAGCGTTTGCTGCCGCATAGTTCCCCTGCCCGGGCTGGCCTAAGAGGGAGCCTGCGGACGAGAAAAGTACAAAGAAGTCCAAGGGGTCGTCTTTAAGGAGTCGATCCAGCAGCCAGCCGCCGATCATCTTGGGCCGCAAGACCGCATCCATTGCCGACGCATCGAGCTGCGCCAGCAGTCCGTCTTGCAAAACTCCCGCCGCGTGCACTACGCCTCGAATCGGCGGCCAAGCCTCAGCTCGATATTCATCTATGTAGGCGCGTAACTGTGCTTCATCCCCCACGTCCACTGCCGCCAGATGCACGCTCGCTCCGAGTGCTTCCAGCTCACGAATCGCGGCAATTTGACGGGCCAGCCGGCTGCCCGCTTCCGCTGAATTCCAGCGCGCGCGTGGCGGGAGCTTGGTGCGTCCCATAAGGATCAATCGCCGGGCCCCTTGCTCCACCATCCATCGGGCGACCGAAAGGCCCAGCTCTCCCAATCCACCGGTGATCAAGTAGGCGCCGTCAGCGCGCCAGCTAAGCGCAGCAGGCGTCGTGGCGCAGCGAGGTTTGCGAATCAAACGGCCTGCGTATCGCCGGCCACCCCGAAACGCAATCTGATCCTCGCCGTCCGGAGCGGAGATTTCTTTCCATAACTGATGAGCGGCATCGTCGGGAACCGAAGGGGCGTGTTCCAGGTCCATCAGTCCTCCCCAGAACATGGGATGCTCCTGAGCGACGACGCGACCCAATCCCCAAAGCGGCGATTGAGCCGTGTCCAGGCGCAGGGCCTCTTCCCCCGCCGGCTGAGCGCCGCGCGTGATCAGCCACAGGCGGGGTAAGTCAATCCGCTCGACGCGAGCCAGCTCCTGAACTAACTGTAAGACATTGTTACAGCCAAGAGTCTGAGCTGCTTTCAGCGAAGTGACAGTAGAAGCGTCTGGAAGGCCGGCATCGAGACTCCAGAGATGGACAACCGCCCGGCAGATCGGCTGATCCTTCGCCAACACCGCCTCGAGAAGCCGTCGCATGTCCTCCGGCCGTTCGGCATTGATGCGAAAATGCTCGCTGTCCGCGCGTTCGTACGATTCGCCTCGCGTGACCAGGATGGTCCCATCTCCATCCGCCTTGATCAGTGCTCCAAGCTTTTCTCCGACGCCGATGCTGTCGGCAAAGATAAGCCAGTTGCATCGGCTGGCGGGCGCGGACGGATCCGGGGCCGGCTGTTGGTTCGAACGCTCTTTTGGCTGCCACTGGAATTCGTATAGCCAGTCGTCAATATTCTCATCGGCGGCGCGCTTTGTATCGCGGCCGATGCTATCGAAGCGCAGTCCGACAATTTCGACCGCCACCTGGCCGGTTTCATCCAGGAGCCGCACGTCTCCCTTGATGCCGGCGGCGCCGGGTTCCTGCAGATGGGCGTGACTCCACAGATGCAAGCCCTGACCACCGTGGACCCGAATCTCATCTACATGAGTGGGCATGTAGGTGGCTTGTTCGTTGTTGCCTGTCGCTTGAGCGGCGACACCCGCTCCAAGAGTCTGAAAGCAAGCGTCCAGAATGGCAGGGTGGAATTTACAGGCGTCAAACTCTCGATGCGATTCGTCGGGGACTTGCACTTCACCGAGCATTTCGCGATCGCATCGCCACAACCGAGCGATGCTCCGGAAAGAGGGGCCGTAGTCAACACCACTTTCGCGAAGCTTCAGATAGTAGTCTTGTCCCGAGATCTGCTCTGAGCATCGAGCCTGGACTTGCGCGGGTGCCTCCTGCTCGACAAGCGGAGAGATGACAGGGGCTGGCTCAAAACAAATCTTTGCCGTCGCATGCAACGTCCACGATCGATTGGCTGGCTCCGCATCGCGCGGGCAACTGTAGATTTGAAGGGCGGCGGCGTCGGCGCCGGGAGAGAGGATCACCTGGAGGGCCCGACTTCCGCCATCGGGTATGAAGAGCGCTTTGCGAAATTCCACATCTTTCAGCACAAAGGATTGCGACGGGAACGCCTCAGTGGCGGCCGCCAATGCTATCTCGACGTAAAGCGCGGCGGGAAGCACCGCGAGTCCTTCGACGCGATGGTCATCCAGGTAAGACAGCGCGCTCCTGTCAAGGGTGCTTTCCCAGAAGTGGGTATCAGTCTGCGCCGATTTGAAATGCCGGCCGAGAAGAGAATGTGTCGGCGTGCCATCGATCGGGACGTACTGCGATCGAACCCCGCTATCGCCCGCCGGCGGGTCCATCCAACAACGCTCCCGATCCCATGGATAGGACGGAAGCTGAACGGAGCGGCCGGGCTTGGGATAGATGCGGCTCCAATAGATCGGATATCCCAACGTGTAAAGTGCGCCCACCGACCCGGCTAACACCCTGGCTTCTTCTTCCTCGTGCCTTAGCGACGGGATTGCCGCGCCTTCTATCCCGGCATGACGAAATTCCTGCTGAATGCTACTGAGTAAAATTGGATGCGGACTAAGCTCGAGGAAGATGTCATGTCCGTCTTTCAGCAAACGCTGAACCGCAGTTGAAAAGAGGACGGGCTCCCTGAGGTTCCTGCTCCAATAGAGCGGGTCGAAGCTCAAGCCGTCGGCAAGCTGGCCGGTTACGGTAGAGTAGATGGGCAGCGACGCGGGCCGGGGCTGTAGTCCTTGCAATGCGCGCTCCAAGTCAGCGCGGATAGGTTCCATCTGCGGACTATGAGCGGCAAAATCAACCTTGATTATTCGGCAGAAGATGTCCTGGCGCTGCAATCGACTCACGATTGTTTCGAGCGCCGCGGGATCTCCCGACAAAACCGTCGAAGTGGGACCGTTGCTGACGGCGATCGATACGCGATCTTCGCAGCCGGCGATGGCGCGGCGGGCGTCGGCGATGGAAAGATCCACGGCAGCCATCGCTCCGCGCCCAATCGTCGGTTTCACCAGGCGGCTGCGGCTGCATATCACGCGCGCCGCATCTTCGAGGCTTAGCGCGCCGGCGACGTGAGCGGCTGCGACCTCGCCCATGCTGTGGCCCACCACTGCGTGCGGCTCGATACCCCAGGAACGCCACAGGGCCGCAAGGGCGACCTGAATCGCAAACAAAGCCGGCTGCAGAACGTCAACTTCGTTCAGCCGGGAACGGGCCGTATCGACGGCAGAGAGTTCTGCAAGCAAGGACCATTCTCCGTGCGGGCGCATCGCGAGGTCACAGCGTTCGATGGCTTCGCGAAAGGCGGGCTCCTGGTACAAGAGGGTTCGCCCCATCCCAAGCCATTGGGAACCCTGCCCGGGAAATACAAAGACCAATTTTCTCCCGCGATCGGAAAGTTTGCGGCCCGAAGACAGCCCGGGACAAACCTCTCCGCGGGTATAAGTCTCAAGTGCGTCGGCCAGTTGCGATGCTGAGTTGCCGGTCGCGGCGAGGCGGTACTCGTGATGACTGCGGCGCGCGCCAGCCGTGTAACAAATGTCGTAAGGTGTCGCCGTCGAATCCGGATCAATCAGGAGATCGTGGTAGCCTTGCGCGAGAGACTGCAGAGCCGGCGCGCTGCGTGCCGACAAGGGCAGCAGGTATGTAGAGGTGGCATCGCGATTTCCGTTCTCGCTTTGGGTAGCATGCAATCCCGAGTCGAGGATAGGAGCGCCTTGCAGGACCACGTGGGCGTTGGTTCCACCAAAACCAAATGAACTCACTCCAGCGAGCAGGGCTGTATCCGGCTGCGCAGGCCATGGGCACAGAGCCGTGCTAACGCGCAGCGGTAGTTGCTCGAAAGGAATATTAGGATTGGGTTCCTCGAAGTGAAGGCTGGGTGGAATCTCTCGATGCTTAAGCGCCAGCGCCACCTTGATCAGTCCGGCGATACCGGCGGCGGCCTCGAGATGACCCAGGTTGGTTTTGACCGAGCCAAGGAGACACGGGCGGTTAACGGGACGGTCGAGAGCTAGCACCGCGCCCAAGGCCTTGGCCTCGATAGGATCGCCCAGGAGCGTGCCCGTGCCATGAGCCTCGACGTATTGAACGTCGGCGGGCGAGACCGCGGCTCGCCTATAGGCCTCTCGCAGCACTGCTTCCTGAGCTTGAGGATTCGGAGCCATCAGTCCGTTGCTGCGTCCGTCCTGATTCACCGCACTCCCGCGAATTACGGCGTAGATTGGATCGCGGTCGGCCAGGGCTTTCGATAGCGGTTTGAGAACGACCACGCCGGCGCCCTCGCTGCGGACGTAGCCGTTGGCTCGCGCATCGAAGGCTTTGCAGCGCCCGTCGGGCGCCATCGCTCCCGCCTTGGTGAAATTGATCGTAATCGCAGGCGACAGGATCAGATTCACGCCCCCGGCCAATGCCAGAGTGGACTCTCCGCTTCTCAGGCTGTTGCAGGCTTGGTGGACCGCGACGAGTGACGATGAGCAGGCAGTGTCGAGGGCGATACTCGGTCCGCGGAAATCGAATACGTAGGAAATACGGTTGGCCGCGATACTCAGGGCATTGCCCGTGCCGGCGTACGCGTCAATACGATCCGGATCGTTAAACTGAATCCGGCCGTAATCGTTGTTCGAGATGCCGATGAACACGCCGGTGGGCGTGCCCGCGAGGTGCTCGCGCACCTGTCCCGCGTCTTCCAGCGCCTCCCATGTCAACTCAAGCAGCAGGCGTTGCTGCGGATCCATGCGCGCAGCTTCGCGCGGCGAGATACCAAAGAAGTGCGCGTCGAACTGGTCGACGTGCTCGATGAAACCACCCCAGCGCGTGACAATTTTGCCCGGCGCCGCGGGATCAGGATCGTAAAAATCGTTCAGGTTGAAGCGATCCGCAGGAACTTCCCGGATTGCATCCACTGCGTTGCGAAGCAGATTCCAGAAAGCTCGCGCGTCCGGTGCGCCAGGAAAGCGGCAGCCGATCCCGATTATGGCGATCGCTTCGGCGCCAGGCTCGCGAACCCGGCTCGCTGCGGCGTCCGGCTGCGACGGGCTCGATGACTCCGCCAAACCGCGGGCGAGAGCTTCGATGGTCGGGAACTCATATGCCAACTCGGCCGGCAGGTCTCGCCCCAGCCATTGCGCAAGATCGCCGGAGAGACTGACCAGCTCCGTCGATCCCAATCCGTAGCTGGCGAATGGCTCCCCGACGTCTATCTCGTTCGCTTCGATTTCGAGCAGCTCGGAAAGTTTGGATACCAGCCAGGCCTGGATCGTTGCCGCGCTGGGTGTGCGATTCCCGTTCTCGCCGTGTCCAGTGCGCTCCGCGTCATGCCCGGTAGCGCCGTTAGTTTGATTTTCGTCCATTACTCACTCATCGAGGACTGTTCCAGCGTCCCGTCCCGAAACCTGGCCTCGCACATACGGCGCTGAACCTTGCCGCTGGGAGTCTTCGGAATGCTTCCAGCCTTCAGCAGCACGACTTCATGCACTCGCACGTCATGCTCTTCCGCCACCGCGCGGCGAATGGCTCGACTTACCGCGTCAAGATCCGCCGGAGACCGCCCGTTCAGATGGCTCGCGTGTGAATTATCGCGCGGTTCGCCGTTCAACTGGTGCCGCTCCGATTGATAGCGGCGCTCAACTTCGGCGGCGACTATCAGACGTTCGTCGTCGGCGACATCGACCGAAAACGCGACGCAACACCCCGACCGTACTGCCGCATGGCTTTGTTCGACCGTCAATTCGATGTCGTTGGGATAAAGGTTGCGACCGCCGATGATGATCAGATCCTTCAGCCGGCCGGTGACAAATAGCTCGCCGTCTCTCAGAAATCCCAGGTCCCCGGTGCGAAGAAACGGACCCTCGCCCGTGTCTGCCAGATACGCATTGAAGATGCGCTTGGTTTCCTCTGGCCGGTTCCAGTACCCCTGAGCCACGCTCGGGCTTGATACCCAAATCTCCCCGATCTCATCGGCTGCGCAAGCGGTCATCGATTCAGGATGGGCGACAACAATCTTCGTATCGGGCATCGCGCGACCACTTCCAACCAGCGTCCGGACGTTCTGCGCGGCGTCCGAGGCCTCCGCGACGCCGTTGTGTTCGAGAGCCGCCACCTGGGTCGTGCACAGCACGGGCTCATCTTCTACCACTCCGCCCGATACGATCAGGGTGGCTTCGGCGAGCCCATAACAGGGATAGGAGAACTTTGACTGGAAGCCACAGGGTGCAAAGGTCGCAGCAAACCGTTTCAGGGTGTCCGCACGGACTGGCTCGGCACCGTTATACGCCACCTTCCAACTGCTGAGGTCGAGCGCGCTGCGCTGCTCCGGCGTAATCTTGCGTGCGCACATTTCGTAGGCGAAATTCGGGCCGCCGCTGACAGTGGCTTTGTAGCGCGAAACAGCCTGAAGCCACCGCACCGGCCGCTGAAGAAAGGACTGCGGCGGCATGAGGACGCACTTACGTCCTCCGTACACAGGTTGAATAATTCCATTGGTAAGTCCCATGTCATGGAAGACCGGCAGCCATGTCACAGAGACAGTGTCCGATGTAAGCCCGAAAGCCTGGTTGATGTGGGCCGAGTTCTCGATAAGGTTCCCGTGACTGACCATCACGCCCCTCGGCACTGCGGTGGAGCCCGAAGTGTATTGGAGCAAAGCGAGGGTATCGCTGGTTGCCCCAGGGTCTCGCCAGTCTTGCTCCGCACTACTGAGACCTTTGTCGGTGGCCAGCCAGCGCATGGCCTTTAGTTCTGGAGCTTGCGCGAAAAGGCCCTCAACCTTCGAAAGGATCGATGACGTGGTCAGCGCCAGCATCGGCTGAGCATCGTTTGCGATGGTGCGAAGCCTCGGCAGAGTTCGCTGCGGCTGGGCCATATTCGGTGTCGGCAGCGGGACTGCAATAACCCCAGCATATAAGCATCCAAAAAAGGCGGGTATGAACTCAAGGCCCGCTGGATAGAGCAATAGTGCCCGCTGCCCGCTTGCACGGTAGCCTTGGAGCAATGCACCAATAACCTGTGCTTGCCGGTCCAGGGCCGCAAAGCTCAAATTCGCTCCTTCGATCTCTCCGTCGACCAGGTAAGAGTAGATCTGCAACTCTGGCTGCTGGAGCGCCCGCCAACGAAGAAGCTCGATGAGGGTAGAAGCCTTGGCGGTAGTTCGACTCACCCGTAGCTGACTCGGTTGCATTAGCTAAGCGATACCCATGTTCATCAGAATTACCTGGTTGATCCACTCGGCCAGCGAAGTGCCGACCTTGCCCTTCGGATCTTCAAGACTGCTTCGCTTCTGCGAGGCATTATTTACCGCAACCAGCGTATTTTGGGAATCGAAACGTCACTGAAGACATTGACTGGTGTTCTTTAGAGAACCAAATGGCGAAGCAAAAACGAAGACTCGCTGCTCGCGTGGCCTCCCAAGCCGCCGGTCTCTTTAAAAGAATTCAGCACTTTAGTTTCATCAAATATATCTCCCGAGGTGCTATGAAGCGCTTATCCGATATCATCCTCGATTCGGACGCCCAAGCGTCGCGAAAAGTCATTTCGTGGCAGCAGACGACGGTATTTTTTGGTCTGCTTGATGAGCGACTCAGTCCCTAGTATGGATCCTGATGAATGGCGGGCTTATAGGCGAGCGTTGTCGCTCAGGGAGAGGTATCATGCACCGACTATCGTGGATGTGGGTTAGGTACAGTGTCATGGCTGTGGTGCTGGGCATTGCGCTGGCCGCGCCGGCCGGGGCGGCGATGCCGGACGCCTGGATCACCACGAAAATTAAGCTGGCCTTGTTGACCACCGAGGCCGTGAGCGCAGCAGCCATTAAGGTGGATACCGTAGCCGGCCAAGTCACGCTGTACGGCAAGGTGCACTCCGCCGACGAGAAGGCGAAGGCCGAGACGATCGCTCGGAAAGTCAACGGCGTTCAAGGCGTGCGCAACCTGCTGCAGGTGGTCGCCCCAGAGCATGAGAAGGCGATGGGAGTGTCTGATGAGGACCTCGAGCAGCGAGTGAAACAGGCGCTACAGGCCGACGCCTCACTCAAGAGCAGCAATATCAATGTGCAGTCCGTGAACCACGGCGTCGTGCTGCTGGGCGGCACGGCAAAGACCTTGAGCGCTCACCTGCGCGCCGTCGAGGATACGGCCGCGGTGCCCGGTGTCCGCCGGGTCGCCAGCGAGATCCAGAGTCCCGACAGCCTGGCCGATACGGAGATCTGGCGGGCGCCCACGCCGCCGCCCAGCTCCGGTTCCGGTGCTTGGGATACCGCCAACGACATATGGATCACGTCGGCCGTGAGGATGAGTTTGCTGGCCGATAGCAACGTTCCGGGACTCGAAATCGATCTGGACTCGTGGAACGGGGTGGTGACGCTGTTCGGGATTGTGTCCTCACCGGACGCGAAGGGCGCCGCGGAGGCCGATGCCCTCAAGGTGAGCGGAGTAAAGCGCGTGGTGAACGAGCTTCAGGTTGTGCCGAGCGCGAAGCAGGCGGCGGTGAACGCGAGCGACGACGAATTGCAGCGCATGGTCAGGAAGGCTCTCGACGAGCATGAGTTCAGAGACCTCGGCCTGGAGGTGCGCAACGGCGTTGCGCGGCTGACCGGGACCGTCCCAACCGGCGCGCGGAACCTGGAGGCCGCAGTGGTAGCGCGCTCGGTTCCCGGCGTGCGCGCGGTCCAGGACGATCTGCGCCTGCGCGACTAATCCAAGGCGGCAGCGCCCCGACGCCCTGCGAAATATGCGGGCTGGTGGGAGATCGTCTCGATTGTAGAATCGCGCGTATGAAAAACGCCATCCGGTCAAGTGAGCAAATGATTCCATGCCTTGCGGCACACGTCAGGATCGCCTTCACCATTGTCTCGCCGCCAGCATCGCGTTGATGCTGGCGTTGCTGGCGAGCCTCAACGTATTCGCCGGCATCAGATGCAGTCCGTTTGGTGATCCCCCGGCACCGGTCGACCGAGGGTGGTACGCCAGCTTTGTGACCGCGCGCAACTCGGTATGCCTTGGCGGTAAGCGGTTGGGCCCGTGGACCGACGGAAACGGCGATCGACGCTACGCCTGTCTCTACGAGCCTGTGGGCGCGGCTGAACGAGGACCGCTGCCGATGCTGGTCTTCCTTCATCCATCTGAAACGAGCGCCTACTCGGTCATTCTCACTGGCTTGGTTGGGCTTACCGACAAAGGCGCTCTCAAGGAAGGGGCTCCCGGCTTCATTCTGCTCGCGCCACAGGGCCGCTACACGACGCATCTCTACCCTGGATACGATTCGAACGCGCTCGGATGGGACAACTGGTATCGGCAGCTGAGTCTCGCTGGTTCTGTCGCCGTAGGTGATGCGACTTACGATGAAAACGCGGACGCAGCTTCGATTGATTATTTCGTCGACGCAATGATCGCCGCGGGCAAGGTCGATCGTCAGCGGATCTATATGATGGGCTGGTCCAACGGCGCCTCGATGGCGCTGCTATACGCATTGAATCGGCCGTGGGTCGCAGCTGCGGCCGTCTATTCCGCGCCCGACCCGTTCTCCGCGATGCTCGACGTGTGCACCCAGACGCCGGTGGCTATCGCTGCGGCGGGCGACGGCCAGGCGCGAGTGTTCAATCCGCGGGTGCCGCTGATGCACGTGCGCAACGATTGTGACATCGGCGGGATTTGTCCCAATGGCAGCAGGTTTGCGGCCCGTGTGCGCGCGCTCGGCGGCAGCATCGAGGACGTTATCGTCGATTCGTCGGGAAACCGGGTGCCTTTGTGCGACGACTCATGCGGCACCGATGAGATGGCGGATGGCCAGATCGGGACCGTCGCAAGTTTCCGCGGCCTGGCTCGTCACATGCGATGGCCGGCTCGGTGGAACGAGCCGATGCTGAACTTTCTGAGACGCCATCCGCTCGGCACAGCGAACGATAAAAACACGCGCGAGGCCTCGCATGAAACGAGGACAGGGCGAGGCGATTGGCGGTGACTAACCGGGATATGCGGCTCTTTGGTTATATGAGTAACCTTAATCAACGATGCAAAGCCTACTTTATATAGCTAGTCATGCTACCGTGAGGCTGTGACTAATAGAAAACTGACTACCGCAGTGTATATCTCAACTATGATTCTAGTTGGTAGCCTGTGCGTCGCGGCGTGCGCCGTGTTCGTGCCGGTGGATGCCGGCCCGCCTCCGACCGAGGTCTCGCGGACCACCACTACCACCCAGAGCAACCTCCCGGGTCCTACCGTAACGACGCAGAAGACCACGACCACCGAGACCAGCGGCTATTAGCGCGAGTCTCGAACTGACCGTTCTGGGGCAGTCAGCCTTGCGTTCAAAGTAACCATTGGCGGGTCGGAAGAGTCCGATCGCCAACTCACAGCTCAAGTCCAAAGGAGAATAGCAATGAATTCAGTGCAACGATTCGCCATCAGTGTCGTGGCGGCTGCGGCCTTCGCGTGCGTCGCCGGATGCGGCAGCACCA
>Ga0187862_10000873_pt1 | contig 33458 bp, 29 predicted proteins | sample June2016WEW_10_1_FD_133003 | JGI IMG/M metagenome (GOLD analysis project Ga0187862, IMG submission 133003) | Peatland microbial communities from SPRUCE experiment site at the Marcell Experimental Forest, Minnesota, USA - June2016WEW_10_150 | ecosystem: Environmental > Terrestrial > Soil >...
GAGAATAGCCGTGCCGCGCGACCATCGTTTGCTGAGATCGAGATAAACCGGTTTGCTGGTGCGCAGATACATGCCCTCCGCAATGGCCATGAGCAACGGCATCCCGATACCCAGGGCTGCGAAGATAATGTGGAAGGCCAGCGACATGGCCATCTGGGAACGAGCGAAGAAAAAGTCACTCATCCGATCCTCTTCAATCCGCGGGCCGCTGCACTCTCCTGGCCGACGGGTTACTTTTGTGACTCTTCCGCATCACTGGGGACTTCTTGTCTAGCCCTGCGACGGTGACTGAATAATTCCTGCCTTCCCAGCGCTGGTCCGCTTTCCAGAAGAAGGTGAACTCGATCACTGAACCGTCCGAGCAATTCTCCGTGGGAAGATCGGCGAACCACAAACCCAGCGTGCTCATCAGGGTGGTGTCCGCTTTGTTGGTGCTGGCCCAGGCATTGGCGGACCAAACGACGGTCGCCTCCGCCTCTACGATGAGGCGCAAGATTTGTCCCGGTGGCACACGGCGAATCGGATGACGGCGGCTCCACATTTCGTGCCGACTTACCACCGGTTTGACGACATAGCGTTGGTAGGCCGGTTCGACTCGATCAAAACAGATGCCGTCATGAGCACTGCGCACCAGGGAGACGTACTCGGCATGTGACCAGCACAACGGCATGGCTGCGCCCGTGGGCAACCCGCGCCTCATCCCCTTCTCCGGCAGGTCTTCGGCGTCCCACAACTGCTCGCTGATCATGCCGCCTTCGTTGGCGAACTTCTCCATCGCGGCAATAAACGGCTTCGGATCATGCCCGGCCGCCAGTTCGTAATGGCCGCGCTCCCCGGTCAATATTGGCCAGGAACGTCCGACGCCCGTCCCATCGAAAGCGCTGCCGTTCTGTTTCTGTCCATAGCCATCGTGATTGTAACGGCGCCAGCCCGGACCTTGCGGCAGATCGTGCTTGAGAATGTGATCCATGACGGCGATGGAGTCCCGCACAAGGACATCATCGGCCGCACGGATGCCCAATCTCACCAAGTGAAGAAAATCGCCGCCGACCACGTTCTTCGCCGGACGGAGTCCGCCGCCGTTGGCGATGGCGAGCATCGCGGTGTTGGGATCGGCGTCCGGATCGGGTGCATCAGCGTTTGTGGGATTGATCCGAATATAGTGACGCCGGAGACCTTCGACCAGCTCACCGCCTGTGGTGACGGTCCATTCTTCAACGTGTGCCGCCAACCAGTCCGCATACTGCAAAATAAACTCCGCAGTGGCCGTGTCGTTATGCTGCTTGGCAAACTCCGCCGCACAAACCAGGCCGGCGATCACCGTGGCGAGCGTCGAGGGAGAATAGCCGGCGTTCTCCTCCCACCTTTCCTGCGCGGTAACGGGCCCCTGGCGGATAAGATAGGCTGCGGCCCGCAAAATCATGACGCAAGGGTTGAACCGGCCCAGGGCAACGCCTTCGCGCTGCAAACGCCAGGCCAGCAGAATGGGAGCGGCAATTTCATCGAGTTGCACGCCGCACCAATACGCTTTTCCATTGATCCAGCTATTTTGCGGGAATCTGCCATCCGTCCGCTGAATGGCGGCGAGCCAGATCAAAGCCCTCAGGGGAGTGCCGGTTTGGCCGGTGGCCAGCAGGGCGGTCGCGCTCTGCGCCAGATCGCGCGTCCAGACCAGGTGATAGCCGCCCAAATCGCTGTCGCCCTTGGTCTCGCCCCACGGGATGCTCATGGACGCCACCAACGCGCCCTGAAATGTTTTGTCCTCGTGGGCGAGCAGGATGCAGCGGCTCAACCGGTAGGTGTGCCCGCCATCGGACGTGTGTTGGCTGAAATCGTATTTCGGATTAACGACCGTGCGCTGCCACTGACGGATATAGGCTTCGCGATGGGCCTCGAACGGCACCGCCAGCGACTGTAGCAATTTCGCCACGGTGCTCTGGCAGCTTGTCCCAAGCGCAATGGCGATCGCAAACTCATCCCCACCCTGAAGATCAATTTCGCCCGTCAGTGCTATGTTGCCTTCGCCTGCTTCGCGGAATTCCCAGTCCATCTTGAAATTATCCATCAAATCCTGCCAGCCGTCGCTGGCACCGACATACCCGATGGAGCGCCGCGAAAACCCCCGGCTGCATCCCATGACCAAATGCACATCCTGGCGCCCGGCATGCAACAGGCTGTTGCCGCCGATGTCAGAACACCAGCCGGAGTTGCCTGCCCCATGACGCCCAAGGTGCGGAGCCAACAACGCGTAGAGCCGCAACTTGCCGCGCAACGACTCGTCGAACACTTCGAGCTTGGTGTGCAGGAGCACCACCGAGCGATGCGGATCTGCGAGGATGTGCTTGATCAGCCGGTAGCGGCCGCCGGGTTCTGAATTCGTCAGGCGGTAGAAAACACAATCTCGTTCCGGGTATTCGATCCGGTGCTCCAGGTCGCGCTTCTCCTCGTGGCAAAACGTCTCGCCGTCGCTGATAAGAAATTGAAAATCGCGCGTGTTCGGCTGGTCAACCGAAGGGTAGTAGATTTCGTTGACGATACCGTGGCTGAGTGTGAACCAGACCCGGCAACTCGTATGATAAGCGGTGCCGAGACCTTCCTTGGCGCTGGAGGTCCAACGCGGTTCAATTCCGGGCGCGCCAAAGGCAACGGAGTTTTCAGCCGCATTCATTATACGAAAATCCGATTGTGAGATTTTGACCAAAGGCGAAGGCCGCCACGAAACGCGTTGGCGTTGTCTCCGATCTGGCTGCCGGGTGGGAGTTTCTTGAGCAGTCTCGCATTGCCGCCGCCCAAAACGACATAATCCGCCTCCAACGCGGCCTTGAGTTGCTTGGCAACGTAGTTGACATGGCGTCGCCATTTCTTTTTCCCAAGCCGCTTCAGTCCGGCCAGTCCCACATAATCCTCGTAAGCGCGGCCCTTTTTGTAAGGCAGATGCGCCAGTTCCATCGGCTCAAGCACGCCGTCAACAATCAGCGCCGAACCCAAGCCGGTGCCCAAACCCAGGAAAAGCATCCGTTTTCCCTGATAACTTCCCAAGGCTTGCATGGCCGCATCATTGATAATCTTCACCGGACAACCCAATGCCTTTTTGAAATTAAAACCCATCCAGCCATGACCGAGATTGTGCGGTTCACCGGCAATGCGTCCATGTAGCACGGGTCCCGGGTAGCCGATCGTGATGGCATCGAATTTCCAGCCGGCGACGGTCTTCCGAACCGCCGCCACCATTTTGTTGGCGGTCATTTTTGGGCCGGATGGAATTTCCAGGCGCTCTTTGTGACCAGTGGCGCGCACCTTTACATGCGTGCCGCCGACATCAATGACCAGGATTCTCATGCGATCAGATGTTCCATATTACATCGAGTCACGAATTCTTGCCCTTTCTCTTACACGGTTCCACCAATGCAGCCGGCAGGGGCCAATTGTGCCCGCAAGCCAGCAGGCCTTGGGTCTCCTCAGGCCCCCAGGTGCCGGCAGCGTAATTGGGGAAATCACTGGGCGGCGCCTCGGCCCAGACTTCGAGCACCGGCATCAACCACTCCCACGCGGCCTCCACTTGGTCGGCCCGCATGAAGAGCGTGGCGTCGTTCTTCATTACGTCCCACAGCAGCGTTTCATACGCATCAGGCGAAGGAGCGTCGAAGCTCTGGCGATAACTAAACCGCATGTCCACCGGCCGCAATTGCATCTTTGCCCCTGGATATTTTGCCTGAAAGCCCAGCACGATACCCTCGACCGGCTGGATCGCCATGACGAGCCGGGACGGCTGCCAGCCAAACGAGGCCTCGGGCGGAAACGACCGATGCGGGACCGCGCGAAATTGGATGGATATTTCGGAGGCCTGCCGGGGCAGGCGCTTGCCGGTGCGCAGGTAAAACGGCACGTCCTGCCAGCGCCAATTGTCCACAAACAACTTCAATGCTGCAAACGTCTCCGTCTGGGAATCAGGCGCTACGCCCTCTTCCTCCCGATAGCGGGGCACTTTCTCGCCATCGATATTGCCAGGGCCATACTGTCCGCGCACGGCGCTTTGCGAGACCGCGTCGCGGTGAATCGGACGGGCTGCGTGGAGCACGTCCACCTTCTTGTTGCGGATTTCGTCTGCTTGGAAGGAAACCATCGGCTCCATCGCCACCAGACAGAGCAACTGCATCAGATGGTTCTGCACCATGTCGCGCAGCGCTCCCGCGTGGTCGTAATAGCCGCCGCGGTGTTCGACGCCCACCGCTTCGGCCACGGTGATGGTCACATAATCAATGTAGCGCCGGTTCCAGATTGGCTCGAAAAGCGGATTGGCAAAACGGAATGCCAGCATGTTCTGCACCGTTTCCTTGCCCAAATAATGATCAATCCGGAAAATCTGGGATTCGTCGAAATTGGCGGCGAGGATGGCATTCAGGGCCAGGGCTGATTCCAGGTCATAGCCGATCGGTTTCTCCACCACGATCCGCGCAAATTCCCGGTCGCGCGCCAGTCCGGCCTTGCCGAGATATTTTGGGATTTCGCCGAACATGCTCGGTGGCGTGGCCATGTAAAAGATGCGGTGGGTTTTGGCGCCCCATTCCTTTTCCAGCTTCGCGCATTGGGCGCCCAAAGCCGCATAAGTCTGGGGCTTTTTGAAATCACCTTGTTGGTAGCTGATGTGCTTGGCGAATTCATTCCAGGCGGCGTCCTTCGCTTTGCCAAACCGCGAGAATTGGTTGACGCCGTTGTGCAACCGCTGGCGCAGCTTTTCGTCGCTCATGGGAACGCGATCCACCGCGATAGCCGAAAAATCAGCGGGCATGATGCGGTCCTGGGAGAGGTCGAACAAGGCAGGCACGAGTTTCCGCCAGGTCAAGTCGCCGGCTCCGCCAAAGATGACGAGGACAGTCGGTTCGAGTTGGTCAGTCGTTTTCACAGTTCTCAAGACTTCTCCCATTCCGTATGAAATGTGCCTTTGGCATCAATCCGCTCGTAGGTGTGGGAGCCAAAATAGTCGCGCTGGGCCTGGATGAGATTAGCCGGCTGCCAGGCGCTGCGATAGGCGTCCAGATAACCCAACGAAACCATTAACGCCGGCGCTGGCACCCCTAACTCGGCCGCCCAGATGACCAGCTGGCGCAAATCTTCCGCATGCTCCATGAGCATGCGCGACAAGTTGGGGTCCAGCAGCAAATTTGGCAGATCAGGCCATGCGTGAAATGCCGCACATATTTCTTCAAGCAAGGCAGCGCGAATAATGCAACCGCCCCGCCAGATGCGCGCAACGGCTTCAAGGTCAAGGTCATACTTGTATTTGTCTGAAGCCACCGCCAAAAGAGCCATTCCTTGCGCGTAGGTGGTGATCATCCCGGCAAAGAGCGCGCGGCCCAAATGCGTAAGGAACATGTCGCGGTCACCGGTGAAGGGTCGCTGGGATCGCTGATAAATCGCGCCGGCCTGCTCCCGCTCCTTCGCCAGCACAGACATGTCCCTCATCGCCACCGCCAGGTCAATCGTTGGAATCGGCACTTGCAGTTCCATCGCGCTTTGCGAGGTCCACATGCCGGTGCCGGTCTGCTTGGCCACGTTGAGGATTTCGTCGATGAGTCTCTTGCCAGTCATCTCGTCCTGTTTGGAGAATATATGGCTGGTGATCTCCACCAGATAGCCATTGAGTTCGCCCGTGCTCCAGGAAGAATAGACTTCATGCACCTCGTCGTCGTTCATGCCGAGGCCGCGCTTCATCAGATCGTAGGTCTCGGCAAGCAACTGCATGATGCCGTACTCAATGCCGTTGTGGACCATCTTCACGAAGTGACCAGCCGAGCCGGGTCCCAACCAGATCACGCATGGATCGCCGTTGACCTTCGCCGCCGCAGCTTCAAGCACAGGGCGAACCCGCTCGTAAGCCTCTTTCGGACCGCCGGGCATGATACTCGGTCCGTGCCGCGCGCCTTCTTCACCGCCTGAGACGCCCACTCCGAGGAATTGAATGCCTTTCTCCGCAAGGGTGCGGGCGCGCAAGTCGGTGTCTTTGAAGTAAGAGTTGCCCGCATCAATGATGAGATCGCCCTTGTCCAGATGCGGCAACAAATCCTTGATGACCGAATCCACCGGAGCGCCTGCGGGCACCAGCATCATCACCGCGCGTGGGCGGCGGAGCAAAGCGAGGAACTCTCTGATGTCTGCCGCCCCGCGCGCATCGCGCTGCTGGGCTTCCTGGCGCAGGGCCTCGACTTTAGCCTGGTCCTTGTCGTAGCCCGCCACCGAAAAACCGTGGTCCGCCATGTTCAGCACCAAATTGCGTCCCATCACGCCTAAACCGACCATGCCGATTTCAGACCGTTGCTGTGGTTGCATATTTTTCGTATCATTGCCGCCAGGAAGATCATGCGCTGCCAGACCCCGTTGGCCGATTCCAGAGAAAACGAGCAGCCCGGGTAAGGCGGCGTCATTCGCTTCGTATGGTCCGCCGGTGGGCGGGACGCGGTGCAAAAGCGACTCATCTCCTGACGCGCAACCGCACCGCCCCACGAAGGCCGCTGCGCGAAACACCATCTTCTCAGAACGCTTCTTTCGCATCGGTGCCACCAAATGCTGGGGCGTTCATAAAGCGAAAATAATCCAGGTCAGCGCGCGGAGGCTATGGGGTGTTCACCCCATGTCATTTTTTGTGAGCGGTGTCCGGTTTCGGAGTGTCGCCTGATCCAGCACTTCCCACGTCACGTTGGCATGCTCGCCCGTTATGTTCGCTTGGTTTTCTTGGAAACAAGTCGCTTCAAAAACTCGGAAACGGAATGTCTGAAAACCACCCCAAGCACCACGAGGGCTATCCCCGCGAGAATCAGATAAAGCGCCATGGGACCCAACCAGGCTTCGAGCAGTTTCCACTTCTTCCCAAAGAAATATCCGATCAGCGTGTAGGTGGTGGCGTAGGCCGCCGACCCTGTGAGGTTGTAAAACAGAAAGACGCGCCAGGGCATTTTTGACATGCCGGCCAGCAGATTGACCACGACCGGCGGAAACAAAAAGATGAATCGCGCAATAAAAACCGTTTTGTCGCCGTGGCGTTTGAATAATCGTTCGGGCCACTTCATCCGGTCGGGCGTGAGATGGAGCCAGTGAATTTTTCCCAAGCCACTATGCCCCAACCGCCGACCCGCCAAGAAAGCACAAATCCCTCCCAGAAAACAGGCCGCCGTTCCGGCCACCATGGGTTGCCACAGCGAATCCGCGGTTTTCCCTACCGCAAAGCCGGCCCCCAACAAAATCGTTTCTCCCGGCAGGGGCACACCGAGGTTGTTTAAAAACGCGACGATGAAGACGAGCACATATCCGTAATGGGGCATGTGGGGCAGTAAAGAATGAAGCCAGTGGAGCATGGTCACGGCTTTCTCGCGACAGACAATTGCCCGTTCAAAGCACTACCCATAATTGTGTCGCTCTTGAAACGCACTTTTCTCCATTCAGACGGCAAGGCGGGGATATAATCGGGCGCCGATAAAGACCAGGATAGTCGTGGTTAGCAGGACGACCGCATAGTCGAGGCCCGTACCGAAGTTGCTCGTGCTGCCGGCCAGCATGAAGGTGCGCAGGGCATCCACGACGTAGGTCAACGGATTGAGATGAGAAATGACCTTCAGCCATCCGGGCATGATGTTGGTGGGATAAATCGCGTTGCTGGCAAAGAACAGCGGCATGGTGAGCACCTGGCCCACACCCATGAAGCGTTCGCGCGTCTTCACAATGCACGCGATGATGAGCGAAAACGTCGAGAACAGCGTCGCCGCCAGAACCACGATGACCAGCACATTGAGGAGCGCGAGCGGACTCCAATTTAACTTCACCCCGAGGAGCAGCGAGAGACCGTAAACGATGGCCGTCTGCGAGAGAGAGCGGATGCCCGCGGAGAAGCCCTTGCCGAGCACCAGCGCCGCGCGCGGGGTCGGGCTGGCCAGGAATTTCTGCACAATGCCAAGATCGCGCTCCCAAATAACGTTGATGCCATAAAAAATGGCCACGAAAAGCACGCTTTGCGCCAGGATGCCGGGAGCGATGAAGTCCAGATAGGGAATGTTGCCCGTAGGCATCGCCCCGCTGCGCGAGAACACCTGGCCGAAGATGAGCAGCCAAAGCGCCGGTTGGAGGGCGCGGGTGATGAGTTCCGTGAAATCATGGCGCAGTTTGCGCAACTCAAACTCAGTGATGACGAACGTCTTCTCGATAAAGGCGGTTACAGGGTGGATGAAAGTGGCGGTCATAAAGTTGGGGTTAGCCGAGGCGCTGGGCCGTGGCACGTTCGGCGGATACGTCGCGAAAAGTGCCGCCCGCATCAAGGGCGCTGCCGGCATAGTGGACGAAAACATCACTCAGTGTGTGAACGCCTCCGCCAAGCGTCGCTTCGAGTTCCTTGCAGGTGCCCAGCGCAGCCACCTTGCCCAGGTGCATGATCGCCATGCGATCACAATGGCTCTCTGCCTCCTCCAGGTAATGGGTGGTAAAGAACAGAGTTGTGCCGTAGCTAGCTCTCAGATCAACGAGAAGCTTCCAAACCGCGTCACGCGCAATCGGGTCCAACCCGACGGTTGGCTCATCCAGGAAGAGCACCCGCGGGCGATGCAGCGTGGCCTGCGCGATTTCCAGGCGGCGGACCATGCCGCCGGAGTATTGGCCCACAAGGCGTCCGCCGTCGGCGGTCAGCCCCATGAACTCCAATGCTTCGCGGATGCGCGCCTGTTGCTCGCGGTGGGGCAGGTCATAGAGTTTGGCGAAAATGAGCAGGTTCTCGTAACCGGTGAGCGAACCGTCCACGGAGACGGCCTGCGGCACATAACCGATGGCGCGGCGAACGCAGACTGCCTGGGTGGTGATCGAGAAACCGGCTACGCGTGCTTCACCCGAGGAGGGCGGCAACAGCGTGGTGAGCATCTTGATCGTGGTGGTTTTGCCCGCCCCGTTGGAGCCGAGCAACCCAAAGACCTCGCCAGCGTTCACCGATAAGGTCAGCGCATCCACCGCTGTAAATGCGCCGAAGCGGCGAGTCAGACTTTTGATTTCCAGGACGATTTCGCTCATATCCACCTTTCAACAGGATGATCGCATGAGAGTTATAAAAGAGTTGCCAGAGCCTCTTTGCTAAACCCGATCAATTCGGAGGAACGTCCTTCGCGAATCTTTCGGCCCCATTCCGCGTCGGCGAGCAGAGCGCGACCGACTGCCACCAAGTCAAAATCTCCCCGGTCGAAACGCCGGAGAAGTTCATCCAAAGAGCTGGGCGTCGAGGTCTCTCCCTGGAAGGCTGCCAAAAAGTCTCCGGAAAGCCCAACGGATCCCACGGTGATGGTCGTTTTGCCGGTCAGCTTTTTAGCCCATCCGGCAAAATTCAAATCTGAGCCAATGAACTCGGGCTCCCAGAACCGGCGCTGCGAACAATGGAAGATGTCAACGCCCGCTTCCGCCAACGGAACCAGCCACGTCTCCATCTCTTGGGGTGTGGCCGCGAGTTTGGCGGCGTAATCCTGGAGTTTCCACTGCGAGATACGAAGGCTGATCGCAAAGTCCGGCCCCGCGGATTTGCGGACGGCACGAACCAGTTCCACTGCGAACCGGGAGCGCTCCGCCAGACTTTGGCCGCCGTAACCATCCGTGCGCTGGTTGGTGGGGTGCCAAAAGAACTGGTCAATCAAATAGCCATGCGCTCCATGAATTTCCACCGCGTTAAACCCCAGGGCTTTGGCATCCGCCGCCCCTTGGGCAAACGCCTTGATCGTTTCGGCGATATCGTGTTCGGTCATCGCGACGCCGCCGATTTTGCCAGGGGCGACAAAACCCGAAGGGCCTTCAAACGGAGTGGATGGCAGCCAGCCGGAATCCTTGGGAGACACCACGCCCACATGCCAGAGTTGCGGGGCCATAACTCCACCAGACGCCTGCACCTTGCCGATCACCGCCTTCCAACCATGGAGAGGCTTCTTGCCATAGAAATGGGGAACATCCGGGTCGTTGGATGAGGCTGGCCGATTTACCACGGTGCCCTCTGACAGGATCAGTCCCACTTCCCCTTGCGCGCGGCGGGCATAATATTCCGCCACATTCGACTTTGGCACGCCGCCGGGAGAAAACGAGCGGGTCATGGGGGCCATGACAATCCGGTTCTTAAGATCAATAGACTTCAACCGGAACGGCTGAAAGAGTGGATGAGCAGTCATAAGATTTCATGGGGCAAGCCAGCTACAATTTCTCTGTTTCAAGTCCGTCCAATTCATCCAGGCCTGTGGATTTTCGCGCGCCTCCATTGTCCATAACGGATCAGACGCTGAGGCAGCCGGCGTCATTTCTCGGGTGCCGCCTTCAACACTCCCTGGAACGGACCGTCGGCGCGTTTAGCCGGTCCTTCCCTTGGGGGCAGAAATCAAAAAATGCGATGAACCCCGCACCACCACCCAGCGAGAGTTTATCGCCAAGCGCACCATTTGTCGGGCGTGGCCCGAACCCCACACTTGGTTTGCCGCCGTGATCAAAGCTCCGAGCGTCATCTCTTTTCTCTGTTTATTTTCCATAGGCCATAAAGTAACCCCGCATACTTTCCCGTTGCTATAGGGTGTTCACCCCATCGGGGAATGGAAACTCGACAATCCTTCGAGAAAAGATTCAACTCAGCGCGGTCTGCTTCGCCCCTCCGACGGATATGGAGTAGTGCTGCCGGAGTGTTCGTCACTTCTCACCCGATGGAAACACCGAGAATTCGACCGATGAGGGCGGTCACGGCCATGGCCAGGGCACCGCCGAGGGTAACGCGCAACGAGGCGCGGCCCACGGGTGCTCCGCCGAGATAACCGCCAAACGCTCCGAGAGCCGCGAGACTCACCAGGCACAGGACGGCGATCAAGGGAATGCGCAGTGACGCGGGCGCGACCAGAAGAGCTGCAATTGGAATCGTGGCAAAGAACGCGAAGCTTGCGGCGGAGATCCACGCCGCTTGCATCGGACGAGAGAGCGATGCCTGGTTTATCCCAAGTTCGTCGCGCAAGTGGGCGCCGAGCCGGTCACGCACGCTGAGTTGCTCCGCAACTTTCATCGCGAGTTCCTTCTCCAGGCCTCGTTTCTCGTAGATCAGGGCAAGTTCCTGCAATTCGGCTTGCGGGTCGGTCGCGAGCTCTCGTTTTTCACGCCCGATGTCGGCTTGCTCCGCGTCGCGTTGCGAGCTGACCGAAACATATTCGCCCACGGCCATCGACATCGCCCCCGCCACAAGGCCCGCCACACCGGCGACCAGGATGGCCCGCTTTGAAGCGGAGGCTGCCGCGACACCAATCATGAGGCTTGCGGTCGATACGATGGCGTCGTCCGACCCGAGCACCGCCGCGCGCAACCAGCCCACGCGCCCACTCCGATGCATTTCCATTTGGTTCGTATGAATTAGAGGTGTCGTCTTCATTTTCCAATATGCGCGATCTCGCTATAGGGTGCCGCCAATCCTGTGAGAAACCTGAGAAAAGAGCACGGGCTTCTTCGCCACCGCGGCATTTCCGCCGGCGTCATTTCCAGGCAACAATTTCCGGCGGCTTGCGAGGCACGGGCGGTGTTTCGCCGGCGGGAGCACCCACAATGATCGGCGCGATGGCCGTCATTTCAACGGGGATTTTTAATTCAGCCTTCCACTCCGGCGTGTTCAGCGCCGAAACCGCAAAGCCGATGACACAGGTGCCAAGCCCTTTTGCGCAAGCGGCAAGAATCAGATTCTCCGCAGCCAGCCAGCAATCCGCTACGACAAACGGCCCTTGGAATTTGCCGTAGATGACGATCAGCGTGCCGGCATTGTAGAAAACATGGAAATCCGGCTTGTTCACCAGTTCCAGAGAATGCTGTGCGTACTGGGAATCGGAACCCTGCGCTTCGCTGCGCACCCGTTCTTTGGCGCTGTCGGACAAGCGATTCAGCAGGTCTTTATCCTGAATGACGGCAAATGACCATGCCTCCTCATGCATGGCGGTGGGGGCGTGAACTGCGGCATCGAGCAGTGTGCGGATGGTGGCCTTATCGATTGTCCAGGGGGTGTAATTGCGCACGGAGCGGCGATGATGGATGGCATCCAGCACGCTCATGGAAACTTCAGGCTTGGCGGCTTTCGGTGGGTTGGTCATGGTTTTCGTTTTTGAGAGGATTTCTGTCCGGCGTTTTCAAAAGACGCGCCTGCCTGCATTTAGTTTGGTTCATTTTGAGGCCCCCCATTCGTTGCGATGCATCCGCCTCACCGCTCACCATTCCAAATCGTGAGACGAAGCGACAGTGTCAATAGGAATACTCCAGGGCAGCCACTTCATCGATCCAGTATCCTTTGCGATTATAATGCCGATGTAGTGCGGTCTCGTAATCCCGAGTCAGCAGAGACTCCTCCGTGTAGGCTGGTGATTCCTTGATGGTCTGGCGGGACAGATTGACGAAGACTTTCCTCTCGCCCCAACTAACGTTCTCGATCCATTGCGGTGAAACCAGAACCTTTTTTCCAGCCCACCAATTCCGTGTATCGATCACCAAATAACGAATCGCCCACGTCTCGTCATCAATGATAAAATCCTCGACGTGGCCAATCTCGCCGTCCAAGGCTTGTATATGGTGGCCACTCACACTGTAAGTGCTGCGCAAATGGCGATCCCACGCTTTCGCACCTTGGGTGGATTCCTTCCATTTTTCACGGTCACGCACAATGCAGGAATGAGATCCCCACCTATATGGACCATCCCAATACATGGGCCATCCATAATGCCCATAATAGGCCTGCTCGAATTGGTGGGAGACGGGCTTGTCACTGTTCAAGGGTGGGCTGTCCTCGATCTGCTTTTTGGTCAAATTGATGGAGATGTTTTGCTCTTGGCTATTTACTGCGACCAGCGCATACGGGGAAATCAGCACCTGCCGGTCCGAGAGCCAGTTTCCGGTGTCTGCGACCAGATAACGAATGGTCCACTGCCGGTCATCGAAGTAGAATTCTTTGACCTTGCCTATTGCGCCATCAAGACTGTCCAATTTGAAACCCGTAAGTGTTCCGGCTTTGCTTAACATAATGGTTCTTTTGTTCTTTGCGTTTCGTCTTTTTGTTCGCTGCTGGCTTCCTGCAATCAGCGTTCGGTAAAAACCGGTCCCACCGTAGCTGCACCGGTGCCAATGCTTAAACTAGTGCCGGCAGGGGCAGCCCCGCTATGGGGTGTAACCCTGCCATGAACCATGGGCTGAACAGCGCCCGCCGAAAGCGAATTTCTCCCGGAGCCGCTCCAGCGGATTGCGACTCCTGATGCCATCGACAGCATAGCATCGGGTTCCGCCAAGGCGGTTCACCGGGAAGATTTCATCTCGGTACCGATGCCCAATCCCATCTGCACCGCCGTCGGCTATTTCTTCGTGGACCACGAGGCATCATCCCGATAATCCGCGCCGCAGGCGCGGACCAAACGGTGGCATGCATTCAGAACCAGCACTTTGCCCATCTGTGGGAACGGTGAACATTCCTGTCGTAAACGAGCCAGTCCTCGTATGGATGACCCCCGGTGGAAGATTCCCAATCACCTCTTGTTTCATCAGCGAAAACGCGGCGGGAACAGGAAACATCAACGCCGGTAGGGTTACACCCTATAGAAACGGTGTGTTCGATGTTTTCGTTGTTGCTCATAATTGCCTTTCTGTGCGCTAACCTACCCATGAAGATACAAGCGTTTCCCTCGTATTGCAAGAACTATTTGCATCTAGTGGCAACAGTCGGCAGAAAAACTTGTGCGGGATTGTGCGGCTGTGCGGAAATTGTGCGGCGACTATTTCCCGCCGAAATGTGTGCGGAATCTGTGCGGACGGTTTCCCCCTGGCTGTCAAGAATCGAGGACTGAACCCTCTGGCAGATGAGCGGCAGACCGGCTCTTGACGGAAATGTAATGGGGGATGCGCCGGGCATTTTGAAGGGCTGATCTCGAATCCTTTCCATGACGTGGAAAGGCGGCGCGGCAGCGTGAAGGCCAGCGCGAGCGGAAATAGAGTCCAGAGAGCTTGCTCTTTGGCGCGGGTCTGGGCCGGCGTGAGGCCCGGCGCCGGGGTTTGGGGACGGCGGCAGTCCCCAACGACGGAAAAACGGCTGAACCGCTGTCGGTGCAGCCATGTGAGTGTTTCGGGGTTCAACGGTTAAGGATGGGGACTTCCGATTGTGGAGAGATGCGAACCAAACCGGGTTTCGGCTGAATGCGGACACGCACGCCAAAAAGGGTCGTGAACTCGCGCGGCTGCTTGGTCACGGCCACAACGGCGGAACACTCGCTGACACGGACAACGCGACACGGCTGGCCGTCAAAGCGGATGACATCGCCAGCACGGAGACGGAATGGATAAAAGGGCTTCATTGGGAGTTTCGAGAAGTGAACAAACGCGCTTGCGCGGATTCGGCGGCACGGCGGGCGCGGTCGGCTTCGGCACGTTCGCGGGCGATGCGGTCGCCGTCGGTCCCGTTCTCGACAATCAGATTGAACGCCAGCTTCGCGAACAAAAACTCATGCTGGGGGACTGGCAAGCGGCGTTTGCTGCGTTTCATGGTGGGTGCTCCTTTCGACTAATCCGCCGGGTAAAAGGTGGAATACTTGTCGCGGGGGTCAATCCAACTGCCGGTGCGAAACTGGCCGCAAGGGTGCTGCCAAACCTGCCGCCTGCGGTTCCAATGGAAGCCAAGCTGCGACAACTGCGCCGTCACGTCGCGCGGCTGCTTTTCCTGAAACTGAATCCAAACCCACTGGCCGACAACCTGGCACAGTTCCCAAAATCGCGGCGTCTCGTGGTAGAGCAAGTCAATGACTTGCGCTGTGGAAAGTCCCCGGTTCAGGAATCTCAATCTGAAATCAATCTGATGCAGTGGTTCTGAATTGCTGGTTTTTGAAACCGACGATGGCCGAACATTCGCCGGTGCTGACGCTTCAATTTCTAAATGTGTTGTTTTCATAGCTTTTTTTTTGAAACCGCTGTCCGTCACCCTGCCGTTTGCTGCTCGCTTCGCCTGCTGGGAGACAGCGATGCCGTGCGCCGCGCGCATAGAAAACTCAGCGAAAGCAAAAACCGTGACAGAGGCGAAAGGGCAAAAGGGAGACGCTGGCGCGGTTTTTGATCTCGCTCCTGGACTCGGCTCGGTGTCGGACAAGCGAGCAGCAAACGGTGGGGTGATGGCGTGCGTAAAAAAGGCGAAGACAAACAAGCTGAATGAGGCGGGTAGACGGGCAATTGCCTCACACTATCGCGGCGCGGCGCGGCTGGCGTGGTTTATGCCGGGTTCCAGGGTGGGCATCAACCATGACGGACGCGCGTTATCGGGATTCCCCGGCTCCGTTGTGAATTTCCAAAGCCGTGAGCGGAACGGAAGCGTTTGGGCCGTCCGCCCGCGTAGGGGACAGGGCCGGGGAGCGGACGGAACAAAAAGCGGAGTGGAGCGGCGGCTTTGGAAATTCAGCAAGGGAGCCTCGACGGGGGAGCGAAGTCTTGCCGGTTTGGCGGCGTAGTCTTTCAAGGGGAAGCCAAACCGGCAAGTCTTCGCGACAGGGCGGGCCATTGGGGCAAACACGACGCCTTCGTCTGCCAGCGTTCCGAAGCCACCTGATTTTCCCTTTTGGCGGTCTGAATGCTTGGGCCGGGGCAGGGCGGCCCTTCAGGGCCGCCCTGCCCGGCCCTTATTCATCAATATAAGTAACAATGGCATTGAGATTGTCCCGCCACCGAGGGAAAAGGCCCCGAAAAAGGCGAACGAAGTATTGACAGACGGCCCGGCGGCGGAACCGCTGGCGGCTAAAGAAAAGAGCGATTGGCCGGGAGCATCACAAGGGGCGGGCAATCGCCTGCGCCAGTCCGGCGCGAGAGGACAAATGGAACATGGCTTGGCCCTGGCGATTGGCAGCACAACCCGCGGTACCGTTTTGACGCGCTCCCGCCGTAACCCGCAACGCCCCATTAAATGCGGTCTTCCTTTCCCTTCAAGCGCCCTGGTGGTGATGGCGGCGGATTCCATGTTGCGAAGGGCAAACAGGGCGCAAGCTGGAAGCCGGCGACTTCACGACCAGGCTGACTACAGGGGCTTCGGCGAGTCTGTGGCGTTTGAGGCGTAGTCTTTCAAGGGGAATCAAACGACACAGTCTCACCGAAGGGTGGGGCAATGGGGGCATACAGAGGGCCGCCCGGGCCTCGCTCCCTTGTCCCTCAGCCTGAAACGCCCGGAGAGGAGCGGTCGCCCATTTGAGGAGGCCCAGACGCGCAGAGCGAGAGCAACGAGACCGAGCATCGTGACGGGAGCAAATGGGCGAGTCAGTGGAACGGAAGGGTTTTCAGGCTGGGGCACAAGCTGGAATCGGGGGCGGCATGAGTGCGTGGGTTTTGCGGAGCGCAGCCGGATGGTGGAGGGGCAGCGTAGCGACAGCGAAAGCCGCCGTTCTCAGGATGCCGGGGAAGGGGGAGTGACGGGATCATTGTGTTCAATCAGCCGTATCATGAGTTTGGCGGAGCAATCGCAAGTGGCTGTGCATCAACATGTTAATGCTGTGGTGCGCCCCGGTCGGAAACGCCATGATGAAATTGTTTGACCTGAACCTGGATGCTTTGGTAATCTGAATGGCGAAAAGCAGTTTACAATGTGAGGGATGTCGGCATGATGCGAAAATTGGGAAAATCAAGTATGCCTCGCGTGAGGGGAAATTGCGCTCAGGCATTTACCTTCACGGAATTGGCGGCCATAGTGTCAGTTGTGGTTGTGCTGACTTTAGTGGGAATCCCTGCTGCCAACTGGATTGGTTACAAATCTAAGGAGAAGTCGTGTCTGGCAAATCTGCGACAATTGGGGATGGCAATGTCCTCGTACGAAACGAGCAACGATGGACGATTGCCGTTTGCATTCATCGAATACAATGAATCGAAATTTGTTTCGTGGGACAGGTTGATTTATTCCTATGGTTCGTTTGGAGCGAATCAAAAAGGGCTGCTGCGCTGTCCTTCCGACACGATTCCAGCGAACGGAGCCGCCCCGCGACGCACCTACGCCATGCCCAAGCACAGCATGGATCAATGGAACTGGCCTCCGGCCCCTGGCAATGCAACTGGAGTCGGGCTTTGGTGGTCGCCGCGCGGGCGATGGCACGCCGCGTTGGCAAGTGTAAATTCGAGCAACAGTGTCCCATCCATGCGAGCCGACCTGATTTCCGCTCCAGCCATGACCGCGCTGTTGACGGAACAGGCTCAACGTTACAATGTCGAATTCAGTTATGCAGGCGCAGCGATTGACGGCCCGGCGTCACATCTGGACGCCAAAATCCTAACGGCAAGCCAATACCACGGCGGTAAATTCAATTACTTGATGGTGGACGGCCATGTGCGATTGCTTTCGCCGTTGGAATCGCTTGGGGAGAGTGATCCAATGTTCGACGATCCGACGGCACAGTTTGAAAATGTTTGGACGATAAAGCATCACTGAAACACGAGGAATGTTGCTTATGAGGAGGCGGATTCAAGATGGGTACATTTATTTGACGGCGGTGATTTTGTTTGTCACGGCGACGGTTGAGTTTTCCAGCGCAGTTGGGAGCACGCCGATTTTGGACTGGCTCGACCCGTTGTTGCCGGTATCCAATCGGCATGTTTTCATGCTCGGAAGTTTGATGGATGCGGGCGTTTCAGCGTTTTTATTCCTGGGAAAGGAACGAGGGGCAAAAGTGATGCTCATTGGCTGGCTGGCCAGCATTTACGTGATTTACCGTGCGGGGCTGTGGTGGGCGGGAGTTCCGATTCTTTCCTGCTATATGGGGAATTTGACTGATAGATTTCCCATTTCAGTGGAGACCTTGAATCACATGGCCTGGGGGTTGTTGGCCTGGCTGTTCGTTGGCAGTCATGCCGTCAGCTTGTTCGACTGGATCAGCCATCGGACTTTGAAATTTGGGCAAACCCAATAATCTGCCATGCTGCACAGTTCATCATTTTTGTCTGTGGTGTCGTGGAAAGCAGATGGACAAGCGCGGCCGCATCTTGCGTTCACATTGGTCGAACTGCTGGTTGTGATAGCCGTCATCGGCATTCTGGCATCTTTACTGCTGCCAACGTTGAGCACGTCAAAAAACAAGGCCATTATGACGATTGACATCAACAATCTGAGGCAACAGGCCATCGCGATGCAGCTTTACGTGACGGACAGCAGGGACATTTTGCCGTGGCCTAATTGGTATAGTGGAGACGCCACTAACCGTCCGGGCTGGCTGTACACTCTGGACACTACTGTGACGGGTTCCGCGCGGTTCAAAGTTCAAACGGGCGAGTTTTGGGGGGCCTTGAAGAACCCGGCGCTTTACATGTGTCCGATGGATTACACCAATACGCCTTTGTTCTCGGAGCGGGACCAGAAAATATCGAGTTATGTGATGAACGGGGCGGTCATCGGCTATGCGCGCACCAATTATCCGGCAACGAAATTAAGCACCATGCTTTCGTCGGACGTTGCTTTTTGGGAAACGGATGAAAAACATCCGTCATACTTTAATGACGGAGCGAGTTTTCCGGCGGAAGGCGTCAGCAAACGCCATTTGCAGGGGGCCATTCGCGCGGCTTTTGGCGGGGATGTCAGCTTTATCCGGTTCGACACCTGGTATTTCCAAGTGACTGATGTCAACAAGAACAGCCTGTGGTGTTATCCTGGCAGTTCTGATGGCCGTTAGGCAAGCAACCTGTGGAAACTAAGATTCATTGCACCAACCCAGCGTGCCAGCAAAAACTGGCGGTGGACGAATCGTATTTCGGCCGTTCTTTTCGCTGTCCTGCCTGTGGGACGATATTGCAGATGGCAATTCCATCGCGGGCAGCCCTTCCCCGAAAATCCGAAAGGGCAGTGCGTTCGCAGACGGAGATTCCCGTTTCGTTCCGGTTCAGGATGGTGCGTCTGGCAATCGGATGGATTACCAGTGCGTTATTGGTCGGTTTGCTGGCATGGAGGGCGGAAGTATATGGCAGGGTGTCACGGCCCAATTTGCCGGGGCAATTGGATCGGATTCTTAAGGAGGTTGCCGCTCCGGGGGGCTTTCTCAATGTTGCCCCGGTATGCAACAATAAGGAAACCCTGTTGCTCTACGGGCGCGAAGCTGGTGGAAGCGTCGGCCTTTTCCTGGCAGATTCGAGCACTTCGGAGCGAAAACAAATTGAGGCGGTGCCATCGTCAAGAATCCCGCCACGGTTGATCGGTTGGTCGCCAGACGACCGGTATTTGGCTTTTGCCGGAACGGGGAAAAGCAATCAATTGAACCGGCACATTTCGATCCGCGATGGCGGTAGTGGCGCTGCTTTGAGTGCTTTTGATTTGCCGGAGCCTTTGGAGCGAGGCGTTTGGTTGTCATCCGACTCTTTGATTTTATGTGTTCAGCACAAATTATACCTGTACAATTTTCAGGCAGATTCCAGGAATCTTGGCCGGTACGGAGAGAAAGGGCTTGTGCAACTGCAATTTAATGCCGCTGTGGTTCCATCGAGTTTGGCGCCGATGGGGGGGCGGGCGATAGCCTACGCCGATGGAAGCAACATCTGGTCACTAAATATCGCCAGCGGTCGCGCCACGCAATTGACGCATCTGACCAATGCCACCGTTGGCCAGTTGGATTACAGCGCCCAAAGCAATTCGTTCCTTTTCAGTCTCGCCATGTCGGGCAGGGGGTCTGATCCCCGCCTCTATCGTTTTAGCCCAAGGACTAATGCGGCGACGGGTGATCTGGCCCGGTTTACGGACAAGTTCAATTTCGAGCAAATTCATTATGGGAACTGGATTGCGAAGGGCTCGGGGATTGCCTACGCGGGGCAGAATTTCATCGGTGTGACCGCCAAGAACGGAGCGTTCCACACAAACCTTTTTTCCGGGGGCTATTACCGGAATTTCAGTGTTTCTCCGCTAGGCGGCAAAATCTTCGCATTGGCCTCGGTTGCGAATGAACCGCTGGGGATCTGGTCTTTCGACATTGATTCTGGAGACCTTCACAATCTGGTTCCGCCGAAGGAGCATCTGGATTTCAGTGAGTGGGTCGAGCCTGTCCAAGTGCAGGTTGTGCGAACGAATGGCAGGCGATTGGATTATTCGATCCTGGTTCCCCCGTTTTTGGAAGCGAAGGAAAAATGCCCTGCTGTTTTGAACCTGCTTGGCAACAATCCTTATGACACTTGGTCGCAGTTCTTGGCAAACGGGGGCGTTATTTCCGCATCCATTCGCTATAGATCGCTTGACGATGCAAAGGCAATTGGTGAGAATCTGCTTAAACAGACGCATGTTGATCCTCGACGGCTCTACATTGTTGGTCAAGGGGGGGATGCGGCCACAATCAAGAACCTTCTGGGAAGCAGCCCCGGTTTGTGGCGGGGAGTGATCCTGATACGTCCTTCGGAATTTCCCCAGATCCCAGACACGCCGGCCGCTGTGCCACTTTTCTTGTTGTTTAGCGGCTCAGATGGAGACATAGCCTATGCCTTGAAAGCGGAGCGATTTCTGCAAACGACCATGCAGAGGATGGTTCCCGCCCGGTTGCTGTTCGATGAAGACATGGCGCGCGTTGCCCCGAGAGCGGACCTGAATCTGGAGCGTGACAAAATCATGGCGAGGTTCATCCTGACGGGTGATTTGAAATAGGCGGCTCAAAGTGAAACCTGAATTGAGACAATTTTGGCGATGGCTTGGCGTGGGCAGCGTGGCTGTATTTCTGGTTTTCTGCACCGCCAGAGCCTCCCATTTGCGGCGCGCGGCGGCGTTGCGGGCGCTGGCCGGCAACTTGGCGAGAGGGGCGCCCAAAGCTCCCTCCAAGCCGGAGTTGGTTCTTGCCGATTTCAAGCCGCAGCCTGATGCCCATGTCATGGCTTTGGCGCGCGACCCGCAGGGTTATCTCTGGATTGGAACGGAGGATGACGGCGTCTATCGTTATGATCCCGACGCCGGCCCGGAGAGGCAATGGACTCAATTCACCACGAACGACGGGCTGGGTGACAACAACGCCTACGCCATTGCCTGTGACAAACAGGGGCGCGTTTGGGCGGGCGAACTGAACCACGGAGTGGCGGTGTTCAACGGGGAGAATTGGAAGAACTATGATGTTTTGGACGGCCCGATCGGTGAGCGGGTTTTTCGCATTGCCATTTGCCCGACCGACGGTGATGTTTGGATGGCGACCAGCGCCGGGTTGACCCGATATTCCCCCGATTTGGACACCTGGCGCTATTACACTCGCGCCGACGGGCTGCCCAGCGACCAAGCCAACAGCCTAGCCTTTGATGCCGGCGGGAATCTCTATGTGGGCACGCAGTGCGATGGAATTGCCATCGGTTCGCCGGCTTCGTCGGCGTTTGCGGCGGAGGACATCAAGGGTTGGCCGGCCGTCATCAATCAATTGAAGTGGCAGTCCAATGGAGTATCCGCTTTTCTGTGGCAGGGAATGTCCAAGCCTGAGCAGTTGCAACTATGGAGCTATCAGCCGTCCGCGCCCAACGCAAAGCAGGCTCAAGAGGTTGTCCTACAGGCTCTTAACAAGGCAATCGCGGAACCGGGCTTTTACGAACCGGAGCGATTCCGAGGCATTTTCTTGCGGCCTGAAACGGCCAACCTCCTGCGGCGAATTCCGGCCGGCCTGAAGCTGGCCCACCTGAACCGACTGCTCCTGGAAGACGTCTTTCCCGTGGAATTGGCCCGGGGCGCCTCGGCGGCGGGTGATTACCAGCAATGGCGGGTGATTCCAGGGCCGGACGAATTGCCCACAACGCCCTCTGGAAGCGGTCTGCCGAGCGCGTTAATCAATGACTTGTTGGTGAGCCGCGATCAGAGAATCTATGCCGCCACAACGGCCGGTCTGGCGTTCAGCACCAACGCTGGGAAGACCTGGCAATATATTCGCGGCGGAGATTACACGGCCAAAGTCCGGGATTGGGGAGGCGATGCCGCGCCGGAGGATTGGCTGGCGGTCTCCAATCTCAATGCGGCGGTTCTGGTGCTGCCGGAGGATTTCGTCACCTGTCTGGCGGAAGACAAAGAGACGAACATCTGGATGGGATTCCGCACGCAGGGCTATGCCGTGTTAAATTCAAGAGCGGACAAGATTCTGCTCCACGAAACTCGGAGAGACGGATGGTTGAGCGACAATTTTGTCACCGCAATGTTGCCGGGCGGTGCTTTCAGGGGCTATTTCGGCAGTTATGGCGGCGGATGGATGACGCCGCCGGCATCCGCCAGCGAGGAGGTGGCGCAAGAGAGTGTGCAAACCAACGTGGCAACGGCGCTTCCACGGTTTCCGTCGCCGGCCAAACCGCCAACGGCCGCCGAACTCGCCGCGATGCTGGCTAAAGTCAAGAATCTGGCTTTCAACCAAACTAATGCCCTTTGTCCCGGCCAAACCAACGCCGTTTACCTCGGACAGGATTGGAGAACGCTGGGCGATTGGACCGGGCGTTATGGCCGGCAACATGCGATTTTAAGCGCCATGGCCGCTCCGATGGATCACAATGCGGGTTGGGGCCATCTGATACACATCCTTCCCCGGATGGGGCCGCATCATACTCCCGGAGACAGCTTGCGCTACTGGATTGATAAGGCGTGGCTTGACACGTCTGATCCGCGGGGTCTGTATAGTCCGGTGGTGGGGTGCCGCCGGATCAGTGAATGGGACGATCATGGGGAGGCATATCCGATGAGCTATCAGGGACCGGACACCTGGGTTGAAGTGGGGGTGCCGGAGGGTGTGTTCCGGCTTGCGGTCTATTTTGTGAACTACGACGGCCACTATGGCTCCGACCGTTATCGCGACTATTTATTGGAGGTCAAACCGTGCCCAGATTCCTCTTTGGACCACAATCTCAACGCCAATGTTCCGCCGGACTGGGAAAAACAACCGACGCTGGCCCACGGTCGCATGCAGTACTTTTGGGGTGGTGGCTATCAGTGCTTTGTTGTCACCGGCCCTGCCCATTACTGTGTAAAAATTGGCCGGAACTACAGTTTCAACACCATGTGCCAGGGCGTGTTTGTGGATCGGCTGTTCGGTCCAAGCTTCCCAACAGCCGACAACTCGTGGCTACCGTGGATGGAACACGTCATGTACCAGGCGCCCGCTGTGCCTCCTGTGGATGCAAAAGGCGAGGCGCCTGGATTGCTGGCCGCCCGCGACTTGTGGGCGGCGCTGGACGACACGGTTACAAATAGACAAAACATCGAAGTGCTGACGGAATTCCGTTTGGAGGCATTTCGGACCGCCTTTCTCGAACACGCGCCTGAACCGTTACTGGCAAACTGGCGCTGGAAGATGCCACTATGGACGGCAAACGACCGCACCGAGTTTTGGGAAACAGTGCAAAAGGCCTACATTGGCAGGAAAAAACCACCCCCCAAGACGTAAACAAATTGATATGAGCACATGCCTTTTGCAGCATGCAGTTGACCGAAACGGTCGCATGCGCAATCCGGATCAACCAGAAATTGCGAATCAGCAAGGCAAAATGTGATGTGTTTTGGCAGAAATAACCTGCCGAAAAAAATATGCCGAAAAAGCTTGACGGAAAACGGAGAATTTGCGAAACTCTTCGCACGTAATGGGGCATCAATCGAAAGCTAAGACTGGAATCCTGCTGAATTGGGATCAGCCCGATGAGGCAACGCCATTGCGATGAGAGCAAAAGCAATAAGGAAATGATAAGCATGAAAACCATGAAAACCATGAAATTATTGTCAGTCTTCCTCTTTGGAGCAATACTGTGAGCATCAGCACTGTCTGTGGCAAGGGCGGATAATCCCGCAAGTATTAGTGATATGACGATTAGCGCCCTTAATAGCCCCGTGTCATATGGGACAACTCTTCAAGCGACTGCGAGTGCTACCGCAACTCCTCCGGTTGATACAGTTTCCGAGCTAACGATCACAAACACAATTTGGCTATGGACCGCGACTGGTGATACCAACAGTGTGTGCATTGAGACAAACAGCGAGAACAGCACAGATTGGTATTGGACGAATGCCCCCGGGGGCGATAATACTGTTACGATTACCGCATCTGTGACTTATAAATGTACCAACATGTACGGCCCGACTAATATCAGCGTTTCCTGTAGCAATACTTTTACGGTCACAGTAATTCAATTAACCAACCAATGTGTTTCAACAACGCCTTCCGATCAGACAAGAACAACCATTGGTGTTGGAGAACAAGTGAGTCTTTGGCTGGTTGGCTCACCTTCCGGCACATTTAGCTGGGGCACTTCCGCCGGGAGCTTGCTTTATACATTCGGAACGACTAATGTTTTTACTGCACCTGACACAGCAAGCACACCCACGGTTACGGTTTATTATAATAGCGGAAGTTCTTCTAGGGTTCCATTTAATGTGCTCGAGCCTACCAGTGAATTGGCAGTTATTTACCAAAGCAATTTGCTAAGTTATCCGTCCGGGCAGCCGCTCCCAGCTGGAATTCAGGGTGCCAGTATGGAACTCTATCCCATTACCGTGTACCCCACAAATGTCTCATTCTATAATGTGGAGTGCCAGGAGCAATATTGCGCAGCCACAGGTATTTGGGGATATTTTACAAACAGAGCGGGACCTCACGCACGCCAAGATTGGGTTCAGTTGCTTGCTGATAATACATGGGCGGATGAGGCAGGTTGTACTAACTATCCAGCACCATGGTCTCAAGGGGGATATCAGTGGATAATTCCGGTTAAATGGAGAGTAGTAGTTGGCAGCACCCATACAGGGTCGTTGCCAAACCGAACCGAGACATTTTCAATAGATGATACGAACGGAACCACCACAGTCTCGAAGTTAGTCCAATCTGTCACCAGGTAGCCATAAATGAAAGGATATTGCAAAATGAAAACTTCTATGTTATTGAATATGATGCTTCGTGGGGGGTTGTTAGTGGTTATTGTTTGCTTTACCGAGTCTTGTTTTGCCGGCGAGGGATATGTCAAGCAGACCATTGACAAACAGTTGGCGCAACTTGAGGACCTTTGGACGGCCGGGAAAACAGAAGAATATTGCGCACAGGGAGCGGCAGTTGTAAGAGACCTGATTACAGCGAAAGGAGACGCCGGCTCGATAAGTACTTCTGCAATGCTTCTCAAGAGTTTTTCAGATAAGGAATTTGCTGTAAGAGGATCAGGAATTGGAGTTCTGTCAGAAACGTACGACTTAGCCGTGTATATTGCTAATAATGATAAGGCGCGTGGGCTGGAGCGTCAGAAGAACGACGCTTTGCTTACTGAATACCTAGGACATATTCGACGCGAACAGATACGGAATTTTAGTCGTTTGAAGGTTTTGGCGAATATCACACCAAGCGGAGTTCCTGGTGGGCAAGGGGTTACTTCGGGGATGGATCCTAATGGGATCTCAGACCCGGTTGTAAGATCGAATTATTTGATGGCTATAAAGCAGAATCATCAAAATGCGCTTACTAATGAAAGGCAATCCTCGCTAAAAATAGTAGAACAGGTTAGCGGGCCAATTGTTCAGCACATGATTAGCACGATTGGACAAGGTGATGTACCTTCGACACTCGTTACTAAATGGCTGGATTCGGGGGATTTCAATGACCAGGAACAGAAAGAGGTAAAGGAAATAGTGGATAGAACCGGCTTCAAGTGAAACGTCCAAAGGGATACTGTGGATAATTACTTGAAAAGTGGTGCCTTATGCGGGTAGGGGAAGTTGGAGAATGCTCTCGCGCTCACAGTACCGAGGCCTGCCGGTCTTCGGTAATTTGGGACGGTCTAGTGTAGTGTCTGTTAAATAACTTTACGTACCACTGATCTTCTTCTTTTTCCCTCGGGGCTGGGTGCATCCGGGTTTGATCTCCTCCAGCTTGGCCCTTACCCGTTCGATCTTTTTGATGATGTCCTCCACTTTCGCCGTCCAGACAAATGGTTTGGGCTGTTGGTTCCACGCTTCCAAAAAACTGTCGATGGCTGTTTGCAGGTCGGCTACACTGACAAAGCTGCCGCGGCGAATCGCCTTCTCGCTCAGTTCCTCGAACCATCGCTCCACCAAGTTGAGCCAACTGGAGCTGGTCGGTATAAAGTGGCAGACAAAGCGCGGATGCTTCTTGAGCCAAGCCTGCACATGCGGTTCTTTATGCGTACCGTAGTTGTCCATCACACAATGCAACTCCAGCTCCTGCGGAAATTCCCGGTCTAAGCGCCGCAAAAACTTCAGCCATTCCTGGTGGCGATGCCGGGAGTGACACTCTCCAGTGACCTTGCCGTCCAAGACGCTCAAGGCCGCAAACAACGTCGTCGTGCCGTTGCGCTTGTAATCGTGGGTCATCGTCCCGCACCGGCCTTTCTTGAGGGGCAGCCCCGGCTGAGTGCGGTCCAGCGCCTGAATTTGACTCTTCTCATCCAAACACAGCACCACCGCCTTTTGTGGCGGGTTCAAATACAATCCAACCACATCGGTCAGCTTCTCCAAAAACTTCGCGTCGCGTGAAAGCTTAAAGGTCCGGCTCAGGTGCGGCTTGATATTGTGCATTTGCCACAACCGGTTGATCGTCGCCTTGCTGATTTTTTGCTCCTGGGCCATCGTGCGGCAACTCCAATGCGTCATCCCCTTTGGTTTGGTCTGCAAGGTGGCTTTAATAATAGCGTCTCGTCTGGCTTGACCGTAGCGCGCTTTGCGTCCACGTCCGGGAGCAATCTCCCATACCTGGCCGATGCCCAGAGCCTGCACCCGTTTGCGCCACAGGTTCACCGTTGGACGGCTGACGTTGAGATTGGCCGCCATGACCTTGTTTTGTTGGCCAGCAGCGGCGCCCAAGATAATCCGGCAACGGAGCGCCACCTGTTGGGGAGTGCCGTGGGCCGAGGCCCACCTTTCCAGTTGTTCTTGGTCGTTTGGGTTTAAAATGATCGCAATACCCGATTTACGCATGCAGCAAAATTTATCACAAGCGCAACCATACGTAAAGGTATTTAAGAGACACTACACTAGTAGCATGTCGGACTTAGATGTAAGTCCTTGATTATCAAGCTGTCTCTTTTTAACCACAAAAACTTGCACCATTGATTATCAACGACTTACAACACTTCAGCCGCCATAAGTCCGACAGGGCTGCTAGCGGACTGGGTTGGAAGGGCGGCTAGGGGGTGGAGCGGTTCACCGGGTGGCGCTGGAATGGAGCGGAGTGGAACCGGCTTGAATCGGGGAAGTCAGGCCCCAAACCAGCTGATGTGTAATTGGAAGCTGCTTTCGGCGACTCATCGGCGTTTGCGGGTTGGCCGCAGCGGTGCTGCCCCATCTGTCCGATGAGCACCCGCAAAGACAAGTATAATGGGTGAATTTCGGGTTGGTGGTTCTCAAATCCGTGGCGGCGGCAGTATCCGCAAGATAACTCTTGACGTCCATAAACCGATATATTATCCTCTGGACATGATGACGCCAGCCGACAACGCAACCGCCGCCACAACCGTTGAATTGCCGCAGCGGAAAGTGAAGAAAGGCATTCTGGATGTCTTTCGCAATCTCCGCGCCATAACCAGCCAGGAAGGCGGTCTCCTTCCGTTTGCCACTGCGGCGACCGTCCTGGGGGTGAGCAAGCAGCGAGTCCATGACCTGGTGAAAGAAGGGACCTTGCATCCGATTGACCTGCTCGGAAAGAGGTGGCTCTCAGCCAACGAATTGGAGTCCTTCGTGAAGCTCCAACGGCAGGCGGGGCGACCGTGGAAAGAACCGAGCGTCAAAGAACAGTGGGTGGCGGCGTTCGCCGGGGCCAGAGACTCTTCTCCACCGGGCAAAATATAACTATTGACCTAAATATGTAGTTATCGTATGCTGCGTCCATGATGGATGCAGCAACAAGTTCTTCGCAGCCGAATGGGGGAAAACCCGTTGGGGTTTTCGGGAACGGAGTCGCTGGGATGTTGGGCAAGGTGAGCATGAGAGAAGATCAAGCTCGGTTCCTGGCGTTGGGTCGTCAATCCCCGGCCCGGCTCACGGACGAACAAACGGCCTGGGGAGAAATGGCGTCGAGCCTGACGCAGGACCGACAATTACCTGGCGGAGCTAAAGACGGCACGGCAACTATTGGGGGTCGGGTGGGCTTGGATGGGGGCATGGACGCCTTGACGGAAAGCGCGCGTGGCGAGTCAGCGTTCATGGACGAAAAGCAATTGCTGGCGAAATTGCCAATCAGCCGCCGGACTTTGGGCAACTGGAAGGCCACCGGAGTCCTCCCGTATATCAAGATCGGCAGACGTTGCCTCTACGACTGGGCCAGCGTGCATGGCGCTCTATTGCGCCGACAGAGAGGCGGGCAGTGAACTCAGGCACTTTTTGCGGCTGGCAACGGAATCAGGTTCTTGGCAGCTTCCGCCGGCTCGACGGCAAACCACTTTTCCGCGTCGGCTTTGGTCGCCAGCCCCTTGTAATGGGCGTGAATCATCGCCGGACTGTTGCCCGCTTGCGCGGCGGTCAAATTCTCGTTGCTGTGGAGAGCGAAATGGTAGGTGCAAAAGCCGTGCCGCATTCCGTTGCGGCGGGATGGGATTTTGAGGGACTCGCGCAACCGGGAGAACGCGCTCACGTAGCTGTTCAGGTTGGCGGTCTGGCTCGCTACACGCCCTTCCAACTTGCGGGATGGCTCAAGCCAGGCGGCCAGCGCCGGGCAAATCTCAACGAGGCGGCGGCGGCGGGTCTTGGCGTTCTGCGCGGTGATTTCAATGTGACCGGGGATGCCGAACACGTTTTCCCATGTCAGCCGCAACGCTTCTTCCAACCGCAGCCCGGCCAGCCCTTGAAGGGCGATGACAGCCCGCATCGGCCCTTCTGCCGCTTCGAGCAAGGCGCGAAATTCACCGGCCCGGTAAAAGTCGGTCGGGGCGGTGTCGAGTTGTTCCACCTGCATGGCATCGGCTTCAAACAGGCGGTGTGTTGCCGGGAGATAGTCTTGCCGAACGCACCAGCGCAAGAACATCGCCACCGTTATGCGGCGGTCGTTGCGCGACTTGGGCGCGAGCGCCGCGTGTGCCCCGACGTAGCGGGCAAGGAAATCGCGGTTCAAGTCTCCAAGGTGGTGCCCCGGAAACATCGCGGCGAACGCACGAAGCCAGCTTTCGACGTGTGCGGCATAGACCGGGGAGAGTTGCGCCCGCTTGCCTTCCGCCGCAACGGACTTGGACTTCCGCATGGCAATGAACTCCTCGACGGCTTCCGAAATCGTCTTGGGTTTGATCGTGGCCAGAGTGCTGGCAAACACCCTCACCGATTCGGTCAGGCCGCAGGCGGGCGGGAGTTGCTTGATCGCGTCCAGATAGCCCGTGACGGCTTCCAGGGCCGTCAGGCTGCGTCCGGTGTCGCGTTTGAAGGCTTCCAGGGCGTCCCGGATGGAAAGGGCGGCGGTGGCTTCCTTGGCGGTCAAGGCGGTGGATTGAGTGCCTTTGGCAAGTTCGCGGACCCTGGTTTCGGCTTCGGTTTTGGCGCTTGTGTACGTGGAGAACGAGCGAATGCGCCGCTTGCCGCCGGCGTAGTAGCAGAGGCGGTAAAACGGGTAAGCGTCGCTCTTGCCGTAGATTTTCACCTCAGCCTTGCGAAATGTCACCTTGACCGGGAACTTCATTTTGCCAGTGTGCGAGTGGGCTTTGCCCAAACCACCCGGATTCTGTGCGGAATCTGTGCGGTAAAGCAAGGGATTTTCGCTCTCCCTCGTAAAAATGGCTGGAGAGGTAGGGTTACACCCCATAGCTGGTGGACTTTTTCCCGGATTATCTTTGCGGGAGCAGAAGGCTTTTGCGTCAGTCAAGGGTGGGATAATGGCCGATCCGCAGAGCGAAGTTACCATGAAATCAGATCTTGAGAAATCCGCAGTGGAAATCCCAGCCTTAAAGTCGGCAACGGCGAAGGCGCCCGACATCGCCTCCGCGTCGGTCCCCGACACGTTGGCGACGCTCAATGTGAACCCCGACACCGGTCTCACGCACGCCGTGGTGGACAACCGACGGAAGGAGAGCGGCTATAACGAGGTGGCCGAGAAGAAAGGGCATCCGGTGCTGAAATTCCTTCGGAAATTCTGGGGAATCTCGGCGTGGATGCTCGAATTGATCATGGTTCTGTCAGCCGCCCTCGGAAAGTATTCGGACCTCATCGTGGTGGGCGCGCTACTGGTAATCAACGCCGTGTTGAGTTTCATGCAGGAGCACCGGGCCGCCGGTGTCGTGGAGGCGCTGCGGAAACGGTTGCAAGTCAATGCGCGCGTCCGGCGCGATTCAAGTTGGCAGGTCATTCCCGCCCGGGAGCTGGTCCCCGGCGACATCGTCCGCGTGCGCCCTGGCGACATCATCCCGGCGGACGTGAAGCTCCTGACCGGAGCGTTGAGTATTGACCAGTCGGCGCTCACTGGTGAGTCGAAGGACGCGAACAAAGCGCCGGGCGAAGTGCTTTCGTCGGGGTCTGTTGTCCGCCGGGGCGAAGGCAACGGAGTGGTGATGTTGACCGGGGCGAAGACCTACTTTGGCCGCACCACGCAGCTTGTCCAGGAGGCGCGTCCGAAACTCCACATCGAAGCGGTGGTGGCCAAGCTCGTCCGCTGGCTCTTCGTCATCGTCGGCGCGCTGCTGGGCGTGGTGATAATCCTGTCGCTGATTCGCGGCGCGCCTCTTCTCGAAATGATCCCACTCATGCTGGTGCTGTTGATGAGCGCGGTGCCGGTTGCCCTGCCCGTCATGGTTACAGTCAGCATGGCCGTCGGGTCGAAGGAGTTGGCGCAGCGCGGTGTGCTGGTCACCCGCCTCAGCGCCGCGGAGGATGCCGCGACGATGGACGTGCTCTGCGTGGACAAGACCGGGACCATCACGATGAACCAATTGGCTGTCACCGGCGTGATCCCACTGGAGAAGGCGTCGGAATCTGACGTTCTTTTCGCGGGGGCACACGCGTCACAGGAAGCCAACCAGGATCCGATTGACCACGCGTTCCTCGCCGCAGCGAATGATCGGCACGTCTTCGACAACGTTCCCAAGGCCACGCCCGTCTCCTTCGCACCATTCGATGCGAAAAACCGGCGGACCGAAGCCGTGGTCGAGCAGAACGGGCAGCGTTTTCGTGTGATGAAAGGCGCCGTGCGAACTGTCGCCGAGGCCTGTGGGCTCCAAGCCTCGGCAATTGAGGCGTTGGAGGCGCGCGTCAGCGCGACGACCGCGAAGGGCTATCGGACGCTCGCAGTAGCGCGCGGCCCTGAAACAGGCACCCCCGTGTTGGTCGGATTGGTGTCGTTATACGATCCTCTGCGTCCGGATGCCAAACAACTGATCGCCGAACTCCGGGATTTGGGTGTTCCGGTGAAGATACTCACTGGCGATGCGCTGCCGGTGGCGTGCGAGATCGGCCAGGGAGTCGGACTGCCAAACATCCGGCACATGGCGGATCTAAAGGCCGCGGGAGCACAGGCTGGCAACGCGATCGTTGATCCTTTTGCGGGCGCCGATGGTTTCGCGGAAGTTTTTCCAGAGGACAAATACACGGTGGTGAAGCACCTCCAGGCGGCGGGGCATGTCACCGGCATGACGGGCGACGGCGTCAACGATGCGCCAGCGTTGCGCCAGGCTGAAGTCGGCATCGCCGTCAGCACGGCGACCGACGTGGCCAAGGGCGCCGCTAGCGTCGTCCTGACCGAACCGGGGTTGACCAACATTGTGGCGCTGGTCGAGCAGGGGCGCACCATTTACCAACGCATTCTGACGTGGATCATCAACAAAATCAGCCGGACAATCCTGAAGGCTGCTTTCGTCGCCATCGCGTTTATGGTGACCGGCAAATTCGTCGTCTCCGCCTTTGCCATGCTGCTGCTCGTCTTCATGACGGACTTCGCGAAGATTTCGCTCGCCACCGACAACGTTCGGCCATCCAAGAAACCGGAAACCTGGAACATCGGAGGTTTCATTACCGTGTCCGTGGTGCTGGGTGTCGCGATGGTGGTGGAGTCGCTTCTGCTTTTGTGGATCGGTTGGTCGCGTTTCGGTTTGGCAACCAACAACGATTCTCTCTGCACCTTCAGCTTTCTCCTGCTGCTCTACTTTGCTGTGTTCTCCGTCGTGTCCGCGCGGGAACGCCACTGGTTTTGGGCAACGATGCCCAGCAAGACCTTCCTGTCAGCCATCGGAGCTGACGCGGTCATAGGCACCGTCCTGACGTTTGTGGGCCTCCCAGGACTCAAACCATTGCCTTGGTACCAGCCGCTCGCGATATTCGCCTATGCGATGGTCTCGTGCCTTGTCGTGAACGATGCCTTGAAGGTTGCGATGATCAAATGGCGCGTGACGAACGCCGTGGCCACGAAACCGGTTGACATAACCCCACAGATTGCCAAACGAGCCTATGAACTCTATGAGCAGGAAGGCCGTCACGACGGCCATGCCGTTCAGGACTGGGTGCAAGCGGAGCGAGAGATTCGGAAAGTAGTGCCCCATAAATAAATGAACGCGAACAACGCGGCGGCCTGGCCGAAAGGATGAAGATGAGAATCAATTCAGAGGATTTCCGTGTTCGCCACGGTGAAAAGGTCAAACTCAGAGAGTGGCCGACGAGGGTGAAGCCCTTTTGCAAGTCGAAGAAGCAATATCAAAAACTCCTGGAGACGCACGTTGAGGACTTGAGTTCATTGCAACGGCTTCTCTACGCGTCCGATCGCTATGCGTTGTTACTGATTTTTCAGGGCATGGATGCTGGCGGCAAAGACGGCGCCATCCGGCATGTCCTGTCCGGGGTCAATCCCCAAGGCTGCGAGGTTTTCAGTTTCAAGCAGCCGAGCGCCGAGGAACTAAAGCACGACTTTCTTTGGCGCACGACCTGCCGGCTTCCCGAACGCGGACGGATTGGCATCTTCAATCGTTCCTATTACGAGGAGGTACTCGTGGTTCGCGTGCATCCGGAAATTCTGCGCGGCCAGGGGCTTCCTGATGGACTGCTCAACGGGAAATCCATCTGGAAGGAGCGGTATCGTTCCATCGTGGATTTGGAGAGTCACCTCTACCGTAACGGCACCCGGATCATCAAATTCTTTCTTCACTTGTCGAAGGGAGAGCAGCGAAAACGATTTCTCGAACGTATTGACGAGCCGGACAAGAACTGGAAATTCACCCTTGCGGACATTCACGAGAGGAAATACTGGCCGCATTACATGAAGGCTTATGAGGATTGCCTGACGGCGACCAGCGCCCGTCACTCGCCCTGGCACGTCGTTCCCGCTGATGATAAGGAGCAGGCCCGGCTGATTGTTTCCCAAATTGTTTTGGATGCGCTCAACGGACTGAAGATGGACTATCCCAAGCCGACCGCGAAACGCCGGCGGGAGTTGAAATCCATCCGCCAACGGCTCTGATGGCAAAAAGGATTCTTATTCCAGATGTTTATGAACCAATGCGCACAGCTTCATGGCGAGTTGGTCCTTCATGCCATAGTAAACGCTTTGGCCCTCTTTTCGGCGCGCCAGGATGCCGGCTCCCGC
>Ga0187862_10000880_pt1 | contig 33358 bp, 31 predicted proteins | sample June2016WEW_10_1_FD_133003 | JGI IMG/M metagenome (GOLD analysis project Ga0187862, IMG submission 133003) | Peatland microbial communities from SPRUCE experiment site at the Marcell Experimental Forest, Minnesota, USA - June2016WEW_10_150 | ecosystem: Environmental > Terrestrial > Soil >...
AAAAGCTTGGAGCGTTGGGCCTCCAGAGCAGCAAGATCGTCGGGCATAGGCCTCCATTCCGAGCGTATCCTCTGCACGTATATATACGCTCAGAATTATGGCACAAAAAAAGAAAACTCGTCAGACGCAACTCTCAGGTCGCGCACCCCAAGTAAAACTTCGGAACGGCGATTGCAGCGCGGGTATGATATAATCGCCGATCATCAGAGTGACTTGGGTCGGAGGTGACGATGCAGATAGCGCATGGCGATGAAGTGCCGGTGGTGTGCGACGGCGGCGGTGTTCGCACCGGCAAGGTCGGCAAGCAGTTTCTTCTCAGTGGCGACCCGGCCTCTCCGGGCAACTTCAAGTTCGGACTGTTCCATCAGTACGGCGACTTCTTTTCACCGCGACATCGCCACAACTTTTGCCAGTTCCGGGTCCAGCTCGAGGGCCTGTGCGAATACGGTCTCAGCGGCAAGATGGATCCCGGGACCATCGGCTATTTTCCCGAGGGCGCCTATTACGGTCCTCAGGGGCCGGATGCTGGCGACACCTATACGGCGACCCTGCAGTTCGGCGGGCCGAGCGGTTCGGGCCTGCTGACTCCTGAACAAACCGCCGCGGCCAAAAAGGAGCTCGTCAAGACCGGCTTTTTCAAGGAGGGCGTGTTCCACCGCAATCCGGATGTTCCCGGCAAGAGGAATATGGACGGCTTTGAAGCGGTCTGGGAACAGGTGAACGGTCGCGACCTCGTCTATCCGGAGCCGCAGTACGCGACCGCGGTGATGATGCATCCGGACAACTATCAGTGGATGCCGCTCGCTGGAGCGAGCGGGGTGGAAGAGAAGCTCCTGGGCGTCTTCACCGACTGCCAGATCCCCTGCGCCTTCTATCGCCTCCAACCGGGCGCGACGTTTACAGCCCATGGGCGCGGGGTGTTCATGGTCATGTCCGGCCACGGCGCGGTGGAGGGCGAAACCTTCCGCCGGTTCACGTCGGTCTACCTCGACACCGGTGAGACCACCCGGTTCAAAGCCGATCAGGTGTCCGAGATCCTGCTGTTGGGGATGCCGGATGTCGCGGCGATTCAGACCTATGCACCTGTCGAAGTGGCCAGCGAGGCGCCTGAGCCCGCGCGGTGAATACGGTCTCTCTGGTCAATCCCGTGATCGAGCGCATGAAGGCGGGAGAGGTCGCGCTCGGGATGAACGTGCGCCTGGGCCGCTCCGGCGACATCGCCTCCATCGCGCGAACCACAGGTCACGACTTCCTCTTCCTCGACGCGCAGCACGCGATCTTTTCCCTCGAAACCCTGGGCCACATCGCCCAGGCGGCTCGGGGCGCCGGCGTGGCGGCGCTTGTGCGGGTGCGCAGTTGCGACGATCCCGACACCTCGCTTTTGCTCGACGCGGGGGTGACCGGCATCGTCTTTCCGGACGTCAACACGGCCGCCCACGCGCGCAAGGCGGTGGACACCGCCAAGTTTGCCCCCCTCGGCAAGCGATCCGTCTCCGGCGGTTATTCGCTGTTCGACTTCCGTACTCTTCCGCCGGCCGAGGTCGTGCGGGTCCTGAACGAGAATACGCTGGTCGTCTGCATGATCGAAACCCGCGAGGGTCTGGCCAATGTCGAAGAGATCGCCGCCATCGAGGGCGTCGATGTCATCCACGTGGGCTGCAACGATCTTCTGGCCAACATGGGCAAGCCGGGCGCCTTCGGCGATCCGGAGATCGTCGGCGCCGTTGAACGGGTGATCGCCGTCGCGAACGCGCACGGGAAATTCGCGGGCCTGGGCGGGGACCGGAATGTGGCCCGGCAGGTCCAGTTCATCCGCAAGGGCGTGAAGTTCATGACCACCCAGACGGATATCGGCTTCCTCATGGCCGAAGCCTCCCGCCGCACGGGAGAGCTGCGCCAGGCCCTGGCGCAATGACGTGTCTATGGTCCGCCGATCCGCTGGTACAATTAGGGGATAGAGAGGGGCAGAGAGATGACAGCAAAGATCCAAACTTTCCGCTTGGAAGAAGCCAAGGGGCGCGAAGTCAAGTCCACGCGCGGGCGCGGTGTCGATGGCGCCGGCAGTCCGGACCTGAATGTCGTTCAGTTTCCCATCGATACGGGAATCCCCGAGATCAACCTTCGCTTCGGCTACGATCAGATCGGCGATGGCTTCTTCACGCCCCGGCACCACCACAACTTCGATCAGTTCCGCTATGTGGTGTCGGGCGAGATGAACCTGGCCAAGGGCATGGACCTGCACGAGAGCGAATGCGCGTATTTCCCCGAGGGCACCTACTACGGACCGCTCACCCAGAAGGGGCCGGCCGCTCTGCTGGTGATGCAATTCCCCGGTCCCAACGGCGCTTACCGAATCCGGGACTCGGAAAAGAAGGTCGCCATGGACGAGCTCAGGGCGGCGGGCGGCTTCTTCGAAGACGGCATCTACAAGCTGCATACTCCCGACGGGCGCAAGATCAACAAGGACAGCTACGAGGCCGTGTGGGAACATCACATGGGCCGGCCCATCAACTACGCCGCGCCGCGCTATTCGACGCCGGTCGTCATGCGGCCCAAGGGGTTCCGCTGGATGCCGGATCCGCGCCGCCCGGGCGTGGAGGTCAAGCACCTCGGCACCTTCAACGAATACCGCACCAGCGCCGCCCTGTGGCGGATCGCACCGGGCACGGTCATCGCCAGCGAGGTGCTTTCCGCACCCCAGGTTCGCTGCGTGGTGAGCGGCGGCACGATCTATGAAGGCCGGGAGCTGGACAACAAGGCCTGCTACTACATCCCCGAAGGCCTGCCCACTTCGCCGATCGAAAGCCCCCGTGGCGCGGAGATGCTGGTGGTCACGGTGCCCATGTACGCCCGGGCGACGTGGGAGAAGGCGAAGGCTGAGAGGCCGTCTTGAGGCACCGCCCGCAATGACGACCACCGCCAACGCCTCGAAGTACATTCGCCGGATCGATTTTGCGACCTTCAACGCCGATCGCAAACGTTTCAATCAGCGCCTGCTGGACCGCAGCAACTCTGAGATCATGAGCTGCGCGATAAACTATGTCAGGACGCCGCCGAACGGCGGAACACCGGGCGGCGAACATGTTCATGACTACGATCAGTTCATGTTTCTCGTCAGCGGCAAGATGATGGTCAAGATCGCCGGCGAGGTTTACCCCGTGGGTCCGGGCACGCTGATGATCTTCCCCGCGTCGGTTCCGCATCATTTCTGGAACCTGGACGAGGAAACCATCCACATCACCGTGATGGCGCCCGCTCCCGACCCCGAGAAACCTCGCGCGACCCAGGTCGGGTCGTAGAGGCTGAGCCGCATGGCGTCGAAGATTCGCGTCGGAATAGTGGGCGCTACGGTCACTGTTGGAGGAAGCGGCTGGGGCGCGCGCGCCCACGTGCCGGCGCTGCACGCGTTGCCCGAGTATGAGCTCAAGGCCGTCTGCACCGCCCACGAAGATACGGCCCTGGCCTCGCAGAAGGCGTTCGGGACCGATCTGGCGTTCCACAGTTTCGACGACATGGCGGCTTGCCCGGACATCGACCTGGTCACTGTGGTGACGCGCGTTCCGGCGCACTACGACCTGGTCGTGCGGGCGATCGAGGCCGGCAAGGCCGTCTATTGCGAGTGGCCGCTGGGTGCGACCCTGGAGCAGGCCGAGCAGATGGCCGATCTGGCCGCCGAACGCACGCTGTACACGGCGGTGGGTCTGCAGGCGCGCAGCGATCCCACCCTGATGTACGCGCGCGAACTGATCCAGCAGGGCTACATCGGCGAGGTCCTGGCGGTGGACTTCGCTTACATCGGTCAGGCCACCACGCGGCGCGGCAACGGCCGCATCTGGCAAAGCGACCGCAAGGCCGGCGCCAATATCCTCACCATCGGCGGCGGCCACGCCATTGACGCCCTGAGCTTCGTGCTGGGCGATTTCACCGAGGTGTCCGCCCGGCTGGCGACCACCGTCACCGAGTGGCACAACACCGATACGGGCCAGACGGTGCCGGTCGACTCGCCCGACTGGGTGAGCGTGTCCGGACGACTGCAGAGCCACGCTGAAGTGTCGTTTCTCGTGGCGGCCGTGCCCGCGCTCCCCGACGGCCGCCGGACGTTCGAAATCTATGGGCGAGAGGGCACTCTGTCGATTGGCGCGGGCACGCACGGGACCGTCGTCGAGCGCAATCCCAGCGTCTATCACGGACCGAACCAGCTTTTCGGCGCGCGCGGAAAGGAACCGCCGGCGCCGATGGAGACGCCGGCTCGCTTCACGCCGATACCGGACGGCGTGCCCCCCGGTCCGCCGCGAAACGTCGCCCAGGCCTATGTGCGTCTGGCCCGGGCCATGGCGGAGGGCAAGCCCTTCGACCCCAGCTTCGCCCACGCCGTCAAGGCGCATAAGTTGGTCAGCGCCTTGGAGCGGTCCTCGGCCGCCGGGACCGCCGTCCGCCTCACCTTCGCTGAGAACGGATGTTAGGGTGGTTCCTGCGCCCGCATCACAGACCGCCCGCCAAGTTGCGGCAAGTCTCTTATATTGGTATATTTCACTCTGAAACTGCTGCATAATAGGACACCGGCAAAGTCTATGGATCGCGGCGCCCGATTGAAGGACCGCTATGAGCTTCGCGAGCCACTCGGACAGGGCGGCATGGGCGTGGTTTACCGAGCCTATGACGCCGTGCTCAAGTGCGATGTGGCGCTGAAGACGATTCGCGAGGCGCCTGACCGCACGGCGCTCCAGCTCTTCTATCGGGAATGCGAAGTCCTGGTCAAGCTGAATCACCCCAACATCGTCCCCATCCTAGATATTGGGGAGTCTGAGGAGCAGGGATTCGCGAAGCCATACTTTGTCATGCCCTTGCTGTCCGGTATGCCGCTCGACAAGCTGATCCGTACAGCGGGCACACGGCTGACTGCCGAGCGACGCGTGGAAATCCTCTCACAAGTATGTCGCGGCCTGAACGCTGCGCACGAGCGTGGCCTGGTGCATCGCGATCTCAAACCCGCTAATGTCTTCGTCATGCCGGACTACTCCGCGGTGATTATCGACTTCGGCATTGCCCACATGGTCAGCGCGGGAATGACGGGACAGAAGGGAACCCTGTACTACATGGCGCCCGAGCTGATCGAAGGCAAGCCGCCGTCACCGGCGTCCGATATCTTCGCGCTGGGTGTGATGGCCTTCGAGGTGTTCACGCGGCGCAGACCGTTTGACGGACCGACGGAACGGGAGATTGTCGAGGCGATTCTTCGAGAGAGTCCGCCGAGCGCATCCGACGTCGATCCGACGGTGAACCAGTCCGTCAGCCGCGTGATTCACAAGGCCATGGCCAAGCAGCCGTGGCATCGCTTTGCGACGGCTCGGGAGTTCGCCGAGTGCCTGGAAAAGGCGCATCGTGGCGAGGCCATCGAGTATTTCGACTCCGCTCACCTGGGGCCGCGAATCCAGCGAGCCAAGACCACGTTCGCCCAGGGCGATACACAGTTCGCCCTGGAGATCGTCACCGAGCTCGAGGCGGAGGGCCACCTCGACCCGGAAGTGAAGCTGCTGCGGATGCAAATTGACGCGGCGATCCGACAGGAGCGGGTCCGCAGATTGCTCGAAGCCGCCCGCAGCCGGTTTGAAGTGGAGGAATATCCTCTGGCGCTGCAGAAAATCCAGGAGACCCTGGAGCTGGACCCGGGGAACACGGAGGCGCTCAGCCTGCGGGCGAAGATCGAAAGCACGCGCAGCGAAGTGCAGATCGAGAGCTGGTTCCGGCTGGTGCGGCAGCACGCCGAGAATTGCGCGTTCGGGCACGCGCGCGAGGCGTTGCAGAACATCCTGCAAGTTCACCCCCAGGACACGCGGGCCACAGGGCTGCTCTCCGAAATCGAGCGGCGGGAGCAGGAGTACCGGCGGAGCCTGCAGGAAAAAGAGCGGCTGTACCAGGCCGCGGTCGAGGCCCATCAGAAGGGGGACCTCAGTTCGGCCATCACCAAGCTGGAGCAGGTGATCGATATGGACCGGCGCGCGCCGGAGAGCCAGGGCCGCGGGAACGTCTATCAAAGCTACTACAACGACGTGCGCTCGGAATACGAGGCCATCCGCAACGCTTACGCGGAGGCCAGGAAGCACCTGGAAGACCGGAACTTCTCCAGGGCGCTCGCCATCAGCGATCAGTTCCTCGCCAAGTACCCAGCGCACGCACTGTTCCAGAGCCTCAAGTTCGACGCGGAAGAGCAGCGGCGCCTGCACCTCTCGGCTTACATCGCGGAAATCGATCGCCGTGTTGAAGCGGAGACCGACCTGGAACGCAAGGCCGGCATCATCAATGAGGCGGGGGAACGCTATCCCGACGAGACGCACTTCAAGCACCTTCGGAAAATCATGGATGAGCGGCTGAGCCTGGCGAGCACAATCGTGGCCAAGGCCCGCTACCACGAGGAGAACGGGCAGTTCAACGATGCGCTTGCGCAGTGGGAGATCCTGCGCACCATACACAGCCGGTATCCCGGGCTGCAGCTCGAGATCGACCGCGTGATCAAGCGGCGGGAGCAGCAGGCGCGGATGGAATCGAAGTCGCGCTGGGCGCAGGAAATCGACGCGTGCATGGAAGCGGGCGAGTACCGGCGGGCCCTGGACGCGTGTCGCCGGGCGCTGGAAGAATCCCCGGGAGATGGCGAGTTGCAAGCGCTCGAGGAACTGGCGCGGCAAGGCGCGGAGCATTGTGAGGAAGCCCAAAGGCTCCAGGCACGGGGCGAACAGCTTTTTGCTCAGGCATCGTTCGAGGAAGGACTGGAACTATTGTGGAAGGCCCACCAGTTGGACGCACGCAGCGAGCCGATTCGCCGGAGCCTCGTGGACAGGCTGTCCGCGCGGGCACAGAACTTACTCGCGACGGATTGGCGCGCGGCCGAGGTTTTGATTCAGCACGCCCTGGGCTGCGACCCTGCTCATGCGGGAGCCAGAGGTGTACTGGCCCTGCTGGATGACCTGAAACGGGAAGAGTATCTGAACCAGACGATGGTGCGTATCCGTCAGGCACAGGCGATCGGCGCGACTCAGATTCTGAGCCGGGACGCCATTCCACCGCCCGCTCCCGGTGCACCGGAGGCGGCCGATGCAATCGCGGGGCAGAGCGGAACATCGGAGCCTTCCCGCGCGCCGGCAGCGGAGCTCGAGGGTGTCCCCGGACCGCACGCACCCAGATCCGGGCGCAGACTTCCACGCCGCGCACGGATTGCGGCGATCGCGGTGCTTGCTCTGGCCGGTTCATTGACCTCCTGGCTGCTGCTGCGGCATCGAGCCGCCCCGACGAGATTGGAGCACAAGCCGGTGACGGCCGTGACTGCTGTGCCCGCCCGCCCGGCCGCTCCGGCACTGGGCGAGCTTCACATCAAGGTGTCGCCGCCTTCGGCGACCCAAACGGCTGAGTTGAAACTGACGCCGGTCAAGCCCATCGTCCGGCCGCCGGAAGTGTTTCAGATGGACCCAGCGGATTGGGAGAAACCGTGGACGCCAGATGGTGAGTGGTTCACGCGGCGGGGAGGCGATTTCGTTCTGTACCGCCGTACTCCGACGGCGGGGACTTTCCAGTTCACGCTGCGCGCCAAGTCCAAGGTTGAGTGGGTCCTCGATTACAGCGATCCGCGAAACTACTTTCTGTTCGAGATCGACAAGCAGACGTTCACTTCGAGCGAATACACCAACAACCGTCGAACGATGATCACCGATCGGAAGCGGCATGGCGTCAAGACCGACTCTTTCACGGTGAACCAGGTGGTCGAGCCGGCGCACCTTGTAACGATGCTCGTCGACGAGCAGGGAAAGCCGGTCACCTTACAGGATTGGAGCCGTCCGGACCGGCCCTTCACCGGCGGGCGCTTCGGGATTCATCTACCGGGGAGCTCACAGGTGTGGCTGGCTAACTTCAGGTTCACGCAGGCCCGGCCCGACTAGTAGATTTCCTGCGTCGTACTTCAGCGGATCAGCCCCACGTTTCTCAGCAGGTCCCGGCCGAGAGCGTTTCCATCCAGGGGCGGCGAGGGCGTGGTGAGTTTCTCCATCTTCTGGCGGTGGGCTTCCTCCGCCTGCTGCGCCTGCTGAACCATTGCGGCCAGCTTCTCTCCGTGCGCTTTTTGAATGGCGAGTTCCTCGGCTTGCGCCACTTTCAGATTTTCCTTGCTGTCATTGATGAGGGCGATCTGCTTCATGACGTCCGGGTTGCCCGCGATTTTCGGCATTGCCAGGATGAAGGCGCAGAACTTATCCAGTTGGGCGAACACCTCATTCAGGTTCAAGGCATCTTCCGCCGCATCCTTCGGCTTCTCCGGCGGCGTACTCTCAGCCTCGGCAGCCTCCTGCGGCGGAGCGGCGCTGAGGTTGAACATATAGTCGCAGGACGGGCAGCAGACATAATGCCAAAGCCGGACGATGCAGGCCATGCTGATGCAACCGAGCACCCGCGCCGGCCTGAGCGCCACCGGATCGCCGCACTGCGGGCAAGCGACGCTGGCCGGGATCGGCGTGCCGCAGATTTCGCACACCGCCTCTGTCGGCTGGCGGGCGGCGATGGCAATCAGTGTGTTGCCCGCGATCTCCGAGTTGGGACGCGCCTCCCAAAGCTCCATCAGCTCGGCACGCGAAAGGCGGCGGTGCGGACCCATGAATGGATCGTGCAGAGCCACATCCTCTTCTCCGATATCGGCCATTACGGTGTAGTGGCCGCCCGCCGTTTCCGCGTGCAGACGATGATTCAGGACGACGCGGATGCCGGCGCCCCGACAGATCCGCAACACGTACCACGGGTGCCGCGCCTGAATGGCCACGGCGTCAAAACCGCGGCTCAAGGCATCGCGGACCATCAGGTGGGTCGTGGAACCGACATCGCCGAATCGGTTGGCCTTGGCTATCGCCGGCCAGATCTGGCTCTGCGGGACTTCCATCCCCAGGGAACGGTACACCATGGCCAGGCATGCGGCGCCGCACGTCCGGTTGCTCTCCGCATCGGACTGTTTCTCGTAAACAATGGAATAAGGCGTCTCCGCCGTGGCTTCGCTCATCTCGCGAACTCCTTTCCACTCATTTAGCGGTCATGGGCCGATCAAAACCGTCGGAAAGCCCAACACGATCTTGCCCCCGTGAGCCGTAGAATCACCCATCCGCGCGGCCGGCTGGTCGCCGATCAGGACCGTGGAGGAACCCTGGCTGATGACATCCGGCGGACCGACACAAGTGGCCTGGTCGCCCACCCGTGCGGCCGGCAAGCTGCCGATCAGCACCGTGGGGCAGCACGGTGGCAGAATCGGCCCGCCGGCGTGCGGCACCACTCCTGTCACCATCGGACAGGCATGCATGTCCGTCAAGCGCGCAGCCGGCTGCCCCATATCTCAAGCCTCCGTAATCCGCCTCTCCCGGCGGGCCTTTTCAGTCGCTGGGCCAGCAAAAGCGGCCCTCCGCGACTCCAATTCCCAGTTCCACGAACAGACGCTGGGTGTCGGCGATCCGGGCCGGGTCGCCCTTGGTAGCGGTCACCTTCACCGCATTGGCGACCGCTTTCGCCGGGGTCATCGGGACCGGGCCGACGACGCCCCCCACGTTCGCCGCCAGGGCCAGGGCGCCTGCGGGCGAAGCCCGTCCGGCGGCTTCGGCCGGAGCCTGCGCCGCGGCACGGTTGGCTTCCGTGGGCCACACCACCCAACTGGCGGCGGCCAGCAATGCGGCCCTGTCCGGCGCCGTCAGATTCGTGCCGCAGGCGTGCTGCACGCACAAGCAGCCCCACCAGACCCCTTCGCGCACCGGCAGCGCATGGGCCATGAAATCTATCCCGTCCACGTACTGGCGGTTGACCATCAGGGCTTGTACGAACTCCTCCGGCGCCATTCCCTCGCGGAGCAGCGCCAGCGCTTCCTTGTTCGCGTCGAAGCGCGCGCAGATATCGGCGGCTGTCAGCCCCTCTATCCCAGCAATCGGCCCGTTGCTCACAAATGCGGTCTCCCCGGCGTCAGTTGAGCGCGATGATCGGCGCGCCCACGATCTTCACGCCCTTCGCATCCAGCGTCATGGTGTTCGTGTCATTCATCGAGAGTTTGATTTGGGTCGCGCTCTTGAGCGTCAAAATCCCCGTGCCGGCGTCGATGGTGATTCCTGCGGGCGTCATCTCGATCTTCTGATCCGTTGGCTTAAGGCCACGCTTGATGGTGACGTTCTGGTCGTCGAACACAATGATTTCGACCCCGTTGGTGGAGTCCGACGAAGTCTCCGGTTGGCCCCATGGCCCGGCGGTGATGCGGACGCCCTGGCACCCCCTCACATTCACCCGGCCGCCGCGGACGTAATCCGCGGCCATCACCGTAATCACGCAGGGTTTCTTCACGTCCGGCGGTTTCGGGGGCCGGCTGAGCAGAGCCAACTGGTTCGCGTGGATCAGATATCCGCCGCTGATCTCTTCCAGCTTGCGGTGCCAACCCTTCTCTTCTTTCATCTCGACAACCGCACATCTCGTCTCCGTATGGGCCTCGTTAGTCTTTTCCTCAATCTTCTCTAGGATCTTCGCGAAAAGCATGATAAAAGTCTGGATAGCCTGAGAAGCGGCCTGAGCTGCTCCCCCGAGTATCACACGTTGGGTTTCCTCCTCCAATAAGGAATGGACAATAAACCAGGCCGCCGATACGCCAGCCAGAAGGATGGCCGCTATGTTGATGACCGCGTTACCACTACTCTTCAACTTGAGAACTTCATCACCCATTTCGATGCTTAAGGACGGGCCCCAACGGAACTCTGTCTTCGAACCGATCAGGAAGTCCAGCGTTCCGCCGAGGCCACCCCCTAGAAAACTCGACAACCAGGCCGGAAACGGAATCCAGCCAAGCGGGTTGATGCAGGTGTCGTTCTTGGCGCCGAAGACCAACCCATAATCGCTGCCTAACGTGAGCGCCTGGCTCAGCCCGTACGTCGTGTCGGCCTTTACGCCCAACCCCGTCTCCTCTTCCTGGGCCGGCATCACACGGCCGTACCACCAGCTAGAGGAGTCGCCGCCACTGCCTCCACCGCCACCACTGCCACCGCCGCTGTCGCCCCTGCCGCTGCCGCCGGGAAGAATGCCCACCGTGTGCACACTGGCGCCCGCGATCCGTTCGCCTTTGTTCTTCGCGTGGAAAAGCTTGTCGAATTCCGAGTTCAAGGCCATGTTTCGCTCCGAATGAAGCCCCAGGTGCTCACTGCCCTTTTCGTCGTTGAATACGATGCCGTTATAGTTCTCGTGAGCGTTGCCTCGCACGCTGGCCGACCGGATGCCGGCAAGCTGGTTCTTAGCCGGCAGGGTGTACGGCGGCACATTATCGGCGTTGTAGACGCTGCCGACGATCAACGGCTGATCTGGATCGCCATCCTCGAAAGCCACCACCACTTCATGACCGATGCGCGGCCAGAAGAACGCGCCCCAACCTTTGCCCGCCCAAAGCTGCGCCACCCGCAGCCAGCATGAGCTGTTGTTGTCCAACTTTCCCTCGCGGTCCCAATGAAACTGCACCTTGACGCGGCCGAACCGGTCGCAGAAGATCTCCTCGCCGGACGGGCCGGTCACCGTCGCGGTCTCGATGCCGGCAATTGACGGCTTGGCCGTGACCCGCCGCGGCCGGTATCGCAGGCCGTCGGGCATGCAGAGGAAGCGGTTTTCATAGTGGAACGAGTCCTGCTCCCCGCTCCGGTATCCCGACTGCACGGCGTCGTGTTCCACGCTGGTCAGCAGGTAATCGCCGTCGCCGTTGAAATGTCCCTTCAGTGTGAACCTGTGCCCCGGCGCAAAATTGCCGCAATCCCCGGCGCCCGTGATTTCCAGGCCGCCGCATTCCTCCTCCTCCATGCGAACCCGGACGATTCGGCTTCTGACTTCGGGTATAAGATTGGTATCCTCCGGGACATTGAATTGTTTGGCGTAGCCCCCGGGATACTCATAGATCTCCGGTTGATCGTCGAGCAGACCGAGTTTGTGGCTTATGCTGCCCGCATTCACCTCAACCATGGACTGCACGCTTTCGTCGAGGTGTTTGCCCGGCAGTTCGAAGCTATGGTCCCAAACCGTATACTTGGCGGAGCGCACCTCCTGGCTCTTCTCCCAATCCCTGATTCGCATGTCCTCCCACACGCCGCCGAGTATTTCCTGGTAATTGACCGTGGATTGCCCGGGAACGGCTGGATGCACGTTCCCCGTGTCGGTGACAACCATTCGATGCCCGCCATGGGAGTGCACGAAATAGTAGTAGATTCCCTCTTCCTCCATCAACCGGCTCACGAAATCGAAGTCCGATTCGCGGTACTGGACACAATAATCGCGGGGGTAGTAGGTTCCGGTTCCAGTCCACTCGTGGTCAACGTGGTGGTCGGAGAGCAGCCGCTTCAGAATGTCAGGGACCGAGACATGTTGAAAAATGCGGCACTGGACCTTCTTGGTAAGCACCCACAGCCTGGGCACAATCTCAGCGCGGAAAGCCACGAAGTGATCGTCGCGAACACCCTGAGTGAACCGCCTTACCAACCCGTTAAAACAGCGGGTGTCACCCGTTCGCAAACTCATTTCAACGGTCACGCTCTGGCCGAGGATGCTGTCAAAGCGGATCTCGCCCAGCTTCTGCCTGTCGGCGATGAGATTGAGTTGGAAGTGGAAGAGCCGCGAGATTGCTTCGCGACCCTGAATGTTGGTGATCAACAAGACGTCCGGGCCCAGTGGAGTACTGATCTTGAGCGGCCGGTCCGCCTGTGTGTACGTTGGCATCGCCATTCACCTCAGTCGTCACACGCGTGAGATATCATAGCATCAGAGGTGATTATCTACAACGCTTGCTTCTGAAGCTGCGCGGGCCGGGCTTGTCCGGCCCCTACTGCTTGGGCGGGGCGTTCTGCGCGGAGAGCTTTTCCAACTGCTCCAACTGCGCGCGCACGGTGCCTGCATCCGCGGCCCCCGGCGCGAACTTCAGGTAGTTGCGCATCTCGCCGGCGGCGCCGGTGTAATCCTGGCGTTGCGCCAGAATCACCCCCAGCAGGTGCGAGGCTTGCGGGTAGTGGTGCTGCGTATCCAGCTTCTCGGCCTCGCGCGCGCTCTTTTCCGCCGCATCCATGTCATGCAGGTTATAGTTGGCCACCGAGTTGAAAAAGAATTCCTGCGGATAGTCGAACGGATCGAGTGTCACCACGCGCCCGGTGACGTCGGCCAGTTCCCGCCAGTTCTTGGCCCCCACGGCCAGCCGGGAAAGTTCCAGATAGGGATTCAAGTACTTGGGGTCCGCCTGCACGGCTGCGTCAAACGATTGGTGCGCGGTATCCGCCTGGCCCTTGGCAGCCTGCAACTTCCCCAATTCAAGCCACGCGGCGGCATATTTGGGATAAACGTCCACCGCCTTCCGGTAGTTCTTCATGGCGTCGTCCAGTTTGTTCCTCCTGGCCAGATCCGAGCCTTTCTCGAACGCCTTGCGGGCGTTTTTGGGGGCCGCCAGCGAAATCGTGCTGATGATGCGTCCTTCGACGTTGCCCAGGCGGTGAAGAAAAATAGTGCCGATATCGGAATTGTCCATCACACCGTGCTTGGCGAGGCTCACCACTTGTGAGCGGTAGCCGGGAAGGTTGGCGCGCAGATCGCAGTTTATATACCGCTGAAGGGACATTGTCGCTCCGCCGAGGCCGGGTGACACCTGGGACTGCCCGGGACTGTGCGTTTCGATATCGTTGAAGTTCCCGCCGCTGCTGGCGTCCTGCCACCCTCCCCGGTCCGCGCCCAGATCGATGGAGAAGTAGCCCTTGCGGTCGGTATAGCCTTCCGCGCGGGCGTTCCCGCTGCAAACCCGTTCGATCACCACGGTCTCGGGCGGCGGGGCGCCGTCATCGACCATGACGCGGCCGCTGATGGAAACAGGCACTCGCGTGCCTTGGGATGCGTTCGGGATGGTCGGTTGCGGAGTGGTGCCGTCTTCCACCTTCATTCCGGGGGTCTGGAAGGCTTGGGATGTGTTCGGGGGAATCTGTTGCGGATCTTGACAGAACGCCGGGGGCAGCAGGAAAACCGCTGCCGCGACAATGGCGATCGCCCTCCCGTAGGCTTTCGGGGACATACCCAGGATTTCCATTTTGCCGTCCTGGCCCGGTGTCGATTATACATCCAATCCCCTCCTATCGGGCAGGCACCGCGCATTGCCGGAGACGTCCGTCGGTGAGCAAGCGTTGGCTGGTTTCGGCCAGGCCGGCTACTTGGCCCGCCCCTGATACCGCTGAGCCAACATGCGCACCTTGAACAGACTTCCATGCGTAGTGACGTATAGCGTCTTCCCATCCTTGCCTGCGAATGCGAGGTTGGTGGCCTGTGTGCCCACGGAAATGATTCCGAGCGGCTCACCCTTCAAATTGAACACCTCCACTCCGTCATGGCTGATGGCGTAGAGATCTCCTTCGCTGTCGAGCGCGAGACCGTCGATTCCGGAATCGATCACACCTTGCTCGTTCTTCCTGATTCCCTTCAGCTTGACGAAGTTTCTGCGACTGCCCAGCGTGCCGTCCGGCTCCACATCGAAAGCCAAGATGTACTCGGAACGGGAGTCGGCGACATAGAGGGTCTTCTCGTCGCGGGTGAGCAGAATCCCGTTGGGGCTGTCGAGGTTGTCCGTGACTCGCAGAACCTCGCCGGACGGCTTGACGTAATAGACGGCGTGCGGGCGATCCGGCCCGTCTCCCGGATCGGTAAAATAAATCCCGCCGTTCTTCCCCATAGTGAGGTCGTTGGGCGCAGAAAAGGGCTTGCCCCGATATGAGTCCGCAAAGAATCTGGCTTCGCTGGGAGGGTACACAATAGCGATACCTATCTTGCCAGGACCCGCCCTGCGGCACGCGAAGATACGGCCTTGGCGGTCCATCGCCAGGGCCGGGAGGCGCCACCGCTCGCCTTTTCTGTCATCGATCCTCTTCGCATCGAACAGCACGGTGATGTTGTCGTCGGCATCCACACGGTAGATCTTATTGTCCGAGGGCTCGGTGAAATACAGGCTGCCGTCCGGCGCGGCAATGGGGCCTTCCGCGCTGTTCAAGCCGGCCTTCACCAGGATGACGGGCGTGCCGCCAGCCACGATTCCAGGGATGTCCGGCGTGGTGAGCGCAGTTTGGCCGGACAGCTCCGAGGCTGCCAGGACTGACGACAGAACAAGGCAGGCATTCCATTTGGGCATATGGCCAGTCTCCCACATGCCGCGCCAAGGCGGCTGGGTGTACACTGAACGGGACACCGGAGTCCAAAATGGGAATTCCGCCTTACTGGAGATCGCGTATGCTCATTCGAATCGCCTTCACTTTGGTTGCGTTGCTCTGCCTTGCCGCCCAACTCTCAGCGGCCGATGGTGTCGTCCTGGCCAGCCCGGACGGCGACGTGCAGTTCCGGCTCTCATTGGACAGCGACGCCCGGCTGCAGTACTCAGTCGCCTTCAAGGAGAAGCCCGTCATTGGGACTTCCGCGATCGGAATCACGGTCGATGGCGTTAATCTCGCAGAGGGTGTGGAACTCGGCAAGGCCGATCAGTACCAAGTGAATGAGACCTACCCCTGGAACGGGGTTCACTCAACCGCGGTTGACCACTCGAACGGCGTGAAAATCGGCGTAACGCATCGCCGATCGCGCACGGCCTACACGGTAGAGGTTCGCGCCTACAACGACGGGATCGCATTCCGCCACATAGTGCCGGGCGAAGGAACACGCGTGCCGGACGAAGCTACAGTCTTCCAAGTGCCCGTGGGAAGCTCGATCTGGTACACCGACATGGAGAGCGGCTACGAAGGCAGATACCTGGAAGGCCGAGTCGTAAACCCCATCGACCTGGGGATCCGGATCAGCGATGTGCTGCCCGGCGGATATCTGGCGCCTCCCGTGACTTTCATGTTGCCGCAGGGCGGGGGCTACGCTTCGATCACGGAAGGGAGACTGCGCCACTACAGCGGCATGGGACTCCAAGCCGACGATGCCGGCGGTTTGCATGCGCGGCTCGCTCATGCCGTGGAGCCCGGTTGGGTTTTCCGGGAAGCGCATCTGCAGGACGCGGAGCGCCTGAAGAAGCCGGCGTCCATCACGGGGACGATCACGACGCCCTGGAGGGTGGTGATGATCGGGGCCGATCTCAACGCTCTGGTGAACTGCGACATCGTGCATAATGTCTCGGATCCCCCGGACCCAAAGCTCTTTCCGAATGGACTTAACACCGACTGGATTAAGCCCGGCCGCGCGTTGTGGAGATACATGGACAATGGCGACGACACGGCGAGGGGACCATCCCCTACCAGTGAGGAGATGAAGCCCTGGGCGGACCTGGGACGCGAACTCGGATTCGAGTATAACTATCTCGAAGGATACTGGAGCAGGTGGTCCGAGGCCGAGCTGAAGGGTCTCGCGGATTACTCTCGGGAGCGTGGCGTCAAACTGATCGTCTGGAAGTATCGCAACGATTTTACGGATGCGAAGGACGTTGAGAATCCCCGCCGCTCGTCCATCTTCCCCCGGCGCCCCGCAATTCGCAACCATTCCGCAGATGAGAAGGACGTTGAGAAGGCCATCCGGACTTTCTTCGAGACGTGCCGGCGCGCAGGTGTCGCGGGCGTGAAGATCGACTACTTCGACCACGAGCACAAGGAAATAATCGAGCTTTATGAGACAATTTTGAAGCTGGCGGCGGAGTATCGCCTGCTTGTCGATTTTCACGGCGCCAACAAGCCCACGGGCCTGGAACGCACCTACCCCAACCTATTGGGGCAGGAAGCCATTCGTGGCATGGAGTATGGGCCGCCCTACGCAATGCATGAGGTGACACTCCCGTTCACGCGCATGTTGGCCGGGCTCGCCGACTATACGCCCATGATGTTCGGCGGCGTCAAGCTTGCCGACACGACTTGGGCGCACCAGATTGGAAACGCGATTATCCTCCAGGCTCCGCTGCTTGTATTTTCCGCACATCCGGCAAACATCCTGGCGAACCCAGCCGTGGGCGTGATCAAGAGTATCCCCAGCGTTTGGGATGAGACAGTGGTGTTGCCGGTTTCGCGGATTGGTGACGTCGCCGCGTTTGCCCGGCGGAAGGGAAACACCTGGTTTCTGGCGGTGACCAACGGCCCGGTTGCCAAGACCGTGCGTGTCGATCTGTCGTTCCTGGGCGGAGAGGGAACCTGGGTGTCCACGCTGGTCCGGGATGCTCACGAAGCGGCCGCGGTCGAGATTGAACACGTGACTCTCCGCAGAAGCGCTTCGCTTGATCTCAACCTTCGTTCCGGCGGCGGCTTCGTGGGGAGGTTTGTTCCGTTTCGGTAGCTCAGAACGCAAGGGCCGGAGGTACCTGAGGACGGTACTGGACCTCTCGCTGTACCCCTGGGACTTTTCGGCGCTGCAATTCCGGCGCAATATTGAATTGCGGCCCGGTGTTCAACGCTCAAGCCCGTGCGCTTGCGAACGGCGTGGTAAAGTCCGTGCTTCAAAGGACCGGGCCGCGCCAAAGAGGGAATATGCAACGATCTAAGCCCAGCGCATACTGCGCATTTCGTGCGGCAACCGATGTAGTTCCACTTCGACGGTATGTGCGGACAACAGCGCAGAATCCACCGTCCCGGTTACATGCGGCAGCCCAAGTCGGCCCGCTTCCACCGCTCGTGCCATATCAGCGCTGTACATGTGGTTCATGCCGCGAGTGCCTCGATAATGCAAAATGGGACCGAATTTTCGCGAAATTCGAGGTAAAGGAACGAGAAGTGCGCGGGACGTTCCGGTGTGCGCTTGAGGATTTGTAAAATCGGCCAGCCCCGGATCAGTAAATGGTCTTCAATTCCATGATCACCGCTTCGAGCGGCTTGTCACTCAGGTTGTCTACCTTCTGTTTGGAGGGGCCGCTCCACTTGAAATCCCCCATTTTGCGCTGCGTGACCTCGGTCTCTCCCTCCGGCGAGGTCACGCGCGCGTCCAGATCCGTCATGCAAACGACCAAATGGTCGAGGCTGTACTCGTGCATCGGCACGCTCTGCCGTGGGCCCATTCTCAAGCGCAGAACCCGCACCTGGCTGTTCTCGAATTCCAACTTGAAATCCTTGGGGTCGACCCGCAAGGGGTCGAGAGCGGTACCCGCCACCTTGCCGGGATATCCCGGCTTCTTGATTGCGATAATCAGACCCGTGGGGCCATTGGGCCGTGGATCGACCCTGGGAGTGGGCAACGGTCCCGAGTAGTGAAATCCGATTGCCGGGCTCCATTTGATCGTGCCCGGCTCCCATTTCAGGTCCTCCACGGTGCCGTCCAGGTAGGTGAGCCTCTCCCCGCCGGTACGGAAGTAGATCAACACGCGATTCAGTTTGTGGTTGTGCCAGTTGTGGCCGGCCTCGCCGCACCTCGCCCTGTCTGAAGGAGGCAAGGTCGCGCAAGCCTTGGGAAGGTCGGTTGCGGGGTCGCCGGCGCCGGGCCACGGCTGCGGCGGGTTGACAACCAGTTGGTCATTCTCGAACAGAACGGTGAAGCCCCGCACTCCCGGCGCTGGCGGCGCTGGTCCGGCAAACCACTGCGCCTTCTGAGCTTGTGAGTTTGAGTTCTGGGCCGCCAGATAAGCCCCCGCAAGAACCAGCGGAAGGCAGAGCGTGAATGCCCGTTTCGTGTGCCATGCAAAGAGCCGCATTGGCACATTGTAGGCCTTGATAATGGGGATTGGCAATCATCCGGGCTGTGCGGCCGCCTAACGGCCGGTCATTTGCTCCAGCTTTTCGGGGTAGCGAGCGCCTAGCACCGTGATCTTGGAGGCGGCAACATGGATGTCATGCAGATCGCCGGGCGTGAGTTCTACTGAGACCGCTCCGATGTTCTCGTCCAAGCGATCGAGCTTCGTGGTGCCTGGGATCGGTACCATCCACGGCTTCTGGGCCAGCAGCCAGGCGAGCGCGATCTGAGCCGGTGTCGCCTTCTTTCGTTCTGCGATGCTGCCGAGCAGATTGATCAGGGCCTGATTTGCCTTGAGAGCCTCCGGCGTGAAGCGAGGAAGGGTGCTGCGGAAGTCGGAGCTCTCGAACTTCGCGTTTTCGCCGATCTTGCCCGTGAGGAATCCCTTGCCCAGGGGGCTGTACGGGACAAGGCCGATTCCGAGTTCTTCAAGGGTCGGTATCACTTCCTTTTCCGGAGTTCTCGTCCACAGCGAGTATTCGCTCTGGAGAGCAGTGATTGGCTGGACCGCGTGCGCGCGACGGATCGTTTGCACTCCTGCTTCGGAAAGGCCGAAGTGCTTGACCTTGCCCGCCTGAATCAGGTCCTTCACCGCTCCAGCTACGTCTTCGATAGGCACGTTCGGGTCAACCCGATGCTGATAAAGCAAGTCGATAACATCGACCTTGAGCCGCTTGAGCGATCCCTCGACGGCTTGCTTGATGTGCTCTGGCCTGCTGTTCAGGCCCGGCGCACCCTTCATCCCGCGGGGATCGAGATCGGGACTGAGGTCGAACCCGAATTTAGTGGCGATCATCACTTGGCCACGGAAGGGAGCGAGGGCCTGGCCCACGAGATCTTCGTTCAAGAACGGGCCGTAGACCTCCGCAGTGTCGAAGAATGTGATGCCGCGTTCCACGGCCGCCCGGAGAAGAGAGGTCATCTCTTGCTTGTCTTTGGGCGGACCGTACGAAAAGCTCATTCCCATGCAGCCGAGCCCGAGAACCGAGACTTCCAAGCCGCTCTTTCCAAGTCTGCGCTTCTGCATTGTCTTCACCTATGATGTCTTGTTTACTCGACCGGCGGGAGGGTAACATTCTGGGCTGTATAGAGCACGAGGGCGATGCGGCCGGTGTCTTCCAGCCAATGATATTCCAGTGTACCGCCGCCTCCTTTCTGCTGGGCGTTTCTGAGCGGGACGTCCGTGGCGCCTATTTTGAGGTGTACGCTTTCCAGCGACAGGTGCATTGCCTCGGCGCTGCCGCCGGCGGCGGCAGGCGGCACGGCGGTGTAGGTTGCCTGGCCAATTGCTTTTGAACCGGCTTTGGCTACGATTACGCCAGCTACCTCAATGTCTTTAGCAAGTACGAAGGCGATCGGCCTTGCGTTTTGCGGCGTGTTGGAACGCAGGTCTTCGACCGAAATCAGCGGCACCGGGATTCCGTCCCGCAGAATGGGCAGAGACCGCGCCGCGATTTTCGGGACATGGGTCGTAAGCTTACGGTAGACGAACTCGTGCAGCAGATGACCGGACGCCCTGCCGCCGAAACCAAGCAGAACGTTATGAAAGAGCCGGAGTCCGGGTCGGGAGCTGGCGGGGTAGTAGAGCGTCGAGATCTCGCCCGCCGCAAGACCACCGATGACGTCGGAATAGTCTGGCTGCCAGCGGCCGTTATCTCCCTTGCAAACGAATGCGGTCGCGATGGCGTAAAGGAATCGGGAGCCAAAGCTACCGGTGCCTTTATAGAAATAGCGCGGGTCCTGGTGAAACACGGATTGCGTTACCACGTGACCGATGAAGACGCCGCTGACCCTGTCGGCGTAGCCAGCGCCAAGACGTTTGCCATACCCTTCCATGCCCTGGCCGAATTCGGGATAGCTGTTCCGCGCCTGCTCGATTCCGGCGGTGATACCGCTGCCTAAGAGCACGACCGGATCGATGATGGTTTTCCAGCCGAGCTGAAATTTCTGTGCGGCAGTCAAAGGCGCGGCATTGGGTTGGTAGCTGACGAAGAAGTTCGGAAAAACGCCCAGGAGGCGCTGCTTCTCCTCGGCGTGCACCTGCTCAACCGCGAGCTCGTGTTGCGAAAGGCCCACATCCACCTTGCTGATCGAGGGCGCGACTTGCAACACGGAAGGGGGCAATGGCGGATTCTCGCCAGAAACAACGGAGACGTCGGTCTTCCGATCCGTGAAGCCCCCGGCCGCGATCGTGAGGGTGTAAGGTCCTGGCTCGACGGCGGAGAAGTGGAACGAGCCGGCTTGGTCGGTGATGGTTGTACGTTGGACGGTGGACCCGGCAGGCTGCAAGGTGACGATCGCGGCCACGACTACCGATCCGGAGGTGTCGGTCACGGTGCCGCGGATGGTTCCGGGCGCGGCGCCATCGGGGGTGGTTTGCGCGTCGAATGACCGTGCAGCGAACATCATGCAAAGGGCTGCCATAACGGCAGTCCCGCACCGCATGCGCGATTGGCCTCGTTGCAGGCGCATACACCTGAACTGATTTTCGCACCCCGGAGCGGGCCGGGTGTACAATACTTCTTCGTCAGGAAGCAGGAGTACGAAAGATGAAAACGACTTCCGCTGTTCTGGCCGCTCTTGCGGCCACACTCGTCATCGGTACGCTCCACGCCCAGGTCGGGGAGCGTCCGATTCCCCGCCTGGTGCAAAAGGACGGACGCTTCGCTCTGTTTGTGGACGATGCTCCATTCTTGATATTGGGTGTAGAGGATCAGGACCTGGGCCTGGAGAGTACTTGGCCTTCGCATCCCAAAGATTGGGCTGCCATGGAATACCTGCATGCCAACACGATCGAAATACCGATCTACTGGGATCAGATTGAAGAGCAGCCGGGGCAGTTCAACTTTTCGTCGATTGACAGGCTCCTGGCCGAAGCTCGCCAGCATAATGTCCGTCTCGTACTGCTCTGGTTCGCCACGTGGAAGAATGGCAGCCAGCACTATATGCCCGAATGGATGTTGTTGGACCCCGTCCGCTATTTCCATGCGGTCGACAGGAACGGCGAGGCAGTGGACTCGCCTTCACCGTTCGCCGCCGCGTCGCTTGAAGCGGACAAGAAGGCATTCGCCGCAGTCATGGGACACCTTAAGGAAGCCGACCCGCAACGCACCGTAATCATGGTTCAGGTGGAGAATGAAACCGGCAACTGGAAGAGCGTCCGCGATTTCTCTCCGGCCGCGCAGAAGTTCTTCGAGGCTCCGGTGCCGCCCGAGATCCTCAAGGCCATGAATGTAAAGACCGCTTCTCAATCCCCGAACTGGCGAGAAGCCTTTGGTCCCAATGCGGATGAGTATTTCAACGCCTGGGCGGTAGCGAGATATGTGGGACAGGTCGCGGCCGCGGGAAAGGCTGTTTATCCCCTGCCCATGGACGCCAACGCAGCTTTGCGCAACCCGTTCAATCCAGGCCCTCCCGGGGAGCCGGGAGTTCCCGCCGCCTACGAGAGCGGTGGTCCCACCGACAATGTGATTCCCATCTGGAAAGCCGCGGCGCCGTCCATCGATATTCTGGCGCCCGACGACTATCAGGGCGACCCCGCCGCGTACGTGAAGGTTCTGGAACTCTATCGCCGCGACGACAATCCCCTATTCCTGCCCGAGAGCGGTTGTTTTCAGTGTGACCCGGCGACTGGCGACTTTACCCGCTATTTCTTCACCATACTCGGTCTTCAGGCTATAGGAGACTCGGAATCCTCGACTGAACCTGTGCCTTATCTGGCGAGGAATTTCGTGTTGGCCGGCCCGATGCAGCGGGAGATCGCCCGCCTCAACTTCGAAGGGAAGCTCAAGGCCGTGGCTGAGCCGCTGCACTTCAAGGGATCAGACCAGGGCGACCCCCGGCAGAAGCTGCCGTTCGGATCCTGGAACGCAGTGGTGACGTACGGAACGGCCCTCTTTGGTCCCTCCACGGCCGGGTCGAATCCGACGGCGCAGGGGCGCGCTCTGGTTGCCCAACTTAGCGACAACCAGTTTCTGGTGGCCGGATACTTTTGCACCGTCGACTTCTTTCCGGCCGGCACCGCGCAGCAACGCGCGTCCCAGCATATCGTAGAAGGAACCGGACAGATTCCCTCCGCCCTGATTGACGGTAAATGGCAGCACCGGCAGTTCCTGCGCGTCGAACAGGGAGTCTACGACAACGGCGTCTTCAAGCTCCTCCGCAGCCAGAATGGAGATGCGACGGACTATGGCCTCAAATTTGGTGAGGAACCCGTGGTGCTGCGCGTCACGCTTGCCACCTATTAGTGGCCGATCCGCAGGTTGCGGGCCAAACATCAGGCTATAGTACCCACATGAGCTACCTTGTGAACCTGGCCCTGGAAGGCCGAGCGGCTGTGGTGGTCGGCGGCGGCGAGGTGGCAGCCCGAAAGGTCCAGGATCTTCTGGCGGCCAAGGCCAATGTCACCGTCATAGCGCCGCAGCTTTGTGATGGCATTGTGGCGCTCGCCAATGAAAAACGCATCGTGGCGCATGGCAGGCCCTACCGCACAGGAGATCTCGCTGGCGCGTTTGTGGCGCTCGCTGCAACCGATGATGAGGACCTCAACGCCCGCATATCCAGCGATGCGGCAGCGATGAACGTGCTGGTCAACGTGGTGGACCGTCCGGCGCTGTGCACCTTCACGGTTCCCGCCACTGTCCGCCGCGGCGACCTGACGATCGCCGTTGCCACCGAGGGGCGCTGTCCGGCCCTGGCGGGAATCCTGCGGGAGGAACTCGAGGGGCGATATGGGGAGGAATACGCCGAGCTGGTCAGCCTGTTCGGTGAATTGCGAAAGAAAATGATCTCGCTGGGCTGGAACGGGCAGCGCATTCGGGAGACCTTGGCCAGGATCTATCGGGACGGCGTGATGGAACGGATCGCGGCCGGAGATCGGGGGCTGCTGGACGAATTCCTTCGGTCTCACTCAGGATGACGGCGTAGACATGCGCCGCACCCACGTCCAGAAAATGGTCAGCGTGAGGAGCACAAATACGCTCTCCCACACATAGAGGTGCGCGAACTCGAACCACTGCTTGTCATATTGGCCCAGGTAGAAAAGGCTGATGATGCGCAGAAAGTTGATGACGTAAATTGTCGCGGTGCCGGCGAGGAGGCCCTTGCCCTTCTGCGACCAGGAGGCCGGATAGGCCAGAATGGCCGCCCACAACAGGACCGCGACATCATCTCCGTTGCAGCCGTCCAGCACCTCCATGGCGAAGCCGTTAGAAGGATTCTGCAAGACCACCTGGTTGGCGGTCGCGCTACCTCCGAAAAGACGAATCACAATCGCGGAAATCTCCACCAGGCCGCGAGTGAAGCCCGTAACCACCGGATGCAGGAACGGAATCAGCAAACCACAAAACCCCACCGCCAGGAAAACCGGGAACAGCACCAGGAATCGGAATACCCGCTTCTTCTGCGGCGACGCGCTTGTCGGCTCCGCCTGCACGGCCCGAGTATGCCTGAGGCTAGGTTTGCGTGTCATCGATCCGACAGAATACCATGGCTTCAGCGCCTCTTGCGGCGCCGTGGAACTGCGGCCGCAGCCGGCGCAGCCTCGCTGGCCAGGATCAGACCGCGAAGGTCGGCATTGAGCGTTAGTGCGACCAGCACGGGACCCAGGTACGGCACCACGCCCGCGGCAAGGTACATGGCGGAGTCCATCAGGAATCCGGGAAGGCCCTCGGTCGTCAACTGAAAGTATCCTCCGACCAGCCGCATGGCGTAAGCCGCGATGGATAGGAGCGCGAAGGCCGCCAGCACCGCCGTTCCGCATGACATCCGCAACAGCAGCCGCCGCCATCCGGGCGCAGCCAGCAGGATCGCCCAATAGAGCGGCAGCGAGACGGTAAACAGGATCGGGTATCGGCCGGCGCCTTCCACCTTCATCGAGCGGATCTTGATGCGCCCGGAACCCGCAGCCGCGGCCCCCAACATCTGCTGCGTCCTCTCCTGGTTCGCCACGGCCGCGGGTACGGGCACCTGGAAAGTCCAATTCCGGCCGGGGCCGATAGTGACGTGCGAGACCGAACTCCCGCCGGGCAGAAGCCGGAGCGTCAACTCCGCGGAAAGGCGCAAGCCGGCCAGCAGCGGATTGAGGAGGACCAGCCACCAAAGCGCCAGCATGAGCGCCAGAAAAACCAGCCCACGCACAAGGAACCGCAGCGGAACGGAGAGTGAGTGATCGTGCCCGCTCACACCATCAGGTTCGCACAGGGCAGCCGTGCAGAGGCGGGAGTTTTGGCTGGGACGCAGGGATTCGAACCCCGATACGCGGCTCCAGAGGCCGCAGTCTTACCGTTAGACGACGTCCCAACGGAATTCCATTTTAGCAAAGGCGCGGCGGCGAAATCCAGATGCCGGTGCGTAGTACACTGGAACTTCAACATGCGGAAATGGTTGCGGCTGGGCCTCCTGTTGGGCTCGTGCGCCTGTGCCGGCAGGGCGGTCGACTGGAAGGCGCTTCAGCCGCAAGGGTATGTCAGCGATTTCGCGGGTGTGATCGACCCTGCCAGCAAGGCCCAGTTGGAGGGCTACGGCGGGATTGTGGAGCAGTCGACGGGCGCGCAAATGGCGCTGGTTACCGTTGCATCTCTCGAAGGCGAACCCATCGAAGACGTGGCTAATACCATCTTCCGCGCCTGGGGAGTAGGCCAGAAGGGCAAGAATGAAGGCATCCTGCTGCTGCTCTCCATCGGCGACCGCCGCAGCCGGCTGGAAGTGGGGTACGGGTTGGAGCCGATTCTGCCGGATGGCCTGGACGGCAGCATCCTGCGCGAGATGCGGACTGCGCTGCGCCAGGGGGATTACGGCGATGCCATGATGGCGGCGGCCGAGACCATAGGGAGCGCCATCGCCAAGGCCAAGAACGTGGAACTGCAAGCGCGCCTGCCGCGGCGCACGCGGCCGTCGGTTTCCGATTCGTTCCCGTTTCCAGTGCTGATCGGCGGGCTGTTTCTGCTGCTGTTCCTGATGCGCGCGGGCCGTCGGGGAGGTCGTGGCGGAGGCGGGGGCCTCGGGGTCCTGCCGTGGCTGATTCTGGGCAACATGATGGGCGGCTCAATGGGCGGTGGCCGCGGCGGCGGCGGATTCGGCGGATTCGATTCCGGCGGCGGATTCGGCGGATTTGGCGGCGGCGACTCCGGTGGAGGCGGCGCCTCCAGCAACTGGTGAGGACCATCTCATGGATAAGGTGCTGAACCAACTGGTGGAGAAATTGCAAAAGGCCTACGGCGACCGTCTGGTCTCGGTGGTGCTCTACGGCTCGGCGGCCGCCGGCGACCACCACGTCAAGTTCTCCGATCTTAATATTCTCTGCGTTCTGAGCGAGATTACGCCGCGCGAGCTGGGCGCCGGCCAGGACATGTTCCGCTGGTGGCGCGAAAAGGGGAACCCCTCGCCGCTACTGCTCACCGAGCACGAATTGGCCACGTCCACCGACTGCTTCGCCATCGAGTTCAACGACATCAAGCGGCACCATCGGCTGCTGCTCGGCAAGGACGTGATTACGCCGCTGGTGGTGGACCATTCCTTCTACCGCGCGCAGGTGGAGCACGATCTGCGGGCCAAGCTGCTGCGGCTGCGCCAGAAGGCGTCGGGCGTGCTCTCCGATTCCAATCTGCTGCGCCGGCTGATGCTCGATTCCGTTTCCACCTTCTGCGTGCTATTCCGCCACGCCCTGGTTTTGCACGGGGTGGAGGCGCCCGCCAGGAAGCGCGACGTTATCGAGAGCGTGCGGGCACATTTCGGGGTCGACCCCGCGCCGTTTCAGAAGCTGCTCGACATTCGGGAGGAGCGCCTCAAGCCGCGCGACGTGGAACCGGTCGCTCTGCTGGCCGCGTACATGCAAGGGATATCGGTGGTCATCGACGCCGTGGACCGGCTCGAGAAATAGGAGACTACAGGTGAAAACTGCTCTGATCGTGGTTCTGGTAGTGGTCGTGGTGGTGGCCCTGGCGGCCGGGAGCAAATACTTCAGCGTGCGCAACGACCTGGTAATCGAGCGCAACGCCATGGACGCGGCGTGGGCGGATGTCGAGGTTGTGCTGCAGCGGCGTGCCGACCTCATTCCCAACCTGGTGGAGACCGTGAAAGGGTTCGCCAAACATGAGACGGAGGTCTTCAAGGACATCGCCGACGCCCGCGCGGCCCTGATCGGCGGCCGCACGCCCCAGGAGAAGATCCAGGCCAACGACCAGCTCTCCGGTGCGCTCTCGCGGCTGCTGGTGATCGCGGAGAATTATCCGCAGTTGCGCTCGAACGAGAACTTCCTGCAGTTGCAGGACGAGATTGCGGGGACGGAGAACCGCATCGCCGTGGAGCGCCGGAAATACAACGAGGTGCTGCAGCGGTACAACACATCGATTGAGCTGTTCCCCAACAACATTGTGGCATCCATAGCCGGATTCACTCGCAACGACGCATATTTCAAGACCGAGCCCGGGGCACGGACGGCGCCGAAAGTGCAATTCTAACCTCGGCATGCCGGACATCCAGCGATTGACGCAAATTGCCACGGGCCTGGGCATCCCGGCCATTCGGCGGCACATCTTTCTGTGTTGCGACCAAACAAAGCCAAAGTGCTGCTCGAAGGAGGCCGGGCTGGAGTCGTGGGACTATTTGAAGGGGCGGCTGGCGGAACTGGGGCTGCTGGATCGCGTCTACCGCACCAAAGCCAACTGCCTGCGCGTCTGCGAGCAAGGACCAATTGCGGTGGTCTATCCCGAGGGCGTCTGGTACCACTCGGCGGCGCCCGAGGTGCTGGAGCGGATCATCCAGGAGCACCTCATCGGCGGCCGCGTGGTGGAAGAGTTGGCGTTCGCGCGCAGCCCGGTCTGCGGCTAACTTCCGGCGGCGCTCAGAAAGAGATCCCGCTCCGCTTCGCGCCGCCGGGTGAGCCCGGGAAGCACTGCGCCGTTGGCGTGGTTGATGTCCAGGAGTTCGAGGGCCGCCGCGGCGTAGTCGCCGGAGTTGATATTGGATACCAGTTTCGGCGCCACCTTGGGAAGTTGCCGGGGGCCCCCTCTGAGGTTGAAGCACAGCGACACGAGCGCGTCATTCTGCCCTTGCGTCATCGGCGCATGAATCACCGATGCCAGGTTGCGCTCCACCTCTTCGATATCGAGGCCGAGCAGCTCTTCGGCGTGTTGCTCGGTGATTCGCATTCCCGGTTCGACGCCGGCGGTGTGTCCCCATCCGATGGTCCATGCGCCCGCGGGACAAAGGTAGGCTTCGAGCGAGAGCGACTCGAAGCGCTTGATCAGGTCAATTGCCGCCCGGCTTGCCTTCATTGGTCACCTTGTCAAAGTTAGCCAGAACCAGATGCGCGAACCGGTAGAACCACAGGTAGAAGGGCGAACCCGCCGGCGTGGGGTCGGGGAGGGCGCGCGCCGCGGCCGAAGCCACCAGCGCGGCCGTGCCTCCCGTCAAGAGATTGAAAACGTATGAATGCACGCTAGTTAGCCTTTTGAGAGGCGTCAAGAGCCGCTGTCACGCTGGCCACGGTCGGATGGTTTTTCAAGGTCGCAACCAGAGATTGGATTGCCGGCCACACCTCGCCGAAAAGCGCGGAGAGACTGGGGGCGTTGGCTATGTCGGAAGCGGCGGCAGCGACCTTGCCCATGACGGCTTCCTCCAGCGAGTCGAAAACGGTCACTGCGGGTGCGAGCGACGGCGCCACGCCGGCAACTACGGCGCCGGCGTCCGTGACGACCGTTTGGATAGCGCTTCCATCATTGGTGAGCACGGTGGCGACCTTGCTGGCGACGGCCTTAAGGTCTTTCCATGCGGCTGTGAATGCGTTTGCGAGTGTCATACGGATTGTTCCTTTCGTTTTCTGCCTGGCTCGCCAGGCGCGGTTGTGTTCCCAACCTCACGGCCGCGCGCTAAGAATCTGCGCTCCCGCGATCGTAAGGCTGGTTACGGGGTTGAGGTTGCGGTAGATGACTACACCGTTCAATCCGTAACCGATCAGCCGGTCGTACCATTTGGGCTTAGTGAGGCGGTTCAGGTTGTTCGCCGTCGCTGCGCTGTCCGCTACCAGGGAATCGGCGTTCCTCACAAACCCCGGCAGTGCGGAATTGAAGGTTGTCGATGCTTGCCCGAAGTTCAACGCGGCCCGCTCAATCCCCTTCGAAGCTCCGACGTACCGGTTGAAGACGCAATCGATGTTGTGGTCGCAGTCGAGAAAGAGGGGGAGCGAAGCATTCACCTGTGCGGCGATGGCGGCGGAATTGTCGAGGACCGGCTGGAGGTCCCGCCGCAGCGCTTCCACCGTCCCAAGGGCCGCATCCGCGCGCGCCAGGGTGTCGCCGAGGCGCCGGTCCGCCATCTCTCGGATCTCGGCAACCTCGGTCATTACGTCCGAGCGAACCGCCGCCGACTGCCGCTCGGAGCGGATCAGCACATCCTGGCGGGCGGATTCCACTTGCGCGGTGAGATCCTTACGGGCCGCCTCGAACACGCCAATCAGGTCCCGACGAGTGGCTTCGACCTCGCCGGGGATGGCCGCCACAGTGGCCGTGGCGGCGCGCAGCAGGAAGATGGCACACACCACCAGCGCCGTCCCGGCCGCCAGGAAAGTACAAACGAGAATCTGCTCAAATGTTTTCATCGGATCAACCCGAGAACCCAGTGGCGCCCTCCCACCCTGTCCGGGAGACCCGGGAGCCGCCCAAGCCCCAGGCCGCCCAGACAAGTGGAAGCCATGGCAACAGGAGTTGCACGCCACAACTCCTCTAATGTGATTATGGAGGCGCCTGGCGCAAGCAAATCCCGCTAAGTTACTGAATCTGAATGAAAAAATAGTTGTGACTGGATTTCGCTGGGGAGTCGCGTGGACGGTCACCAATAAATAAGAATTTGATTTCTTTTGAATTCAGCGGGTTGGCGCGTTAGATTTCAAGTTTTGGTAAATACGTAAAGTAATCTGAAATTGAAAAGGACCGCTGCTTTTCGGGCGGCCGCTTACAGCGAAAATGCCAACCGATCCGATTATTATCATCGTTTCGTCGTTGTGGTAACAAGCTGTCTTTGAAATAACCAAATCGCGCTACCCACAGGCGCGTCACGTGAACAACCCCAATTTGGGGTGACCTATTCAAAGGTATGAACTGGTATCATTCTTTGGGGGTATTACCGAAAGGTAATATTCCCAAAGAAGGACCGGATTTAGTTTGAAATCCCGATAGTCGGGTCCGAAGCCGGGTCATTTGAAAACAGCCAAAGTAGCAGCCTGTTGCCTGCTCGTATTTTCGTTAGTCGGCACGGTGCGGAAACCCGTTCCGACACGCGGGGTGAAGCCCCTGCTCCTCACGGAGAACCAATCCGCCCGCCGTGCGCCCCTGCTGGCACGATTGCGTCAGGGCGCCGAGATATTCGGGCCGGGCCGGTATAGCGATGCCGCCAGTCATTTTGAATCCCTTCGGCGGGCTGCACTCGCAGCACGCGACGGCTATGTAGCCGCGCGCGCCACTGGCAACCTGGGCGGTTGCCAATTCGCTCTCCACCAGTACCAACCCGCTCTACGCTCGTTCCTGGAGGCGCATCGTCTGGCCGAGCAGTCCGGCGACGCCAGCTATGCCGCGGTAGTGGATGTCAACATCGCATCGCTTTACTCCGAAATGGGAGAACTGGAAGCCGCGGCGCAATGGATCGAAGGCGCCCTGGAGCGCATTTCCGGACAGGACCGGCGCGAACACCTGCCCCAGTTGCTGATCCAGTTGGCCACCCTGCGCGCGCGGCAGAACCGCATGCCAGAAGCGTCCAAGTTGTTCCGCCAGGGCACCGACGGCGCCGATCGCGCCGGCGACCTCGAGCTTTACGCCCTTGGCTGGAACCGGCTGGGCGAAGAGTTCCTGAAGCGGGGCGACCTGGCGCAAGCGGAACCCGCCCTTCTGGAGGCCTACCGCGTCCGAAAACTGCACCGGCTGGATTTGGAAGACTCGTATCGAAACCTGGGACGTCTGCGCCTGGCGCAGGGCGACCTGGCGTCCGCTTCCGCGCTGCTGGACCGCGCCGTGGAACTGGCGGCCCGCCCCCATGGCCCCATACCTTCGTGGGACGTGTATCATTACCGCGGACGCGTCCGGCTGGCGCAGGGCCGCCTCCGGGAAGCGCTCGATGACCTGCGAATCGCGGTGCGCCTGGCGCGCGCGTGGCGCTGGTCCGCGCCGCCCTATGACGCCACCCGCACCGGAGCCGAAGGCATGCTGGAGCAGGTCTATTCCGCTCTGGTGGAAGCCGGCAACCGGCTGTATCTCGTTACTCGCGATCCCGCGCTCATTCGTGAGACGTTCGAGGCCGCGGAGGAGAACCGGGCGGACAGTCTGCGGGAGCTTCTCTTCGGACGCCGCGCGGCCCCTGTGGACGTGGCGGCGTCTTGGGAGGCGCTCGACCGGCTGCAGCGCGAGGAGGCCCAGGCTCTGCGGACTCAAGATCCGCACGCCCAGGATGTGGTTCGCGCTACGCGCGCCGAAATCGTCCGCATGCAAGCATTGCCGGACGCGGCTGCCCATCCTGCCACCACCGGCCTGCTGGAACGCGCGCGGGCCGCGCTCGATTCCCATACCGCCCTGCTCAGCTTCCACCTGGGCGATTCCGTCTCGTGGCTGTGGGCGCTGGACCGGGCTGGGCTGGCGCTCTACGCCTTGCCGCCGCGCCAGGAGATCGAGTCTCAGATCCAAGCCGCGACGCGCGCCATCCGCGGGGATTCGACGGATGCCGGACTGGCCGGAGCTAATCTGTATCGCACTCTTTTCGGGCCGCTGGCTTCCCGGTTTCGATACAGGACGCGCTGGCTGCTCGCGTTGGACGAAGGGCTTTTCGACGTTCCGGTAGCCGCGCTCCTCGAAAGCACCGGGCCGCGGCCCGTCTATGTGGCCGAGCGGCACGCCACCGTAGTCGTTCCTGGCGCCGGCTATTGGCTCGAGGCCGCCACGCGACAGACGGCCGGGCAGCCCTCTCCTGTGTTCCTGGGAGTCGGCGATCCCATCTACAATGCGGCGGACCCGCGGCTGCCGCACCGCCAAGGGAATGCCGGAACGGGATGGCTGTTGCCGCTGAGACTCTTCACCGCTTCCGTGCCGAGCGCCGCCGCCAGTCTGGTCCTGCCCCGTCTGGTGGCCAGCGGCGTTGAACTGGAGAATTGCGCGCGAGCCTGGGATGGCCAGAGCATCCTGCTCGAAGGGGCCGGCGCTACGCGCCACAACCTGGCGGAGCAGATGCGCCGCAACCCGGCGGTGGTGCACTTTGCAACTCACGTTCTGGAATCCTCCGAGCGCCCGGCTTTCGGCTTGATCGCTCTCAGCCTGACGGACCGGGAGGAGACGGAGCTGCTGACGCCGTTTGAGATCGCCCACTGGAGAATCGACGCAGGCCTTATTGTGCTCAGCGGGTGCAACTCGGCCCAGGGTGCGGCTCTGCCTGGAACGGGGCTGATGGGATTGACTCGCGCCTGGCTGACGGCGGGGGCGCGCGCCGTGGTGAGCAGCCGCTGGCCCACGCCCGACGAGGATGGGCCGCTGTTCAAGTCTCTGTACCGGAACCTGCGAACCGAGCGCCGCCCGGATCCGGGACAGGCGCTGCGCATCGCGCAGCTTGAGATGATTCGTACCGGAGGCTGGCACGCCCAGCCGCGCTATTGGGGAGCTTACTTTGTGATTGGAGGCGAATGAACTCCACCGCCATGGAACCGGTCATGAATTCCGCGGACCCGCCCTGGTCCGGACTCGTGGAACAAATCCGCAACGGAGATTCGTCCGCACTGGAACAGATGTATCGCATCTTTTCAACGGGCATTCGTTTTTATCTCTGCCGCCAGCTTGGACCGCAGGATCTCGACGACAAAGTGCACGATGTGTTCCTGATCATCGTCCAATCCATACAAAAGGGCGAACTGCGCGAACCCGAGCGCTTGATGGGTTACGTGCGCACCATCGTCCGCCGGCAGGTGGCCGCTCAGATCGACGATAACGTGAAGGCACGCCGCAACCAGGCCGATCTGGATTTCGGAATGACCCTTTCCGACCACCATCCCAATCCGGAGCGAAGCGCCATCGAGCACCAGAACGCGGAATTGGCCATGCGCGTTCTGAACAGCCTTCCCAAGCGCGACCGCGAGGTTCTGGCCCGTTTCTATCTGGAAGAGCAGCCGCCCGCTCGGATCTGCCGGGAAATGGACCTCACGGAAACGCAGTTCCGCCTCATCAAATCCCGCGCCAAGGCGCGCTTCGGCGAACTCGGCAAGACCCGGTTCTCCCGCCGCAACGGCTTCCGCTCGTAACCTAACTAAAGTTATCTCAAGAATTTCTGAGAGTTCCGCCGCACCCGCCGCACCTTTACTTCAGAAAGAAGTCGATTCACAATGGGGGCGGTCATGTACGCCAACTGCCAGGTAGACGAGGAGGAAATTGAGAGATACGCCACGGGGGCGATGCCCGAAGGGGCCATCGCCCCATTTGAAGAGCATCTCTTGATCTGCGAATCCTGCCAGCGCCGGCTGGCGCAGACCGACATCTACGTTTCCGCGATGCGACAGGCCTCCGCGCGCCTGCGCACGGGGCCGCTCAAACGGGGACTCCCCTGGCTGCGTTTTCCCCGCCTGGTCCCTGCCTTGGCTGGCATGGCGGTGGTGATTGTGGCGGCCGGTTTGTGGCTCAGCCGTCTGGATATGGGCGAGGCTCACCCCTTTGCAGTC